>Ga0181987_10732_pt1 | contig 14514 bp, 10 predicted proteins | sample TergutCo191P1_FD_120224 | JGI IMG/M metagenome (GOLD analysis project Ga0181987, IMG submission 120224)
GGATGATTGGCAACTATTATTTTTGAGCGTAAACTTTTAAGGACTTCCTTATTCTTGACCTTTAATGTCAAAATGCCAAAAATTCGCATTTGCCAAACAAAAAGCAAAAATGACAGAGAGACGAATTTTCTTGGTTTAAGAAAGAAAAAGGGAAAAAGCAATAAGCTTAATACTGTGCTGCCAATTCCAAAATTTATAAAAAACAGTACTTTAACAATTACTCTATATATGTAAAAAATTTTTTGCAAAATCCAGCCCTGAACAATGAAAATCTTTCGGAACTTCCACGCTGCAATCCGATGGAGTTAAGGAGAAAAGAAGCGCAATAATAAATGGGACATTCGGGCCGCCGGCTAAAAATTGATAAGGCTCCGGAAGCAGCTCGTCTCCGTGAACAAAAATTCTCTCCTCATCTGCCCCAAAGCGCAGAGAAGCAAGGCATTCGCAAAAACCGGCATAAAAGGAATCTTTTCCTGCGCATATCGCAGAATATCCTGCCGTATTATTTTCAACTATTGTCGATACTGCCACCGGCGTGTTAAAAACGGAATTGCTGAATTTAGCCGGAGATACTGCATTACTGTCCAGAATTTCTTCAGATATTTTCAATTGTTGCGTTATTTCTCCATATTCTGAAGAAAAAGTAATTTTTATATTTGATTTGCCCCCAGAAACTTCGTGAATGGCATATAAAGCCATACGAGTGAGCTGGCTCAAACGCCTCTTGGTCATTGGCGAAACAAAAGGTAATGCTGGTGCTTCTGAACTGCCCTTGCCTGGAGACCAAAAACACCATTTCGTAATATAGACTTTATCAGCCATAATTTGTTATTACTGCCCAATAGCCTCAGGCGGCGTGTAGTCTTTGTTCAGGTATTGAACCTTGTATGTTTTGGCAAGCTTGTCCAGATAGTCTTTAGTGGATAGCTGGCGCTGGCGCTCTGCTTCAAGCCGCAAAATATAATCTATCTCATGCTCGTAGCTTTCGTACTTGCCGTCGTTTTTCTCGGTCATCATGAATATTATAACCTTGTTGCCGTCTTGCACAAAAGGATCGCTGATGTCGCCGACTTTTAAATTTTTAACTGCGTTTGCGAATTCATTTCCCTGGGATTTCGGCAAAAATTTCTTCATAATTCCGCCGTCTTTTTTTGCGCTCGGGTCTTCGCTGGTTCTGGCTGCCATCATCGCAAATTGCTCCATGAGCACCATAAGGCTTACTTTTGCCGAGCGAGCTTGGGCTGCCAAGCCTTTTAAAATGTCTTTTTTATCTTGGATTTCTTGGGAGCTTTCGCCTTTTGCTATGTTTAAGACAATTCTCACGCCGCCTATGGTGTCGCTGACAACGGCTTCGCTTTTATGCTTTTCCCAGTAATCCTTTTTTTCTTTGTCCGTGGGGTTTTGGGGCATGGGTATGTTTTTTTCCAAAAGCTGCTCAGCTAAAAGCTGGGTTTCAACATATTTTCTGAAATCCGCTTCTGTTGAGTTGGTTTTTTTGAGTTCCTGCTTGAATGCGGCATCGCTTGGGAATTGGCTTTTGAGCGCAGCAGCAAGGCTGTCCACTTTTTTTGCGCTTGCTTTTAAGCCTTGCTTTGCTATTTCCGCTTTCACAAGCTCTTGCCCAACCAATTGGTTAATGGCAACCCAGCGCAACTGGCTTGTGTATTCTGCGGAAGAGACATTTTGCCCTTGAGCTTGCGCGAACTGTTTAAGGGTATTTGTCACGCTGTCAACTTTTCCCTGGCTGATTCCAACGCCATTTACCTTAATTACATCAAAATTCCCGCCGGAAAGGAGCTGCGCATAAGCGGAAAAAGCAATTAACAAAACTAAAGAAACTATTTTCATGCGACGTAATATAGTAAATAAATTAACTCTGATTTCATTGCTTAGTTGAGAGTTGAGAGTGGAGAGTGGAGAATGAAAAAACTTGAAAACGTTGTTTTTAGCGAATTTAAGCGGTATATGCTAACAATAACTCTCAATTCTCAACTCTCAACTCTCAACTAAGAGGAGTAAAGCCGCATTTTCTATATTATAACCATGTCAAATCAGCAAAATATTCCTTCGTCTTATAGGTATCTCACTTTTGCCTTAATTGTAATAATTACAGGCTCAATTGTTGTTTCATCTTCATTTTATACAGTCAAAGCAGGCGAAAAAGCCCTTGTTTTCACTTGGGGGGAAATAACATCGGTGACAAGCGAGGGCTTGCACTTCAAAGTCCCTGTTATGCAAACCATTTCTAAAGTGGATATCCGCACCCAAAAAGCCGAAGCCCCTGCGCAGGCGGCTTCCAAAAATATGCAAACCGTTTCCACCGTTGTCACGCTGAACTATCATTTGGAACCGGGCAAGCTGGATATTTTATACGCAACCGTGGGTATGGAAGTTGAAAACAAGATAATAGCCGCTCGCATTCAGGAAACAGTTAAAGCCGTTGTTGCCCGCTACACCGCCGAGGAGCTTTTGACCCAGCGGGAGCAGGTCAAGAATGAAATATCGGAGAGTCTCACCCGGCAGCTTTTGGATTATCATATAGTTGTAGGCGCAGGCGGCGTTCAAATAACCAATTTTGAATTTAGCCGGGGCTTCAACGAAGCCATTGAAGACAAGCAAGTTGCCGAGCAGAAAGCATTAACCGCAAAAAACAATCTTGAGAGAATAAAGGTTGAGGCGGAGCAAAAAGTGGCTCAGGCAAAGGGCGAGGCAGAGTCTATTCGCATTCAGGCAGAAGCTATACGCGCGCAGGGCGGCAAGGAATATGTTAATCTTAAGGCCATTGAAAAGTGGGATGGCAAACTGCCTATTTACACAGGTGGCAATGGTCCAATGCCTTTTTTGGAGGTAAAGTAATATGCTTAAGCAGAACAGTCATGCGCTGGCTTTGGCCATGTTTTTGGCTTTTTTTTCTCTCTTGACAGGTTGCGAGGAAAAAGAGCAGAGTGCTCTCGACATCATAAAGAAACGCGGATCTTTGCGGGTTGCGGTTTCCGGCGATGACCCGCCTTACGGCTATATAGATGCCAGGGGCAAAAACCAGGGCTATGAAATTCGTTTTGCCAAGCGGCTTGCGAAAGAGCTTTTGGGCGATACTTCAAAAATTGAGTTTATAATTGTTGAGCCGTCTGCCCGTTTTAAGGTTTTGCTGAACGATGAGGCAGACATTGTGCTTGCGAATTTCACGGTAACGGATGAAAGGGCGAACATAATTGATTTTGCTTATCCTTATATGAAGGTATCTGTCAGCGTGGTTTCGCCAAAGTCTGCTCCTATCAAAAATGCGGAAGAATTAAATGGGAAACAACTGATTGTAACAAAAGGCACGGTTGCGGAAGAGTATTTCTCTAAGAATTATCCGGAGGTGCAGCTTTTGGTTTTTGAGCAGATAAACGAGGTTTTCCAAGCTCTGAAAGACAGTAGGGGAGTTGCGCTGGCAGAAGACAATGGTCCTTTATTCATATGGGCGCAGGAAAACAAGGATTTTGAAGTTGGCATTCCCTCCTTAGGTTCGGTAGACGGCATTGCTCCCGCAGTTAAAAAGGGAAATGCGGAGTTGCTTGCTTTTATAAACAAAACTATTGAAGGCTTGGCAAAGGAACAATTCTTTCACAAGAACTTTGAAGCAACGCTCAGGCCATTCATGGGCGCAGAAGCAAATCCTGAGGATTTTGTTGTTGAAGGCGGAAAGCTATAATTCTACCGGCAAAACCTCATAACGGGTTTTGCAAAAGTCGCATACAACTTCTAAGGCTTCGCCTTTTTGCGCCAATTCTTTTTTTTCGCTCTCGTGCAAGGATTTAATGCTTGCGAGAACTCGCTCGCGGCTGCATGGACAATAAGCCTGAGGCGTGATTTCCTTGATAATCTGCGCTTCATAGGGGCCACGTAATTGGTCCAGCAGTTCACGAACATCAGTGAAATTTTTCAGAGGCGGCAGGGTGCGAACCACAGCGTCCATTATTTCCAGGTCTTTGGCTGTTGCATCGGGATAGGCTTCTATTAGGAATCCTATATCAAAAAATATTCCTGTTGCGCTTTTTGTTTGCTCTGATTGGCGCAGGTATGCCGCTAAATTTACACCCATTTGCGCAGACGGGGCTTCTATTATGCTTTCTTTTATTCTTTGGGCTTTTTCATTCAGCGCTATGACCGTCATTTTTTGCGGCGCATTGCCGGTGCCGGGTTTGGCTCTGAGCAGCCCTTGCGGTGTGGAATCAGCCTCTGCGTCTGCTTTTAAGCATATTGTGCCGGGAAATTTCAGCCCGCTGGAAAGCAAAAGCGAGGCTACTGAGGTTTCTGCCATGAATTTCAGGGCATTGCCTGTGGCCTCGTGTTTTTTGCCGATTTCTGCTATTGTATTTTTCGCGGAAACAAGCACGAACCTGAATGGAGCGTGTGTTCCCGTAGCTCTTATAATTACATCGCCCATGAACTATTTTACGGTCAATTTGGCCGTTTTGTTCCAAGAGGCGTTGCTTGCCTTTACTATATACATGCCTCTAGGCAAGTCGGAAAGCGAAACAACGTGGCTGCCTTTGTCAACTTTCAGTGTGCGAACAGCATTGCCCATCAAGTCAAAAACCTGAAGCGTTGTGCTGCCTGTAACCTGCACATTCAAAGTATTATGCATTGCGATTAAAGCGTTGCTGTTTGCAAACAAAGACATGCCTATGCGTGAAGGCTCCCAGTTATCGTCCCAGTCGCTGCATGCCAAGTTGGGTTTTGACGGCAAAGCCAAATTGCTTCCCAGGCAACGGAAATTTTTTATAGCTAAATTTCCGGTAAGCTCAGACACACCGGCAGTACCATCATCCTTGGCTTTGACTTCCCAAGCGAAACCATAAATTCCATCCAGTTTAAAATCAACTTTCTCTCCCCAATTGGTAGGTTGCTTTAAATTTGCTATTGGCACTTCAGCAAGCATCCAGCCTGTGCTTTTGTCAAATGTTGTAAAATGGTCAGAGCCTTCATCTATAATTGCCTTTGTCAGCACTTTGAAATTGTGGCCTTGGCCTTTGTACTCATAGCTAAAACCCTCTGTGCAAGCTGTCAAATTGTAAGCAGAGCCATTCTTTTTAGCATCTAAGCCTATAGCCACGAAAGGCGCATACGGATTGCAAGTTTCCGGGCAGGCAGTAGGACCAGTACCAGTACCAGTACAAGTCTTGCCGCAACCTTTGTCAAGGTTATAACTTGGAATTTTGGCAACCCATTCGCCGTCATCCTGCATAACCGTACGGTAGCCGCTTATTGTAGCGCAATTGTCACTTTCGTCTTTTCCTGTAACCGGCTGGTTGGTTACTGTGGACTTGCCTTTGGCTCCTTCGTCTGTGTAAACGTACCATGATTCCCAAGTTGCTGCATAGCCTCTTGAATCTTCAGGGTCGCTTTCGCGAATCTGTTTAAACCTGTCAATTGCGGTGCCTTTATCGCCATCGCCGCCGCCGCTGCCCATATCTGTTCCACAACTGCTTTCCTTGCAAGCTTTTAAGTTTGGCATATTGCCGGTGATAAGCAAACCGGTTAAAATTCTCAGAGCTTGGTTAAAATACGGTTCGCTTTCAATGCTATTCAAAACGCTCCAATATTCGTTTAACCTATTCTGATAAGATGCGTTATTCGTAAGGGCGCATGCCAAAGAACCAACATAGCTGGAATTGCCGTTTTCTCCCATGGTGCCGGTTAAGGTAATGGGGCCTTTGACTGTGCTGGGATCTTTTCCGTTTACCCAAGTGCCTAATTTGTTCAACAGAGTTTTTGCGTCGGCATGGCCAAACCAGGCATTGGCTGTGGCCCAGCGCCAAGGGGCACGCACTGCGTCTTGGTCATAAGCTATTGTGGTAATGCCGCAGTTGTTTCCGCAAACTTTAGCATTGCCGTTTACATCTGCCCAGCCGGAGACCAAGCCTGTAGTTCCATTTTGGTTGTTTTTTAGGAAAGTATAATTTGCCGAAAGAGCTTTGGTCCAATCCGTAGAGGTACCATATGACTTGAAAAGTTCATAAGCCGCAGGAGCGACATAACTCGGATTGTAATCGCTTTGCCACTGGGAACCAGGATAATGCATGCCTGTGCCGGTGTTGTGTTCCTTGCTCCAGATTTTTCCAATCAAGCTTCTCGCTTCGGTCAGGTAGTTATCGCCGCCAAACTGATAGTAAGCCATTATAAGAGAGAGAGCAGCATCATATTCAGCATCTGTGGCACCACCTGTACCGGTAGCGCTTCCATCGCTAAAAGTGCCAGTGCCGCCGTGTTTTATCTTCCAATTCATAATGCCATCGTTGGAAAACTGTTTGTAATATCTCCACAATCTGTCAAAATTGTCTTGATAGCTTTTGGTTTTATCGCTGAAATAAACCATCATTATCATGCCATAAGCAATGCCTTCCGAAACGGTTTCCGTGGGATCGCCGGGCGCGCCGAATTTAATGCGGGCGCAATTTTGGCCACCGCAGGTGCCTGTTACATAAAACTCGTTTAAAAAAGTTTCAAATTTTGCCTTTAAGCTGTTGCTTGCTGCTGAATTATCGGTATTTATAGTACCGTTCCCGTAGTTTTTCCTTTGCGGATACGGGTAATTGACTGTTGTTTGGCTGTGCGTGACAGCGATTAGTAGCAGCAAACTGCAGCAAGTGATTGAAAAAAACCTGTTTTTCATACAAAATCCTCCCGGGAATAGTTTAAATATAGTTAATTCACTGCCAGCTTAATTGTCTGTTGCCATGAAGCATTACTTGCCTTAACTATATACAAACCTCGTGGCAAATCCGCAAGCGAAACAACGTAGCTGCCTTGCGCAACCCTCAATGAACGGATAGCATTGCCCTTTGAATCATAGATTTGAAGGACAGCATTGCCTGTAACCTGCACATTTACGGCATTTTGCATCGCTATCAAGGCATTGCTATGCGCTAGCGGAGCAACCAAAACCGGCGTGTTTGCCGCGCTTGAGCTGCTTGAACTGCTGCTTATGGCAGAGCTTGAGCTTCTCAAACTGCTTGAGCTGGAACTTGTACCTGAGGCTACTGAACTGCTGCTTATGGCAGAGCTTGAACTTCTAACGCTGGAGCTTGAGTTTCCTGCGCTTGAGCTTGTACCGGAGGCTACCGAGCTGGATGAAGCTTTGCTTGAACTGCTGGGAGTAGTGCCGCCTTCTTCGCATTTCAATCTTTTTTCAGCAGGGAAAGTCATGGTGCCAATGCATTTGAAATCCTTTATTGCCAAAGAACCTGTTTTGGGAGAAATTCCTGTAATGGCTTTTCCGTCATTTGTTCCATCGCCTTTGAGTTCCCAAGCGAATTCCACTATTTTACTCAGGTCAAATGTAACTTTAACCGGCCAAGCTTCTTGCTGCAAATCGCTTGGCGCCGCAACTACAGTTGTCCACGAACTGGTGGTTCCGCTTCCAACCGGCATAAAATGGTAACCGTAGTCTGTAACTGTGCTTAACTGAACTTTGAAATTGTGAGCAGCTCCTTTGTATTGGTAGCTGAATCCACCTGTGCAACCTGAAAAATTATAATAACCGGCTTTGCCATTGTTTTGCGCATCTAAACCCAGAGCAACATAAGGATGCCATTCATTGTTTCCCTGATTAAGTGTATAGCTGTTTATTCTGGCAACCCAATCGCTGCCATCTTGCGCAATCACATTATAGTTATCGCTTCTTTCAACGCATTTCCCGGTTTTTTTATCCCAAACTATTTTTTTTGTCGTTGAGTTCGTTATTGTAGAAGAGCCTTTATCCTCTGCATCTGTAAATGCATACCAAGGTTCCCATGTGCTCGCATAGCTTTTGTCGTCTTCGCTTAAACCGGCTTTTGCAAACTGGTCTATTTGAGAACCGGAAACCGTAGCGTTGCAATAATCAGCAGGGAGACCTCCAGCCAAAGCCTGCAAATTCGGCATATTGCCAGTTGCCAAAAGCCCGGTTAAAATTTGCAAAGCCCTGTTGTAATATGATTCTCCGCTAAAACCCATCAATGTTGTCCAATAACTATTCATAGTTGTTTGGTTTGAAGACGCATAGGAAAATGCATTCATAAACGGCCCTACGAATGTTGAATTTTTTTGGCCCTTCGAGGAACTTCCATTTAACGCTATTGCCCCTCCTATATCTCCTGCGCTTTTACCGTTTAAATATTTCGTTGCCACGTTTGTAAGCAGAGTTTTTGCGTCTGCATGGCCATACCACGCATTTGCCCAAGCCATGCGCCATGGAACACGAGCGGCATCGTAGCCGTATTCGGTGGCATCTGCTTTGCCTTGGGTAGCTACGCCAGCGGATGTGCACCAATCGGAGAACAGGCCGCTTGTTGAATTTTGGTTTGCTTTTAGCAGAGTATAGTTTGCAGTAACAACACTACCCCATTTGGTTTTATTTGTATGGCATTCCACTTCTTGAAACATTGCAAAGGCGGCTGGCGCAATATAGCTCGGATTTTTCGCATCGTCCCAAACATCTCCGGGTTTGTGCAAATTTTGCGGGTCAATTTCAAGAGTCCTTATTTTGCTGATCAAAGCTTTGGCTGTGTCAAGATAATTTTTGCTTGTGGTGCTTCCAAATTGATAGTGAGCCATTATAAGCGCAACAGCAGCGTCAAATTCCGCATCGCTGGCTGCGCCCTTATTGTCTGCGGTCGGGTCAGAGACTTTGCTAAAGCCGTCTATTTTCCAGCTCATCAAGCCATTTTCGTTTTTCCAGTGTTGGTAATATTTCCATAAATTATCAAAGTGCGTTTGATAACTTGTGGATCCATCGCTGAAATAAACCATCATCAGCATGCCGTAAGCAATGCCTTCCGAAACTGTTTTAGAGCCATCGTCAAACTTTATGCGAGCGCAAGTTGCGCTGCCGCATGAGCCAGTCTCATAAAAGTTGGTTACAAAGTCTGTAAACCTGCTTTTTAAAGTTGTGGAAGCATTGGCACTCGTTACGTTAATTGTGCTGTTGCCGTAAGCTTTTGCTTGCGGGTACGGGTAATTAACGGCAGAGAAGCCGAGGGAGAGGCAAAGCGCCAGGCAGAGGGACAGTTTTTTCAGCATAGAAGCTCCTTTATTTCACTGGGATTGTGATTGTTTGTTTCCAAGAATCGCTGTTTGCCTTAACAAGGTACAAGCCTTTTGGCAAATCCGCCATTTGTACAATATAGCTGCCTTGCGCGAATCTCAATGTGCGAACCGCATTGCCTTTTAAATCAAAGATTTGAACGGCAGCGTTGCTTGTAACCTGCACATTTACGGCATTCTGCATTGATATTAATGCGTTGCCATGCGCAATTTGAGACAACAAAATCGGCGTATTTCCCGTGCTTGAGCTAGAGCTTGCGGCAACCGAGCTGCTGCTTCTAGCCGAACTGGAGCTTCTTGCGCTGGAGCTGGAGCTTGTGCCGGAAGCTACTGAACTGGAGCTTGTACCAGAGGCTACTGAGCTTGACGAAGCTTGGCTTGTACTGCTGGGCTTGCCGCCATCGGATACCCCGCATTTCGGGTCTGGCCTTGATGCTGGCAAAGTCATATTTCCAAGGCATTTGAAATCTTTTATTGCTAAAGTGCCGGTTAATGCGGATGTTCCTGCCGTACCGTCATCGGAACCTTTCAGTTCCCATGAAAAGGCATAAATATTTGCCGGTTTAATGTTTGTAACTTTCGTCTCTGCCCAAGTAGGCTGCTTTAATTCCGCAAATGCCACTTCCACTTCTTCCCAGCCACTGGCTAACATGGAAATAGTTATAGCGTGGTCGGAACCTTCTGTTGACGGAATATCGGTTGATTGCACTTTGAAGTTGTGAGGCTGGCCTTTGTATTTATAGCTAAAACCATTTGTACATTGCGCAAAGTTGTAAGTTTTGCCGTTTCCGCTTCCATTGTATCTGGCATTTAAACCCAGAGCCACATAAGGCGCATACTTATTATTGCCTTTAACGAGATTATAAGTCGGAATTTTAGCAACCCAATCCGAGCCGTCTTGCATAACTACTTTGTAACTGGTTATCTTCTTGCAGTTATCATGTTCATCTTCAGTTTGGAATGTTGTGTTGCTTATTGTTGAAGAGCCATCGCTTTCTTTATCGGTATAAGCATACCACGGTTCCCAAGTTGCAGCCAAACCCCTGTCATCTTCGTCTTCGCTGCCGGCATTTGCAAATTTGTCTATTGAAGTGCTTGTGCCATTAAAACCGCCACCGGTGGTCATATTAGTACCGCAGCTTTTGCCTGCATTGGCGCAAGCTTCCAAGTTGGGCATATTGCCGGTGATAAGCAAGCCGGTTAAAATGCGCAATGCTTGGTTAAAATACGGTTCGTTTTCAATGCCGTTCAAAACGCTCCAATATTCGTTCAATCGGTCCTGATGGGCAGAATTAGCCGTAAGAGCGCATGCCAAGGAGCCTACATAACTGGAATTGCCATTATCTCCCCATGTTCCGTTTAATTGAATTGGGCCTTTGACAAGGCTAGGATCTTTTCCATTTACCCAAGTACCTAATTTGGTCAACAGAGTTTTTGCGTCAGCGTGGCCAAACCAAGCGTTTGCCGTTGCCCAGCGCCAAGGGGCGCGCACTGCGTCTTGGTCGTACGCTATAGTGTTAATGCCGCAGTTGTTTGAACAAGTTTTAGGAGTGCCGTTGTCTTGAGCCCATCCGGATGGCAAGCCTGTAGTTCCGTTTTGATTGTTTTTTAGAAATGTGTAATTTGCGGAAATGGCAGAGGTCCAGTTCGCTGCGGTTGAGGTACCGGGGTTTAATTTGAAAAGTTCATAAGCTGCAGGGGCAACGTAGCTTGGATTGTAATCATTGCACCATTGGTCACCAGCGCAATGCAAACCGGAGGAGGAGTTGTGTTCTTTGTTCCAAATGTTTCCAATCAAGGTTTTCGCTTCGGTCAGGTAGTTGTCGCCGCCAAACTGATGGTGAGCCATTATAAGAGCAAGAGCTGCATCGTATTCAGCATCAGTAGCACCACCTGAACCGGAGACGCTTCCATCGCTAAAAGTGCCAGTGCTGCCATGCTTTATTTTCCAATTCATAATGCCATTACTGTTGGAAAACTGCTTGTAATACCTCCACAGTCTGTCAAAATGGTCTTGATAGCTTGTAGTAGCGTCGCTAAAATAAACCATCATTATCATGCCATAGCCAATGCCTTCCGAAACCGTTTCCGTTGGATCGCCAGGTGTGCCAAACTTAATGCGGGCGCAATTTTGGCTGCCGCAAGTGCCTGTTACATAAAATTGTGTTAAAAAATTCTGGAATTTTGCCTTTAAATTGGCGCTAGCGGTAGAGCTTGTAGCATTTATGGTGTTATTGCCATAGTTTTTCCTCTGCGGATAAGGGTAATTGACTGTGCTGTGCGAAACAACGATTAGCAGCAGCAAACTGCAGCAGAAAAAGGGGAAAAACCGATTTTTCATAAAAACCTCCCAGGAATAATATAAATATAGAAATTTCTACATTGCCTGCATGGGAAAAATCGCTGCTGTTCGGGACATATTTGGCAATTCTTTGGGGGATTGGGCGCTTGCGCTTGCAATAACTTTGGGAATTTATGTTGTACTTTGGCTAATATTTAAGGTAATCGTTAAACAAATAGACAAAATAGCTAAACGGGTTGGCAATAAACTTGATTGCATAATATCAAATGCGCTGAAAAACAGCAAATCATGGTTTTTTATCGTAATCGCGCTCTTTTTCGGCACAAAAAATTTAAATTTTGAAGAATATGGCTTTGTGCCTCTAAAAATCTTAATTCTGACCTCCTTTGTGCAGATTGGAATTTGGCTAAGCATAATATTTGGCGATGCAATAAAAAACTGGAGCGAAAAAAACAGCCCTAACTCAGCCAAAAACGCCGGAGTGACTATTGTCAGCGGAATAGGCAAGTTTCTCATTTGGAGCGCTATTCTGCTCCTTATTTTAGATAACTTCGGAGTTAAAGTAATCTCGGTAATGGCAGGTCTTGGCGTTGGCGGCATAGCGGTTGCCCTTGCCGTGCAAAGAATACTCGGAGATTTATTCGCCTCCATATCCATAATGATAGACAAGCCATTTGAAATAGGCGATTTCATAGCAGTAGGCGACATCAGAGGCACAATAGAATCAACCGGCATAAAAACCACGCGCATTCGTGCTTTGAGCGGAGAGCAAGTTGTAATCGCGAACAGCGATATTCTGGAAAGCCGCTTGAACAATTATAAACGAATGGAAGAACGCCGCATAGTGTTCAGCTTTGGCGTTTCATATAAAACATCAAGGGAAAACCTGCGGGAAATAACAAAGCTTTCAAAAAACATTATAGAGAGCCAAAGCAACGTGCGCTTTGACCGAGGGCATTTGAAATGCTTTGACGCAAGCTCAATAGACTACGAGTTTGTTTACTGGGTAACCAAGCCGGACTATCAAGCCTATATGGATATTCAGGAAAAAATAAATTTAGCGCTAATAGACGCATTCGCAGAAAGAAATATAGAGATGTCAAGGCCAACTCAAGCGGTATTTTTGCATGGATCTAATTGTTGATTGCTCACGAAAGGGTGTTAGGCTTTGGGCCGGTTTTGAGCTTTCGGAGCCGGAAGCGAAGGGTGATGAATTGAGCTTGCTCATTGACCGGATGAATATCGATTTGGAGCAGGTGAAGCGAGTTCTTGTGACCCTTGGCCCCGGGAGTTTCACGGGCATAAGGGCCGGCATAGCGTTTTGCGAAGGACTTTGCTTTAGCGGCAAAAGAACCTTGCACGGTATATCCACGCTCAAAGCTTTGGCAATGTCTTATGGCGGCGAAGTAATTTTGCACGCAAGAGCCAATTTGTATTATGTTGGAACCGCAGAGAGCGAGAGCATTGTGAAGTTTGACTCACCGCCGCAAACCTGCGAGAATCTATCCATAGCACCCTTTGCAAAGTTGATAGATTCAATTGCGCCATCACCGGTTCAGAAAGCAAATTATATGATTAATCCGTTTGCCTTGAATTGAAAGGTCTCTTAATTTTCTATATTTGGAATTGAATCCAAAAAAGAGGTAAAAATGTCGCAAAGTTGGAATAAAAGTCAAATGGCGAGCAATTGTAAAGAGAGCTTCGCCCGCTTGAAGCGATAAAAGACCAGCATCCCAAGTTACTTTTTTTGGTAAAGTGGTCATTGGGAGGGATATAGAAAATTGTTCACTGCATTTTTCTACTTTACCATTTGATGCTAAAAAAGAAAATTTTCATAAGCAGCGTGCAAAGCGAGTTTAAGGCAGAAAGGCTGGCTATATATGAGTATATTCTTTCTGACCCAATATTGCGAAAGTTCTTTGAGCCGTTTTTATTCGAACTGCAACCCGCAATTGACAGAAAACCAAATGATGTGTATCTAAAAGAAGTTGAACATTGCGATATTTACCTCGGACTTCTAGGCAAAGAATACGGAAACACTAAAAAAGGGCTTTCTCCCACGGAAATGGAATACAACCAAGCTTCCAAACGCTTTAAAACCCGCTTATTATTTTTGACAAATCATAAAGACCGAGAAAGAGAAGCGAAAGAAAGTAAATTTATAGCAAAAGTGCAAAAAGAAGTTGTTCGCAGAAGATTTTCAAGCGTGGACGAGCTTAAAGTTGTGGTTTATGCCGCTCTTGTTAAATATATGGAAACAATGGAACTTTTAAGAGTATTGCCTTTTGATGCGGCTTTTTGCCCAGCGGCTTCATGGAAAGACATTGACCGCAAAAAAGTTGACACATTTATAAATCTTGCCCGCTCAAAAAGAGGTTTGCCTTTAACTTTATCCGACAACCTCAAGAAAATTTTCACGCATTTGCATTTGATAGACGAAAAAAATCGCTTGGTAAATGCAGCCATGCTTCTCTTTGGAAAAGACCCTCAAAAGTTTTTCATAACATCAGAAGTTCGCTGCGCGCATTTTTACGGCAAACGTGTGGAAAAGCCTATTCGCTCCTATAAAGTTTTCAAAGGTAATGTCTTTGAGCTTATAGACCAGTCAATTGAATTTATTTTACAGAAACTGGATTATTCCATCGAAACCAGAGCAGAACATGTTTCTATCCCCGGCAAATATGAAATCCCTAAAGAGATAGTTACAGAAGCAGTTGTAAATGCTGTGGCACACCGGGATTATACCAGTAACGCTAGCATTCAAATCATGTTATTTTCCGATCGTTTGGAAATATGGAATCCGGGCTCATTGCCAATTGGGTGGTCTGTTGAAAACTTGAAACAAGTTCATCCTTCCATTCCTGCAAATCCGCTTTTGGCAGAACCGATGTATTTAGCCGGTTATATTGAACGAATGGGAACCGGGACTTCGGATATGGAAAAATGGGCCAAAGAAAATGACTTGCCTGAGCCCAAATTTAAACAAGAAGAAGATTTTCATATTATTTTATACAAAAAAGCGGACTCCCAAGGTAACGAGCTGGACTCCCAAGGTAACGAGCTGGACTCCCAAGGTAACGAGCTGGACTCCCAAGGTAACGAGCTGGACTCCCAAGGTAACGAGCTGGACTCCCAAGGTA
>Ga0181987_10735_pt1 | contig 14275 bp, 13 predicted proteins | sample TergutCo191P1_FD_120224 | JGI IMG/M metagenome (GOLD analysis project Ga0181987, IMG submission 120224)
TATCCTTTTTTATTCTTGCTCTTTTGGTTCATGGGGCGGAAACTTCTATTTCCAGATACGCACGCTCTGAATTCGGCGTGCTTTCAAAGGAATACGATATGGAAGGCGGCAGAGCATATTGGATTAACGGGATTTCCATTTTGGGCCTGCCAGACGCAGGCGCAGACATTATGGGGCTTTCGGAACCGGCAAAAAGACTGCCGCTCGGATTTTCAGGGATTTATGCGCCGCCACCCGTTTATGAACGATATGGACTGTCTTTGAACGCAAGCAACGGAAATTTGGTGTTCAAGGAAAATTACAACCCTATAGACACCCCAATCACAATGCTGCTGTGGGAAAGATACGGCTTGGAAGGAAACGCTTTTACGCTGAATTTCAACAGGCTGCTCTTGGATTCCGTGGTCTTTTCACTGGGCTTGGCTTCGCATTCAATTTCAAAAAGCAATTATTTTATTTATCCCGATATTGTGCAGCAACTCTATACAGGCTCGCTGAAAAGAGACTCCAGCAGGGTTCCGCTGGGAGGGAGAAATTTGGCATACAATTCCATTCACTTTGTTCCCGCTATCTCATGGATTTTTCCGCACTCAAGCATAACCGTGCAGGCAAGCTACCTGTTTTTGGATAACGATGACGCAACCAGAGATTTCCCATTAAAAAACGACTTAGACTATTCCATAACATTTTCGCAAAAACCGTATGATATAAAGGGCGGCGCGGATTTTTACAGATTGCTTTGGATTTACAATTTTTTGCCGAACTGGGAGCTGTCCATGTCGCACCGCCTCGCAGAAGCAGACATTTTGGAAAACTACACAGCACAAACCGGAGAAACCACTGTTTTGCGCAAAGGCTTTTTGAACCCTTACGCAAATGTTCGCTATGAATATTTGAGAAACAAAGATTCCACGCTTTACCAAGACAGGCAGTTGGCTATGCTAGGCATAAACGATACTTTGTCTAGGTGGTTTGCGCTCAGAGGGCAGGCAGGCTTGCAGAGAAACGCATCTGCCTTTGAGCAAGTGGATTTTGCTCCGGCGCTTTCCGCAGGCATGACCTTGTTTTTGCCTTGGCATTTGCAGTTGAACGGAGACTTTCAGAGGGACACCCGTTTCCCGGATATGCACGAAACTCATATTGCCGGAACCGGAAGAATAACTTTTCCGAATGCGGATTTAAAGCAGGAAAAAAGGCAAAGATTTGAAGCGAATATAGAGTATAAATTGAGCGAGCATTTCTTTTATTCGGCAGGACTTCGCCATGAAGAGGCAAAAAATTCAATCATGCCGTTCTGGGCTGTTCCAAAACTGAGAACTTTAGATTCGCTCCCGGCAGATTCCGCATATATGTGGTTCAATGCGCCATTAGTGATAAACAACGAGGTTTTTTGGAGACTTGGATTTGAGCTTGGAAACTGGCGTTTTTATGCCGAGCAGGGAAAGGCTTTTTTGCGCACGGAAAAGATGTACAACATTCCTTCTCGCTATTACAAAGGCGCGATTTACTGGAGCAATCGTTTTGTGCAAGAGCGCTTGAAGGTTTCTTGCCAGTTTGACGCAGACTGGTTTGGCAACAGGCAGGACTGGGGCATTGGGAAGCCTGATGGCGCAGAAAATTTGGAAGTTGATACTCTTGTTATTGCCCGTCCGGTTCAGTTGAGAAAATATCTTTCGCTGAATTTTAAAAGCGCGATGCAAATACAGAGTTTTATTCTTTACATGAGAATTGAGAACATGAACCACAGTTTAATGGAACCCGAAATTGGCTATACCCCGCCAGGCATACGATTTGCCTACGGCATTGCCTGGGAGCTTGGAGATTAAAATGCGCTTAGACAAATATTTGCAATCAAAATACCCGGAATATTCCCGCACGGATTTGCAGAAAATAATTGCGGAAGGCAAGGTGTTGCTGAACGGGAAGCCGTTATCGAAGAATTTCCGTGTAGGGGCAGACCCCAGTGGCTGCTTTGATACGGAAATTGAAATTCTGCGAATGCCGGAAAAAAAGGAAAGTTTTTTGGAACCCGAAGATATTCCATTAAACATAATTTTTGAAGACGAGCATTTAGCGGTGATAAACAAGCCCAGAAACATGGTGATGCATCCGGGAAACGGCATAAGCAAAGGAACCTTGGCCGCCGGTTTGCTATGGCATTTCAAAAATTCTCTTTCAAAAATAAACGGGCCACTGCGCCCCGGAATTCTGCATCGCCTTGACAAAGACACTCCGGGTTTGCTGGTTGTGGCAAAGACGGATTTGGCGCACAGAGAATTAAGCAGCCAACTGGAAGAGCGAACTTTGGAACGAACCTACAGGGCTATAATTTGGGGAGTTTTGCGCGACCGAGAGGGCACAATTAACGCTCCCATAGAACGTGACCACAGAAACCGCCTGAAAATGGCTGTGCAGCAAAACGGAAAATCCGCAATCACAAATTATAAAACCTTGGAAACTTTTTCCATAGCTTCTTTGGCAGAGTTTAGGTTAGACACGGGCCGCACGCATCAAATTCGCGTTCACTTGCGCTACCTTGGAAACCCCGTTGTTGGCGATCCTCTTTACGATGGCCGGGAAGAGAGCGCAAAAAGAATAGACACTATTTACCAGCCAATGGCAGAAGAGCTTTTGGAGATTGCCCCAGCCCAGCTTTTGCAGTCTTGCAAAATAAAATTCAAGCATCCGAAAACAAAAAAGATGATGGAATTCAAAATAGAAGAAGACTCTCCGCTGAAAAACGCCTTGAAATTATTGCGGCAAAGTACAGATAACGCCGGAGTGCCAATGCAATTATTCTCGCCGCCGCAAATATTCGCAAACCCCGATGACATTGAACAGCCTATAGAAGACGATGATGAAGATCCGGTAGTGTATCGCCCAACCCGTGCCGAGCGTTATGCGGCAACAAAGATAAAGCGAGCGCTTAAAAAGGAGAGGAAGCTTTTGCGTTTAAAAGAGGAGACAGAAAAGAAAAGCATTGAATAATTGAAATTGAGAAATTTGAGGCAAAACCGAACTAAACCGAGCTAAAAAATAAAAAGTACCCTTGACAAAGCTGGAAAATATTTTTAAATTTGTTTCCGTCTTAACCAAAAGGAGTGAAAATGAGTTTTTTTAATATTATGATTATGAAATCGTTGAAAATAGCTTTGTTGCTTTTTGTATTTGGAACTTTTGTCTCTTGTGTATTGCTAGGTATCGTTGAAGATATCTTGGATGATAATAATTGTCCGGCACAATTTTTTGGCAATAAGGTACAACTTGAGAAAATGTATTACAGTGTAGGTCGCTATGGGCAATATAGCTATCAAATTTCTTTTCATAAAGATAGCAGTTTTTCTTATTTACAATTTTGGAACCAGAACGATGCAAATGGCGTTGCTATTAAAGATACCATAGCCATGCTTAACGGAAAATTTAAAATAACTAAAGATTCAGGTTTGCCTTGGTATGTTCTCAAATTGAATGCGGATTACATTTATGAAAAAAAAGCAAATGACAGTTTGGATGGCATATTGCATTTTACAGATTTTAGCAGAAATGAATTTAAAGGCTTTAAAGATAGTCTTTTCTCAAATACAGACGATAGAGGATATGTATATTATAAAGACAGTCTTAGCAACATAGATATTGCATCTAACTGCTTTGCTTTTCATACAAAAGAGAGTTCTTCAGAGGGTTATTGCTTCTCTTATAAGAAGGGTGGATGTTATTGGTATTTTTCTCATTCAAGGGTTTTCTGCCTACAGCAACCGGAAGAAACACAGGAACAGAATTCAAACCTATTATGAAACCAGCCGTACCATTTTGCCGGGTTTTCCAAAATCAAGCTTTCCAGCCATGAATGGTAATGGGCATAAAAATTCTGCGACGGGATTTTTTTCAAAAATAACGTTGTTTGCCGTATGTGCCCGCAGAATACCGAAGTGTTTGGACGGTGCTCTAAAATAAAATTCGGCAAAGGGTTGCAATGAACCTCTGCACCCAGAAATTCGCCTTTGCAGTCTGAGCGCCCTCGCTGGTCTGCGAGCATTGCGAATAGAGCGCCGCTATCCATTAGCTCCAGCAAATGACTCGAATTAACTTTTTGCGCAAAGCATTTTCCGTTGAATGTCCGTTTTTTTTGCAGCCATTTGTCAAAAAACGCAGGTTTTTGCTCTTGCGCAGCGGCATTTAGCGGCAGGCCCAGCTCTGCGAGTTTGTAGCCAAGAAGTTCGTGGTTTCCGTAATGCGCAGTGAGAAAGATGCCCCCGTGCCGCATTTCTTCAAAAACAGCCACAGAGCTTGCATCGACTGCAATCTTTTTTTTAAAAGGGTTGGCAAATACGAATTCAAAAACATCGCCGAGCATATTTTTAAACACAGCGATATATTTTGGCTGCTTCGCACCCATTTTTTCAAAAAAGGGCTTCGTCAAGCGCAAGTTTTTGGAAAAGACTGATTGCTTCCACATTCACAGCATCTCATTGATTTAGGGAAAAGATAGAAATTTTCCAGGACGCTACCCTTGACAAAACCTCAAAAAAATTCTATATTTGAGTCGTATTTCAATTTTGGTAGGAATATGCACAGTTTGATAGACGAGTTGAGGAGCATTACAAAAGTCTCCCGCGGGGCTCAGCAGATGAGCGTGATTGATAGCACATACAAGGCTTGGAGGAGCAAATTTCTGACTCCGGAGTTTTTTAATGCTTTGAAAACGCAAGCTGAGATGGGTTCGTATAATATGGTGGTTAAATGCGAGGAAGAAGATATCCTGTGTTTAGCTCGGTGGTGTTATGACCACGGTTTTCAGTGGAATGACGAGGTTAGGGTCATTTCGTGGGCTATTTCGGAATCCGAAAGGCACGAAATGCTGATAGCCAACAAATTCGCAAAGCCTCAAACTACAGTCGCATAAGCTCAAATAACGTGGCTTAAAACACCACTAAATCATTCTTATGTATAGCTTCGGTTAAATTTTTAACCTTCATCACCTTTTTCATTTCGCGGCTATCATACCTGCTGATTCCTCTTGCGACTTTGCTGCCGCTCAAATCCTTGACATCAATCAAATCCTTCACGCCAAAATTGCCGCTGACACTTACAATGCCAACCGGCAAAATGCTCGCATGCTTCTTTCTAATAGCATTCACCCCGCCGTCGTCTATTGTAATTGAACCCTTGGGAGTGCTAACAAAAGAAAGCCATTTCTTTCTGCTGGCAAGCTTCTTGGCATTTCCCAAAAACAAAGTTCCAAGAGCATTTTCAAGCAAAACCTCGTGAGGCAAAACCTTGGTGCCGTTTGCCAAAAAAGCGTTGCAACCCGAGCGTGTCACCGCACGTACCGCATCCAGCTTGCTGTACATGCCGCCAGTGCTAACAGCAGAGCCGGTCTCGCCGGGTTTGGCGAGGCAGAGAATTTCAGAATTCACCTCCGGAACCAAGTTCAAAAGGCGTGCAGAAGCATTGGTTTTGGGATTTGAATCAAAAAGACCGTCTTCATCTGTGAAAAGCAAGAGCAAATCGGCGTTCCAAAACAGAGCCACGTCGCTTGAAAGCTTGTCGTTGTCGCCTACCTTGATTTCAGACACTACAACAGAATCGTTTTCGTTAATTACGGGAATAACCTTGTGCCTGAGCATTGAATTCAAAATATTCTGCAAGTTCTTATAGCGGTTCCTGTCCCTGAAATCATCTGCGGAAAGCAGAATTTGCCCAACCGCGATTTTTTTCTTTTCAAAAGCATTTCTGTAAGCGTGCATCAAATCGATTTGCCCAACTGCTGCGCACACTTGCTTGTCCGCCATATTTTCCGGCTTTTTGGAATAGCCCAGTCTGCCCATGCCAATGCCTATCGCGCCGCTGGTAACAATCGCAATTTCTTTCCCGGCTTCCTGCAAAACTGCCACAGACTCAGCAAGCCTGTTGATAAACGCAGTATTAACGCCTCTTGTACCGGCTTCCACCAGCACCCGGGAACCGAGCTTAATAACAATCCGCTTAGTCTCGGCAAGTAAATTTTTACGCAAATCACTCAATTAACCAGCCCCTTGATCTTCTCCAGCGCCTCGCTTGAATTGCCGCTTTCAAGCATTTCTTTCAGCTTTAAAAGCTCTTGTTTCAAATTGCTTGACCCCGGAGCTTTGATGTATTTTGCCAAACGCTCAGGATAAGTGCCGTTTTCCAAATGCTGCTTCGTTTCCAAAAGCTCCGGATCGCTTGGCAGCAAAGCCAAAGCCTTGCCCAAAAATTCACTGGCTTCGCTGGTATCGCCCAAGCAAACATTGCAGTCGTAAATTCTCAAAAAAGCATCGACAAAAAACGGGTTGCTCTCAAAAGCATTCTTAAAACATTCAAGAGCCTCAGTATAGTTTCCCTGCTCAAAAGCTATGATGCCAAGCGTATAAATCGCAGAGTAATGCTCCGGGCAAACCGCTAGAATCTGCTGAAGCATGGCGGTGCTTTCATTTATCTTTCCCTGCTGCGCCAAGTCTGCCGCCGCCTTGCTTTGCTGGCGAAGCTCTATCACGGTTTTGCCGCTCAAATTGCCGTGCAGTACCACGCCTTGCAATTCGGCAATTATGTCTTTTACTGTTTCGTCTTGAGGGTTTTCAAGCCTCTCCAAAAGCAGGTATTGAAAATATTCCTGCAAATCCTTGTCGCAAAGCCTAGCGTTGTATTCGGCAAAAGTTATCATCTGTCAAGTTCTCCTGCAATTATGTTTATACTTGAAAGTACTGCTATGGAATCCGCAATCATGCCGCCTTCAACAAGCTCGTGAAACGCAGCGAACTGAGTGAGGCATGGCGGCCTAACCTTCACCCGCCAAGGCTTTCCCGTTCCATCGGAAACAAGCGTAAAGCCAAGCTCGCCGTTTGCCGCCTCTGAAGAATCGTAAAGCTCGCCGGCAGGAACACGAATGCCCTCAGCCACGGTTTTGAAATTCCCGATTAGTGATTCCATGTCTTGGTAAACTTTTTCCCTCTCCGGAACCCGGATTTTTGGGTTGTCTATGTTCACAGGCCCGGGTTCTAAACGCCTCATAGCCTGCCTCACAATTTTAATGGATTCCTCGCTCTCGGCGAGCCTCACCATCAAGCGGTCGTAAATATCGCCTTTTGTGCCGGTCACTACTTCCCAGTCGTAGGTCTCATAGTCGTAATAAGGTTCATCCTTGCGCAGGTCAAACGCTGCGCCGGTTGCCCGCAGGCAAGGGCCGGTCCATCCCCAAGCCAAGGCTTTTTCCGGGGTAATAGCGCCTATGTTTGTTGTGCGGTCCAAAAATATGCGGTTGCCGTCCAAGAGCTTGTGAACGTCGCTCAAAGACTCTTCGCACATTTTGAGGAGTTTTGCCACATCTTGCTCAAAGCCTTCGTAAGTGTCCCTGTAAAGCCCGCCTATGCGAGCATAGGAATTGGTGAGCCTTGCGCCTGTAAGCTTTTCCCACAGCACCAAGCCCTCTTCCCTTGAGTCAAAGAAATACCAGAAATTGCTGAGAGCGCCCAAATCCACGCAAGCGGCAGCAACGCAAACAAAGTGGTCAAAAATTCTCGAAAGTTCGCTTATAATAACACGGAGAATCTTTGCTCTTTCGGGAATTTCAACGCCAAGCATTTTTTCCACCGCTTTTGCGTAGCCTATGTTGTTCAGCATTGCGGAGCAGTAATTCAGGCGATCTGTGTATGGCAGCACCATTTGCCAAGTGCCCTGTTCGGCCATTTTTTCAAAGCCCCTGTGCAAATATCCTATTTCGCCAACGCAGGCAACAATGGTTTCGCCGTCCAAAGCGGTTAAATAACGCAAGCAACCGTGTGTAGCATTGTGGCTCGGCCCAAAGTTCAAAGCAATCAAATCCAAATTTTCGCCATTTTTGTCAAGGACTTTCATAGGAAGGTAATATAGAAATTATTGGGAATTGCCCGTCAGCAAATCCCTCAGCCTCGCCGCTTCTTCAAAATCCAGCCTCGCCGCTGCCTCTTTCATCGCTTTTTCCAACTCCTCAGTTGAGCGCCTGCTTTTAGCGTCCCCAGCTACCAGCCACTCGCCACCAGCCGCTTTCTTCTTTCCTCTAACATCTTCCATCGGATCCTGAATTTCCAATGCGTCTTCCAGCTTTCTCTGGACGGTCTTTGGCACAATATTATGCTCTGTGTTAAAACAAATTTGCTTGTCTCTGCGACGCTTTGTTTCGTTAATAGCTTTTTTCATGGAATCTGTTACTCTATCTGCGTAAAGAACAACTTCGCCCTTCACATTTCTGCTCGCGCGCCCCATAGTTTGAATCAAGCTTTTATAGTTCCTCAAAAAACCCTCTTTGTCTGCATCCAAAATCGCAACCAATGCGACTTCCGGAATATCCAAACCCTCGCGCAAAAGATTTATGCCAACAAGAACATCGAATTTCCCAACCCTAAGCTCACGTATAATCCCATGCCTGTCAAGTGTTTTTATATCGCTGTGCAAATATCTGGCTTTGATATTTTTTCCCAGCAAATAATCGGTTAAATCTTGTGCCATTTTTTTTGTCAGCGTTGTCACCAAAACTCTGTTTCCGTCTGAAATCGTTTTATTAACACGGCTTAGCAAATCTATCATTTGCCCTTCTATTTGCTCAATATAAACTTTTGGATCCAGCAACCCTGTTGGGCGATTGATTTGCTCAACTATTTGCCCGTTGGTTTTTTTGAATTCGTATTCTGCCGGAGTTGCGCTCACAAAAAGCACGCTCGGCGGAAACTCATATTCAAACTCGGCAAAACTCATGGGGCGGTTATCAAGAGCGCAGGGCAAGCGCCAGCCATATTCCACAAGCGTGGTTTTGCGCGATTTGTCGCCCTCGCACATGCCGTTTACTTGCGGAATGCTTGCGTGAGATTCATCAACAATCAAAAGCCAGTCTTTGCCGAAATAATCCAAAAGAGTGTATGGCCTGGAGCCCGGCATTCTATTTTCAATAATACGTGAATAATTCTCTATGCCCGGGCAAAATCCTACTTCCCTGATGAGTTCCATGTCATAGCGAACCCGGCTGCCAAGCCTTGCCGCTTCCACAACCTTGCCCTCCTCTTGCAACTCAAACAATCTTCTGCTTAAATCTTTTTGAATTTGGTTTATTATTCTTTCCCTGCCCTCTTCTCTGGTAACAAAATGCTTGGCCGGAGCGATTATAATTTCTTCAACATTTTTTATTGTTTCGCCGGATACAACGTTAAACCATGAGAGCCTTTCTATGGTATCTCCGTAAAGTTCAATGCGAATTCCAATATCGTCATAGCTTGGATAAATATCTATTCTGTCGCCTCGCACTCTGAATGTTCCACGTTCCAAAGCGAAATCATTGCGTTCGTATTGAATGGCAACCAAGTTTTTCAGAATGCAGTCGCGTTCCAGTTCTTCGCCAACTTTGATGCGTACCATCAGCTCAAAATATTCCGCCGGGCTTCCAAGTCCGTATATGCAACTTACGGATGCCACAATTATAGTGTCTCTTCTTGTCAATAGATTTTTCGTGGCTCTTAGACGCAATTTGTCTATTTCTTCGTTTATGGCAGCGTCTTTGTCTATAAACAGATCTCGATTGACAACATAAGCTTCGGGTTGGTAGTAGTCGTAGTAGCTTACAAAGTATTCAACGGCATTTTCGGGGAAAAACGCTTTGAATTCCTGGTAGAGTTGCGCTGCGAGCGTTTTGTTGTGGGTTAGAATCAGAGTTGGCTTTCCAAGATTTTTAATCACATTTGCCATTGTGAATGTTTTTCCGCTGCCTGTCACTCCGAGTAGCACTTGAAATTTTTCGCCTTTTTCAAAAGTTTCTGTGATTTCCTTTATAGCTTCGGGTTGGTCGCCGGCGGCAGAATACGGGCTTTTTATCTTAAAATCCGCTGGCCCGCTTGGCGGGCGAATATTCAATATTCCCGGTCTGCTTTCTTCAGGAGGCAGGCGTTTTGCCACAAGCTTGGCGTTTGCAGTTTCAAAGGATTGTTCTTGCGCAGTCATATGTTTCCCGCAGTGTAAAGTAGAAATTTTTTCTATCTTACTCCTATGTCTGGAAAAGCGTCTGAACCCCGATTAACCTGATTAGAGGATTTTCCTGTTTTTTCTCCGTATCCTTTTTGTGCCATTGCATATTGCAAGATGCCAAGAAAAACGCGATGGCAACAAAGTCGAATTTTAATGGCTAATGGTTAAAATTCCCATTTTTGCATTTAAATTGGAAATCGCTTTTTTGCCAGTTTTTTGCTCCAATTCCTTGCGTGCATTAAGTGCTATTTCTCCGCCTCGCTTTGCAACATTTTTATGTTCTTTCAAAGTTTTTGGATTTGACGATTCCGATATGCTTTTTGTCGAAATTTCCGCAAGCATATTAAGCACAAGCTCTGCATTTGTCATGTTGTCTCGCAGATTCTCTTTTTTCAAATTCTTGAATTGTTTGTATTCCTTTGTTGTTTTGCCAGACCAGGTTTTGGTTATTATATCCGTCAATGCAGCAAAATGCACTTCTTCTTTCAAACCTTTGTTTTTCCATTCGTCAGTCAATTCTTTGCGAACTTCCATGCTTTTCAGCCTTTGATTTATCCAACTGTCCGAATAGCCAAGATTTTTGTAATCCTGCATTGCTTGTTTTATTGACTTCTCTGGGTCTTGCATTTGATTTAGCCGTTCGTTGCCTACTTTTGCGAGCCATAACTTGAACGGTTCTGCTTTGGGCGATGGGATGGACTGAATTATGCGGAAAAGTTGCTCGGTGGTAGCCACGTCGGTAAGGTAGTTTTTGCCATCACTTGCAGGCATTTTCAGTTGCTGACAATTTGTCAGCAACTGACTTCCTTCATCTGCTAGCCTTTCTTTGAGCTTAGCCCAATAATTACTAGCACTTCTTGGTGTAGCCTGCTCCGTAAGCACGGCTACCACATCAACCACAGAAAAGAACCATTCTTCTTTCTCTGTGTCCCAAACAGAACGAACTTTTCTGTTTTCAAACAACTGGATTTTATTGCTATCCATAAAGCCTCCAAAATTAAGGTTATTTTGCCGAGGCGTCAGGAATGTAGGTATGAATAATCCTCTGCAAGAAGGAATATAGAAACTTTTTTCCCTTTTGTCTGAACCAGAATTCAAAGAATTTTCAGGATTGTGCCAAGCCAACTGGAGCAAGATTAGCCAAATGCCTTATCTTGCTTTATCATAATAATAAAACTACTTAATCCATAAAAATTTTATATTTTCCGACTTTTCTATAATATCAAATTCATGATGATCCGATGAAACTATTTTTGCATCGTACAGTTTTGCCGTTGCTAAAACAAAAGAATCTCCGAGTGATATTTTATATTTAGACTTAAAATACTTCAAGTTCCTTTTCCATTTGTTTATTTCTTGCAAAATCGTCTGATGCAGAAAAGGAAACTTTTCCTGCAAAAATTCCACACATTTCGTCAATTGTTTTTTTTTGACGTTCTTTTCTTATTTCGTATTTATCTAAAAATACAACAATAACCTTATTGCCGTTGGTTTCCTCAATAGGTTCATCCAATTCAACAACGCCATTTGAATAAGTGCCAAGTAATGCCGTTTGCATATCGACTCCAGTGCGAATTTCTATAAATATAGAAAAATAAGCTTCACTTGGAGGCTCTTGACCGAAATTTTCATCCCCTCTTCGCCTATTGTCTGAATCACGACACCCCCGATTTTAGGATTCATGGTTTGGGTAGCTTTTTGGCTTTTGAGGATTGTGGCGAGCATATAAAGCCCTTTTTCGGTGAAGGCTTTGGGAATAGCTGTGGAATGCTTTAGTTTATTGAACTGGTCAAAAATTTTGACCAGTTCCGTTTTTTCGTATTCTTCCAATTCAAATATATACCCTTCGGGAAACTTGACACTTTTACTTTTACCTTACTTCACCAGTACTTTTAGCGTTTGGTTTCCTATTTTTGCAATATACATCCCTTTTGTTTGAATCGGAATTCACAGAATTTCCAGAATTTTCCTGTTTTTTCTCCGTATCCTTTTGTGCCATTGCATATTGCAAGATGCCAAGAAAAACGTAATGGCAACAAAGTCGAATTTTAATATTTCGTTACTAAGCATGATAAATCCTCTGTTGCTTGTACTAAAAATCTATTACCATTTGCTGTGTAAGAAGGAATTTGAGTTTCTACCCAATAATCAGGCCCTACGCTAACACCATTGTTAAGCTTATAAGTAAACGTATTGCTACTATTATTAGTAGCAAAATTTCCTTGACAACCAAATCTATTAACTTGTATACCGCCGTAAGCATCAAGGACTTCAACAATTGTTGTTCCCGCATTAATAGGGCTACTTGTATCTATCGCAGTATATTTATAATAATTTGTCGCAACAGTTATGATTCCGCTGCAAGTTTTGGTTTCAATATTTGCATCATTATTAGAACATCTAGCCGTTGTTGAAAAACTTGTAGTAGCAGGCGCAGTGGCAGTACTTGGATAATTCTGATTAGGATTATTATATGTGACATTGCCGCAACGTCCGTAATCATTATTTACATGAACTACATTTTGCACAGCCTCGCTCCTCTGAACATAAGTTGGCAATTTGCAATCTCCCCAGCTTGGATTTGCCACTACTTCTGCTTCTGTAGTTGCTAATAGCTTCTTTACACCATCGCACATCGCATATGCCTTTGAGACAAGAGGACCGGCTCTGTCAACTGTAGCACCACTGCCGGCAGGCCCTCCGCTTTTTGGTATATTAAACACTGCGCCATCTAATGTCGATTCAACAATGATATCACCTACACAACCCGCTGCGGCGGTTATAGCAAGCGTATTCAAAAGCTTGCCGCTATTGGCACTAGACGCTGAGCCCTCAGGAGGCTCGAGGATCTGGGACTCTCTCATATTGCTGTTAGAAGATGTTCCAAAGAAATATATTCTGCTGCCACTGCTGCTGTAAGCAAAAAGTCTGAACTCAAATTTACCGCTTATAACCGGTTCCGGTGCAACCGAATTTGAACTTGGAGAAACGGCTGAACTGGAACTAGCAACTTCAGAGGAACTTGAAACTTTTGGATTATCTTTTGCCGCATGGCATTCTCCCATACTATTGTAAAGCGTTCCACCCATAGGTTCACATTCTGCTTCATTCCATATAGACTGGCTTATATAAAAACAATCTTTGGCACCAGGAACATAACAAGCTTTTTCCGGAGCTGCCAAGCTGGGCCAAACACTCTGATTCCCTGCATTTTCTCGCCGCCTCTTCCTGAGTGCCCAAAAAAGCGACTATGCTCTGCTGAGTCATAATTGCGTAATTACTCGTGGGCAAAACTTCGGTGGCTATGCCTCGCAGCCTGTTAGTCAGTTGGTTAAGCTCCAAAGGCTCAATCGGCGGATTCCCGTCATCAACCGTGTTTATTATAGCCACTCGTTTTTGTTGCTGCCCGTAGGCGGCAAAAGCGAGAAAAAGCAACAACATGAAAAATATTTTATTCATATCTAATTCTAAAAATTTGAAACGGATTTTAATTTTCCTAATTCTCCATTTTTATTTATTTCACATTTATACAAAGATTTCTTGCTGACAACAAATAAGAATATTTTTATACAAGATTTTATTTTATCTTTATGTATGAAAGTCAAAGCATCTTCATATTTTTTCTCTATGCTTGGAATAGTTCCTGAATCACTATTATTAACAAGTTGAATAAAATAATTTTGTTCCGTTTCAGAGTCACATAAGAGCTTCAAAATATCATTTCTAACATCAACATTCTCATGCTTTAATTCGATAAGACAAATTCTTTTCCCTTCAGAATCATGTATGCATAAATCAATCCTGGCAGAAAGTGGCTTTTTGCCAGAGCCGGAGAAAACATATTCATCTTCTGTTGGAGTTTCTACCGAATAGAAAAACTCCTTCTGTTTTTCTAGTTCTCTTACTAACAAGAACCTTAATTCCTGTTCGCTAATTCTCTTTTTGCCATCACGGCATTTTGGAAAGATAAGCCGAGACTCAGCATCTTGCTGGATAACTTTTTCCTTGCCTATTTTTAAAAGCTCCTTAAAGGAATTTTCAATTAACGTTTCTATGGATGTATTATTTTCCATCTTTCACCTCTCTGTTTATTGTTATATCCAAGCGACGTTGCTTGAAATTCGTTTGCGTAGAAAAATCTGTGCTTAAAAAATTCTGTAAATCCTGAAAATTCTGTGAATTCAGGTTCAGACAAAAGAAATGCGTTGCTAAATCTTCGTAACCCCTTGCAATATAACGATTTACGATGGGGGGGGGGGGGGGGGGGGGG
>Ga0181987_10736_pt1 | contig 14224 bp, 14 predicted proteins | sample TergutCo191P1_FD_120224 | JGI IMG/M metagenome (GOLD analysis project Ga0181987, IMG submission 120224)
GAAGTCAAGCTGATGGCCGCCACCTTGGAAATCATGCGGGAGAAAGCTGAGCTGCCAGTAACGATAGCAGGCGGCATAAGAACGGCGGCAAGCAGCTTGACAATTCAAAAGGCAGGCGGAAGGCCGTCCAGTACTAGTGACCATTTCTACGGCGAAAACCCCGCCGTTCCTCTGGCTGTGGGAGCAGTCGACATAAAATGCCCCGGAATGTACATTATAGATTTCTTCAACCTGATTTTAAAGCTGAAGCGTGAGGGGGAAATCAGGACGGGCCAGCTGCTTCTGGAGCACAACCCGGCTACAGGCTCGTGGTGGGTGCACATGGCGAATGATCCAAGGCTGGTTCTGTCTCCGGAAGATTTGGCCAAAAGAAGCAACAGCAGCATCAACCTCGTCGCTTACAGCTCAGACAATGGAAAAACATTCACTGCCATTCCGGAATTTTCTATATTGCAACGAAATTGCTTAAAATAGCGGTTTTTGTTGCGGTACAATTGCAGTGACATAGATTTTAACAAATTATGACGCTGCGGAAAACCGCTCAAAAACGGCTAAATTTACGCAGAAAACCAGTTTCGGAATATAGCTCAGCCTGGTAGAGCGTCTGCTTCGGGAGCAGAAGGTCGTGAGTTCGAATCTCGCTATTCCGATTTTGACAGCTTCAAAGCAAGCTCCCCGAACACCCTTGCGCCAACACTGTTCGGATTCGAAAGCACCGCCGGCAGGCCGCTTTCGCCGCCTTCCATCAAAGACGCCTCAATGGGAACCTGGCCCAAAAGCTCAATGCCAAGCTTTTGCGCCAAATTTTTCGCGCCATCCTTGCCAAAAATAAAATGCTCCTTATCGCAGCCATCGCAAATAAAACTGCTCATATTCTCAATTAAACCCAGAATAGGCACATTCAGCTCCCTGAAAAGATCAATGCCCTTCAAACAATCCGCAAGAGCCACCGCATGAGGGGTACAAACCATAATCGCCCCGTAAAGATTGCAGCCCTGAATAATGGAAAGCTGAACATCGCCGGTTCCGGGCGGCAAATCTATGAACAAAAAGTCCAAACTCCCCCAATCCACAACATTTAGCAAACTGTTCACAAGAGCCGCAGCCCTCGGCCCCCTCCACGCATTGGCCTTTTCCGGCGGAAACAACTGCGCAAGAGAGGCAACATGCACGCCATGAGAAAAGACTGGAAGCTCGTTACCGGTCAAATTAAACATTATCCCCATGCTTGGGCCATATAAATCAGCGTCAAGAACGCCAACGGACTTGCCCTCCAAAGCAACAGCCAAGGCCAGATTAGCCACAACAGTGGATTTTCCAACCCCGCCCTTGCCGCTGGCAATGGCTATTATCTTTTTTACGTCTTTTAAAGGCATTCCCGGAAGATAGTAAAATATGGCACACTTTTTGCAAGTAACAAAAATATGGCTAGAATCACGTTTACAACCATGTATGATACCACGATGCGCTACCTGCAACGCAACGGGAACAATCTCAATAAGCTGCAAGAGCAAATTGCGAGCGAGTCAAAGATAAATCGCCCCTCAGATAACCCCGTTGGCTTTACAAATGGCCTTAACTATGGTACTATCCTAAACGCGTTGGGGCAGCAAAAAATCAACATGGATGATGGCGAAATCTACATGACCGTTATGGAAACCACCCATAACAGCATAAACAACGTTTTTACCCGTTGCCAAGAGCTTGCGGTTCAGGCATCAAACGATACCGAAACACACCAGAACAGATTGTACACGAACATGGAAATACGTGAACTTTTGGAGCATATGGTTTCCCTTGCGCAAACCCAGCACAAAGACAATTATATATTCAGCGGCAAATGGACAAACATGCCTCCATATGAGATTAAAGCCGGGCAGGCTGAACTCAGATTAAACGCAAGCAATGCGAGCATCCCATTAAATCCAGCAGGCTATAACCCTACCGATCCAAATTCCACTTATTTTGACCCAGCCTCTCCTGTAACTATCAATATTACCGACTCAAATTACTGGGACCAAAACGCAGTTCCACCCGACAATCCGGATGCGCAGCGCATTATCCCCGGTTCCATCCAATTGAACGGGCTTATGGAAAAACCGAACAGATATGCGGATTTGCCCGAAGGCCATCCCGATTCCATTTCAAGCTCCCATCCGGATTATTTAAATTCGGATTACGAAGTGGACTATGTTAACGGCACAATAACCCTTATAAGCGACAAGGCAAAAGCTCTATTTTACGATACCACAACAGGAGACGCGATAGAGACAATAAAAAGAGACAATGCAGGCAACCCCGTGTTAGACAACACCGGCAGCACCATTCGCATATTTGACGGCAACAGTGTTCCTGCCATTTCATTTGATTATGTTTACCGCAATTCAATAGATATGAGCGGCGAAATTCTCAGGGAAATAGATACCGGCATAACCATGAAAATAAATGCCAATCCTGACGATCTGTTTGGAAAAAATAATGAAATGGATGCCTTTAAAGAAATAATAAGCTTTATGCAGGGGCTTTGGCACAACGACCAGCCGCAAATAAACAGAAGCATAGAGCATTTGAATAACGGGCGCGAAAGAAATTTGGAGCAGCAGGCAATTGAGGGCGCAAGGCTGAACAGGCTGGCAACGGTTTATGACCGCAATATGGACCTGACCACAGCCAACACCGACGTTAAATCCAGAATAGAGGATGTTGATTTGGCAGATGCGCTTACGCAGTTTGCGCTGGCAGACGCTGTTTACAACGCAAGTTTGCAGGCCGCCGCAAGGCTTATGCAAAGATCTTTGATGGACTATTTATAGGAGGCAGCCATGTCTAACACTTTGTTCAGCGTTTCGTCTATGATATACCAAAACAAGCTGCGCTTGCACAGCGACGCTTTAACGCGCGCAACCGAAAGGCTTGCCACTGGGAGCCGCATAAACAATGCGAAAGACGACCCCTTTAGGAATTACGAAGCGAAAAACGCAACTGCCGAAATAGGGAATATGGAAAAGGCGAGGCAAAACTCTTCTGATGGCGCAGCTCTTCTGCAAATTGCGGAGGGAACTTGCAGCGAAGTGCAGAATATTTTGCTGCGCATCAAGGAGCTTTCCGTGCAAAGCGCAAACGATTCTTTAACAAGCGCAGAGCGTCATTATCTGAATGATGAAGCCTCTTCGCTTTTAAAAGAAATAGACCGTATTGCTGCCGGCTCAACTTTCAATTCAAAGCAGATTTTCGGTACAAAAGGCGATTCTTTTACTGGCGATCAGGGATACGGAGTTTTGCATATAGGCTCTAGCGTAAGCCATACCAGAAGTTCCTACAAGTATCAAGATTCTCTTTTGTATGTAGGAGACCCTAGCAAAAACCCCGGCCAATACCACGACTCAAACCAGATAAAAGTTTCCATTCCGGAGCTTTCCGCAGAAACTCTTGGCCTGAACATTCTTAGCCTGACCTATCAAGGAGGCGCGACCAAAGCCATAGACGATTTGGATAGCGCGATTACTTCTCTTAGCACAATTCGTTCTTACATGGGTTCTTTGGTGAACAGGGTTGAAAGGCATATTGATGATTTGGAGGAGAGAAAGATAACCTCAAACGATCATGTGAGCAAAATCAAAGACACGGACTTTGCAAAGGAATCCACCGCTCTGCTAACTGCGCAAATCCAGCAGCAGGCCGCAACAGCGATACTTGCCCAAAGCAACTCGAGAGTAAGCAGGGTGCTGGAGATATTGGGAAGGTAGCAGTTTTCTATTTTCCTTATATGCCAGATATATCAATAGCTTGTCCGCATTGCAATATGCAACTGACTTATTGCATTGGCAACGATTCGGCGGAACCCAAAAACGGCGAAGTGCTCGGCTTTGTGTTCACTTGCCCAAGCTGCCGCACACCAGCATCCTATCAATCAGGCGAAGCTATCGCTGTTGAAATGGATAAAAAAACTTTTGAAAATTATTGCCGCGCCATGGACAAAAAAATCAGCGAACAGGAAATGCAAAAAGGAGCGGTTTTTTCAAAACAAGGCTCAGTGGCAACCTTGGACTGCAAGCAAGCAGACGAAAGCATATTCGGCGACATGCTCAAAGACATCGATGAATGCGATGACTACGATGAGTTTTTAAAACGGATTGAACAATAAACTTAAAAATAGAGCTTAGGGTGCAGGCTGCCTGCACTCAATCTCTTCTTCCGTGATGCGCAGCGCCATTATCATAGCCATATCATCCGGCTCGTCTTCAAAGTCAACAACCAAGCCGACTTTTTTGGCATCATCCTTTGATTTTTCAAAGTGAATGATATCTGCGATCTTTACGGGAATAACGGCTTGGCCGGCAATAGAAATGAGAAGCTCCATTCCCCTGTTTATAGGACCTTCTACAACCTTTCCCTTGAACACAAGAGATTTTCCATCTTCTGCAGGCGCTGTTTTTTTTACAAGAAACTTAGGCATGGTCTGAGTTACCAATCAAAGCGAGACGCGGTTAGAATATTGTGAACATAAATCATTTAGCCTTAAAATAGTTAATTTTACTTGCTATGGAATCATTTTTAACCGTTGGACGCATACCTTTCTTGGTTTGCGCCCCATTTTTTCACCGATTTTTGGATAATCCAGTGCCAAAAGTCCGTTTTTTAGACGGTGTTCCGAGCCAGCAGAACAAAAGATTAAGGGATGGCACAGTCATGCTTTCCCCATCTTCCTCCATAGAATACGCTAAAAACCGGGAGAAATACATTATTTGCGACAGATTCTGCACCTCAAGCACTCTCGAGGTGCAATCGGTAAAGCTTTTTTCAAAATATAAATGGGAAAACCTTGGCGGAAAATCCGTGCATTTAACCGGGGAAAGCGATACCTCGGCAACTTTGCTAAAACTTCTTTCGAGCTTGCGGTTCAAGGTCTCCCCCGTTTGGAGCTGCGAAGATAACTGCGACGCGAGGCTCTTGATAGGAGATAGAGCCTTGAGGGAAGGCTCGGAAAATAAATGGGAATACTCCTATGATTTAGCTTCCGTGTGGCAGGAATGGCAAAATTTGCCCTTTGTTTTTGGATTATGGATAATAAGAAAAGAAGCCTTGGGTAGAGGCTCCCTGCTTGAAAATTATCTGAACGAAACAGAAGAGAGCATAAGAGAATTCAAGGAGAACCGCCGCCAGTGCCTGCAAAAATGGGAAAGGCATTATCCTCACGGCTTGCCTCAGGCAGTGGCTTGCGATTATTACAACGCCATAGACTACAGCTTTACAGCCTCGCATGAAAGGTCTTTGAAAAAATTTTACGAACTCTGCGGAGTATCGGTGGAATTAGATTTCTTAAACAATAACCTGACAATTCCAAGCAACAGGTAAGAGAGCAGCAAATAAGCAAGAGAAATCACAAGGGCGTAAAGCATTATGGAGTAAAACAGAGATAGCAAAACATCCACTTTTGCCGTGAGCCAGCCCGAAACGGAAAGCCCCTTTAGTCCCAAAGCGATTACCGAATTCGCAGTTAAATTCACAAGGAAAACCAAGCACAGCAAGGTTATAAACCCACTGACGGCACCCTTGAAATCCGCAGCGCTAAGCTTCATGTGGCTGGCTATTCCAAGAGAGAGGTAAAGAAACACCCAAAAGCGCCAGTTGCCCAAATTTTCGGCGTTAAAGAAATTCTTGAAAATTCCCCATCCTGTAGCGGCTATGCTGCCGCTTTGTTCCTCAGGCAGATACTGGGGAAGCAAAACGCCCAGCAGGGCGTAAATAACCACGGAGCCAAAGAGCATAGGAGCAATTCCTATAAAGAAATTGCCTATTTTGTGATAGGAGTTTTTTGGGTCAAATTCATGCTTGACATAGCCAAGGGTTCCGTCTTCCGACGGCGATAAAAACTTGGCTTCCGTGATTTTATGCCTGAAAATGAAGCAAAAAATGGCATGAGCCATTTCGTGTACCGGAACTCCAATCCAGCCGGTTATGTATAACTCGGCGTTTTGGCCTACGGAATTTGCAAAAGCCCTGTTTCTGAGCTTGGAAACGTAATGCAGCGCAATGCCAATCAGAAAAAGCGCGCCTAAAAGCCATGAAATTTGCTCCGCACACGCCTTAACGGTGTCATAAAGCAGTGTAAATAACCTGTCTGAGATGTCCATATGCCAAATTTAGCAAAAAAGTCAAAAAAATCTTCCGCTTTGTCTTTTTTTTATGTATATTATAGGTAAGAGGTTATTATGAAAAAAGTTTTTCTTGTTTTATTAGTATTCGCGGTTGCGGGTGCTTTTGCTCAGAAGGCCACCAATAAGGTTAAGTCCAAAAAAGGTGATATTGAGCTTAAAGAGGCTTCCGGCGGTGGCGGCAAAGTAGTTTGCGTTGCCAGCTTTAACGATGAGATGACCATCATAAAGCAGCAGGATTCTTATACTCTAGTCAGAGGCTCATGCGGCCAGGGCTGGGTAAGCAACTTTGACGTGGAAAAGGTTTTGCAAGGGCCTGGCGACAAAGGCATGAACATTGAGGCCGTGGACGTTGTGGGCTGGATGGACAATCCGAGCGCAGTGTTCGTTTTGGACCAAGATGCTGCCAGTTTTGAAGGTATCAACATAGATCGTAACTTTAACGATTACCTGAAAAACACTGTTGACAGAGAACAAACCGAAATGCGGAACCAAGAAAACTAAATTGAAAATATTTTTTTCTGTAGCCATATTTGCTGCATTGTTATTTTCTTCCTGCAAGGAGAAAATAACAGAAAAGCAGCCTGACCCTGAAGCTCTGCTCGCCGAAATTCAGCAAAGAATAGACTCCCTTGAGAGTTTCATATCAGCACAGCCAATCTTAAAGCCTGCGACTGTAGGCAATGGTTGGGGGCCTCTTCAAACCATGCAAAGCGTTGGCGCAGAGTTCACGCAATCATTGAAAATATTCAACACCCTTAAAGATACCGTTGAAGTGGATTTTGAGAAGACCTTGAGGGAGGGGCAAGTATTTTGGATTGGCTTTGACAAAAAAGACACATCTAAAGCGGTTTTGTTCAGATATGAGGAAAACCCTGCGACCATTCACTTTTTAATGCTGGACAGCACTGGCCAGTGGGCTTATAAAATAGTTGAAAAACCGGTTAACGTTCGCTACGCCATATATGAGGGCGTTTTGCCGCCAGGCGGCACGCTGGACAAAACTTTGAGGAGCATTGGCATTCCAAGCGAAATGGTAGGCGTTGTAAACGGCGTTTTGGAATGCAAGATTAATTTTGCCACAGCGCAACAAGGGGACAAGTTTAAGATTTTGCTGAGCGAAACTCGCTACCAGGATTCTGTTTGGATAAAAGGAAAGGTTTTATACACTAGCTATGCCGGCAGAACAATAAAGCATACCGAAACTTTTTTATACCAAGAGGCTGACCCAAAAAGCTCCTTCAATGCGCATTACACGGAAGAAGGCGAGGCTCTTATACGTTCTGGCTTAAGGTATCCGCTGGATCGTTTGCACGTTTCAAGCGGCTTTGGCTACCGCATTCATCCCATTCTGGGTGTTAGAAAGCTTCACAACGGAGTTGACTACCGTGCCGGTACCGGAACTCCTGTTTATGCCGTGGCAGAAGGCTCTGTTTTGCATTCGTCTTACGGAGAGGATAACGGAAATTACATAGCAATAAAGCATGCAGATAACAGCCAAAGCTGGTATTTGCATTTATCCCAAAGGGGAGTTAGCAATGGGCAAAAAGTTAGAGGCGGGCAAGTGATTGGAAAGGTTGGCAGTACAGGCAGGAGCACAGGACCGCATTTGCATTTTTCCATAAAGGAGCCTAAAGGCAGTTGGATGGATCCGCTTAAAAAGAAAATGATAGCCACGCCCAAGCTTGAGGGCGCAAAGCTTTTGGCGTTGAAAGAACAGATAAAAGCGAGCAGGGGTAGCTTGGCAAAAGTTGAAGCCGCACAGCCGAAAAGCATAAACGATTCTTTGCAGGCAACGGTGAAATGGATTGAGATTTAATAATATGTTCTCTTCAATTTTCTCCAAATTCAAATGGGAAGAAGTGGAAAAGCAAATAGCCACTACAACGTTGCAATCAGTTGAACGCGCGCTTATGAAGAAAGAGAATTTAAACGTTGTGGATTTTGCCGCTTTAATCTCTGCCGCCGCTGTTCCATACCTGGAAGCAATGGCAAAAAAAAGCAGAGAACTGACGCTGCGCCGCTTTGGCAAAACAATTCAGTTATACATACCTCTCTACCTCTCAAACGACTGTGTGAATTCCTGCGTGTATTGCGGCTTTAACCATAAGAACCACATTGAAAGAAAAATTTTAACTGCGAGCGAAACTTGCGCAGAAATAGCTGCAATAAAAAAAACAGGTCCGTTTGAGCACATACTTTTGGTAACCGGAGAAAGCCCAAAAAATGCCGGCTTTGAGTATATATTGAATGCGGTAAAACTTTGCCGGGAACACTTTTCCTCCATCTCAATAGAAGTCCAGCCGCTTGGCTCGGAGGAATATGCTGAGCTTGCCGAAAACGGAGCAGGCGCAGTTTATGTCTATCAAGAAACTTACAGGGAAGAAACCTACAAACAGCATCATCCCAGCGGCAAAAAAAGCATTTTTGAAGAACGCCTGAGATGCCCGGACAGAGTTGGAATGGCAGAGGTGAGAAAAATTGGAATTGGCGCATTGCTTGGCTTGGAAGATTGGAGAATAGACAGTTTTTTTACGGCACTGCATTTGGGCTATTTGCAAAGCACTTACTGGCAGAGCAAATTTTCCGTGTCTTTTCCAAGACTTAGGCCTTTTCAGGGGCAAACTTTTGAATTGCGCACTCCAAGCGACAAGGAGCTTATTCAGTTGATGTGCGCTTACCGAATATGCTTTCCTGATGTTGAGATTGCTTTGAGCACAAGGGAGTCTGCGAATTTCAGAGACCGTGCCATGATGCTGGGGCTTACCACCATGAGCGCCGGCAGCAGAACGGATCCCGGCGGCTATGCAACATCCAGAGCCGAGCTTCCGCAGTGGGAAGTAAACGATTCCAGAAGCCCGGCGGAGATAGAGCAGAAAATAAGGCAAAACGGCTACGATCCTGTTTGGAAAGATTGGGATGCGTCTTTGGAATAAATCAGTGTTGCTGGCAATTTCCGGCGGATTAGACAGCATGTGCATGTTGCATCGCTTCGCGAAATTAAATACATATGCAGCATACGTAAACCACGGAATAAGGCAAGACGCAGTTAAAGACGCAGAATTAATCAAAAAAAAATGCGAAGAATACGGAGTGCCGTTTTACGAGCTTTTTATAGATCCTAAGATATTTGGAAGCAATTTTGAAGCCGTTGCGAGGGAAGCCAGGTATAATTTGCTTTTTGAATTGAAAAACAAATTAAACGCAGACTTTTTGGCTACAGCGCATCACAGAGACGACCAGGCGGAAACCGTATTTTTGCGCATAGCCAGAGGTACAGGCTTAAAAGGGCTTAGAGGAATTTTGCCGGAGCGCCGTGACGGGGTTATTCGCCCGATGCTGGAGCTATCAAAACATGATTTGCTGGAATACGCAAAAAAAAATAACATAGAATGGAGAGAGGACCCCACGAACACAAGTCCGGAGCATTTTAGAAACAGGGTTCGTTTGCAAATTTTGCCGAAAATGGAAAGTTCCACTGTAAACAGTCTTGCTCGCATAGCGGAGCTTTCGCAAAGAGTTTACCCAAAGGCGCTCAAAATTCTGGATTCTTATTTCAATCCTTTTTTGGTTTCTCCTGCGGAAGAGGTGCCTGTGGTTTTGAGGCATTTTTATTTGCCTCAGGGTTATGGCGAGCTTTTCAGGATGTGGCTTGGAAACAAAGGGATTAGCTGGGAAGCGACAAATGAAGACGCAAAGCTCTACGAAAAATTGCAAAAAAAAGGTTCTTTCAAGTTTCGTCTCGGCAAAGTATATTTTGAACGGAAGAAGGAAGATTTTTCTATAGTAACCGTTGATTTGTGAACATAGGCTTTAAAAAATACGAGTGATGGTGAGGTAAATTTCTAAATTACAAACTCAATGCTTCACTACGCTGAAACACATTTTAAGCTTCCGGTTTCAAGGCTTTATCGCAAAGAGCCGGTTATTTTAATAGACTCTCCTTTTCAAATTTGCCCCGGAATGCCATGCCCTGTTTGGCTGATAGTGAGAAAGGCGAGCAAGTTTCCGGTTTTCATTGAAGAAGTTTACGGAAAATGGAAAAACGCAGACGGACAAACCATGCCTTTTAAATTGCAAATTCAAAAACAATTCGACAAGCCATTTCATTTTGAAGAATTGGAATTTGAAAAACCACAAAGCACTGGTTTATGGATGCTGGAAATTTTTATAAAATATGACGGAAAAGTATGCGAGAGATGGAATTACCCGTTTTTGCCGCCAAGACCATTAATCATAAACTTTCTAAAAGAACACCCTCCCAAACCGGAAGGCTGGCTGGCTGGAGACACACACTGCCATTCAAGCTACACATTGGATTCGGTGGAATTCGGAGCTGCCCCCGCAGTTCTGCAAAAAGCGGCAAAATCCGTTGGATTGGATTTTGTGTGCATAACAGATCATTCCTATGATTTATTAAACGAAATGAAATTTCAAAAATTAAAAAATGAAAAATTGGAAAATGTTATTATTGGCGAAGAAATTTCATGCGGAAATTCGGAAAATAAAAATGTGCACCTGTTGGCGTTTGGAAATGAAAATTATGTTGAAGGCCACGGAGACGGCGGCCGCAGATGGTGGAACACGAACCCGGATTTGACAATTAAAGAAGCGATAAAAAAATCAAATGCGTTTTGCTTTGCCGCGCATCCAAAGTTGCAAATGCTGCTTGCGGAAAAAATTCTTTTGAAAAGAGGGCATTGGAATTTCAAGGATTTAACGGAAAATAAAATCTGCGGCGCACAGTTTTGGAATGGATTTAGAGGAGAGGATTTTTATCAAGGGCGCACGCTTTGGATTGAATGCTTGCTTGCCGGCTATAAGCTGCTGCCGCTTGGCGGCAATGATGCCCACGGCGATTTGAACAGCTACACGGCTGTTAAACAACCGCTTTGGAGCTTGAAATGCAATCAAGAGCACGTGTTCGGGCAAGTGAGAACCGTAACTCCAAAACCTTTCAGCGAACTGCCTGAACATCTCTACATGACAGACGGCCCGGCTTTGTGGTTTGAAAATTCTGCGCTGCACGCAAAAAGCACAGAAGACTATGGCAAATTTTTGAGCATAACTGTTTTCAGAGGCGAAAATGGCTCTGAAAAAACCGAAAAAATGAAGATAGACGATTCTTTATCTTTTGATTTTGAAATACCCCTGAACAACAGCCTTTACGTGAGGGCAGAATGCGAAACGACTTTGGGAAAATTTGCGATGACGTCGGCGATCTTTTCGCCTCCTGCTGCATAGGCATATCGCAAAACGGCAAAAGAGAATTTTTCACCTATAACTGCGAAGAAGACAGCGTTTTTGACTGCGCTTCCATAACAAAATCCATGCCTACAGGCTATCTTGCGCTAATCGAAAATTTAGATGTTAACACGCCCATCGCAGATATTCTGCCGGAATTTAAAAATAAAGGCAAAATTTTTCATTTGTTAACACATTCTCTGGATTATCGTTTTCCGATGAGCAGTTTAAAAGATTTGCCTCCGCAAGAAATTTGGAGGCGCATTTGCACGCATAAGTTTGAAATACCGCCGGGGAAATTATTTTGCTACGGAAATGCGAACAGCATTGTGCTGGGCAAAGTATTGGAAGCGATTTACAAAAAAACATTGGACAAACTGGCTAAGGAAAAAGTCTTTGAGCCGCTCAAAATGCACAGCACCGGTTGGAACCCTCTTGAATGGACATCTGCAAGCCGCATAATTCCCACGGAAATTTGCCCGTGGCGAGGCAGGGAATTGAGAGGCGAAACTCACGATGAAAGCGCATGGAAAATGGGAGTGGTTGGCTCTGCGGGGGTGTTCAGCACTGTTCCTGATATTTTAACTTTTTTGGAGCATATTTTGAAATCTGATTTTTTGCTGGAAAAATTGACAACGAACGCATTGAGCTACTTGCCGGGAGAGTGCGCTGCGCTGGGTTTTGAACTGAACAACCCAAAATTCATGGGCGAAATAAAAAAAGGCGAAGCCATTTTCGGAAAAACAGGCTTCACCGGAACCAGCTTTGTTTGCAGGCCCAGCGATAAATTTTGCCTCGTTATCTTGAGCAATTACACCTACCCGCACAGAAAGCCAAACGCAGACAGAATCAATGCTTTCAGAGCTGAGGTGTTGAGGCGAGGCTATGAAGCGAAACCTTAAACTGCACTCCTACGCTCCAAGGATTCCATGATTTCCAGTTGTTGTTTAGCCTGGCAACCGCTTCGTTTCCGTTTTCCACTCGCTCAATTTTAGAGCCAAAATCTTTGCTAAAACCATCGTTTACAGCACGCTCGGCAAACACTCCTAACATAATGGCATATTTGTCAAAAACTTCAAACCTTGCGCCATATTCAACTGCAAGCACGAACAAAATATCGGAGGCAAACTTTGTCTTAAAAGAGCCGCCGTAGTAATGGCCCAAACTTTGAAAAGGAATATCCGTGAAATTATAATCCACTTCCGGATAATAACCTTCCGTAATTAATTCCGAATAACCGGCTCTGATTTCCGTTGTTAGCGGAATGCCTATTTTGAAACCGGCAGAGCCATAACTGAATTCGCCGATATATCTGAAAAGAGCCGGAATTTGCAAAACTTTAGCTGAGCGTTTTTCTTCAAAGTTGTGAAGGCGATACCTGAAAACAAGTTCATCGCCTTCATTATCTATAAGATGCTGCGTTTCATCAATTGAAGCCAGCCATCTCTTTTTTTCTTTGGATAAATATTCTACTCCAACTGAAAAACCGAAGTTATTTGTGAACGGATAGAATGTTGCCGCAAAGCCGGCAACATTGCCCAGCCCCGTTTCCGAAGCACCAAAGCCGTAGTGGATATCGTATTCAAATCGCGGTTTTTCCGCCAGAGAAAATGCGAAGAGAATTGACACGCAAAGAATTGAGAGTTTTTTCATTTTGAAGATCTCCTTATGATGTACACACCGGGTGTTTTGCCGGTTGAGCGTTCGCCTTTTGTTGTATAAACTTCCGAATCCGGAGGCGGGTTGTTTTTGCCTATGCCAAGAACTTGTTTTTGGAAGGCCGGATTTTCTTCGGATATTTTTGGATGGCCTATGCACGAGTTGATTTTTACGCCATCTTCGGTGCTTACCTGAACGGTAAAGTCATCGCTTGGGTTAAGAAGGTCTGTGCTACGGGGGCCTGCTGAAAAATACTGGAGCGTATTGCTTGTTTCTTTGCCGTTTTTGAACCATTTGAACTGAGTGAAACGGTAGCCGCCGTTTGTTGCCGGGTTGTTGTTGACTACAAAGACATTATTCCATTTTTGCTTCACTATGCTGTCAAATGGGAATGGGGTTGCTATTATTATGGAATTATGCTCCATGAGTCCGTTGTTTTTATGCAGCTTATATTTCAAAGTGTCCAGCCCGCCTTTGTGGCGCAAGATAACATGCTTGCTGTATTTAATTCCGCCTTCGCCATCCGGAACGCCATTTGCGAGAAGCGCGCCGCCCATTTCCAAACCAACATATTTATCATTAAGAGTTATTTCTATATCGGTTTCTTCAACTTCGCAAAGAGTTGCGCTCGCAGTGAAATATACTGTGCTGTCGTTGCTGAGCGCTTCGTTTTTTTCAAAACCTGGGCTTGTTATATTTATGGCATATTCCAAATTATCCGGCTCATCAACCCATTTTACATAAAGCGTGATGTCTGCTGTTATCGTTATCGGAAATGATACGGGATTTTCTCCGAGGTACCAACCGATAAAAATATAGCCGTCTTTTGCCGGTTCCGGCGGTTCTTGTATTGCAATGCCGTGTTCAACGTTCGTAAGTGGATTAATTTGCGTGCCGCCGTTTGTGTTGAATATCACAGTGTAGGTATTCAGCTTCCACTTCGCAAAGAACTCCTTGTCGCCTATTTCAGTAGCTGAAATCGCAGTAACCAATTCATCGCCATAGTACCATCCTGCAAATGCATAATTTGTTTTTGTAGGATTATCCGGCAAAACCAAGCCAACGCCGTAAGTATAGCTGCCCAGCGAATCGCCGCTTCCGCCGTTAAGATTGTATGTGATTTTGTATGTGTTTGGCATCCACTTTGCGTAAAGCGTTGTTGCGCT
>Ga0181987_12269_pt1 | contig 14181 bp, 6 predicted proteins | sample TergutCo191P1_FD_120224 | JGI IMG/M metagenome (GOLD analysis project Ga0181987, IMG submission 120224)
CGAACAAAGAAGGCGTAAACGTTCCGGCAAAAGACGTTGAGGTGCAACTGCATTTCACCGGCGCAAGCTGCGTTCTGCACAAGAGAATTTACCCCGCCACTGCAATAACAGGTGCAGACGGCAAATATGTGATTGATGGCTTGCCCGCAATAGGCCCCAGTACTCAAGGTTGTGCCTACTCCCTTTATGCGCTTGGCGGAACAACAGGCATTATGCCTTTCCAAACGGCAGCGTTAACCGGCGGCGCCACTTTCGATCTTTCCAGCGGCACAACCTCTAATAACGCCGGAATAAGGGTTATTAGCAACAACACTTCGGTATTTGTTGTAAGCAGTTACAACGAAGTTGTAGCCGATACCTTGAGAGACTCATCTGTGACATTCATATTTAGCGACAAAATAGATAAGCAAACCGTTGAAATCGGAACAGTCAAATACGGCACTGAAATTGCGGAAGTAGTTTGGACAGACAATTCGGTAACTCTTAAACCTACCGGCAGATGGAGCAACGATTTTAACGTTGTCTTTACCGGCTTGAAATCCGTAACAGGAAAAGCACTGACGCAAACATCTTATTTGGTAATTGTTCACAAACCGAACATAAGCAGAGACACTGTAACAGGGCTCAAAGTTAACAATTGGCTTGAAGAGTTTGGCATTATTGGCCCTACAGCCATAGCTCAAATAGGAAGGCAAGATTCCGTTGCTGATTTCAATACTTCAATCCAATTAAGCTGGGCACCTGTTAAGGGCGCAGAAGACGGTTATGATGTATTTGTAAAATATGAAACCGAGAGCAATTACAAGAAGATTACCTCTGTTGGCGAGAAAGACACCGTAGCTAGTGTTAATTTAGGGGTGCTGTCTCCCATAGAAGACCAAAAACTGAGATTCTTGGTGCAAGCCAAGAATAGCCAGTTTGTATCGGTATTGGACGACAGAAAAGCACTGCCCGTGTCTGATAACTGCTCGCCAATCAAGCGTGTAGAATATGATACGACTCTCGTTCCGGCGCAAGTTCCGGAAACTGTCGGAACTTTTGTTCAGAACTGGTCTCTTGGTGCAAGCATAGGTGCTTCAACGGTTGATAAAACCCACAAATTAGTCATCACTTTTGATGAAGATATGAACATAAACACGAGAAGATTAGCCGCAGACTCTCTTATATTGGGAGATATTATTGATAACGATCTTCTCAAAGCCGCGGCTCGTCTCAAACTGAGTGCTAAGCCAACTTATGAATGGACCGGAGAAAAAGAATTGACCGTGTACGTAGTGGTTAAAAGCGGTATTGCTGCTGCAACCGATTTGGATGCAAAATTCTCCATCACAGGTTTAAAAGACAAGAGTGGAAATCCGTTCTTGTCTGAATTTAACGAGAAGAATTCCAAAGATGACGTGACCGGACTTTATACAAATTTTAAAAGGAAAGAAGGCTTGATAGTTCGCATAACGTCCACCGTCCTTTAATTGGAAGGAGAAAAACCTATGAAAGGCAAGCTCTTTATTTTGCTTGCAGCATGTGCCCTGGCCATGCTGCTCTCCTGCAGCGATAGCACCAAAGCAGATAATCAACAGCCCATAGAGACAAAATCCAAGCTGTTCGTAACTGCGCAGGATGCGCGTGACGGCAAATTCTTGGCTGCGAAAGCAACTTTGCGCTCTACGGATGAAGTCTTAAATCTTACGGCTTCCGGCAAAGAATCGTTCTTAGTTGCCAATGGCACCTACAGAGTGTTGTTTGAAATGCTAGGCTATGCTTCTGCTGAGGGTCGGCAAACTGTTGGCGCAAACGAAGCCGCCGGTATTCATGTAGCTACAAACACCCTACTGAATATGCCGCTTTACCCGACTACAGCGAGCTTGTCCGGTTATTTGGTTTATACAAATGCCAATGGAAAAGAAGTTCCTGCTCCGGGCGTTATTGTGCGCATTTATTTCCAGGGTCTTAACATTGTAGACTCTACGCGCTACGACACGACCAAAGCAGACGGCAGATATTCTTTTTCGAATATCCCAGCAGTTGGAACCAACTATCAGATTCAGACTTTAGCCAGCGTTGTTGGCGGCTCTGTTTTTGCGCCGGGCACTATGTATACCGAGAATCATCCTTTGCTGGATGGCTCCGTTGCTGATTACAAAAGGCTGAACATGAGTTCGCTTTCTGCGCCGAATGAATCTGTGTATGGGGTTGCGAGCTATACGGAAATTGTTGAAGCCACCGATACCATTGTATTTAATTTCAGCGACAAAGTGAATACGATTGCGGTAAATGCCAGCACGGTAAGCGCTGAAATTGACGATCCAGGTCCTTGGCATATAGAGTGGGGTACAACTACGAATACCTTAAGGCTTATTCCTGCAGCAGAATGGGAAGCCGGCGCACCCGATATTTGCTTTACGAACTTGAGATTCGTCAACGGCAATGTATTGGATGATGTTTGTTATAACGTGGTTATTCGCCCTGTGGATTTGAGCAATGAAAAAATAGTACTCTTTGTCAACAAAGATTCAGCCTCGTTTACCGGCGATGACAATGCGGCCACTTTGATGTGGAACTATGTTAAAGGCGCATCGGATTATGAATTGTATGTTGCAAAGAAAGGCACGGAGAAATACGCTCAAGTTGATCTTAGCCTTATGGGCGGCTGGGCAAAGGACAAAGATTCCATTAAAGTGCAAGTTTTATTTCCTAATGGCAGCAGCATAGGCAAAGACACTTTGATATTCAAAGTTCTTGCAAAGAACGCCAGGTCAAAAACCGCGTTAAGCGCAGGTTTGCTGGTGTACGATAAAATAGGCCCGGATTTCGAGGAAGATAAACATGACTTTTCGAAAGTAAGCACTGCTGACTACCTTAAACTTTACTGCGAGTACTATGATGCAATCGTAGATGAGATGGTAAGCGAGCATTTTGACGCTGCTGAATTCAATACTAAATTCCGTTTGCGTTCAAATCTTAGGAATCCGGTAAAAAATGATAATGTTGCCACTTGCAGAATATACTTCAATGAGCCTATGGACACAAAGAAGATCCCAACATATGCAGATCCTACTTTAAACGTAGTTGGCTCTAAGGATCCGAAAGGCAAGCTGAAGCTGGTATTCACCAGTGCTTCTTGGTTTGACAATAAAACCTTGGTTGTAAAAGTAGTAACAGTGGCGGGCAATGTAATAGAGCCTGGCGCAGTAGATGCTACTTACAAAATAGCCAATTTGTTTGACAAAGCCGGCAATCCTTTCAAAGGCACATACGACAAAAAGGATGATATAACTGCGAATTCTACGGTTCTTGGGACCATAAACATAAGATTTGCAGCAACGATCACCGACAACCCATGTCTTGGCGATGAAATATATTCCGAAGATTGCGCAGACCATTGCGGAGAAGCGCCTACCGATGAAATTTGCCAAACCTGGGCTTGCAATGATGCTCAAGGACCAAATGGTCTCAATACTCAAGAATGTCAAAAGTTCTGCAACGGAAAGACGGAATTAGGTTTCTGTGAACTAAACTGGCCATGCGAGCTTATTCCAGGCGATAGCAAGGATATTACTAGCGCAAACAATAACTACGTAAGGTTGAATGACTGCAAAGCTCAGTGCACAGGCGCTCAAGCAGCTGGTAAATTCCAACCGGCATATTGCAGTAGCCAAAAATGGACTTGTGGTGATATAAACCCAGCTTATGATCCGAATGGATCTCCTACTACTCCGACGGATTATCATGTGTTCGGTGGAGGCTTTGGCGCTGATTCCCCTGAATGCAACAGGCATTGCTTACGCGTTCTAGACGAGAACGACGATGTTATTGAAACTCTCCCTTTCCCGACGCTTTCAGCAGGCTCTACCAAGAGAGAATGTCTAGCTAATAGATGTCTTAGCGGCAATGCAGGCAGTCCAGTCTCTTGCGGAACATTCTGCAAAGCCAATGCTGCTCATGCAGGTATTCTGTCTAGTTCCATTCTTGGCAACGGGGAGATTTGTGGACAATATTGGGGTTGCGAGCTGGGTGCTGAACTTCTTCCTAACGCAGGTTATGAGAGTGATCTATGCAAAGCACAATGCGGTAACGTTGGTACCGCGGGCATTAACCCTCGGGATTATTGTTCTTGGCAAAGCTGGACATGCGATGCTACAGAAGGTTTTGGCTTTACTTCCGAGGGACGGTGCAAAGAATACTGCATGATAAAAAATATTGCGCCAGCTAATGTTACTGGTGCTGGTTATCAAAGCACTTTCTGCACTGACGCTAGTAATGCCACAAGTATTTTTGGTGTAAAGAGTGATGATTTGCTAGTATATTGCAGGCTCTTCCCTATAACTGTTGATAATGATTTCAATCTTACTCTAGGCGCTGCGGATTGCAATTCGTCATATAACGTATGCGAAATTCTAACTAACATCAATGATCCTAGGTGTCGGGGCTTTTGCATGGAGAATCCTGCTGATCCAGTATGTACTAAAAATATTACCAATCCTGAGACCTCTGCGATTATTAGCAGCAATGATGCAACAATCTTTGGTGCTGGAACTCAAGAGCATCTAAATTATTGTAGAGCATTGGCTGCTTTAGGAGGCGCATATGCTACTTATGATTACCTGACATATGCTTGCAGAACTTCGCCCCCTGGTTTTACTGCATGCAGAATCTATAATTATGACATTACTAACGAAGTCTATGTGAAAACAAGTCAATGTGTAGCATATTGCAAAAAATTGTACGATAGTGGAAATACCCCTGCATACAATTCTACTGTATGGGCTTCCATAAATGCGGATTGCAAAAATACTTCGCAAGGAGGTTATACTAATGAGTGTGCATTGTATGGCGATCCAATAGGTACGGCTGGTAATGTCTGTAATGGATTCTGTAATGATAGTAATAAACCTGAAAACGCTTCAACTACAGAATGCGCTACTCCATAAGCTAAATTCTAATTAAGCAAAAAAGCCTCCCGGAAACGGGGGGCTTTTTTTGTTAAGCGCTCTTCAATGCATTTTACAATGCCGCAATCTTGCGGCGTCTTTCTCCGTAATATAGCTATTTTCTTAGCAACTGTCTGAACCATGATTCACTTGATTCAAGGATTTTCTTGATTTCTCAGCATCATGCTTAACAATCATGTTAATCTTTTAATCATGTAAATCGTGGTTCAGACGTTTTTCAATAGTTTGTTGTTGTGAAGCCGCTTGAACTCCAAGCTTTTAGCTCCAAAGTTTATAAGCAAACCTATTTTCATCTTATATGCTTCCAGATAATTCATAGCTTGAGCCAAATGAACTCTTTCAAGAGCAACTTGAGCTTTAAGCTCTACCATAATCAATCTTTCAACAAAAAAATCAACACGGCGAGTTCCGATTTGAACGTTTTTGTAGAAAATAGGCATTTCCATCTCCCGGGCAAAATTCAGATTCGCTTGCCGCATCTCAATTTCCAATGCCCGCTGATAAATAACCTCCTGAAACCCATTCCCGAGAGCCTTATGCACATTCATGGCGCAGCATATAATTCTGCCGGTAAGAACATCGTTTTGCATATCAAACCAATCCTTTAATCAAGTGAATTTTCCTTCTTCATACTACTTAGACGCATTTTAAAAGAAAAATTCTGAAAAAAATGCATAAAAAGTGAAAATTCTCAATCTGGCTGAGAAATAAACAGGGCTGTAAATAATATTTGTATATTAAATTTGAGGTAAATATGTTAAAAAGTATAATGCCATCAGTGCTTTGCCTGATTTTGTTTGCAGCAAATGCTATAGCGCAGAATGTTGCGTGCGGAGGCAAAACAGTTTACCTTCAGCTACCCCTTGAAGGCTGGAGCAAAACAACTATCTATATATACTGGGAAGGCAATATAAGAACAGTAAGCGCCCAGCGACAAGGCGACTATTCGGTGTTTACCTTTCCGACCCTTCCAAATGACGGAGGCAGCATAGCCAGAACGTTCTCCTTATCAATGAAGAGCACTGATATTGATGTCGGCAACAATTGGATTGCTTCCGGCTCCCGCTACAATATAGGAGGTGCAAGGCCATCGGATGCCCAGGGAATTTCATGCAATAGCTTTGGCACGGGCAGTACTGTTTACATTTACCCGAACCCAAGCAGCCCCAGTCAAACCATGGTAACTACAACGCCTCCCAATGCTTACAACTTCTACTTCTTGCCTCCTGGCAATCCAGAATGGGTCCTTGGCCATCCTTATTTAGTTTGGCTGGATGCAAATAATACATTGCAAAAAGTGAAACTGGACATTGACCCCGCCCGTTGCGGCTGGTATAAATATACATGGTTCAACGCCGAACCCCCAAGCAGATATGCCTGGATTTGGCTCAACGATACCAGAGACGACCAGCTTGGCGATCTTGGTTTAGATGAAGACCCCAACGATTGGATAGACGGCTTACCAACTCCATTCAATCTTATGACTCGGTTTAACAATGGACCAGGCGATTTATTCTTTATGCCCAGCAAAAATCGGCAGATTTGGGGCACATCCGACTATGGCGAAGTCGGTATTTGCTCGTATAATTTTGCGGCATTGATTTACGACACGGACAAATCTGTAAACCCGAGCTTTACTCTGTACAGTGACGATATAGGTTGCGGTAGCAACACATGGGGCCCGTTTGCATCCGGCATTGTCAAGGGCATGGTCAAGCAAAACCTGAACCCCGAGACCAGAAAAATTGAGTGCGATCAATGTACCGATAGATGCGGTGCTTTCAGCTCTGAGCAGGCCTTCAAAGATGCATTCGACCCTAAAAGCAACACAAACGTTGTTGTCAACTATGATATGCCTTTCACCCGCAACAGCAAAGGCTTGTGGGAATTCGACAGCGACAAGATGCTCAACCACAGCGGTCAGGTTGTTGGCGGCTTTTACCCTGAGATTTTGCAAAACAAGCAGATGGCGGTTGCGGCAGGTGCAGACTACAGCCAGTGCCCTACTTGCGATACCAAATACAAGGCTGAGAGCTTTGTGAATCTTGTTTCTACCATAGATGAGTCATGCTTTGAGCGCGGTTTAACCACTATAGCAACCGGAGACTGCGGGCCAGCTTATGGGGCAGGCGATTTCTCAACCGGTGACAATCCTGCAGACACATGGGGAGCGACACCTTCCGGGTCCGTGGCTTGGAATCAAACTTGGCGCGAAAACCAAATCAATTTGTGGGGAGGCCCCAATAGAGGAGCGAATGCCGAAACCAATGCATTCTTCTGCTTTGAGAGCCATGCCGAGTTTACCTACGAAAAAGGCCAGGAATTTTTTATCAGAGGCGATGATGATATCTGGGTTTACATGAACAACAAGCTCGTTGTTGACTTGGGCGGTTCGCATTTTCCTGCTCCTGGCTATGTAAATCTGGACAATCTGGGCCTGACCGAGGGCGAGAAATACCCAATAGACATCTTTTTCTGCGATCGTCGCACAACCATGAGCAATATTCGCATAACAACCAATATGTATTTCGCTGAAAAGAATATGCTTAGCCTCAGGGATAGCGCTGAAGTGGGCCTGGGTGCGCAGCTTTGCATTGATTACAGCATCTCTGAAAAGAAATGCGGTAAAGATATGGGCAATATTCTTGATTATTATATGCTCAACCGCAGAGAGGACCAGATGGATCTTAACCCTAGCAATCCAAACTGCGACTGGAGAGGAGCCGACCTTGTCTGCTATGGCGGCATAACATTGACCAATTACCCGAATGTTGAAAGAATCAAGGTTGACAAATTTTCAATGCGCGGTTTAGCCGGTACGTATAAGATTTATGCGAAAATCAAAGATTTCGAAGTGCCAAACTATCCCAACGCCACTTCTGTTTTAATCACCTCGTTAACTAGCGAAACAACAAGCAATGTTGTATGGGGCAAAATAATAAACAGTATGAATGGCCAGCTTATCTACGATCTTGGTCCTAAGCACAAAGAAACCGTTTCCGGCAAGCCAGTCCCTATAGGATTTGCCGCAGGTGCTTGGCAATGCGATGATCAAAGTAAATTCGGCACTGATGGCTGCCTGTTTGAGGTGTTCATGGAAAATTATAGCGAAGGCGGCAGCTATAATGCGCCTGTGCAAATCAACGTCAGGTCAGATCCGGGATATAGATATTCCTACTTGACTGCATACACGGATTCTATTCCTTCAGAAAGTTCCCGTGTCCAGCTAAATCAAGGATTATTCACAATTCCAGGCCCAGGTCAAAAGCATTTCCCAGGTTTGCTGGTACTTTGGGTTGCAGGTGAATACGAAGCCGAGTCAGATGAAATGTATACCATAAACAATGGACCGACAATTAAAGTTCTTTTGCCGCGCTTAGGATTTATAGACCCCAGTACGTCAACAGCGCTCAATTCTCCCAACCAGACTAAGGGCAGCGATCCTTCGCTTGGCGGCAGCGCAAGGGATATGGCTGTGATGATTGGAACAAATCTGCCCAAAGCTGTTGCCGCTTACGACATTTCCAACAACCAACGTTCGCTTTGCACAACTTGCAATTTCCCGCTTAACATGAACGCTTGGATAACAGCTCCAAATGGCGATTCGGTGATAAATATTTCGAGCCTTTATATAATGCAATCCTTGCCAGGTATGATAAATCTTGAGAACGGCATAGCGAAGTTTGAAGTTAGAGGAGCAAGGCAGGTAGAGCCGGATTCATTTGCGCATTTCACAATTCGCGGTCCATCCTTAAATCGCGATACCTATGCAAAGTGGGATTCGCTGCTGTTCTCAATGCCGGATGCTCCATATCCTTACACCGCCAATATTTATGACCGGAACGGCAATGGCATAGGAGATTCGTTGTACATAGCGTATAGCAGAAGGTTCCCGTTAGATTCTTTGCCTTCTACAATACAAATTATCTGGGATTATGCAGATACCCTCGTGTTTGGATTGGGGCATATTGATCCAAGCGCAAATATGAATTATTGGAACGGTAGCGACAAAGGCTTCAATCTGAACTTGCGAGATTCCATTATTGAAATTTATGGCGGTGAGTTCAGCAAGAGTATCAAAACTCATGCCGGCAGTGTTAATGCCCAAGTAATCAGTTGGGCAACTGTAAGGGATTCAAAGAACCAAAATGCAGTTGTAGATTTGTCTATGACTTCGGCAATACAAGATAAGATTCCGGCTATAGTGGTCAGGGCCAGTTATTTTTCGGACGAAACTCCTGACTGTGGAACCTGGAATGTAAAATGCCGCGATGAAGTTATGATAACGCTTTCCGAGCCGGTCAAATCTGTGAGAGACATATCAGGCGATGCTGCCAGAGCTCCATTTGCATACAAGCTTAGAAACCGCGACTGGAACGTTTACATGGAATCAAAGGATTTGCCGGCCAGAATGCGCTGGACCAAGAGCGGCGGAACGGAACCCAACGGAATAAACGATAGCATGGTAACTTTTACCTATCAGAGCTATAAGGAAATCGGTGATACAACCTGGACTCCTGAGGCCAGCGATTCCGTAAAGTTTGCGTCAATGAAATTCGGCTATTTCGCTCTTACGGATTTGGAAGGCAACGAACCCAATCAGAACGAAATAGGCAGACGCTTGGAAGGTATCAACCGCTTTGCCGTAAATGATGTGCAAACAGCATATCTGGACCAGAAAAGAGATATTATCAGAGATGCTTTGAACGATGTTAAGTATAACTACCGATTGGGTTTGTTTAACAATGTAAATGTAGATACTCTTTTTACTCCTAGCAAGCCAGTGACATTCCTTCCCGTTCCGGAAGAGTGGGCTGCATCACAATCGCCTCCGGACAGCATAAAAAAGTATTATCCAGGTTCAGTTGGCCTGCTTATAAATCCGGATGTGTATAACAATGTCAATAATATTATGCAAGTGCAAGTCAACGGCTATGATATAAGTTCAGATGATATAACATTCTATTCCCAAGCTTATTATTACTCAAGCCCGGGTAATTTTTTGGTTGAAAGCGAGCCTATACGGATAAAATGCACAGACCCAATTTTTCAGATACGTGGGTATGGGGACTGCTTAAGCAACAGGACAGCGAATTATTTTGCCTGGAATTTGAAAAATGACAGAGCGCAAATGGTAAACGCAGGCGCTTATATAGCGGTTATTGATTTCTATTGGGAGGTTAAATACAGAGACTGGCAAGGCAAAGAACAGATACGAACCTTTGATAAATTCAAGAGAAAATATGTATTCTGCTTAGGAAACGAAAGCGATTCCGAAAAGCCTATTTCCTGTCCTGACGCTCCGGAAATTTTTGCGCAAAATTCCAATCAGGGCTTTAACGTAAAAAGAATCGGCGGAAAAACATACCATGTTCAAGCTGACAATATGCTGGTCGGCAGCAATGCAAAAATAGAAGTATATAATTTGAACGGAGAATGGATTTCTCAACACAACCTGGTAAATGGGCAGGCAAACATAACTGTTCCATCAACCGGCTCCTATATAATGGTGGTCAAATGAAAAAAATCCTTATCTTATCTGCGCTGGCTGCAAGTTTGTTTTCTTGCAGCGAATTTGAACCGAGGGACTTTGTAACCTACGAAGAAATGCATGGCAACAACAGCACCGGCAACTGGTGCGTTGACTATACCAATAAAGAATGTTCCAAGGACCCATATCTTCTGGAAAGCCGTGAAAATTGCGCAGGCTGGTGGGGCGTACTTTTGGATGATTGCCCGAAAAGCTACTACAAATGGAGTAACTAAATGAAAATTAAACTGCTTATTTTCGCCATCATATCGCTCGCAAGCTCTGCGGCATATGCCAATCAAATGGTTGCCGTTTTGGAAATAATTCCGCAAGCAGAAACGCAAGTCAATATCAGTGCCACTGAAATGCGATACCTAACAGACGAGCTTCGCAAACAAGCGATGCAAACTTTGCCGCCGGACAATTATACCGTTCTGACAAGAGATGAAATACTTTCCCTCTTTCCTCCCGCAGACGAAAAAAAGAATTGCATAGCCGGAAGTTGCATTGCCGAAACAGGCAGAGACATAGGCGTAGAATATGCAAGCCAGGGAAGCATAGGCAGTTTTGGCGGGTTGCAGACCATATCGATAGAACTTTACGAAACCATGAGCGGAAAATTGCTCGGCAGCATTATGATGGAAAGCGAAAATGCAATGGGCTTGCTTGCTATAATCAGAGAAAAAGCTCCGGAGCTGTTCGCTAAAATATCAAAAAGCGCTCCGATTAAATCCGAGTCTGTTGAACTTGAACCTGCGCTGCCACCGGCAATAGCACCTGCTGTTTACACGGGTTCCAATCCGTGCCACAAAGAGATTTTTGATTTGCCAAGCACAAAAAAAGATTTTAACGTACAGAGTTTTGTGAAAGATTTGGGAGTTTCCGTTGCAAAGGTAAAAGCCTCTTGCAAAACAAAGTTTACATGCCCCGATGATAATAAGGTTATGGATGCCGGTTTGACTGCAGGCTGCATAAAACAGCTGCCCGCAAACCCTGTTGAAATTACAGAACTGCTTAAAAGCATTGGCATGGACTTGACTGTGAGCGCGGCCCAAAGCTTGGCACCATCTGACCAGTCTCCGTCAATAATAGAATCCAATATTGAGAAAGAAGCGGCTCCTGGCTTTAAAACTTCCACTTGGATAGCTATTGGTTTGGATGTTGCAGGAGCGATAATGCTTGGTTTTGGAATTTACAAGCATATTGATTCAAACAATCTCTACGACGATTACAACAGCCTTCCGGACGGCTTGTATGCAAAGCAATACGATAACGCTTTGAAAAAAGCCAACAATGCGCTAACACTCAGAGATGTAGGGTATATAATGGGCGGAGCCTTATTGACAGCCGGAATAGCAATGCATATTTGGTTTTAACTTTGCTATATTAACCCTATGAAAAAAAAATTCTTATCGCAAGATGCAAGTCTTATTGCATCTACTTATGCAAAAGCAGATGTTGAGTTTGTCAAGGGAAAAGGTGTTAAACTTTTTGATTCCAAAGGCAAAAAATATCTGGATTTTGCAAGCGGTATTTCCGTCAATGCGCTTGGACACTGCCATCCGGCCATAACAAAAGCGATAAAAAAGCAAAGCGAAAAGTTTTTGCACATATCGAATTTATATCCGAATGAACCGCAGATAAAACTCGCTCAAAAAATGCTATCGCTCACAAAATTCGACAAAGCGTTTTTTTGCAATTCCGGCACGGAAGCAAACGAGGCTGCCATAAAATTCACTCGCAAATATTTTGCAGACAGAATAGAAATAGTTACTTTCGTAAATAGCTTTCACGGACGCACATATGGAGCTTTGTCTGCAACGGGGCAAGAGAAGCTTAAAGAAGGCTTTGGCTCAATGCTAACCGGATTCAAACATATTGAATGGAATGATTCGGAAGCGCTGAAAAAAGCGGTAAACAAAAAAACTGCCGCTATAATGCTTGAGCCGATCATTGCAGAGGGCGGAGTTTTAACGCCTTCAAAAAATTTTATAAAAACGATAAACGAGCTCAAAAAGAAAACCGGATGTTTGATTATAGCAGATGAAATTCAAGCCGGCTTAGGGCGGTGCGGAGCAATTTCTTGCTCAAAGCTTTTTGGCATAAATGCAGATATAACAACATGGGCAAAACCGATAGGCGGTGGCCTGCCGCTTGGCATGGTGCTTATGAGCGCAAAGATAGCGGCGTGCTTAAAACCTGGCGATCATGGAACGACATTCGGAGGAAATCCGGTTGCGTGTGCAGCGGGTTTGGCTCTGTTGGAAATTATATCCAGCCCAAAATTCCTGGCAAATGTAAAAGCGCGTTCTGCTCAGTTGAAAGCGGGTTTGGCTCGCTTTGGAAAAGTTCGCGGTGAAGGTTTATTGCTCGGCGTAGAAGTTAAAAAGCCCGTTGCAGAAATAATTTCTGCGTGCAGAGAGCAAGGTTTGATTGTAGTGCGCGCTGGAACGAATGTTCTGCGTTTGTTGCCGCCTTTGATCGTTACGAAAAGCGATGTGGACAAGGCATTAAAAAAACTTAGCCTTTTGCTCTAACTTCTCTTTTTCATCCGTTGCGACAAACGGCGCATTTTTGTCCTTTGTTAGAGCAAGGTAGAACAAATCTGTGCTTCGGGTAGAAGGCGTGGGGGTGAAATCCTGCACCTGCTCAGGGCGTATGTTTAAATCCTTGAGCTTCTTTGCAAGCGCTTTCATATCATCCATTGTGCAACCAGGATGGCTAGACATTAAATACGGCATAATCTGGGTTTTCAAATTGTGCTTTTCGCATATTTTTTTGAAAATGAGCAAAAACTTTTTGAAAACATCAAAGCTTGGTTTGCCCATAAGCTTGAGAACGTGTTCCTCGGTATGCTCAGGAGCGAGCTTCAAACGGCCGCTAGTATGATGCAAAATCAAATTCTCAATATAAATATCATTTTCTTTGTAAGGCTTGTGCAAAAGCATATCGTAGCGAACCCCGCTGCCTATAAAAACTTTTTTAATCCGTGAAACTTTTGCGTAAAGCTCATTCATAACCTTATGATTGGTATTTAAATTATCGCAAATTTTAGGAAAAAGGCAACTATTCCTCTTGCATTCTGAGCATAAATTCTCATCAACTCCACCCATTTTATACATATTTGCGCTAGGTCCGCCCAAATCGCTAATCACATTTCCGTTTATCTTCTCAACCTCTGCCAAAATGCTTTTCTCGCTTCTGCTAGCGATAAACTTCCCCTGATGCGCATGAATAGCGCAAAACGAGCAACCTCCAAAGCACCCACGATGCGTAGTGATGCTATTCTTAATCATTTCAAAAGCTGGAATATCCCCACGCTTCAAATATCTGGGATGCGGTTTCCTCTCATAAGGCAAATCAAAACTTCTGTCAATTTCAGATTCGGTCATAGTCTCAAATGGCGGGTTAATAACTAAAACGTCTGAACCTTGATTCACTTGATTAAAGGATTTACTTGATAAATATGCGATTTGCGGCGTTGTATAAATGTCCTTTCCGCTTTTCATTTTCCTGGCAATTTCTACGATTGGTTTTTCTCCCATTCCGTAAACTAGCAAGTCTGCGTTGCTGTCGCATAGTATGCTGGGCATTAATCGACCTTCCATAAAGTCGTAGTGCTTTGTTTTGCGGAGGGAGGCTTCTATGCCGCCTAAGATTACGGGGGTGTTTGGGAAGAGTTGCTTTAGGATTTTTGAGTAA
>Ga0181987_12270_pt1 | contig 14084 bp, 12 predicted proteins | sample TergutCo191P1_FD_120224 | JGI IMG/M metagenome (GOLD analysis project Ga0181987, IMG submission 120224)
CCTTCGTTGTAAACAAGCGTAAAACGAAGCAAATCTCCAATAACAGGCATACTCCAGCCTAACATATGCGAGTCTGCCCAAAGCTTGCTAGCCTGGTCCAGAAGCAAAGCAACAGCGCCAATAACTATGTAAATGGGGGTTTTCATTGAGCGTATAATATAGATTTCTATATTCCCATTCATGCGTTTTTTACTACTTATTGCTCTGCTTGCCTGCGCAGCCCTTGCCGCGGATGTGTCTTTCGAAGGAACTTTGGATGCCGACTACGGAAATTATCTCGAAAAGGATTTTGTGGTTAACAATGCCGCAAACCATGATTTGCGGCTGAAAATGAACATTGATATGGATGAAAAAGTGCGCATTGTTGTGGGCGCAGCTTCTAAAAGTCCTCATTCATTGATACGCCACAGGTATGAAGCTACCCCCATAAGCTCAGAGGAACGCTGGGCACCTTTTGAATTTGACGGAATTTCCTTGGAATGGACCGTTGGCAGAGGCTTGACTTTTATCTTTGGCGATCTCGCCTATTCATTCGGCAGCTTTAACTACTACTTCTGGCGTAACGCAGATTATTATGCTTCCATTCTGCCAACACAAAAAATGCGCGGTTTGGGCGCAAGGCTCGGAGAAGACGGATATGTTTATCTGGGCGCAAGCGATGAAAACGATAAATCCGGCAGAATAGTCGCAAGCTATGCGTTTGCGCTTCCTGGCTTCAACAAGGTTAACAATAAGTTTACCATGGCTCCGATGCTTGATCTTATAAAAGGCGGCGGTCGCAGCCATCGCTATACTTTTGGCATAGACGCTAATTATTCTCGCAGCTACACGGACTTGAACTACGCTATTCGCGGAGTTTTCGGTCTCCATCCCAACCGCGGAGATTTGGTGAATACATTTACCGTTGAACCGAGCTTTAACTACAAGAGCTTCAGCCTGGCCAGCACTTGTTACTGGGCCATACTCCCGGATTCCTCAGAAAATTCCATATCGGTTGAAGATACCTATGCTCCTGACGCGAAACTTATTTACATAGAGCCTTCCTTTGCGTTCAACAAGAAATTCAGCGCAGGTCTGGGTTTTGAGTGGCACAAGCCTGGAATCGGAACGCCAGGACCCGAAACGGATAATTGGTTTTTAATTGCCCCTACAGGCTATCTTTACCCGACTGCCGGCGTGGATATGTCTTTTTGGTTAAGCTATGCCATAAGGGAAGGTCATAACAATCCGGGTTTTGGCATAAGTTCAGCGGTTAAGTTCTAGCTCGTGATAATCTCCTTGATAGCTGCTATCGCAGATAATGGCGTAATAGGAAACGGCAATAAACTGCCGTGGCATTTGCCGGCAGATTTGAAATTCTTTAAAAAAACAACTCTTGGCCATCCTATAATTATGGGTCGAAAAAATTTTGAAAGCATTGGCAAGGTGCTTCACGGCAGAACAAATATTGTGTTGACAAAAAATATGAATTTCGTAGCTGTGGGTGTAAGGGTTGCGAATTCGCTAGACGATGCGTTCAAGATTGCTGCCGCAGCCGCTACCGATGAGTGTTTTGTAATTGGCGGCGCAGAGATTTACAGAGAATCTTTGCCGTTTTGCCGGAAATTATACATAACAAGAGTGCACGGCGAGTTTGATGGAGACACATATATGCCGGAATTCTGCAAAGGCTTTCGCAGGGTTAGCTGCGAAAAGCATTTCAAAGACGAAAAAAACGCTTTGGATTATGATTTTGAAGTGTATTTGCCTGAATCCTGATTTACAGATTTCTTTCCTTCCTGACTCTTGCTAGCTCTGCTATCTTAGAGTTAAGTTCATCTTCCTTCAATAAGTCTTCAAGCAGGCATGGCATTTTCCAGCTCCAATTCTGAGGGCCGATTGTGCCAGGAACGTTTACCCTGTCTTCATCGGGATTTTCAGGAATGAATTTTTGCGAAAGAGCCATGAAATCCTGGAGCGGCACAATGGTCAGCAAACTGTTGGTTTTGAACACATTTTCAATTATAAGCTTCACGTGCCCGGCAGATAAAACAGCTGGGGCGTTGCCGCTTTGACCCATATACTTCCAGTAGAAGTCTTTGTCAAAATCATGCTCATGCCAAGAACCTAAAATAGTAGAAGAGTCGTGGTTGCTGGTTGTGCAAACAGAAAGGCGGGGATACTCGGAAAGCGGAACATATGGACTGCCTTCACGCTTCCAGTCGCGGGTCCACCGCTCAACCCTGAGCGCCAGAATATTCAAATCTTCCAGAACGCCAGGAACGCATTTCGGGACTGCGCCCAAATCTTCTGCACATACAAGCATATCCGCTTCCTTGGCAAGAACATTCAAAAGCTTGCGCCCGTTTTTGCTCCACAAATCCTCTTGTTTTGCCTCGTTGCTTTTTATCACATCTCTGATTATATTTATCTCGTGTTCCGGCAAAGTGTGCAGCACAGGGGCATTATACCAATACCAGTAAGGCCACAGAATTTCATCGGTGCTGCTGGGCGTAAATATTCTGTCCCAGTAAACGTTCAACAGAGCGTCCTTAATAAATTGCTCCTCTTCCAAAGCCATAATCACACGTTCGCAGCGATACTCGTCGCACAAAACATAACGACCTGGAGAACCTTGCAGCGGCGCAAAATATTTTCGCTTCGCTTCTTCCGTATAGTTTCCGAACCAGTCGTTCAACTGCTCTTCGCCAAAATTGGGCGATGTTAAATAATGCACGGTTTCCTTTGGAATGCCGGCTTGCAAAAGATCATTCATGTAGATTGGAATGGATGGAATAAAGTTTCCTAAAATTCCCGTGTATTCCCGTTCCGGCACAACCCATATGCGGAAGAATCCCAAAACATGGTCTATGCGGTAAGCGTGGTAAAACTTTTCTGCCTGTTTGATTCTGGCTTTCCACCAGCTGAAATTTTCTTTTTCAAGGTTATCCCATTTGTAGGTTGGAAACGCCCAGTTTTGCCCGCTGTAGCAGAACATATCAGGCGGAGCGCCGGCGCGGTTTTCAAGGCTGAAGAATTGCGGATAGTGCCAAGCGTCTGCGCTGTCTTCGTTGATTAGAATGGGGATATCGCCTTTTAAGCGAACTCCGAGTTTGTTGAGTTCGTCAACGGCTTTTAGGAATTGCCCTTCTGCAATCCATTGCATCCATTTTTGGAATACAACATCGCTTTCTTTAGGCTTTCCCTTTTTTTCCCATTCTTTCCAAGAAGCTTCGTTGTTTTCTGCCTTGTGAGCGCAAAATACGGCATAAGATCTGAGCCATTCGTTTTGCTTGGTCCATTTAACAAACTGTTCGTCTGCTAAAACTTCAGTCTTTTTACTGTTAAAAATTTTTCGCAAAGCCTGACGTTTGCCGCGAACCACTTCTATGTATGGAATGCGCGGCAGTTTCGCAAACTGTTCGTTCAGACTAGCAAGCTCATCTCCAAGTATCTCCGCCGCACCTTCGATTTCCTGCAAGCGTATATATACAGGGTTAAGAGCAAAAGCGCTTCTTGCGCTATAAGGGCTGGATTCTTCGCCGGTATCGTTCACCGGCAAAAGCTGGATTAAGTCCAATCCGCATTTTTTGGCCCATTGTCCAAAAGGAATGAGGTCTAGAAACTCGCCGATTCCAATGCTTTCTTTGGAGCGCAATGAGAACAATGGAACAACAACGCCTGTTTGATAAGAAGATATTTTACCGTAATGCATTAGGTTAATTTAGAAAACTTCCGAACCGATTGACAAGGATAAAGGCAAAAGCACCATTTGCGGGGGTTTGCGGGAGAGTTTTACATCTATAGCCGTTTTTACCGCTTGGCGCTCTTCAAATGACAGGTTTTCTTTCCAAATATACTCATATTTGCCGTTCAAGCCTTTTTTTCTGTTAAGAACGCCATACAGGAGACCGGTATCATCTTGATAGACAATCCATTGGTTGCCAATGCGCAGAACATTTGCGTTTATAACTTCGCCGTTGCTGCGGGTTATGGAGCGGTTGCTTATTTGTACTTCATCGCCAAAACGGATTTCTTCCGTGTAAATAGCGCGCAAGCGGGAGAATCCTTCTTCTGCGGTTGCGGCTCCGTTTTCCAAATCTCGGCACAGAACGGCAACTCTTTCCGTTCTGCTTTCGGTATCCCAGGGCAATCCGCTTTTCACAAGTTCTTCCAGTTTGCGGCAATGCGTAGCCAACTGTGCAGCCAGAGCCTTGCGGGTAGAGTTTACGTTCTCAATCCTGAATTGGGAATTTGCAACGGAATTCTTTTCTCTTCTCATTTCTGCGGAGAGTTCGGAGAGTTTTTGGTTGAGCTGTTCAATATCGCCTTTTCTCCGTTCAATATCTGCTCTTTGCCGAGCTAGCTGTTGTGAGTTGAATTTTTTCTCCGCTTTTGAAAGCGAATCCGTTTGGGTAATTTGCGCGTTTATCTTTTTAATATCGCTTTCCAGAACGGCTTTCTCTGCAAGCAAAGCCGAGGTATCAACTTGGCCTACGGCAAGAGTTGATATAAATAAAACCGGTAGCAGAAATTTCATTTGTTTTGAAATATAGAAATTTTATCATTGCACAAAAGCGAGCGCAAAAGTTTGCTTGCTCCAACTGCACGCTTTTTCCAGGCTAAAGACAAACTATCAGTTGTTTGCGAAAAGCCGTTTTTCCCGATAAAAATTTCTTCGGTTGCAAGACCGCCTGTTAAAACAAAATCTCTAAAACCCAAAAAATACGCATTCTCGGAATAGAATAATGCAGGCTGTTCAGCGGGCCGCTCCTGCATGAGCAAATCATAACCCCAGAAATGATTTGCGCTTCTCACTTGAGAGAGGTCCAAAATTGTAGGCGCAATATCCAACTGCGAAGCAACATCTTCACGAATTTCCAAGCCTTTGAAAAGATTGGTGTCAGGAGAAAATATGCCCAAAAAAATCTGCGCGGCAGAAACGCCAATTGGCGGCGGATATGCATAATCAACGGAATCTACAGGAGTATCGTGATCGCCCAAAACTATTATCACAGTGCGATGAAAATCAGGGCGAGCAGCAAGGTTGGCAAGCAAACGGCCAAACTGGCTATCCGTGTACCGCACTGCGTTTCTGTACCTAGTCATTACGCTGTCCGGTTTTGATGCGAAACTATCAGGATAACCGTAAAACGGAATGTGTGTTGAAGCTGTGTTGTATACCAAAAGATATGGTTTGTCTGCCGGCAAATCATTCAGAATGCCAAGAGTTAAATCCATTCCCAAACTATCCGTAGTTCCAGGAATTTCTACGTTGGAAATGGTTTGCCAGGTGTTGAAAAATTTTTTCACAAACGGCAAAGTATGGTCAAAAACAGGATTGGAAATGGTCATGTACGCTTTTGAATAATCGGCCAACAATTCCGGGAAACCTGTGAAATGATTTGAAGCGTAAAAACTGGGCACATCTCGGTTTGGATGCGAAGGAAAACCTAAATAAGTTGAGGTTGTTCCCCTAACGGTGGGATAGCCGCCGCTAAATGCATTTTTGAACCAAAGCCCTCCGCCCTTTGCCAGTTCCCATAAATTGGGAGCAAGAGCGGTGTCTCCTGCGAGCATTTGATTGAAAATTCTACCCTTATATGACTCGGCGAAAACGAGAACTATGCTGTATGGAATTTTTGCCTTGTATTCATGAACCGATGCAGAGCGAAATGCGGGAAACTCTTTTGAGCGATGCGCGGTAAATTCCGGCGGAAGAAATGCGTCCAAATCATTGATCATTTCGTCTGTAATTTTATAGTTGTCTCTGAATCTCTCAAAAATTTCCAAAACGCCTATATGCAAAACCGGAGCGGTTAAAGTATGCTTGCCAAGCGTAAAACGCATATCAACAGGGGCATTTATAATTGGAATTGTTTTAATTCCCCTTGTTCCGCTTAAAAATAAAATGAGCGGGATTGCAGAGAGAACAAGACCGGAAATTCCAAGAAAAAGCGGGATTTTAAAGTTGAAGGATTTAGCATTTTTTCGGAACGGAAGAAAAATAGCCAGCAAAGTGCCGCCTGCAATGCTTGAAAAGAACAGCGTTAGCCACAGCGCAGTTCCCTTTGCATCTCCGCTGAGTATTGCAATGGTAGTGCTGTCAAAAATATTTGATATGTGAAAATATGTCCGCAAAAACGAATATGAAAGCCGTTGGTTATTGAAACGCAAAACCTCGTAATCAACAACGGCTACGGCAAGATAAAAACCCAGAAAAATTGCAAGCAGCCTGGCGGGAAGCAAAGCATCACGCCATTTTAATTGCCACAGCGCGAAAAAAGAAGACATAAACAGAATTGCGCCGAGCGCCATGCAGAGTTGCCAAAGTTCTTTCCCTTGAAAAAGCAGTTGCATGGAAAGTCCGAGAGCGTTGGGCAACGCCCAAAAAAGCACAAGCATTGCCGTTTGCAAAATCATTGCGGCAATTACAGTGAAAATAATCGGATTCACCCGCCCCTCGCCGGTTTTCTGGCCAAATCTCTCAGCATCCCGAATACTGCGGAAAGCTCAGCCTGGCTCGGATTTAGCTTTTGAAGCCAGGTGCGAATGGAAGCCTTTGTCCACGCGTGCTTTCTATATCTGTCCGTTAAATTATCCACAATAAAATTTTCAAGACTTTCAAACTGCTCCACAGTAGCAGCCTTTCTGTGCGTAATCGGCAGCTTGTTCCTGAACGCCAGGCCTTCTCCCAGCAAACCGGATCTGCAAAGCTCATAGCTCGCAACGCTTACCGCGTGCGATAGATTTATGCTCATCTGGCCCGCAACGGGAATCTCGCATTGAACGGCACACAGTTCAATTTCTTCAAAAGCAAGCCCGCAAGACTCGCGCCCAAAAACCAAAGCTACTATCCCATCTTTTCCCTCGCAAAGCGAAGGAAGCTTTGGAAGCGATACGTGCGGAACAACAGAATCGAACAAACGCCGACTGAAAGCGACTGTATATGAACAATCTGCAATAGCTTCTTTCAAAGTTGTGAAAAGTTTGGCATTATCCAAAATCTCTGCGCTTGAATGCGCGGTATCATAGCATTTTTTGGGAAGAGGTTTTGACTTGCGCACAATTCGCAAGTCGCAGAGACCGTTGCTCCTCATGCTGCGAGCCACAAAACCAATATTATGCGGATGCTCAGGCTCTACCAATACTACCGCAAACACTACATCATTTCCACGGCAAAAATCAAAGTTGCATCCGGGGGAATAGGGCCGCCGCCTCTTGAACCGTAACCAAGGCTCGGAGGAATCAGCAGCAAACGCTTTTCGCCAGGCTTCATGCCTTCCAAACCCAAATCCCAGCCTCTTATCACGCGACCTGCGCCAAGCTCCAAAGATATTGGCTCGCCCCTGTCTCTTGAACTGTCAAACTTTGTTCCATCGGAAAGCCAGCCCGTGTAATGCACTTTTACAATCTTGCCGGATTTTATCGGAGTACCTTTGCCTTCACGCTCTATGAAATATTTCAATCCGTCCTGAGCTTCCACCCATTTTACGGTATTTACCTTCGGGAAAAAATCCATCAAAGCGGCAGCTTCTTCGTCAAAATGAACAACATCTGCCTGAATGCGAAATATAAGCGTGGAATTTGCCGGAATTTTTGCCATTGGAACCGGACCGTAAGCCATGCTGGGCGAAAGCCTAACCCACCTCACGCCGCTCTGCTTGAGCGATTCAAGGCCAATCTCCAAACCCCTTACCATTTTTCCCATTCCCAAAACAGCCTGAGCTTGCTTTCCTTCGTCTTTTGAGCTTCCGAATTTATGCCCGTTTGAAAGCCAGCCGGTATAATGGAATGCGAGTTCCATGCCGGGGCGAAGCTCGGACCCCGTTCCTTCTTTTTCATCGAAAATCTCAATGCCAGGTTGCATGGTTTTCCATTTCAAAGCTTCGGGTTTAAGCAAAACATCAGGCTCCAAACTCTTTTGCGCACTCAAAAGCTCAACCTGAAACAGCAAATCGGAATTCGCAGGAATAGGGCCAACGGCATTTGCTCCATAACCCAAAACCGCAGGGATTTTCAAGCTGCGAAGCTCGCCAACCTTCATGCCTTCAATTCCAATATCCCAGCCGACAATCACCTGACCTGTGCCAAGCATAAACTCAAGCGGCTCATTCCTTTCACGGGAACTATCGAACTTTGTACTGTCTGCAAGCCATCCGATATAATGTACCCGCACCAACTGCCTTTTCTTTACAGGTTCGCCAGTCCCTTCTTTAATCACTTTAATATCAATATTTTGAGCCATGGCATACCCTATAAAGATTAAAAAAAACAGTGATGCAAATTTCATACCGCTTCTTCCCTATTCTTTAAATACCACCGAATCAAAGAGTTGGTGCTTGAATCGTGGTTCAACTCAATGTCGGGATTGCTCTCGCCTTTTTCCAGCTCGGGGAGAATTTTGCCGGCAAGCTGCTTGCCAAGCTCCACGCCCCACTGGTCATAGCTGTTCACGTTCCAAACAACGCCCTGCACAAAAATCTTATGCTCATACATAGCGATTAATGAACCAAGGGTTCTCGGATCTATTTTTTTCACTAATATTGAATTGGATGGCTTGTTTCCATCGAATACTTTGTGAGGAGCCAGGAATTCAACTTCTTCATCGGTTTTGCCCGCTGTGGTAAGCTCGTCCTGCGCTTCTTCCAAAGTTTTGCCATTGAGCAGAGCTTCGGTTTGCGCAAAGAAATTGGAAAGAAGCTTGCGGTGATGGTCGCCAATTTTGTTCAAAGAATTGGCCGGAGCTATAAAATCGCATGGGATAAGCTTTGTGCCCTGGTGAATAAGCTGATAAAAAGCGTGTTGCCCGTTTGTGCCAGGCTCACCCCATAAGATTGGACCGGTCTGGTAATCCACGCGCTCGCCTTCGCGGTCTATGGTTTTGCCGTTTGATTCCATATCTGCCTGTTGAAAGTAAGCTGCAAAGCGATGCATATATTGGTCGTAGGGCAAAATTGTGTAAGAAGCCGCACCCATGAAATTGTTGTACCAAACGCCCAACATTCCCAGAATGGCAGGGATGTTCTCTTCAACTGGAGCCGTGCGGAAATGCTCGTCCATATCGGCTGCGCCGGCATGCAAAAGCATATAGTTATCAAAGCCTATGCGCAAAGCTACCGGAAGACCTATTGCAGACCACAAACTATAGCGGCCGCCAACCCAGTCCCAAAAGCCAAACATATTGGCAGGGTCTATGCCAAACTTTGAAACCTCTGCCTCATTGGTGGAAAGCGCAACAAAGTGCTTGGCTATGGAAGCTGCATCTCCGTTGAATTTCGCAAGCACGGCTGCTTTGGCAGAGTTTGCATTGGTCATTGTTTCCTGAGTTGTGAAAGTCTTGGAAGCCACTATCCAAAGGGTCTCTTCCAAATCAACTTTTTTCAGAGTCTCGACTATATGGGTGCCATCTACATTGGAAACGAAATAAACTTCGGGCGAGCCTTCGCCGGCATAGTGCTTAAGGGCTTCGCATACCATCACAGGACCCAGGTCCGAGCCTCCTATGCCAATGTTGACTATGGTTTTAATGGGTTTGCCGCTGTGGCCCAGCCACTTGCCGCTACGAACCAGAGTTGTGAACTCTTTCATATGAGCCAGCACTGCCTTTACTCCGGGCATAACATCTTCGCCATCTACCAGTATAGGCTCTTTGCCTGTGTAGCGGAGCGCAGTGTGCAAAACGGCACGCTTCTCCGTGTGGTTTATTTTTGCTCCGGTAAAGAACTTTTCTCTCATATCCTCAAAACCTGAATTTCTGAGCAGATTAGCCAGCAGGTCAAGGGTGTCTGAATTTACGCGATTTTTGGAATAGTCCAAATAAATACCGCAAGCCTCAACGCTAAGACGGGTTCCGCGGCCGGGATCTGCTTTGAATAAGTCGCGCATATGAATTTTCTGCGCAACACGAGCTTGTGCTTCAAGAGCTTTCCACTCAGGGAGCAAATAAGGTTTAGTCATGGGGGGTAATTTAGTAAACGCATTTGAGTTGATTTTACTATATTCAATCTATGCATATTTTAAGCGAAAAAGGCTTGTTACCGGAGACCATAATATGGCAAAATCTTTAATTATTCTATTAATTCTCTCTTGTTTTGCCTTTGCGCAGGGAGAAGTTGAAACTGCAAAGAAAAAGGCTGCCGTAAAAAAAGCCGAGGCTAAAGAAGCGATAAAAAATGCCGAAGAAGTTAAAACTGCAAAAAAACCTAGAGGTTGCACAAGCACGTGCGAAGTAAAATGGAAAGAAACTCAGAGAAAGAATATAGCTGCTGCCAATGCTATAGCGGCAATAAAAAAGGCTGATGCGGATGCTGCGGAGAGAGAATTCAAAGAAGCGGAAAAAAAAGTGCTTGATGCAAAAGAAGCCGAAGAGAAGAAAGTAGCGGATTCCATAGCCGTTGCAAGGAAGGCTTTGGAAGAAGCGGTAGCGAAAATGACTCCGGAAGAACAGGCAAAAAGAGTTGCAGATTCGGTAGTCGCAGCGCAAGAAGAGTTCAAAAAAGTCACAGCTGAATTTAATCCGGAAATGGTGTTTGTAAAAGGCAGCAGTTTCTTTTCAATGGGTTGCACAAAAGAACAGGGAGCGGATTGCAATGAAGATGAAAGGCCCGCTCATAATGTAACGCTCAGGGATTTTTATGCGAGCAAATTTCCCATAACGCAAAAGTTGTGGGAAAAAGTGATGGATTCCAATCCGTCTCGCTTTCAAGGGGAGAATTTGCCTGTTGAATCCGTAAGCTGGAACGATGTTCAAGAATTCATAAAGAAGCTCAATACGGTAACCGGAAAAAAATATCGCTTGCTTACAGAGGCAGAATGGGAATATGCGGCTCGCGGCGGCGGAAGCACCAAAGGCCAGAGATACGCAGGGAGCAACAATCTTGGCGCAGTAGCCTGGTATGGCGACAACAGCGGGCAAGCAACGCGCCCTGTAGGCGAAAAACAGCCCAATGAATTAGGTTTATATGATATGAGCGGCAATGTTTGGGAATGGGTTCAAGACTGGAAAGACGGTTATTCTTCTTCCGGTTTGCAAAACAACCCTGTTGGTCCGGCTTCTGGAACCAACCGCGCGTATCGCGGCGGAAGCTGGCAAGACAGCGATATATATTGCAGAGTTTCCAGACGCCACGGTGCTGTGCCGGATACTCGCAGCTCGGCAGTAGGATTTCGTTTAGCATTGGATAAATAGTTATGTTCTCTACAGCTTGTTTTTTTCTTTTTGCGGCGGTTTGCGCAGTTAGCGCATTTGCCTTGCTAATTTCAAAGCACCCGATAAACGGTGCAATGGCTTTGGTTCTCAATATGCTCTCGCTTGCGGGCATTTACACTCTTGTTCACAGTACATTTCTAGGCGTTTTGCAAATTATGGTTTATGCAGGCGCAGTCATGATGCTGATAGTGTTTGTGATTATGGTGCTCAACGGCGCAAAAGATACTCGCTTGCCGAGAATGGACAAGTTGGGCGCATATTCCGTTTTGACGGTTCTTGCCGGAGCCTTGCTTTTGGTAGGTGCTATTTACAATGTGAACCTGCAAGAGAATATTACTTCCATAAACGGAAGCGTGGCGGCTGTTTCTGAGCATTTGTTCGACACGAGTTCCAGAAGCGGCGTGTTAGCAGGTGTGGGTGGCGGTTATTTTATTCTATTTGAACTAACCGGATTTATTCTGCTTTCCGCAATGATAAGCGCAGTGCTTTTGGCAAAGAGAAAAAATTCATTAGGACAAAATGAAGACAGATAAAATCATAGGTCTTGTCACAATAACATCGGCAGTATTGCTTATTATTTACGTAGTTTTTGCAATGTGGTGGAGCGAAAAGAGAGCACGCAATACAGTATTGGTGCAATTTAATGAAATGGGTTCTTTGCAAAACGAAGATATTGTTGCGATAAGAGGGTATGCTATAGGCAAAGTTGCATCCATTACGAGGTTCAAGGGGAAAGCTTTGGTTGAAATAGACTTGGACGAGCCTCGCATTTTTCGCACTGATACCAAGTTCAAAAATGTAAGCCCAAATATTATGGGCAGCCGTTTTGTTATTATAGAGCCGGGCAAAGACGGAGAGCTTGCTCCCGAAGATCATATTTTTGACGGAAATTTTGAAGCCGGTTTGGCGGAGATATTGGCTTTGAGCGATTTGGCAAAGGCGCAGATTGCTGCTCTTATGGAGTTTGTTCGCCTGTTGCACGAAGGTGATGAGGACACGCCTTCTTTGCAGGCGAAAGTCGAGGAAATTTTAACGGATTGCGAAGATTTGATAGCCACGCTGGAAAAGGCGTTGGCTTCCGTTGACAAGCAGGTTCTTGGCGCTTTGAACACGGCTGGCAATTATGCCGAGCAAATATCGGATGTTGGCGTTATAATAGACAAAACTCTGGACACTATAAGAACGCAGGCTCAAGACGGCATAGTTGCGGCAGGAGATATAGTCTCTAAAGTAAATAGCGCCATAGAGAGTTTGAATAAAGTGATAACCGATTTTGAAAGCAACCAAGTTACCATAGCTCTTTTGGACAAGAGGGAAGTTATAGACGATATAGACAGCTTGCTTGTTGCGCTTAGAGCATTCTTGAACAGCGTAGACAGACAGGGCATAAAAATTTACGATGAAAAAGGAAAGAGAAAAAGCATGGTATCTTTGAGAAATATCAATCTTTTTGGGGAAACAGCGAGGAGCAAAGCGAAGAAACGCGCTATGCAGGAAGCTAAGAAATAATTTCTATTTTTATTTCCATGCAAAATTTCTCTTACCAAAACCCGACAAAGCTCATTTTTGGCAAAAACACCATAGGTGAGCTTGCAAATGAAATCCCGCAAAACGCCAGAATTCTCCTGACATACGGAGGCGGCTCCATTAAAAAGAACGGCGTTTACGATGCCGCAAAAAAAGCGCTTGGCAGCAGAGTGGTTTTTGAGTTCGGCGGCATTGAGGCAAATCCTCGTTATGAAACCTGCATAAAAACGCTGGAGATAATAAAAAAAGAGAACGTAGATTTTATACTCTCGGTTGGCGGGGGTTCTGTTCTTGACGGAACAAAGTTTATAGCGCTTGCCGCAAAATACAAAGGCGAAGATCCATGGGATTTTATGTGCGGCAAAGCTAAAACCCCAAGCGAAGCATTGCCGCTGGCGAGCATATTGACTCTGCCGGCAACAGGCTCGGAAAGCAATGCAAACTTTGTTGTTTCGCGCAATTCCACGCAAGAAAAATTCGGCGGCTGGTCGCCATTGATTTATCCAAAATTCAGCATCCTTGATCCGGAAACAACTTACACGCTGCCTGCAAAGCAAACGGGAAACGGCATAGTCGATACTTTTGTGCATACAATGGAGCAATATCTGACATACCCTGTAAATGCGCCGTTGCAAGACCGCTGGGCAGAATCTATTTTAACAACGCTTATAGAAATCGGGCGCAAAGGCATAGATGAACCTGAAAATTACGATGTTCGCGCAACCCTTATGTGGACAGCGACAATGGCGCTTAACGGTTTAATTAGCAGAGGCGTTCCTGAAGACTGGGCAACGCATGGCATAGGCCATGAGTTAACCGCATTCTACGGCCTTGACCACGGGCAAACCTTAGCGGTTGTTATGCCTGGTCTTTGGCGCAATCAGTTTGAGAAAAAGAAAGCAAAGCTTACAAGATACGGCCACAGAGTTTGGGGCTTTTTAAAGAACGAAAACGAGACAGCGATGCTTGCAATTGAGAAAACCGAAGAATTTTTTGAGTCTGTAGGCATTCACACAAAGCTCAAGGATTATGGAATAAACTCCGCAGAAGCGGCAGAGAAAATTTCCAAAAGATTTGCGGATCGCGGTTTGACAAGCGAGCGTGGACTTGGCGAAAACAGGTGCATTGGCCCAAAAGAGATTAAAGAGATTTTAGAATCGCGATAACTGCATTAATCATTGTTTTCTACATTAACTCTAATGGAGTTCAAAATGCTTATCATTTCCGTGCTGGCATTGGCAGTGAATATTTTCGCGCAAGGATGGGATACCGCTTATGTTCCGGTTAAGGTAAACGTTGCGGCAACCCTAACAATTGAGCTTCCGGAGGCGGCGCCGTCTGGAGCCAAGATAGTTGAGCCGAGCAA
>Ga0181987_10738_pt1 | contig 14048 bp, 11 predicted proteins | sample TergutCo191P1_FD_120224 | JGI IMG/M metagenome (GOLD analysis project Ga0181987, IMG submission 120224)
AATCACCGGGTTCTCTGTGAACGGCATATTTGCCGCCTTCGATTAGTGGAGAGACAACTTCTATTACAAGGTTATCTTTTTTTGAAGGAAAATTTACTGGCATAAGGATAATGTAGAAATTATTTCACCAATCACTGTTTTTTTATCAAATTCATATAATTGGCGAAAACTTCCTTGTCTGCTGCGCTTATGCGAATGCCTATGCCTGGAGCTTGGAACGGCTTTTCGCCCCACTCCAATGAACGCATAACCGTACCTCGCAAAAAGCCGGTTTTGTCCAACTCCAAAACCTGGATCTTTACATTGGAACCAACAGGCATGTTGTTGGTTAAGGTAATAACAAACATGCCATCTTCAGATATGTTTGCACTGGTACAATGTATCTCCGTTGGCTTACCCTCATGCTCAAAAGCTATGCTTATATTTAAACTGGAAGGTATCCTCTTGTACCTCCTGATTTTCCTGGCAGCAAAAACACTGCAGCGAGTCAAAAATTCCTGCAACGAAGTTAAATGCATTTCACCCGCAAGAATCAAATCCATATTGGCGGTTGTTTTGTTATAGCTAATTCTTGCAGTAGGATATATAGCACTTAGACCGGCTAAAAATTCCTTCGCTTCCGATGAAGATTTTATATAAGTTGGAATATCAATCAAAATACCATTGAAACTTACAGATTCCAAAAAAACTCGAAAATGCTCCTCTTTTTCTACATCTACAATACGCACATTAAAATTGCCTAACAATTTTTTATAGTCCTGCCTGTTTTCGCTTTTAAAGCTAAACAAACATATACATAACCTTTCTCCTGATGGTCTTGAAAGTTTCATGCCAATAAAATAGTAAATAAAATTTCTAAATTCCTATTCATGCGTATCCTCTTCCTGCTACTGACAGCAACCGTTTTTGCTGCCGCTAATCCGTTTTTGGATTCCCTAGTCGCATACGCAAAATCTATCGCTCCAAATGCAAAACTAGGTATCTCGGTTCGCTCCCTAAATTCGGATTCCATAATTCATAGCCACAAAGGAAGCGAATGGTTCACACCGGCATCCACCATGAAGCTGCTTACAACGGCTGCCGCACTGCAAAGCATACCGCTGGACTGGGCTCCTAAAACCCTGGTGCATATGGAAGGCATTAGAAGAGGCACGGTTTTTTCTGGCGTGCTAAGACTGGAAGGTAGAGGAGACCCTAACATGTCGGCAAGATATTATCCAAGCGCACTCCATGCCATGAGCCATTTAACAGATTCGCTAAAAAGCAAAGGGTTAGATACCATACGTGGAGTTATAGATCTGGATACATCTTTTTTCAGAGGCCCAACAAAACCCGCCGCATGGCGCAGAAAGTTTTTTGATGCATGGTACGGAGCGGAAATTTCTCCACTATCATTCAACGACAACTGCGCACTATTTGAAATAAGGCCCGGAGCAAAAGACGGAGAACCGATACAAATCACCGCTCTACCGGACATAGGGTATGTAAAAATCAAAAACGAATTGAAAACCGAAGGTAAAAAAGCAAAGCATAAATTCGCCATAGACCCCGTAAAACCCGAATACACATTCACGGGAACAATCGGAAAAAATATTCCCCTCACAACACTGGTGCTGCCCGTTCGCAACCCACCGGCTTATTTTAAAGCTGCCTTTTTAAAAAGCATGGAAAAATCCGGTATTGTTTACATAGAAGATTCAAATGTGTATAGAGGCATGGCTTTAGACAGCATTGTTTTTACAGGCCCACCGCTGAAAAGCATTATGGATGAAATAAACCAAAGAAGCCAAAATCTGCACGCAGAAGTCCTGTTGCGCAATTTGGGGCAAAGGGTAAGGCGCGAAGGAAGCGCGGAAAGCGGAATTTTAAGCACTAAACTATTCCTGCACAACGCATGGCTCCCAGTGGACGATTTCAAAATGGCCGATGGTAGCGGCCTCTCTTCGCAAAATTCATTAAAACCAAATTCCCTGACAAGCCTCTTAACCTACATGAAAAAACAGCCAAAAGGCGATATATACTTCGCCTCACTTGCAATACCGGGAATTTCCGGTGCCGGCAGGCGAATGGCAAATGCGCAGTTCAAAGACAAGATAAGATTTAAAACCGGCTTTATAGAAGGGGTTCACGGACTCGCCGGCTACATAGCGGCAGACAACGATACTCTAGCTTTTGCAGTTTATTTAAACGATGCACAAAGCGTAAACGAATCCAAAGCCCGAGACCTTTTGGATACTCTAGCTGCTCGCATAGCTAAATATCACAACAGCGAAGTAGCGCATCTTGAAACGGGAAAAGCGTTATGGCAAAAAGGCATGGATATTAAAAATATCAATGAACGCATAAATTATTTTTCAGACAAGCTAAAAGGCAAAATTTATTTTTTGGGTCCAATGGGAGAAGGTGTTTCAACAGGGCCAAGTTACAAACCAAGAGTTAATTTTGATGAAATGGATTGCGTAACATATATGGAGCTTGCACTTGCGCTTGCCTATTCAAAAAATTACAACGACTTCTTTGACATATTGCAAAGCATTCGTTATAAAAGCGGAATTATCGATTACAATATGCGCAATCATTATTTAATTGCAGACTGGACAACGAACAATAAATTCAATATTATCGGCGGAACCGAAACTTTTGAAAAGGAGATCAATAAAAGAGTTTTTTTCAAAGATTCAACCATAGCAAATCCTAAAATAAGCATATCATATTTGCCAAAAAAAGAGGCTATTATTTATGCAGATACGGTGAAATTCGCTAAAGACACAATTTTTGGAGTTGCCATTTTAAGCGAACTGCCGGGATTGGATGCCGCACATACAGGCTTTGTGGTTAACAAGAAAAAAGGAGGTTTAATGCTGCGACACGCATCGCAATTAAAAGGAAAAGTTATAGAACAGCCACTTTCAGAATTCTTAAAAACCACCAAAATCAAAACCCCGGGGATTGCATTTTTTACATTTAGGGAAGAGGATTAATAGTGGACTCTTCCATCAAAAATTTGAGAATGGAAATCGCAAAGATTTTCGCAGAAAACGGCCAACTATCAGCGAATGATCGGGTGGCAATTCAAATTTTGGCATCTTACGACGGTATTTCCCATGAAGACCTGGAAGAGCTTACCGGCTCCGTAGAAGCAGACTTCGTTAAAATGAACAAGCTCGTTATATCATATTTGCTTGCCGGCAAACCTGCGCTGCAACTTGTACAAAAAGTAGCCCAATCTCTTTCCGTAAGCGATGATTTGCTAAAAGAAATATTCGCAAAAACAGAAAAACAAATCAGGGCTTCTGCGCAAAAACTGGCAAAAGGAAAAAACGACAATTTTATTCCTGATGAGTATAAAAACCTTGCTGCGGCAAAATTTCATTTTTCAAAAGAAGAGCTGGAATCCCTTGACGAGCAATTACGCATAGCCGTTCAAAAAGGAGACTGCGAAAAAACAAAAGAAATTCTGATGGGTGGCGCAGACATTTTTATTTTAACGGATTCGGGAACAAGAAAAACCCTTTTGCATAAAGCCGTAGAAGGAAAATTCGCAAATATAGCCGAACTCCTTATTTTAAACGGAATTTCCGTCAATGCCTGCGACAGCAACGGCGATACGCCCTTACATTACTGCGTAAAAAACAACAGCCTTGAATGCGCCAAAATCCTGATAAGATACAGCGCAAATCTTCAGATTCAAAATGCTGCACTCAAAACTCCCCTGCACATTGCCGCAGAAATGGGAAATTGTGAATTTGCAAAGTTAGCCATAACGCAAACAATAACTCTGGATATTCAGGATCACAAAGGGCAAACCGCTCTTTCGCTTGCCGCCGAACACGGCAATTCCGATATTTTACAGGAATTGCTGGAAGCCGGAGCCAATGTAAACTCACTTTCCGGAAGCTCAGGATGGCTCCCGCTTCACTACGGAGCAAAAACGGGTGATGTGCAAATTATAAATACTCTTTTGCTGGCCGGAGCCGAACTTAATCCGCCGGATAAGAATGGGAACACTCCGCTGGGCATTGCTGTTATGAATGGTTGCGAAAAAGCCGTTAAGCATTTTTTCTCAAAAAAAGCTTCACTGCATTGCAGCGGAAAAAAAGGAACATCGCTTTTGCATTTAGCAGCAATAGCAAATCACACAGGGATTATTGAATTTCTGCTCTCAAAAGGTTTTGACCTGGAGGCAAAAGACGATGACGGTAACACGGCCCTTCACTTATCCGCACTTAATTCATCTGAAAATTCTTTAAAATTACTTTTGGAAAAAGGGGCAAACTCAACAAAAAGCAATAATTGGGGCATAACTCCTCTGCACAATGCGGCAAAAAGCAACAATTTGAGAATTGCAGCCCATTTGCTGAAAAACGGGGCAAAAGTCAGTAGCGCAGATATGGGCGGAAAAAGCCCTCTGCACACTGCGGTATTGTATGATTCTACGGAAATGGTCGCTTTTTTGCTGAAATGCGCCGCAGATGTGAACGCTATTGATAATGACGAAAATACGCCGCTTCACTATGCGGCAAAAGAAAATCAAAGCGGAATAGCAAAAATTCTGCTTGAGTTCAAAGCTAATGTAAATGCGTTAAATGAAGATAAGTTAAGCCCGCTTCTTTTTGCTGTGGAAAATAACTCTTTTGAATGCATGGCGTTCTTGTTAAGCAGCGGTGCCGAAGAGACAAAAGACGGCAAAGAGAGAACCTTGCTGCATATAGCCTGCTCAAAAAACCATATTAAAATTGTGGCGTTTTTGCTAAAACAAAAAAATGACCTGGATATTTTTGACAGAGACGGAAATTCGCCATTGTTTCTCGCAGTTATTTACGGAAGCACAGACTCATTTTTTGCTCTTTGCAAGGCTGGAGCAAAAACGGACTGCGTCAATTTCAACGGAGAAACAGTTTTGCATATAGCGGCAAAACATAATCGACTGAGCATTGCCGAATATTGCATATCTCGTAATTCTAATATCAACGCAACAACTCCAAGCGGAAAATCTGCCGTTTACTATGCTGCAGCGCATTCAAATTTTGAAATGCTGAATTTCCTGTTCAAAAGAGGCGCATCTTTAAACGCTTTTGATTCGGAAGGAAATTCAATATTGCACACAGCAGCGACAAGCAGAAATTATGTCACTGTAGAATTTTTGATGGCACTCAATTTTAAAGCAGACGAAAAAAACAAGTTCGGACGCACACCTCTTATGCTGGCTTCGCAATTCGGCAATGTTGAAATTGCAGATATTTTAATCACAAACGGAGCAAGTTTGGAAGCTCGTGACCAGCGTACAGAAAACATCAATGCGAATTTGGGTGAAAAAAATGGGGGCGGCTGGACTCCAATTCACTATGCTGCCGCCTGGAACCGCGCAGAAGTTATAGAGCTTTTAAAAGCAAAAGGGGCAGACATAAATTCAACCGATTACGATGACTGGACTCCCCTTTACATAGCCGTATGGAAAGGCCATTTGAAAACAGTGGAACTGTTGCTAAACCTTGAAGCTAAAATAAACGTGGTAAACAAGGGTGGCTGGAATGTTCTGCACTGCGCAGCCGCACAGAACAGAGCGGAAATAGCGAACTTTTTAATAGGCAAAGGCGCAAATATGAACGCTTTGGATGAAGACAATTGGACACCTCTTTATGTTGCCGTTAGCAATGGCTCGGTTGAAACCGTAAAAGTTTTGCTTTCATGGCATGCAGATATTTCCATAAAAGACGGAAAGGGCAAAACTCCGCTTGATTTAGCCATCAAGATGGGACACAAGGAGATTGAAGATATCCTCAGGGAAGCTAGCCCCGTTAAGTAGAATGCAATTTCCGGGATTTTCCTTTGCTATTGTTCTGTACCCCTGAACAACTCTTTCAAAGAATTCATTTTTTTCCTGCTCAATACGATCTGCCTGAACTCTGGTTTTATCTTTTTGTTGCCTTTCTCTGCTCAATGTAACGTCTATGTCCAGGATAAATGTTTTGGATGGGAAGCAGTTTCCGCAGGTTATTTCGTTTAATTTTTTTATCATGTCTATGCTGAGTCCTCTGCCGTAGCCCTGGTATGCTAGGGTGCTGTAAGCAAAGCGGTCTGCCAACACTACGGTTCCCCTTTCAAGCGCAGGTTTTATAACTTCGTGTATCAACTGCGCACGTGCAGCATTGTATAGAAGCAATTCGGCGATGTTGTTCATTTTGCCCTTGTGCGCAAGGTCCAGCAATATTTTCCGCACCTGTTCAGAAATTTCGGTTCCTCCGGGTTCTCTTATGCAAAGCACTTGCAAGCCTTTGCTTTTGAACAAATTTTCCAAAGCCGCAATCTGAGTGCTTTTTCCGCAACCATCTATGCCTTCAAGGCAAATGAAATTTTTATTATCAATCACGAGGGCAATATAGCAAATTCCCCGGGCTTCAACTCTCCCAGGTCATAATCGCCAATCTTGCTTCTATGCAAAACTACAACCTTATTGCCAACCGCAGCGAACATTCTTTTCACCTGATGATAAACTCCGCCTTTTATCATTATCTCAGCGATATTCTCGGCTTGAAGCTTAAGTTCAAGTGCTACGCTTGGGCGTTTTTCATTGCGAAGCTGAACACCTTCCAAAAGCAGTTTTTGCATTTCTTCGGTTAATGGTTCGGCAAGCGTGGCTATGTAGGTTTTTGCAAAGCCTTTTTTGGGATGCTCTATTTTGTGGATAAATTCGCCATCGTTTGAAAGGAGGATTAAGCCGGTGGTATCCTGGTCAAGGCGCCCGGCGCATTGCAGGCCGTTTTTTACCATGTCGTGCGGAAAAAGGGAGAATATGGACTGGTGATGCGAGGGTGAATGGCTGCATTCGTAGCCTGATGGTTTATTGAGTTTAAGGTAGAGTTTGTTTTTGAGTTTCACCTCACAACCCTCGGGGTTGCCATTCTAAGCGCAGCATCCCATTCGCGCTTAATGCCCTCGTATTCGCTTGGGTCTGCAAAAACAGCGTCTGTGCGCCATTGCAATTCTAAATTTCTATCTGTTTTATTCAGAATATTCATAGTTACGAACATATTTCTGGGCTTCTCATTTTCCATGCTCAATTTAGCATTGGTCACAGAAAGCGAATAATAAAACTTTGTTTCGTGCGGAATGCGAATAGGATGGAAACGCTCCTTCACAGCCGGAAGGCGCATCAAAGAACGCACCCAAAGCGATGGATACGGATTGAACTGCGGAGAATTATACACAATGGTCAGCATCAACGGCTTTGAAAAATCATCTACGTTCTGAGCAATAAAAGCAACAAGTTCCGCAGATTCCAAACTCTGAGAAATCCACTTTGCAAAATAATCACTCTGCTCTTTTTGGTCGCGCTGCAAAAGCTCGTTTCTTATTGAACTCGCAAACTTGCCTGTGAAAATAAGACTGTCCCTGAAATGCCCAATACCTTTATCATCTACACGCAAACGATGAAATAAAAATGCCTCATGCTCCTGATTTATTTCCAAAATCGGCGTTAATGTAGAATAACTGGAATCTCCTTTTATCACCAACGCTACCCTGCCCTCCAAATCCAATGGAACAGGGCGGCGACTGCTCACCTTATCGGTAGGGTCCAGCCAAAGTTCAGGATAATCTTTTGTTGCAGGGATATATAAAATTTTATGGTTGAACTGCTGAATGGAAGAAATAGCTTCGCTACCGGCCTCTTCCAAATGAATCAAAGCCAAATGACTGTTAACGCCTATGGCTGCAAGCATCTCTTGAAGCAATAAACTCTGGTCTTTGCAATCTCCCTGTTTTTCCTGCAAAGTGGCAAGAGCGGGCTTTGGAATAAGCGAATGTCCGCCAAAACTTCTGGCAGTATATTTTATATTTTTACGCACCCAATCGGAGATTGCATAAATCGCATCCAGTTTTCTCTTTGTCCCAGCAACATCAAAAGCCTGCTCTCTGACAGGAACGGAATTTTTGTACTGATGCCTTATTAAATTGTGATAACGCTCACCCTCTTCGTTCCAGAAAACTTTTGCGGCCAGCACCACACCGCTGCCAAAATCCTTGTAAGTTGGCATATACGGCTCTTTATGTATAACAACCGGATTGTCAAAATGCCATTCTATCCCGTTGGCAAAACCGGATCGCTCCACATCTCCGTATTCGTCAAATAAAATTTTGGTTGTATCTGCATAAATTTTGAACACGCTTTTTCCAACCGGATATTCACGGCTGAATTTGTAATGAGTATAAGGAACTGAGCCATCTGCTTTCATGGCTGTGCGGCTTGCCATATAATAGACAATATCACCAACCGAAAGCTGCAAAGGCAAATGCACTGTTTGCGCCTCGTTGTTATGGGCTTTTGCTGTTGTGTAAGTTATGTAGGCATTCTTTGGATTCCATGAATACTTCAATTTAAAATTAGAATCATACACATCAAGAGTATTTATATAAACTCTGTCCACGCCCGGCAAAAAATCTTTTGTTATTTCGCTTAACAATTGAACGCCACTCGCATTCAAAACCTGTAGCAAACTCTGCTCAGTGATAACCCACGGCTGCCCTGCCGTTATCTTCACAGTCTCCTGCAAAAAATGCGCTGCAACAGGATAATCCTTCGTTCTGCGCAAAGAATCCAAAATAAGGCCCTTGATATTTGCCGGCTTTGATTCCGCTGGTTCTATCGCCTTTTGAATAGCCTTCAAATCTGCTTTGCCCAAAAATGCCTTTGACGCAGAAAGATAACTTTTTGCATCTTCGCTTTCAGTGTTTATAGCAAGAGCCTGATTCAGAGTTTGTTCAGCACCTTTGTAATTCCTCAAATAAAACTGGCTTTTTCCTTTTGACAAAAGCAGGTTTGCATTTTTTTTGTCGTTAGCCAAAGCCTCTTCGCTAACGGAAAGAGCCTCCTGATAGCGATTCAAAAAGAAAAGTGCTTCGGTATAAACCGCAGCAAGCCTTGAACTCATGCCAAACTGCCTTTGCACATCCATAAGCAAATCCGCAGATTCGTTGTAACGGTTCAAGCCCATAAGAGTTCTTGCCGTATAAATTCCAAGCCGTTCACTCGGCTGTTTTTCGTAAAGAGCAAGAGCAACATCCAAAGAAGCCGCTCTTTGCCCAAGCCCCCACAAGGCATCGCTTAAATTTATATTCGTTTCTTCATCCAACGGCATTTTTTCCAAGGCGAGTTCCGAATATTCCTTTGTCTTTTTAAAATTGTAAAGAGCTTTATGCATTGCACTCAAAATATACAGGAGCTTACCGCTTTGCTTTACCAAATCTATCTGAGATTCAAAATGAGAAATACCGGGTGCGTATAAACTTTTAAGCTGATAAATAAAACCGCAATTGATTAAATAAATAGTATCTTTTTTATCCATGGTATTGGCTCTTTCAAAATAACTGAGCGCTTCTATATGCTTATCTTCAACCAGCCTCAAAAGTCCTATTATGTTCACTATTCTCGCGCTGAACCGCTGCTTTGCCGTTTTATCAAATGTTTTTTCCGGTTTTAGCCCATTAACCGCACGCTCCATCTCATTTTTGAATTTGTTGTATAAAACACCTTGCGCCCATGATATTGCCATAATGGCTCTGCCGTTTCCAAAAAAGAATTTTCCTTTGTAGTTAAAATCAAAACCTCCGGTAACAAATACAATCTCAAAATTCCAAACGGCATTTCCATCACTAGTGCTTTTTTTAATGCTCAATTTGTCCGAATCCGGAGTAATGCCGTGACGCATAAGCATTGCATTGAATACATCTTCCGCATTCAAAAAAATCATATCTATCAATGCGCCGTAAATAAAGAATCCCAGTTCCTCGCTTGCATTGACCAATGCCAAATCCGCATCCTGGTTCATCTCTGCCATGCTTTCCCAGTTATGCCAAAGAGTATCTTTAACGCTCCACTTGAATCCAAGCTCAGAGGAAACATATTCCTTCACATATTCCTTGCTGATTTTTGTTGAATCCGAGCCAAGCCCCCAAGATGCATCCGATTCGCCTTTTTCACCAGCCAACAGGGGTTGAAAACTTTCAATCCCAGCCGGCGGGTCCTGTGGTAAAATAACTTCCCCTTTTGCCACCTGTTTTGGAGCGCAAGATAACAGTACCAGGGCTGTAGCCAAGGCGAAGAAGCGAAGCATGGTTATTCGTCGCTCTCAAGGCTGTTGAGCAAGTCTTCCTGAGTTCTCATCAAATTGCGTAGTTTTGCGAAGTATCCAACCCTCATCTGCTTTAAGCGGTCAACTTCTGCACGCAAGTCACTAGCCTGGTTTCTTATGGCATCGACTTCCCTTTCCGCATATGTTTTTGCCTGAGCTATGATTTCGTCCGCTTTTTCGCGGGCTCTAATCTGGATATCTTCCTTTGCTTCCCGCATCATAAGTATTGCATCTCTCATGCCGCTTTCAATCTGCTTATAGTTTTCAACGGTTTGCTTTTCGTTGTTTATGGTCTTATGCAGGTCTGCCCGTTCCACCAACAGGCTTTCAAAAGAAGAAGCAACCTGATTCAAAAAAGCCTGCACCTCATCAGGGTCAAGGCCACCCAGCGTTTTTGTGCTAAACTTCTGATTGCGAATATCCAAGGGAGTTATGTCCATAGGGTGTAATGTAGAAAAATGTTATCCCACTTCCTTCTGCCTGAACACATACGCCAAAACCTCTGCCACGGCAGAGAAAAATTCTGCCGGCAAAGGATCGCCAACTTCAACGACATAATACATGGCACGGGCCAAAGGCTTGTTTTCTACTATGGGAACATCATGCTCCGTTGCAAGCTGCTTTATTCGCTCTGCCAATTTGTCTTCGCCCTTTGCAACCACCAAGGGAACCTGATCTTTGCCACGCTCATAACGCAACGCTATTGCCAAATGCGTAGGGTTGGTAATAACCACAGTAGCGGTCGGAACCTCTTTCATCATAAACTGCTGGTGCAGCTTATACATCATGCGCTTGCGGGCCGCTACAACTTTCGGATCGCCTTCGGATTGCTTATGCTCGTCCTTAACTTCATTTTTTGTCATTTTAATCTCGTTGTGTGTTTTCCTCTTTTGATAAATCAAATCCACTAGGCCAAGTATTATCAAAAACATTATAACCTTCAAAAGCAGTTCTACTATAATGTCTATCATATATGCGCAAAAAACGCCTATTTGCATATCTACCATGTATAAAATATCTTCGTAATGCTCTTTTATAACAAAGTAGGCAATTACCCCAACAATGGTTATTTTCACTATACCCTTGAGAAGCTCTACCCAAGCGTCCTTGCCAAACATACGTTTAAAACCGGCTAACGAAAATACATTTGAAAACTTTGGCTGTAACTTTTCAAGAGTAAAATGTAAACCCACCTGTGCTAAATTACCTATCAAACCTAAAAGCAAAAAAAACAAAAGCAAAGGAGCAAGCATTTTGACCAGCAAAATCAAAACATGGTGCGCTAACGCAGAAAAATTTGTCAAAGTCGGTTGCCAATCAACGTGGCCTATAAAAAATTCCTGCATAACTGCCATGCAACTGCCGGCAAAATCACCGCCAAAAAGATAAAGTCCCCACAAAGCCCCAATTAAGGCAATAGCAGAAGACAAATCCATGGAACGCCCAATCTGCCCCTTTTTAATGGCATCAGCTTTTTTCTTGGCGGTAGGTTCCTCACTTTTGTCTTCATCTTCTGCCATTTAAAACCCTCCGCCTGCTCTCAAAACAGCAAGCAAAGCTCTTTGCAACTGCTCAAAATTCGCATGAAAAAGTTGTACCATAAGAGGCAAAGAATAAACTATAATCAATGTCCCGAAAATAATTTTCATAGGAACGCCCAAAAGCCAAACCTGTAATTGCGGCATCACTCTGTTCATAAGCCCAAGTGTAACCGTACACAAAAAAAGCGCACCCAAAACCGGAGCCGCAAACTGAAATGCCACAACAAAAGAACTTGCAGAAAGCAATATCAAAACAGCGGCAAAACTGCGAGTGTCCCAAACAAAATTTCCCATTGGAATATATTGAAAAGATTCAAACAGTACCCGCAAAAAAAAGTAATGGCCGCCGCCTGCCAAAAATATAATTGCTAAAATCAGAGGAAAAAATATTGAATATAAATTACTCTGAAATTCAACGAACGGATTCATTGCGCCTTGCATTAAACCGGTATCGCGAGCGATAAATTCGCCGCCCATAATCACAAAATACAAAAGAAACGATGCCGTAAAACCTATCACCATTCCAACAAAAATCTGCTCCAGAACAATCATAAAAAAGAACACCGGAGAATTTGCAATTGTAAAACTTATAAGCGGCAGTTGCGGAAATACCAAAAATGCAAGCAAAAGAGATACGGCAGCTTTTACTTGCGGAGGTACTGTATTTACGGTAAAAAGAGGCAATAAAAAAATTATAGTCGCTATGCGAACAAGAACAAGTATAAAAATCTCTATCTTTTCTACGGCAAGGTCTGCTACGGAAGCTGCTAACGAGAGCATACGGGTTTCCACTTCACTTTATAGCGAGGCTCTTGCAAAACTGCAGCCCAGATAATTCCCAGCTCCACATTGGTTATGTTTATTTTCAACTTTGGATGAGCTTTTGGCGGAACAAAAATAGGAATTTCGACTGGTTCGATCACCGGTAACGGTTCTTGCCGAAGCACCGGCTTTTCATCTTCAACAAATTCTTCTTCTATCTCTTCAATTTCCTCTTCATCTTCCCAAACCGGCATTTCAAATTCTACCGGTTGTGGCTGCTGCTGTCTCTTGGCAGCTTCTTTTTTTTGCTTGGTATAAGCCGCTATCATTTGAATAGCGATTATAGCCAAAAATATTAGAAAGCCTTCCATCTGTGCCTATTTATGCTCCAAATTATTTGCCGGGCCACCGGAGATCTCGGTACGCATTTGGGTATCGGCTTTAATATTTTGCATATTGTAATAGTCCATGACTCCCAGCTTGCCGCTTCTCAAAGCCTCTGCCATTGCAAGTGGAACCTGAGCTTCTGCCTCTACAACTTTTGCTCTCATCTCCTGTTCCGCAGCGGCTGCCATAGCACGGCGTTCTTCTGCCTTTGCCTGGGCAATTTTTTTATCTGCCTCTGCACGATCGGTTTCCAGCATTGCACCTATGTTCCTGCCCACATCAACATCAGCTATATCTATGGAGAGAATTTCAAAAGCAGTGCCTGCGTCCAAACCGCTTGTCAAAACTTTTTTAGAGATCATATTGGGATTTTCCAAAACCTCTTTGTGTGTTTTTGCGCTGCCTATGGAGCTAACAATGCCTTCGCCAACACGAGCCTGAACTGTTTTTTCGCCTGCGCCGCCCACAAGTTTGCGAATATTGGTGCGCACGGTGATTTTAGCCAGTGCCAGCAGCTCTATGCCATTCAGAGCAACTGCGCTAACCTTTGATGTTTCAATCACCTTGGGATTAACGCTCATCTGCACGGCTTCCAAAACATCTCTGCCGGCAAGGTCTATTGCTGCGCTTTCCGTAAAGGAAAGAGTTATATTGGCTTTGTTCGCAGCTATAACCGCCTGCACAACCCTGAGCACGTTTCCGCCGGAAAGGTAATGCGCTTCCAGCAAATCCGTTTCCACAGGAACACCGGCTTTAACGCTCAGAATGCGAGCTTCAACAATCATGCGGGGATTAACCTTCCTGAGCCTCATGCCCAAGAGCTGGAAAATTCCTACATTGGCTTTTGAGAACAAAGCCTGCAGCCATAAGCCAAAAAAGCTCGCTATAAAATAAAATAAAACAAAGGCTACAATAGCCAGGATTAATGCACCTATAAAATAAATGTTGCCGGACATTTTCAAAACTCCATAAAAATGATTATATATTAATATAGAAATTCCTATTTTCTCGAATTGACGCTCATCTGCACAGCTTCCAAAACATCTCTGCCGGCAAGGTCTATTGCTGCGATTTCCATAAATGAAAGTGTTATATTGGCTTTTTTGGCCGCTATAACTGCCTGCACAACCCGGAGCACGTTTCCGCCGGAAAGGTAGTGCGCTTCCAGCAAATCCGTTTCCACAGGAACACCGGCTTTAACACTCAGAATGCGGGCTTCGACAATCAT
>Ga0181987_12272_pt1 | contig 13956 bp, 11 predicted proteins | sample TergutCo191P1_FD_120224 | JGI IMG/M metagenome (GOLD analysis project Ga0181987, IMG submission 120224)
CCGTTACATTGCAGTCCATGCCATCACAGGTCGTGGAAAGTCGCCTGATAACAAAGGGAAAGGAAAAAACGGTGACGGAGATAACATCCCCGGCCATGAGCATGAAAATTGTCCGCAACGGAGACAATGTCAAAGTCACGGACTTGAAAACAGGCTCTTCGCTGCCCTCGCAAATGGCGGCGCAGGCAGGTACAGGCAGCCTTGAGCAAGACTTGGGAAAGCCCGAAGACTACATTGCCCCGGTCAAGGAAGGGAACTTGTGGAAACTATCGCCTAAAGACCCGGCTGGAACTACGCTGTTCTATTCCGAGGAGCAGAAAAGAGTCGTGAAAATGAGGCAGAACATCCAGCCCGGAGTACAGAGCGAAACCAGCATAAAATACTGCGGAAAGGAATGCGAGCTTCCCGGAACGCCAGCCTCAATAGAAATAGAAACATGGATTGACGGACGGGTCGCCGCAAAAGTGTCGCTGGAAATAATCTCAGCCCAAAAGCTCGAAAACGTCCCAGAGGCCATGTTTACGGTGAAGTAGTATAGAAAACGCTAACTCCAAGCATTTCAAGCACTTAGGTGAATTGAACTGCAAAAAAATAAAAAAACTTAAAAAAAACTGTAAAATCGCTTTTTAATTTACTATATTATTGTACCGAAATTTTTTTGGAGATTTCTATGGAATGGAATAAAGCATTCGACAGGAGACTGGATTTTATAGCCAAATATCGCAGTTTGGATAAAAGAGTTCCTTTGGAGAAAAAGAAAGCCTTGCACTACTTGAACCAGCAAAGAGGCTGTTTTCACGCATTTCAATATACAAATAAAATCTTGGAACTGTTCATTTTCCTCGATGAAGAAAACAGCATAGAAACGTCTCTTTCTTACCTCTCTTCAGACCTGAAAAACCTTGGCGACGTGCTTTTGCGCACCGCAAACCCTACAAACCCGTTCTTTTTGGCAATAAGGGAAGAAGTTCCAACTTGGCACATGGCAGCCGTTATTGACACCTCAGACTCGGATATGGACAACGAAGATGACTGCAGCGATGATAGCATGTGCGAGCAAAAACTGGAAATCACAGTGATGCGCACAGACGCAGGCAAAGACATTACCGACTACGAAATGCGCCGCACCCTGAAAGACCTGAGAAAAAGGCTTAAATCATGGAAAGAAGAACTGCACATAATAGCAGACATAAGCGCAGAATTTGACGATATGGACGATAACGAAGCCGAAGACGCGATTCTCAGGCTTTCTCTGGAAAACTCCCCGCTTCGCATAAAAAGCAAAAGAGGGGAGCTGTTCGTAGGTTTTGTGCCGATTATGGAAATTTACAGCTACCATTTGGAACTTGGCCGCCGCCACAAGGCAAAGCACAATATGATGATAGTCAGCTCGAACATACGTACCTATTTGGGCAGCCAAACATACACAAACGCAAGCCTTTTAGATGCCTTTTTGGGCATGAGAAAAAACGGAACAATAGAAGAATTCCCGTTTTTGCACAACGGAATGACCTTGACCGGCGATAATTTGCGCCCGGAACAGATAGACGGCAAATGGTATTTGTCCATTGACCACCCGAAAATAATAAACGGAGCGCAAAGCCTTTTCACCTATGAACAGTATGCGAGCCGGGAAGATGAGCCGGTAAACCCCTTGGTTTTGGTAAAAGTTGTCATTCCGTATCCCTCTGAAAACGAGGAACACGAGTCCGGGAACTTTGTCCGCCTTGTGACAATGGCAAACAACCGCCAAAACCCGGTATTCAGCTACCATTTGAGAGCCGCAGACGATTTGCAGTTCTTCATTTGGCAAAAAATGCAGGCAGAAGGCTTTTACTATATATATAAGGAAGGCGTTCGCCCAAAAACTCGCACCCGCAAGCTTGAAGTTCGCATGCGCCCGGAACTCTCCAAAACAATGCTTCTTTTAGACGCGAAAATCACGGAAAGCCGTGCGAGCGACCAAGTTTTTGACCAGGAAAGCTTTTACCAGCGCTGTTTTGGCGCATTTTACAGGCAAACCACCGAGCACGAAAGCCCATTTGTCCGTCTTTGCATAATTTACACAAAGGCATGGCAGCTTTTGGGCAGGCTTCCGCTGAAAATAAAGGCGGTAACCCCGGGGCAGGGCACCCGCATAGAGCCAAACAAAGACAATCCCCTGACTTTGATTTCATGGCACGGCGGCAAACTGGAAGATAAATTTGCGTTCCGCTCCGCGATTCGCGACGTTGCTATAGCATTAGCGCTTCGTTACTGGCTGCATTACGGCAGGCCATTCCGGGATTTCCAAACTTTGCAAGACAATGAAAACGAGTTCAACAGCTCTATTGTTCGGTTTATAAAGAGAATTTTAGACGGCACTCTTTCCAAAATAATCGTATCGGAATACAAAGACAATTCGAAATTCTTTGATGTTTTGAGGGTTATAGACAACGAAACCGGAGAAACAGTTGAAAGACGCATTTGGAAAGGATTCACGAACTCTGATGTTTATAACAATATTTTAAACATTATGAGCACGAGCGAGCCTACGTGGGAAAAGTGCAAGGGCGGCTTGGATGATATTTGGGATTAGCTAGCGGAGCAATATGGTTTGGATTATTCTTTTAATACTTTTGCCGGCTATTATAATTATAGGCGCCATATTGTACTTTAATATTTACTTTAGAAGGCAAATAAAAAAGGATATTACCCCAATGCCCACCATAGACCAGGCTTACATAGAAGCGGAAAGAACCAGGCCCGACGACGAAGATTTGGGAAACAATGTGTTTAACAAGGGAGAAAAGAGAACGTGATAAACAGTATGGCAGGCATGGCAAAAGAAGCGGAAGCATATTTAGAGTCTGCTGGCAAATTAACCGAAGAGAGTCTGAGAAATTACATTCCCGCAGATAGCGAAATTCCCGGCACTTTGCACTCCGCAATGCGCTATGCGCTTTTAATAGGCGGCAAAAGGCTTCGCCCGGCTTTGGCAATGGCTGCATATGAACTTTTTGGAGGAAAGCCATCCGAATCCATCCGCTTGGCAATGTGCGCTTTGGAAATGCTGCATACTTTTTCTTTAATCCACGATGACTTGCCATGCATGGACGACGATGATTTTCGCCGTGGAAAACCATCTACGCATAAGGTTTACGGCGAAGCCATAGCAGTTTTGGCCGGGGATGCGCTTTGTATTTTTGCGTTTGAGTTGATTGCCCGCACGGGAAATGCCGCAGTTGTTGAGGAGCTTGCGCATTCTCTTGGCACCAGAGGCATGATTGGCGGCCAAGTTATAGATGTTGAGTCTGAGGGGAAAACGGTTGATTTGGCAACGGTGGATTATATACATTATCACAAAACGGCTGCTTTGATAGAGGCTTCTTTGGTTATAGGAGCCTTGCTTGCGAATGCAAAAAAAGAGGATTTGGAGCGCATAAGGGAATTTGGCAAGGGAATTGGGCTTGTTTTTCAAATAGTGGATGATATTTTAGACATAGAAAGCTCAACCGAGACGCTTGGCAAAAGCGTTGGCTCTGATATTAAAAAAGGAAAGGCTACTTACCCAGCGATTTTGGGCCTTGAAGCTTCAAAGCAAAAAGCGATGGAGCTTTACAGCGAATCCCTTTCGCATTTGGAAAAACTTCAAGGCAAAAGTACCAATATATTGCGGAATATCGCTGCGTTGATTATTGAGCGAACGCACTAGCTATGTTCCCGGAACTCCTTGCGCCGGTGGGCAACGAAGAAATGTGCCATGCCGCAGTTCAAAACGGAGCGGATGCCATATATGTGGGAATTCCAGGATTTAACGCGCGCAATCGTGAAAGTAGGGGCGTAATGCATTACGCCCTTACTTTCGCGGATATAAAAAACATAACATATTATTGCCGTTTATACGGAGTCAAGGTTTATTTTGCGTGCAATATTCTGGTTTCAGATGAGGAACTGGCGAATTTTGAAGCGGTAATAGAGCCTTATTTGGAGCTTTGCCCGGACGCTGTTATTGTTCAGGATATTGGGCTTGTGCGGTGGTTCAGGGAGGTTGCGCCGTGGCTGCCCATTCATGCTTCCACGCAAATGACCATAGCTAGCACTGCGGCGGTTCAAATGGCAAAAGAAATGGGAATAAGCAGATGCGTTTTGGCAAGGGAGCTTTCCATTGAGCAGATAAAATCTATAAGAAAAAATTGCCCGGACATGGAACTGGAGGTTTTTGTTCACGGCGCATTGTGCCTGTCATATAGCGGCCAGTGCTTTGCCAGCGAGTATTTTGGCGGTCGCAGCGCAAATCGCGGGCAGTGCGCCCAACCTTGCAGGCTGCCGTATAAATTCGTAATTGACGGCAAAGTCCAAGAAAGCGCAAAGCAGTATTTGCTGAGTACAAACGACCTGTGCGCATTGCCGGTTTTAGACGAACTAATCGCTTGCAAAATAGATTCCTTGAAAATAGAAGGCCGGTTAAAAAGTCCCGAATACGTTGCAAGCACGGTGGCTGCGTATCGAAAAAAAGCAAATTCAATGGAAGGCGTGTTCAGCCGAGGCTTCACAACGGGCTGGCTGGGCAAGCAATGCGTAGTGAGCGGTGAAACATCCGGCAACATAGGTTCATTTTTAGGCAAAGTTGAAAAAACAAAAGGTTCAAAGGTGTGGATAAGAACGGAAAGCGATTGCAAACCCGGCGATGGAATAATGTTTACACCATCAATGTGCGGCGGCAGGGTATTTAATGCAACCAAAACAAATGGTTTATTATGCTTAGAATTTTCCAACGAAAAAAAATTTCAAAACATAGACGCAGCATACATAAACGACAGTCCGTCAAAAGAAAAGGAAATTCGCAGCACGTTCCAAAACCAAAGAAAAATCCCTGTAAGCATTGAACTTCACGGCAAAGCAGGCGAATATTTGGTGCTTAGGATTGAAAATATAGAAGTTCAAAGCGATTACATTTTAGAAAAGGGGAGTTTGGGCGAATTTGATTTTGGTCTTTCTCGTACGCCGTATATTTGCGAAAACCCGGTGATAAAAGTAGATGCGCATGTAAATGCGAAAATGATTCGCAATTTAAGGCAAAAAGCGGTGGAAAAGCTAAACGAAGCAAGAACAAAAAGGAATTTCCCCGGCCTAAACAAATTTAAATTCATATCCCATGTCCCGTGTCCCATGTCCCAAGAAAAGCCGGCCTTTGCCACCCGCCAAGTCCACGAAGAAGGCGACCCGCCATATGTCCCAACATCCGGGCCGGTTTTGGTCCGGAGCTTAGGCGCTCTCAAGGAATTGCAAAACTGCGGTTTGGAACTATGCGGAGACTATAGCAGTTTGAACATAAAAAACGCCCTCAGCCGGGAATATTTTTTGCGAAACGGGATAAAAAGTTTTTATAAATCCAAAATCCCGGCGTTTCACACCAAGCACTGCCTCTTTGCGGCAGCCTGCGGCTGCCCCTGCAAAGGCCAGCGCCTTGAAATAGAAGACCGCTACGGAAAGCGTCATTTGGTGGAAGCCGACGATATGTGCAGAAATTCGGTTTATGTTTAGCTCTCTCGGTGAAAATCACTAGCCACTTTTTCTATATTTACCCCATGTTTTCTATTCCGGCAAAACTTTTGCTGCCATTGGTTGCATTGTCCGTTTTTTTCTTTTCCTGCTCAAGGGAAAGAGAAGCTCCTCCTTGGGAACCGCAGTCGCATTTGAGCGGCAAAGTTTACAACGGCGGGCTTTTTCCTGTTTGGATTGAGTTAAAAGAGCCGGTAAAAGACGCAAACATCATAAGCTGGAAAACAGGAAGCTCTCGCATAGCATACCGTACGCAGGCAGTGGACACAGTCGCAAAACTCATAAAAGCAGACACCGCATTCCTTTACTGGGAAACTCCGCCTCCACCCTTTGTGAAAATAGACAGCCTTGGCCCAGACAGCGTAATCACAACCTATTATTACAGAGACACCATTTTTGCCATTGTAGATGGGCAGGAAAGCCTGCCGATTGTAATAGAAGTAAAAAACATACTGCCTCGCATTGAAAGCATTTCTATAAACGGACTAAAGCAGCCGGGAGACTCGCTCTTAACCATAGCCGCCCACCCCGGCGACAAAATGACAATTTCAATAAACCTGGAAAAACCATTTAACGATGCCTTTTACCCCATTGTGACAATGCCTACGGAAATGGGCAATTTAAAAGTGGTGTCTGAAAGCAAAGTTCTTTTTGTCTATGAATGGACTGTGCCCAATGAAATTATCACAGACAGCACTTATTTGAAAATAAAAGACTCCGGCGGCCACGGAGAGAGGTTTTACAAAGTACATCTGATTGTATATACAGAGTCCGGTTCCACATGGGTAGCCTCCGAAAAAGAGATTGTAAAATATTCGCCGACAGGCGTTGAAGTTGCGAGAATAAGCGAAAACTTCGGCTTAATAAGCGCTCTCGCGGTAAATTCTAACAACGGAAGATTGTTTGTCACAGACCAGTCAAAAAATATTTTTGCCATATACGACACCTATGGAAAACGGCTTTATAGCGACAGCCTGTTTAAAATGCCAACAGGAGTGGCCGTAAACGTGGAAGGCAATTATGTATGGGTTGCCGACGAAGCCAAGCTGCGCCGCTTTGCCCTTGCCGGAGACTCAATCCGAGCCGGCGCAGCCGCAAGCTACAGCAATATGTCCGGGCCGGTCAAAGGACTTGCGGTTGACCAGTTCCGAAAGGATTTCGTGTGGTTTGCCATACCTCAAAACGACACCGTAGGCTATGTTGAAAACGACAGCTTAAAATACTTGCCGAACATATGGAACCGCCCCTCCATGGTAAGCTTGGATCCAATAAACGGCATGGCATGGGTAGCAGACAGCTCAAGAATAATGGCTATAGACACTACCGGAAAAATTTTGGCAAACATAAAAGGCTTTGGCTTTGTAAGCTCAATTTCAGCAAGCGGCGGCAGCGTGTGGGCCTTGGATATTTTCAAAGGAAAAGTTTATCGCTTCAAAGGTCCGTTCAGAGGCAGCATGCAAGACACTTCTCTAACCGTGCTTAACGGCATGGATGTTAATTACGGGTTTATATCCCCTGTTTCGGTAAGCGCGTTTGCCGCAGACGGCGGCGCATGGGTTGTGGATAAAGAGGCTGGCCAAGCAATTCGCCTTGATAGCCTTGGAAACATAATGGCCTCCGGTACAGGCTTGAAACTCCCAAATTTAAATGTAACCTTACAAAAAGTGGAATAGAATGCCGCCATCAATGCAAGCTGCCAAAAGTTTAATGCAGAACAACCCGTTCACAAAGCACCGTGATGCTTTGATAATTTTTGGCGTTGTTTGCATTGTTCTTATAATGGTGATTCCAATTCCAATGACACTGCTCGATATCTTGCTGACTTTTATGTTTGGCATTGCCTTGCTTGTTTTAATGACAAGCATGATGATAGAAAGCGTGCTCAATTTTTCCGTTTACCCAGGCATGCTTTTAATAGTTACGCTTTTCAGGCTTGCCCTCAGCATCGCATCTACCAGGCTTATTTTGTCGCAGGGCCAGGCCGGGCAGGTTATAGCTGCGTTTGGAGAATACGTGACAGCCGGAAATATAGTGGTTGGAACAATAATATTCATAATTCTTGTGATTGTGCAATTTGTGGTGATAACAAAAGGTTCAACGCGCATAGCCGAAGTTGCCGCCAGATTCACATTGGACGCAATGCCGCAAAAGCAGATGGCTGTTGACGCAGATTTGAACGCCGGGCACATAACGGAAGAAGATGCACGCCAAAGGCGAGCGGACATTCAAAGGGAATCGGATTTTTACGGAGCTATGGACGGTGCCTCAAAATTTGTCAGAGGAGATGCCATTGCCGGCATAATAATAATAGTCGTGGACATTATAGGCGGCTTGATTTTGGGCGTTGCCATGCTGGACATGCCGTTTGGAGAAGCTGTTAAAACATATACAAAGCTGACGATTGGAGACGGATTGGTTAGCCAAATTCCTGCGCTCATGATTTCAACATCTTCTGGCATAATAGTCACAAGAGCAGCTTCAAAAAGCAATTTGGGCGCAGAACTTATTTCGCAATTCACGCAAAGCTCCAAAGCCCTTGCAATTTCGTCGTTTGTAATGGTGCTACTAGGCATTGTGCCTGGCATGCCCACAATTCCGTTTATGATAATAGGGCTTCTCCTTGGGTTCACATCTTACAGAATGGCATTTGGAGTTAAGGGAAAACAGGAAAAGGAAGACGAGGAAAAAGCAAAAAAAGCCGCAGAAGAAGCTGCCGCCGCGCCAAAAGAGGAAAAAATTGAAGACTATTTGCTGGTTGACCAAATGGAGCTTGAAATAGGCTATGGGCTTATTCCGTTGGTAGACGTGAACCAAGGCGGAGATTTGCTTGAGCGAATAACCATGCTGCGCAGGCAAATGGCAGGCGACCTTGGGATGATAGTTCCTCCCATTCGCATAAGAGACAACATTCAGCTTTCGCCAAACGAATACCTGATTAAAATAAAAGGAAACGATGTTGGCAAGGGAGAGTTGATGATGGGTTCTTACCTTGCCATGAATCCCGGCAACGTTAGCCAGAGAATTCCCGGCATAAAAACAAAGGAACCGGCTTTTAACTTGGACGCTCTTTGGATAACGGAAAGCCAAAAGGAAGCCGCCGAGCTTGCAGGCTACACGGTTGTTGAGCTGCCCGCTGTTTTGGCAACGCACTTGACGGAAATAATTCGCCGCTACGCCTCGGAAATTTTGATGAGGCAAGATGTTAAAACCCTGCTTGAAAATGTTAAAAAGAACAGCCCCGCCGTTGTTGAAGAACTGACCCCAATGCTTTCGATAGGCGAGATTCAGCAGGTTTTGTGCACGCTGCTGCAAGAGAGAATTTCCATAAGAGATTTGGCCAGCATTCTGGAGCTGATGGCAAACGCCGCGAAAATTTCAAAAGACGCCGTGTTCATAAACGAGCAGGTTAGGCTTGGCTTAACAAGGCAAATTTGCAAACCCTATATAAACAACGGGCAAATGTCTGTTATAGCCCTTGCGCCGGACTTGGAGCAAATGCTGGAAGCTTCTCTTCAGTCCACGAACAGAGGCCCAAGGCTGGTGATAAGACCGGATTTGGTTGGCCGCATTTTGGAGCGGATGGAAGCGATACAGACCAAAATTCAAGCGGTAGGGGAGCAGCCAATAATAGTCTGCTCTCCGAACGTGCGGTATCCTTTGAAAAAATTATTGGAAAGCAGCTTTCCGAATTTAGTAATTTTGTCTTATAGTGAAATTGTGACGGGAGTCAACATAACAGTAGCGGAGACTTTGGGAACACATGATTAAAAAATACAGAGCAGGTTCCTTTACGGAAGCCTTTCAGCGCATAAAAGAAGAGCTTGGCTCCGACGTGGTTATATTGCAGCAGCAAGAACTTAAGCATTCCAAAAATCCTGGAGAAAAAGTAGAAGTCACAGTGACATTGGATGACATCGCAGAAGTTCCGCCGGTCTCAGGCGGCAAAAGCAGAGACACCGGAAAAATTGCGACATACAACATGAAAGGGATGAAAAATTCACAAGCCTCTGCCGCAAGCCCTGCAAGCCCGGCACCTCAGCCGGATGCTCGCATTGACAGCCTCCTCGATGAGATGAAAAAACTGAGAGAAGATTTTGCCGCTGCCAGAGAAGATTTTTTAGAAGGCGTGAGAGTTGTTCGCGACAGAATTCCAAAAGAGTTCAGCGGAGTTGCCGTAAAGCTTTTCAAATGCGGGCTGCCGGCCCAAACGGTTCAGGACTTGCTTGCGGAAGTTATGATTTTGTGCCCCGCAAGCGCAAGGAATGAGATTTCCATTATGGAGCAGATGAAAAAAATTCTGGCAAACAGAATTCCAATAGCCTCGCGCCCAAGGTTTCGCAAAGGCAGGCCGCTCTCGCAAATGTTCATTGGTCCGGCTGGCTCGGGAAAATCCGGGGTTATATCAAAGCTCGCCGGCAGAGCCACCATGACAGGCAACCAGAACGTTGCCATAGTGACAACCGATTGCTGCCGCATGGGAGCTTTGGAGCAAATGGAAGCCTTTGCCGCAGCCGCAGACATTGATATGGAAGCCGTTTATTCACCAGAAGATGTTCCTGAAACTTTTGAAAGATTAAAGGATAAGTCTTTGGTTTTGATTGACACGGCGGGCCGTAGCTTGGAGAACAAAGAACACGCAGAAGAGATTAAAGCGTTTCACGACGCTATTCGCCCGGATGAGGTGCATTTGGTTTTGCCGCTGAATATGCGAGACTGCGATTTGGAAAGAGCTGCGGAAACTTATACCGCTTTAAAAGCGAATCGCATAATCTTCACAAGGCAAGACGAATCTTGCGAGCAGGGCGCATTGCTTTGGCTGCCGCTCAAATTCGAAGTGCCGCTCTCTTACATTGGCAATGGGCAAGGACCAGACAACATTGTGAGCGCAGAAAAGGAAATTATAGCGGAGTGGCTGTTAAAATGACGGAGATGCATATATGATGGAACTCAGGCCAATCACAAACGCAATTACCAAAACCATTGTGATAGTGGTGTTTTGGACTGTGTTTTTGTTGTATTTGATTTTATCCGAAACAATATCGTTCAGGGAAATAGCCATAGCGCTTATAATATCAATAATAGTGAGCGGAGTTTTTTGGCTTTTGTTCGCAATGCTGGTTGACACATTTATAAAAACAATTATACTAGACGCAAAAGAAAAGAAAGCCGATAGAATTGACGGCGGGCTTTCTTACCATGTAACCGAACCAAACGCAGAAGAAGTAGCATGGCTAAAAGCGCAGGAAAGAGAAAAGGAGAAAACAGATGGACATTGAAGCTCTTTGGGTTAATTATAAGGAACACGGCAGTGCGGCAGCCCGCGATAAATTGCTTGCTGAATATACACCTTTGGTACGCTACACAGCGCAGAGAATGGCGATTAACCTGCCTAAAAGCGTTCAGCTTGGAGACTTGATAGGGTCCGGCGTAATTGGGTTGATAAAAGCCGTTGAATCTTTTGACGCAAGCAGGGAAGTGAAATTTGAAACTTACGCTACTCACAAAATAAGAGGCGCGATTTTGGATTCCCTCAGAGAGCAGGACTGGATTCCCCGCTCAATAAGGCAAAAAGCCAGAATGTTAAAAAACGCTTACGTGAGCCTTGAAAAGGAAATAGGGCGAATTCCCTACGATAACGAGGTTGCGGAGCATTTGAACTTGAAGCCTGCGGAATTTGAAGACCTTTTAAGCGAGGTAGCCCCAACAACCATAGTTTCACTAAACGAGATAATCTCCGATAATTACGGCGAGTCTTCGGGCGTAAGCCTCATAGAAACATTGGAAGACAAAGAAGCGGAAAACCCTTTGGAAAGGCTTGGCTCGGAAGAGACAAAAAAAGTTTTGGCAAGTGCTTTGCTGGAATTGCCGGAAAACGAGCGGCAAGTAATAGCGCTTTACCATTATGAAGAGATGACTTTAAAAGAAATAGGTGTTGCGATGAATTTGACTGAAGGCAGGGTTTCGCAGATACATTCCAAAGCCATGTCAAAGCTAAAAGCTAAACTACAGTTGAAAATGTAGAGGTACCACAATGCTTCCTCCGGTACAGAACCAAGATCTTTTGCAACGCTCAGATACAATGTCAACAATGCGTTCCATGGAGCAGGGCAAGGCTTTTGGAGACATTGCAAAAACTATGGCGGAAATGCAACGCTTGGAAGATTTAAAAAACAGTTCCGTTCAAAAAGATGAAGAAACCGATGCGTTAAATCCTGACGGCGGCGGAAGCGAAAAGGAAAAAGAGCAGCAGGGCAAAAAAAAGCAAGATGAAGAAGCTCCGCCAGAAACCAACACTCCCGCTGGCCATCCGCTCAGGCTGGAAGGCGGCGACGTGATAGATTTAATGGCGTAACTTCAAAAACTACCCCAGTCCATTCTCCACAACAAACAGATGGCAAGGCTCATCTTCCGGGTTAATCTCAACATAATTCTTTGAGCCGCTCCACAAAAAGCTTTTGTTTGAGAGCAAATCCCTAACTGCATAGCCCTGGCCATCAGAAAGGCCAAGCTCGGCCAAGTTCAAATGCACAAAGGAGTTCTGCGTTTTTTTGACATCGAGATTAGCAATGCAAAGCACAGTGTTTCCGTTTTTCCAATCACGTTTGCTGTAAACCATTATGCTGGAATTCTCCGCATAATGAAAGCGCAAATTATCGTATTCCAAAAGCGCGCTTTGCTGCTTGCGGGCAAAATTCACTCTGCGCAAAAACTCCTTTATATTAACAGGGCAGTTCCAGTTATGCACTTTGTACTGATATTTCTCGCTGTTGTAAAGCTCCTCTTTTGCTGGATTCTTCTCGTTTTCGCAAAGCTCATAGCCGTTGTACATACCGGTTAAACTGGAAAAAGTTGCCGCCAAAAAATAGCGCAATTTGAAAATAGCCGTGCCTTGCCCTGCAAAATACTCTGGGAAAATATCCGGCGTTGTTGGGAACAAAATTCCACGCATGTATTCGCTTACAGGCTTTGATGTTATTTCCCTGAAATAATCTTCCAACTCCCACTTTTCCGTTCTCCACGCAAAATAAGTGTAGCTCTGGTCAAAGCCTATTTTGCCCAAACGCTTCATCATTTTCGGACGGGTAAATGCCTCTGCCAGCAGCACAAGCTCCGGGCGTTCTTCCTTGATTGAGCGAATGAGCCACTCCCAAAACGGGAACGGCTTTGTGTGCGGATTGTCTATGCGGAAAATATCAAAGCCTTTGTCTGCCCAAAAGAGAATTATTTTTTTGATTTCTTCCCACAATTCCTTGTAATTCTCGTTGTAATAATCAAACGGGTAAATGTCTTCGTATTTTTTCGGAGGATTTTCAGCAAACTTTATTGTGCCATCTGCCTCGTGGAAAAACCATTCGGGATGTTTTTTTACATAAGGATGGTCAGGGCTGCAATTCAAGGCAATGTCTATAGCCAGCTTTAAGCCTCGGTCTTTGCAAGCTCTGGCAAAGTTTTCAAAATCTTCCATCGTGCCAAGCTCGGGATCTACGGAGAAATGCCCTCCGTTCTTGTTTCCAACGGCATATGGGCAACCGGGTTCGCCGGGTTTCGCCTTGAGTGCGTTGTTTGCGCCTTTGCGGTTGGTTTCGCCCACCGGATGGAATGGTACCAGATAAACCGTGTCAAAGCCCAGCGATACTATGTAATCCAAGCGGTTGCTGCAATCTGCCCAGGTTGCGGATTTGCCGAGATTTTTGCCTTGGCTCTTTGGCCACATTTCATACCACGTGCCCTGCCTTGCGTATAATGGATCCACTCTCGCTTCAAATGTTTCGCTTTCGGTGGGAACATCTTCAGGTTCAAGCGTCCAGGCCACAATTTTATATTGGTAATAGCCCAATTTTTGAACAGGAAAGGAGCCTTCCCACAAATCGTTGTCCACGAATTTCATAGGAGAACGTTCCCATTTTTTTTGCGAAGAGTGCCTGTATTCTATGGCAGCGTCATATTTTTCATGGCTGTGCCTGAAAATATCCGCTTGAACGGTCACATAGTCGCCCGGCTCCCTGTGAACGGCATATTTGCCGCCTTCAATTAAGGGAGAAATTACTTCTATTACAAGATTGTCTTTCTTTAAAGGAAAATTTACTGGCATTTGAGTAATTTAGAAAACGTATGAACCCCGATTTTCAGGATTTATGGATTTTCAGGATTTGCGGCGTTTCGTTGCGCAAGGGCGTATGCGATACGCCCTTACAAATGATGTTTCACCGCACTGGGATTTTCAGCATTTCTTTGCCTGTTTTCGCGATGTACAAGCCTTTTGGCAAATGCCCAAGCGATAATAAGTAACTTTCTATAGTAAGCAATGATTAACTCAATGTTCGGGTATGGGGTATAGGGAATAGGGTATAGGCGATACAGAAAAACATTGTTTTTAGCGAATTTAAGCCGTTTCTTGTAAAATTCCCCATA
>Ga0181987_10740_pt1 | contig 13839 bp, 15 predicted proteins | sample TergutCo191P1_FD_120224 | JGI IMG/M metagenome (GOLD analysis project Ga0181987, IMG submission 120224)
GGAGAATGTGGAGGGTTTCCTGGTGGAGAGCTGACACGACTATGCGGTCGTGTCCTTTGGCGGGACTTTCAGTCCCCACCGGTTAAAGCCACCAGCTTTAGCTGGTTGGTTGTTTTCTTTTTAAAATGCAAAACTTATGCCCAAACTAAATGAAATTCACTTGGAAACAAATAGATAAATATCTGGAATTTATAGGATTACAAAAAATTTTTAATCAATTCGCAGGATTATTCAAATAGCCGATTTTGTAGAATTGAAACCCACAAAAATCACCCCAGCCAGTCCAACACATTCAGAACTTTGATGCCTTACTGCTTGTTTTTCCTAAATTTTTTTAGAAAAAAGGCTAAATTCATCTATTAGCTGGCCATCTAAGCCATATGTTTTAACCGTCATGCTTTTGCCATCAACATCTACAATTGTGTATTCCGGTATTTCTCTTTGGGAATATTTAATCGGTGAACTTATATCGGCATTTTCCGAAGGTTGGTAAAATTTTGAGCCGCTCGCCGTTGAAAGAGTCAAATACACAATGCCTTCAACAAGGCTCCTCACATATATATGGTCATGCCCGGCTACAACCAAATCCACGCCGTGCTCTGCCATCAATCTTTCAAAGCCAGCTTCCACATAAAGCTCAATATCGGCATCGGCAACATGAGAAGCAACGCTCCGAGTGGATTTATGGTGCTGAACAACAACAAAATCATATTTCCCGGCATTGGCAGCCTTGGCTGCTCGAATAACATCGTCAAATTCGGCCACGTATTCTTCGGCTTTTTCCTTGCCATCTGGATACACGGATGTATTCAACGCTATAAAGAGAACATTATTGCGCAAATAAAAATAATTTGCTGATGCTTCTCTTAGTTCATTGGGCAAATTGAAATGATACTCAAAAAGATTATGCGCATCGTGATTGCCCTTCGCCGGCGCAATTGGAATGCTGCGCAGTGCCAAAGGAGTGAATAAATTTGCGTATTCGGCTTCGTCTCCGCCGGAGTTGTCAACATGATCGCCTGCGCTGAGAATAAAACTTGCGCCAGATTCGGCTATTTTTTCAACGGATTCTTTCCAGAATTTCGCAGTTAAGTTGGACTCGCCGGCAGAGAGCTGGGGGTCTCCTACCATGGCAAACCTGAAGGCACCGGCTGCCGGGGCAGGGTAGTCATATTTTTTGCTCCAGCCAATGCTATCATTTGACACTGAGTATTTATAGCTTGTACCCGGCACCAGATCTGTTAAAGTAGCTTTATGCCACAGCTTGCCGGCAGAAGCTTCGCCTGAGGTTCCTGCCTCCGTTTTTACAAGCTCGCCGGATTCCATGAAAAGACGAACAACGGATTTTGCTCCATCTGCGTCTGAATACCAAGCCAAATTGAGCTTATCTGTGTTTTGGCCGGGAGTGAGCGCAAGCATTTCAGCGTCAAATTGAACGGCTTCATCTATTAACACAGGGTTGTTGACAGGAGCGCAAGATGCCGCAAAAAACGCAACCAGCGCAGAAAGCAAGAAAAACTTTTTAAACATACGCATATCTTTTTTAAAAATAGAATTTTTTCGCTATAATTGAACCATCAACGGCAATACATATAATCCCCTTTATTATCATAAACATCTACAGTTCTGCCTACTTTAACGGACAATGTATTTGCCGTATAACCAATAAGCTCGCCATCCTTGCAAAACATATAACTACCATTGCTATCATAAACATCTATAAATTTGCCGTTTTGAACTGCGGATGCAATCATCGGAGCTTCATTAGATCCGGGCTTGTTTACCAAATCATCTGCTAATTCTACCAATCCTCCCAACACATCTCCAACTCCAGAAGCTAAGCTTGATAAAAATCCTTTTTTCTTCGGCTGATTTGCCATAGCAGCAGGTTCTGTTGCCTTCGCAGTAGTTGTGGCTTTTGCAGCGGAAGCTTCAAACTCTTTTAATCTTTTAGTCTCAGATTCCAATTGGGCAGCAACCTTAGCCTTGCGGCATTTCTCAAGCAACTCCTTGGCATTAATATCGTTTGGCTTCATCCGAAGCGCAGCTTCATAATCTGCGATAGCTTGGTCATAATTGCCTTTTTTGGCATATGCAAATCCTCTATTTTTTAGAGTGTCGACCGTGTTAAAACCCGTTTTTAGAACTCTGCTAAAACCTGCGATGGCTTGGTCGTATTTGCCGCTATTAACGCACGTTGCGGCGTAATTGTACAGATTTGCTACTTGCTTTTTTCGAGCTGTTTCCAAACATACCTTGGCATCAGCATGGCTTGGGTTAATTTTCAGCAAGGCGGTAAAATCTGCAATGGATTTCTCGTAATCCCCTTTTAGACTATACGCAATGCCACGGTGAAGCAAAGCTGTTTGAATGTCAGGTTTAATGCTCAGCGCAGCGGTATAATACGCAATGGCAGGCTCAATTTCCTTCTTTGCTAGGTGAGCATCGCCGTTTTTTTCCAAGTCTTCAAAATTTGCCACAATAATCTCCTTATGGTTGTTAATCATAACATAATCGGAATTTACAAAAAATCAGCTAATTTTTTTCTATATTCCTTTCTATGCTGCCCCAAAGTTTTGTTGCTTTAGACGTGGAAACCACAGGCTTAGATTCCGATAAGGATGAAATTATAGACATTGCCCTTGTTCGCTTTGAAGACGGCAATGTTTCTGCCACGCTTGATTTTTTGGTAAAACCGCAAAAGAAGATATCTTCCTTTGTACGCTATTTAACCGGCATTGCGCAAGGAGATTTGGACGATGCGAAGCTATTTAAGGAAATAGCGCCGCAAATTCTGGAATTCATAAACAGCAAACCGCTGGTTGCGCACAACGTTGCCTTTGATTCAAAAATTTTCACGCTTGCTTTGAACAGAAACGGATTCAAAAGCAATGAATTTATTTTCTGGGACTCGCTTGCTATAGCTCAAGCGGCTTGGACTTTTGAAAGCCATAAGCTGGTCAGTTTAATAAAGCAATTGAATATTGAGGTGGCTGCTTCGCACCGCGCCTTGCCAGATGCGGAAGCTTGCGGTAAAGTTTTTTTGCTTGGGCTTGCGGAATTGGAAAAAAGCAGTGATAGCGTTAAGGAAAACTTAAAGAAAATGGCTGCTCGCACGGCTTATGAATCATTATTTTAAAGAGGAATGAAAATGCCTAACATAACCGAAATTTACAAAAAGCTAAATTTTGTTCCTAGGAAAGGACAGATGGAATACAGCAAGTTTGCGGCGGAAACCCTGCGCTCCAAACAGCAGTTCGCACTGGCAGAAGGCGAAACCGGAATAGGAAGATCGCTCGGCTATTTGATACCTGCAATGCTTCACGCAAACGAAACCGGCGAAAGAATTTTAATCACAACCTCTGCGAAGGCAAAGCTAAGGCACATTTGGGAAAACGATGTTCAGAGTATTTTGCCATTTTTGAGCGGCAAAATTCGCCCAGCCATTTTAAAAGAAAGATTCAGCTACGTGTGCCTGCGCAAATTTTACAACTGCGCAAACAATCCGGAACTTTATTTAACCACAGAAGAACGAGTGCTTTTTTTTGCCGTGATAACATGGCTGGAAAAGACAAAAGACGGTGATTTGAGCGAGGTTTTGCATTACAACCGTTCTCCTATTCTGTGGAAGAAAATTGCTTGCGAGCCTGGTTCTTGCCTTGGCGCGCAGTGCGAGCATTTTTCAAAATGCAAATTTCACAGCGCAAAAAAAGAAGCGGAGAATTCAAATTTGCTTTTGGCGCAGCATAACTTGTTTTTGCAGGATTTGCAAATGGACTTTGCTATTCTGCCGAATTGCGAGAGAATTATCTTTGACGATGCCCACAAGCTTCCGCAAGAAAGCCAGAAAGCCTTTGGGCGGCATCTGTATTTTTATGCTTTGAGAAACGCAATTAAGCAAAATGCCTGGCGCAAAGAATGGGAAGAGCCGGCGGCGCAGTGCGAAAAATTATTCATGGCTATGATAAAAGAAATTCAGAATTTCACACAAAAAGCGAAGAAGCGCAAATATGCCTACAATCAGAATTTGTCTTCGGAAACGGGAATTTCTCCGGAGCCTTTGCAAAATGCGCTGAGGGCATTGCTTGAGATTATAGAACAGATCGGGTCTGAAAAGGACTATATGCAATTTGCCTCTGACATAAGAAAAATTTCGAGCGATTTGACGTTCTTCTTTTCTGCGTCTCACAGCGAATACGTATACTGGATAGACTGTCCTTCCAACCCGCTTCAGTTCACTTTCAACGCAGAGCCTATAAACGCTTCGGCAAAATGGAGCAAGGCTCTTTACCCAATTTTGAAATCTGCGTTTTTCACATCTGATACCATTAGCATAAACGGGCAGTTTGATTATTTAATCAATCGTTTGGCGTTATTTGGAAAAAACGCGAAAATAAAAATTTTCACAACCAAGGAAGAACATCCTGAAGTTTTGGCGGCGGAATTTTTGCCCAAGCCAATTGACGAAAAATTCTCGGACGAGCTGGCGAAAACCTTGTGCGAAATTATTTCCAAAAATAAAACCAACACTCTTGTGTTCACCGACATGGCTTCAATTTCCAAGCTTCACATGGAAATTGAAAAAAACGAAGCTACGCAAAAGAAAACCTGTTTTTTCCAAGGCACAGACGGCAACTTTTTTAACTTGGCTGGTTTTTTCCTGAAAGAACATGGCAATGTTTTGGTTGGAACTCCAGACGAGCTTAAATCATTGGAAGACATGGAGCTTCCGGAAAATACTCTTGTGGTTATTTCGCGCTTGCCTTTCCCGGACATGACCGACCCGCTTCTTTCCAAACGTATGGAAATTTTAAAGGAGCAGGGCAAAAATGGCTTTATGCTGATAACAATGCCGGAAACCTCTTTGACGCTTCGCAGGGTGTATTCCGCAATTTCACGCAACAGCAGCCATGGCGGAAAACCAACGTTGCTGCTGCTGGACAGCCGCATTACAAGCGAGATGTACGGCGCGAAAATACAGAAGCTGTTCCCGAACTTCAAAACCCTGAGCCACAGGATTTTCTCAACGAGTTTTTTTGAGCCGCCAGCCGCTGGTCATTAGCCGCTTAATTACTATATTACCCCAATGCGCATATTTTTAATACTATTTCTTGCGTCATTCGCTTTTGCAAATGATTTTTTCAGGCACCCGCAAAACGGAGCTAAAAATTACAACGAATCCTGGGATTACGTTTTTGTTCTTGACAATGGGGCAAAAGCATATGTTAGCTACACATGGATGAACGTTCCGGGCAGCGGGCAGAAAATAGGGACGCAGTTTTCAGTTTGGAACTTAAACGGCAAAAGCACAAGCGTTGGAAGGCAATACCCTACAGAAAGATTTCATGAAGATAAAAGCTCAAAAACAATAAACATTAAAAACGAATACTTAATGGAAAACTTGCCCGGCAAAGGCCATAGAGTTTTTTTTAGCGCTGAAAAAAACGGAAAATTCTTTTTGGATTTAAAATTCACAAGCGCAGATGCAGCGCAAATCCCCGACAATGAAGTTTTCAATGTAAATGGGCAAAAATACGGGCTTTACGTGCACATTCCATACGGAAGAGTTGAAGGACGCATTGGCATAAACGGCGATACTGTTTCCGTAAAAGGCTACGGATACATGGATCATTCATGGCTAACAGACGCAGCAACCAATATGGCAGCCCGCTCTCTGCTGTTCGCAAGCCCCAACAAAGACCGGATCGCAGGCCGCATAAACATAAGCCCCAAAGGAGAAATATATGGCTATGCCATCTCCAACAAAACCTCAAAACCTGTTTTTCCTGCGGAAATTCTGGAAGGCGAAAGCGCATACAATCCTCAAAAATTTCCCAAAGGGCTTACAATAAAATGGAAAAACGAAGAAATAGACCCGTTGAAAATTGAAATAAAAATCCAGGAAAAATTCAGCATCCTGGCAAACGCTGATGGTTTTGTGGAAAGGCAGCTTATCAAAGCAACAATGGGTGAAATCTTTTACCTGCGAGGACGTGCGCAAACCGAGCCTTGGGGACGTGTGGATTGGATTTTGTCGGGAAAGTAAACCGTCCTGCGACGTGGTTGTTGCTATTTATTTTGCCGGCTGCTGTAATGGCCTTTACCGCCATTATATTTTCGGACCGGCTTCCGGAAAAACTGCCCATAGGCGTTATTATGCAGGAAGATTCCCGGCTTGCGAGAGAATTGCTTTTTGCGTTCCAAAATTCGCCGGGGCTTGAAGTTGCAAAGATTTGCGTGCAGGAAGCGGAGTGCGAGAGTACGCTGAAAAGCCAAAAAATTCTAGGCGTTATACATTTGCCGCACGATTTGGAAAGGAGAGTTATGCACGGAGAAAAGCCTGTTATAGCGCTTTACCTGAACGGGCAATCTCTGATTGCATATAATATGGTTGAACTCTCTGTTCAAAACGTTATTATGAAATATGGTCCGCAAAGCCTGATTAAAATTGAATCCCATGCCATAAACAACGCATCTTTGGATTACAGAGCGTATTTGGGGCTTGGAATAGTAGCTGCGACTTTTCATTTGGCGGCGATGATTATAGCGGCATACGTATTTGGCAACGTTTGGGCAACGCATATGGCCATAATTTCTTTTTTAATTATTTTTCTGCAACATGGAATTTACACATATATTTTTCATTCATGGGCGAGCATACATTTTTCGCTGTGGCAATGGGGGCTTTTATTTCTGGCTTCTTTTTTGATGATGGCCGCTGCTTTTGGTTTTTGCGCTACCGCATTTGCAATTACCAAATCTATGCGCATAACCACATCTGTGGGCGGCGTGGTTGGCGGGCCCGCTTTTGCGTTTTCCGGCCTTGCGTTCCCTATTTTTGCCATGCCCTTAGGAGTGCGGATTTTTGCGTGGCTTTTGCCTTTGACGCATTTTTTGAAAATTCAAAACGCGCTGAGAATGGAGGCCATAGCCACAGGGTTTATTAAAGATGAAATGATTGTTTTAGCCGGGTTTGCTGTTTTTTGGTGCGGCTGCGCAGCGATTGGAATGAGACGATGAAATCCTGGCTATTGTTTTTTAAAGATAAAAACGCAGTTCTGGTGCTCTGCGTGGCTGTGATTCTTTACGCATTTTACTATCCGCTTCCATATTTGAATGGCGTGACAAGGGATATTCCGGTTGCTGTGACAGACTTTGACAATACAGCCACGAGCAGGCAATTAACCGGTTTTTTTGATGCTTCAAGCAACTTGAAAGTTTTCGCTTATGATGATATGATCTCTGCAAAGCAGGCTCTTGCGAGCGAAAAGGTTTACAGCATTCTGGAAATTCCTTCGGGTTTTGAAAATGAAATTCTGGCAGGGCGAACTTCAACGATAGGCTTGTTCAGCAACGGCAGTTATTTTATGGTGCACAGCGAAATTTCGCGAGCGGTTTTTATGTTGCGGCAAACAAATGAAAATCCTATGGAAATAGGGGTAAAGACTATGTTCAACAGTTCCATGCGCTATGATAATTATGTGGTGCCGGCGGTTTTGATTGTGCTTATGCAGCAGACGATGGTAATAGGAATTTGCATTTTGGGGGCTGCGGTGAGAAGATTTGTTTACCTGTTGCATTACGGGATTCTTTTATGTTTTTACCTTTTTGTGGTGTATCCGATTTTCGGTTTCAACGCATATGGAAAATTCATCGATATTGCGATTTTCGCTCTTGTATTTTTTATAGCTTGCATGCAAATGGGATTTTTCTTCGCCCGTTTTTTCAAGCAAAAAGAAAGCGTGATGCAGGTATTTTTGTATGCGTCTCTTCCGTTCATATTCATTTCCGGATTTAGCTGGCCTAAATCTTCCATATCTGAGTTTTTGCATTATGCCTTATTTTGGGTGCCTTGCGAGCATGCGATTTCTGCGTGGATTTCAATTCAGCAAATGGGTGCAAAGGCAAGCGAGGTGAGCGCCGAAATTATAAATCTTGGTATTTTGGCTGCAGGCTATTCAATTTTGTCGCTGATTTTTGACCGGTTCAAAATTAGATGTCAAAATTAGGCCTGCGCCCGGTGGCTGTGGCTTGTCAAAATTACTATATTATTCCCATGAAAAAAATCATTCTTTCCCTGTTCGCATTGCTGGCAATGACTGCTTGCCTGCCAGAAAATCCGCAAAGCAACGAAGCTTTGCAAAAAAAGGCCGATAGCCTTGCCACCGAGCTAGCCGATGTTAAAAGCGTGCTGGAATTTGTTGTTGAAAGAGGCATGAACTCCTCTTTTGAAGATATTAAGAAGCAAATTGAACAAGCCAACAAAGTACATGACCTCAAAATAGAGGAAAGCCCTTCCACCGGCAACCCAAGCGCAAAACTGGTGATTGTTGAATTCACAGAATTCCAATGCCCCTACTGCGCAAGAATAGCTCCCGTGCTGGACTCCATAGTCCGCGCCAACCCAGACAAAATTCGCCTTGTGTATAAACACTTCCCGTTGAGCTTCCACCAAGCAGCCCCCGCAGCAGGCGCAGCAGCAATTGCGGCTGGAAAGCAGGGCAAGTTCTGGGAATATCGCTGGGCACTCGCTCCTCACTCTAGCAGCTTGAACGATTCAACCTTCATTGCTTTAGCCGAACAACTTGGCTTGAATATTGAACAGTTCAAAAAAGACATGGTTCTGGACAGCGAAAAACAAGCCACAATAGACCGTGACATGAAGCTTGGAATGGAGGTTGGAGTGCAAGGTACCCCGAATTTCTACATAAACGGCAAACGCCAAGAGAGATTCAGCCCGCAACTTGTAGAGCAAATGCTGAAGGACTTGTATAAATGAATTATGAAGATGCCGGCGTGTCTCTCGCAAGAGCAGACAAAGCCATGATAGGTGTAAAAAAATCCGTCCGCACAACTTTCAACGCCGGCGTACTCGGCGATATAGGCAATTTTGGCGGGTTGTTCACGCTGAGCCATTTGGGCCTGAAAGACCCGGTTTTGGTGTCTTCTGTTGACGGAGTTGGCACAAAGCTAAAGGTGCATTTTGGGCTTAAAAGCCACAATTTGCCGGGCCAGGACATTGTAAACCACTGTTGCAATGATATTTTGGTTCAAGGCGCAAGGCCGCTTTTCTTTTTGGATTATCTGGCAACAGGCATGCTGGAGGCCGGGGTTTTGGAAGCCGTTGTTGAAGGCATGGCCAAGGCGTGCAGAGAAAACGATTGTGTGCTGATAGGCGGAGAAACGGCGGAAATGCCGGGCATGTATCATGAAGGCGAATACGATATTTCAGGAACCATAGTTGGCGTTGTTGAAAGAGATGAAATTATAGACGGGAAAAAAATAGTGCCCGGAACAGTTGTTTTGGGAATGCCATCCACAGGGCTCCACACAAACGGCTATTCGCTCGCTCGCAAAGCATTGCTTGAAGCCGGCGGCTATAAGCTTGATTCAAAAGCAGAGGGATTAAAAGAAACGATTGGCTCTGCGCTTGCCGCTGTACATCGCAGCTATTACCGCTCTTTGATAGACTTGGTTCACGCAAAAAAACTGCAGGGCCTTGTGCATATAACTGGCTCGGGTTTTCAGGGCAATATTCCCCGCATTTTGCCTCAAGGAGTTTCCGTTAAAATAAACCGTTCCGCATGGCAGGTGCCTGAAATTTTCAATCTAATCCAAAAATGCGGAAATGTTGAGAGAGACGAAATGTACAACACATTCAACATGGGACTCGGCATGCTTGTATTCTGTGCACCCTCCGATGTCTCCGAAATTCGCAAACATTTGGAGAGCAAAGGCGAAACGGTATTTGAGTGCGGAAGCGTGATTGAAGGCGATAATAAAGTGGAATTTTAATTTTCTAAATTAATTTCCATGAAAAAACTTATCCTTTCCCTGTTCGTGTTGCTCTTTGTAATTTCTTGCGGAGCTACAAAACCTGCCCCTGTGCAAAACGATGAAGCTAACCAGGCTCTGTTGCAAAAAAACGAGAGTCTTGCCGCTGAACTCGCCGAAGTTAAAAGCGTACTCGGATTTGTTCTTCAAAAAGGCATGAATTCCTCTTATGAAGACGCAAAAAAAGAAATTGAGAGCGTCAACAAAGTGCATGACTTGAGAATAAGCGAAAGCCCCTCCACCGGAGACCCAAACGCCAAGCTGGTGATTGTTGAATTCACCGAATTCCAATGCCCCTATTGCGCAAGAGTTGCTCCAACACTGGATTCAATAGTCCGTGCCAATCCGGGCAAAATTCGCCTTGTGTACAAACACTTCCCGCTGAGTTTCCACAAAGACGCTCCTGCGGCGGCAGCATCGGCAATTGCAGCTGGAAAACAGGGCAAGTTCTGGGAATACCGTTGGGCGCTGGCTCCTAACTATAGCAGCCTAAATGATTCAACATTTGTGTCCATAGCCGAGAAGGTAGGCTTGAATATTGAGCAGTTCAAAAAAGACATGGTTTTGGACGGCGAGAAGCTAACCATAATAGACCGTGACATGAAGCTCGGAATGGATGTTGGCGTTCAAGGAACACCGAACTTTTACATAAACGGCAAACGCCAAGACAGATTCAGCCCGCAGCTTGTGGAACAGTTGCTTAAGGAGCTGTACTAATTAGTTCGGACTTCATTGTTCAGTTGAGAGTTGAGAATTGAGAGTTGAGAGTTATTTTAACATATAACGGCTGAATTCACTAAAAAAAACATAGTTTTTCAAGTTTTTTCACTCTTCACTCTCCACTCTCCACTCTCAACTAAGCCACGATGTTTGAATTAATTATTGTTGATAGATTTCCTCATAACAATCGCGTCTTCGCCGTTGGAGTAATATTTTTTTCTTTCTGAAATTTTTTCGTATCCCAGTTTTTTATAAAGAGCAATCGCGGCGGCGTTGCTCTTTTTCACTTCCAAAAAAAAACTTTTGGCTCCTTGCGCCGCAAGCTCCTTGTGGCAATGCTCCATCAGCACCATGCCAAACCCCTTGCCACGCTCGGCCTGCTCAACCGCTATGTATAAAAGCTCGCATTCATCAACTGCTATTTGCCAAATGGCAAAGGCTTTTTTATCCAAAACCCATGAAGCGCTGCTTGGCCTCCAATTAGGCGCAATAGCGGCTGTCCATTCAAAATCCTGTTCCGTTGCGAGACGCAGCATAATATTTGAATTTACTATTTTTTAAGCCATGAAAATCACCATTGAAATACTGAAAATGTCGCTTGGCGACCCTGTCACCATAGCTATACTTTTAATTTTAGCATTTTTCTCCTTGCTCACTTGGGGAATTGTAATAACAAAACAGCTTGCGCTAAAAGGCAAGCAACTCACAAACGCAAAGTTTTATAAATCTTTTGACCGCATAAAGAATTTTGCCGAAATTGAAAATTTCACGGCGAAAGTTCCGGAATGCCCGCTGAAAACCATAACCGACGCAGTACTTAAAGAATCCAAAAACCTAAGCCCGTTTGTAAGCGCAGAAACACTTGCGCCTCGCTCAGAAATGCTGGAAGACACGGTTCAGAGAGAAGTTGAAGCTTGCAGGCTGGAAGAGGACTCCAAATTATCTCTGCTCGCCATAATCTCCAATGTGTCGCCGTTCTTTGGGCTTTTTGGAACTGTGTGGGGCATTATGCAGTCTTTTTACGAAATAGGCTCGCACGGCTCCGCAGACTTAAGCATTGTCGCGCCGGGAATCGCAGTAGCTCTTATCACCACGGTTGCCGGCTTGATTGCCGCCATACCCGCTTCAATGGCTTTCAATTATTTTGCCGCTCGCAACAATCGCCAGGAAATTCTTTACTACAATTTTGCTTCGCATTTGCTAAGCCTGTTTAAGCGCGGAGATTTGCTTGCGATAGAAAAGGTTCTTACAGACAGGGAACTCAGGAAATGAAGAGAAGCCGTGGCAAATCCTTGAATCAAGAGATGAACTTAACCAACTTGATAGACGTTGTTTTTGCTATCTTGATAGTTTTTTTAATATCGGCTCCTCTTATGAGCCAGGGCATAAAGGTTGAACTGCCAAACGCCGAGGCTCCAACGCTGGAGCAAAAAAAGATGCTGAAAGTTTCCATAACCAAAGACGAAAAAATTTATTTGGAAGACATGGAAGTGCAAATAGACGATTTCAACGAAATTTTCAAATCCCTTTGGCAAGATGAAATGCCGGTAGTGATAAACGCTGATGAGAGCGTAAAATACGGCATTGTTATGAAGGTAGTGTCTTTGGCGCAGGCAGCCGGCGTTAAGCAGCTCGGTTTTTTGACCATAGACAAAGATCCTAAAGATGCTAAGGAAACAAAAAGTACCAAAGGAACAAAGGGGAAGAAAAAATGAGCGGACTTTATCCTTACATGGGCAAAGAGCCAAAAATCGGCTCTCGTGTGTTTATTGCTCCGGGAGCATGCTTAATAGGCGATGTTGAACTCGCAGACGATGTTTCCATATTTTACAATGCTGTTTTGCGAGGAGACATAAACAGCATAAAAGTCGGCAAAAAAACAAATATCCAGGATAACTCAACCGTGCATTTGGCAAGCGACAAAGGCGTTGTTATAGGCGAGGGTGTTACGGTTGGCCACAACGCCATTGTACACGCCTGCGTAGTAGAAGATTATTGCATTGTTGGCATGGGTTCTTGCATTATGGATGGCGCAAGGATAGGCCATCACAGCATTGTTGGCGCAGGTTCTCTTGTAACCGGCGGCAAAGAATTTCCGCCATATTCATTGATTACCGGCAGCCCGGCCAGAAGGTTGCGGGAATTATCGCAAGAGGAAATTAAGCATTGCGAGACAAGCGCAGAGCATTATGTTGAAGTGAAAGATGCGTTCAGGAACGCATAGATTTTCCGTGTTCCACAAACAGCGCATGATATTCCTGAAACAGTTCCACCGATGGTTTTAAACCGTTCATAAACCATTTTCGCAAGGTTTCATAATCGGTTTTTTCGTCAAAAATCTTAAACGCCGCAAGGGTTCTTTTTGTATAAGTGTCTATGACAAAAGTAGGCAAATGAAAAGCGTAAAGCAGTATTGAATCCGCAGTTTCTCTGCCAACTCCCTTAACGGTTAATAGGTTGCAACGAATGGTTTCTAGTTGAGAGTTGAGAATTGAGAGTTGAGAGTTATTTGCAAACCACTGCGCTATATTTTTTAAATAAGTTGTTTTCTGATTGCGATAACCTGCTGGGGTTATTAGAGTTGCGATTGTTTCGCTGTCGGTTTTCAGGATTTTTTCCGGGGAGTTTATTTTTGCCGCAAAGAGGTTGTTTAGTGCTTTTTCCACCTGAATCCATGAGGTGTTTTGCGTTAAAATAGCGCCCATGCAAACCTCGAACTTGCCTTTTTTCGTTGCCGGCAGGCCAAACTTGCCCGGATGGTAGCCTCTGCCGTCAAATTCGCATTTAACAGGCCACCATCCCTGTTGGCCGTAAAGGGAGAAAAGCCTGTTATAAAGCCGCAAAGGGGTCATTGATGGAATGTAGATAAATACCTTCTCAATAGGGCTTGTTGTCCGTCCTCGGGTATTCTGGGGTTGGCTTCAAGCCTTTTTTTTGTCATTGTTAATATACAAGACTTTTTCCTCGCCGTCAAAACCCATAAACACAGGCATGCCAGCCCTAAGCTCGCAAAAATCCCAAGATAAGGCGAACAATCCCTGTTTTCAGGTTGCAAATAAATATGCACACCCTTGAATTCCGTTGCTATTATCGAAGAAATACCCAGCAATAGCGGGTCGCGTGCGCTTAAAATCAAGGTTATGCCCATATTCGCCGTGGTAATCTCCCTTGCCCTAGCAAGTTCACTATTGGAATGTATCAAAACGGGAATATCAAAAAAACTTTAATTGGACAACAGTGATTTTTTCTATATTCTTAATATGGAGCTGACTTACGAAAGCGCAG
>Ga0181987_10741_pt1 | contig 13836 bp, 9 predicted proteins | sample TergutCo191P1_FD_120224 | JGI IMG/M metagenome (GOLD analysis project Ga0181987, IMG submission 120224)
TCAAAACAGGCTTTTATAGACTCATTTAATGTGCATTTGCGCCATACGCTTGCACGTGACGGCTACGAAGCCGCAGACTATGAAAAGTTTCAGGCAATAGCCTATGCGGTTCGCGACCGCTTGATTGACCGCTGGATAAAAACCCAGCAAACTTATTACCACCAGAATGTGAAACGGGTTTATTACCTGTCGCTTGAATATCTGATGGGCCGCGCGCTGGGCAATGCTATATTGAACATAGATGCGGAAAAAGAAGTGTCCGAAGCCCTTGACGAACTCGGCTTGAGCATGGAAGAGATTAAGGATGTGGAACGCGATGCGGGACTTGGCAATGGTGGCTTGGGCCGTCTTGCAGCATGCTTTTTAGATTCAATGGCTACCTTGGAGCTTCCGGCTATGGGTATGGGACTTCGCTATGAATTCGGAATGTTCAACCAGAAAATTGAGCACGACCAGCAAACCGAATACCCGGATGAATGGCTGCGCTTCCCCAATCCTTGGGAGTTCGCTCGCACAGCAGGCGTTATGCAGGTGCAGTTCGGAGGCCATATTGAAACATATATAGAAGGCGGAGAGACTCGCCACCACTGGCATGCTGCGGAAAGCGTGGAAGCCTTACCCTACGACACGCCGATACCAGGCTATAAAAACAACACTGTAAATACGCTTCGCCTTTGGAGCGCACAATCCAACCGCTTTAACCTGCAAACCTTCAACGAAGGCAGATATGTGGATGCGGCTTCCAAAACGGAAGAATGGGAATCCATAACAAAGGTTCTCTACCCAAACGACTCCTCAGTGAATGGAAAACAACTGCGCTTAAAACAGCAGCACTTCCTTTGCTCAGCCTCGCTTCAAGACATACTCCGCCGCTATGAACGCGGAAGCGATGTTCAAGCCGCTATTGAAAAAATGGCCAAGGAAAAGAAAATTCCTAAGCAAAATGTAACACTCGCCAGCTTGCCGCCGAGCGAATGCAGGGAACTCCTTATGCAGCTCCCAAAAAAAATTGCAATTCAGTTAAACGATACCCATCCCGCAATAGCAATTCCTGAGCTTATGCGCTTGCTTCTCGATATTTACAAACTTTCCTGGGCAGATTCCTGGACCATAACAACCAAAGTCTTTGCCTACACCAACCATACTCTTATGCCGGAGGCTTTGGAAAAATGGTCGGTTAACCTGTTTGAAGAATTGCTGCCGCGCCATTTGCAGATAATTTATGAGATCAATGCCAAATTCCTTGAAGTTGTTTGGACAAAATGGCCGGGCGAAATGGAACGCGTTGCTCGCATGTCCATAATTCAGGAAGGCAACGAAAAAATGGTTCGCATGGGATACCTCTCTGTTATAGGCTCGCACAGCGTGAATGGTGTTGCTGCCTTGCACAGCGAGCTTTTGAAAACACATCTGTTCAGAGATTTTTACGAGTTGTGGCCCGATCGCTTCAACAATAAAACAAACGGAGTAACTCCTCGTCGCTGGGTTGCAAAGGCAAACCCTGCCATGTCTGTGGCTATAACCAAAAGAATAGGCGGCTCATGGATAGGCGATTTATGCGACATAAATAAAATAGAGAACTATGTGAATGATGCCGCATTCCGGGAAGATTTTGTCAAGGCTAAATACGAGAACAAAAAGAAGTTGATCTCCGTTATAAAGAGCACGCAGGGTGTAGATATAATAAATCCGGATTCAATGTTCGATGTTCAGGTAAAGCGCATTCATGAATATAAAAGACAACTTCTCAATGTTATGCATGCGATTTATCTTCTAAAACGCATTCAAAAAGGACAGCCGGTACAGCCCAGAACAATTTTAATAGGTGGAAAATCTGCGCCTGGTTACTGGATGGCAAAGCAGATTATCTGGCTTGTGAATGCTGTGGCAGAGAGGATTAACGAAGAGCCTCGCGCAAGGGGAGTTTTGCAACTCCTGTTCCTTGAGAACTATCGTGTTTCCTACGCAGAGAAAATAATTCCCGCAGCGGATCTTTCCGAGCAAATTTCAACAGCTGGCACAGAAGCGAGCGGCACCGGCAACATGAAATTCGCCCTTAACGGAGCCCTTACAATAGGTACTTTGGATGGCGCAAATGTTGAGATGTATGAGGCTGTTGGCAGCGATAACATCTATATATTCGGAAAAACCGTTGAAGAAGTTCATCGCATAGTTTCTCAAGGCTATCATCCGAGAGAATATTATGAATCTTCCGGCGATATTCGTGAAATTTTGGACTTTATCCGTACGCTGAACTATCCCGAATGCCCGTTTGCTCCGATAGTTGAGAGTTTGCTTAACAGAGATCAGTATCTGCTTTTGGCAGACTTTGCCTCTTATCTGGAAACTCAGGCTTTGGTTGCCAAAGATTATGCAGATAAAAATGTTTGGACTCGGAAATCCATTTTGAATGTGGCGCGCATGGGTGAATTCAGCTCTGATCGCACTATCAAGCAGTATAATACGGATATCTGGCGTGTTCCAAGCGTTAGGATAAAATAAACTTTTCTATATTTCTGTTTATGAGGCTCAGGAATATTGTTTTGTTGGTTACCGCTTGCGCTTTGTTGGCTATGGCTTACAGAGTGCAAAAAGGTGATACCCTTTGGGATTTGAGCGAGGAGTATTTAAAAGATCCCTTTCTTTGGCCGGATTTGTGGAAAGCTAATCCGCATATAGAAGATGCCCATTGGATTTACCCTGGTGATTCAATTTGCTTCCCCGGTGAGGGACCCTGCCCGGTGATCGGCAGAGGCAGAGACTCAGAGGGGGGGCAGCAGGGATCTGCTGGAAATACCGGGGGGTCGGAAAATATTGTCAGAGGCAATGCTCATACTTATCAACCTAGCGGGTCCGGCAGAGAATACAGGGTTTTGGAACAGCCGAAAACTTTTAATGTTTATTATCAAAGATTAATGCCCATATTGGAATCTGTAAAAGATAGAGATAGCAAGATAGGCAAAGGATGGTATCAGGTTTATAACGATGAAGCTAACAGGCCTATTAATTATTCTATGGAGCATGGAGTGCTTTTAGGTTATGGCAAAAGAGCATTTCCTAAATTGAAAGCAGGGGATTTTGCTGAGCTTTGGAGCACAAAAAAAGTTTCTGTTCCAAATGATGCCGGTACCACAGACGAATATTACCTTCGCCAGCTTGCCAGCATTGCCAAGATAACTGCTGTTGGCGAGTCCAATTCACGTGCAACCATAGTGCAGTCTTTTGCTACGCTCACTGTGGAAAATGCGCTTTCGCGTCCGCAAGAGCCGGTTAAAACAATAGATGTGAAATCTTTTAAATCGATTAAACAGGCCAAGGCAAACGAGATGGCTGAGGTTGTTCTGTTTATGGATAAAAGCATTGTCCCTAGCATGTATTCTTATGTATTGGTGGATATGGGCAAAAAGCAGAATTATGTGCCCGGCAGTGCAGTGGCCTTTTGGGATATGGAAAAAAGAGACCCGACTTTGCCGCCCAGACTGCTAGGAAGAGGTTTGGTATTGTATTCAGATGATTCTCGTTCAACAGTTTTAATAAGAGATATTTATAATGCAACTCGTCGCATAGATATTGGAACTCCGGTTTCTTTAACGCATCAGCCGGTATTGTGATTTGAAAAATCCTTTCTTATTTCGCTTAACTGCTTTTTTCTTTTTTATGGGCCTGTGTGCTTGTTCAATACTTTTGCTGAGCGCTCTTGTTTTCTTTAATTTTCCGGAAATAGGCATATGGTTCGCAGAATTGCTTCGGTAGCAGTTCCACTCAGATTGCTTTTGTTTTTGGTAGGCATTTTGCTTGCTACATTTGTTCTTGCCGGCATAGGCTTTCAGAGCATTGGAAGCAAGAAACAGCTTATAGTGAAAAAATACGAGTCTGACAAGATAAATTTAAAGGCGGCTATAATTGAAAGTTCAAGAAAAGAAACGGAAGCAATTGTAATGGAGCTTCAAAGATTTTCTCATAGCGAAGATTATTTGCAAGATTCTTTGCCGGGAATTTTATCTGCATTTGTGTTTAGGGATGGTGTTTTGATTTACCCGAAAATAAGTGAAGAGAGAGGTAACGAGTTTTATCTGCTGGAACATAGCGATGCGCTTGTTTTAAAGAAATTTTTGGATTTGCAGAAAGCAAAAAAATTTGCAGAGGCTAGAAAATATGTTTTGGGTGTGGTTGATTCTTTTATGCTGAGTCCTAGCACGGCCAGTTTGGATTGGGACAGCTATATGTTGGAAAAGATGCTCAATGATATCCTTTGCGAGCAGAGTTTGAACAAGGGAGAGCAGGAAAAGTTTGGGAAGATTTTCAGCAGGACAAAGAGGTTTTTGAGAATTTTAAATACTTATGCTGAACATAGAGATTTTTTGCTTGCGCTTGGAGCTTATGCGAATTATTTAAACGATAGCTATTCTTTTATTCAACATGAGGGAGAAGTTTTTTTGGTTGTTAATTCTATTATCGCTAAACTGGACAGTACATTTTATTCAAGCAAAATGAGCAGGGCCATACAGGAAACTGCAAAGGAGTGGAGTTTTATTCCGTATTCAATTTCTGCGAAATTCCCTTTTGGCGAGTCTAATGTTTTAACGGAAAATGATATTGTGATTGAAGAGGATTTGGATGCGGCAAAGAAGGATGAGACTAATATTATTTTGCTGATGCTTGTTTTTTCTTTGATAATTCCTATCATAGGCGTTGTGGTTGTGTATAGGGGTATTTCCAGGGAAAGGCAGTTGCGCAAAATGAAGGACAATTTTCTTTCTGCGATGTCGCACGAGTTTAAGACACCGCTTACTTCCATAAAGATGTATTCCGAGTTGATGACCAGGAGGCCGGAGAAAATCTCTGCGTATACGGGGGTTGTGCTTAAAGAGACTAACCGTTTGGAGAGTTTGATTGAGGCAATTTTAAATTATACCAGGATGGAGAGCGGTAAAAAGGTTTTTCGCTGGGAGAGCCTGGATTTGTCTGAGTGTGTGAACAAGGTGTGCGATTCTTTGGATGTTATTGCGAGCGGCAAAGGTTTGGAGTTAAAGAGGTATGTGGCAAAAGATTGCAATATAACAGGGGATTATTCTTCTATTTACAGCCTTGTTCAAAATTTGGTGGATAATGCGATTAAATACACGGCAGAGGGTTATGTTTTTGTTAGGCTTGAGCAATCAGAGCAATCGATTTCTTTTTCCGTTGAAGACACCGGCAAAGGCATTCCGGTTAGTGAGCAAAAGAACATATTTGAAGGCTTTTACAGAATTGGTGACGAATCCACAAGGGAAACAAAGGGTTCTGGTTTGGGTCTAGCTATTGTAAAGCGTACAGCAGATGCGCACAAAGCCTTAATCGCACTAAAAAGTGCCCCCGGCAAGGGGGCAACTTTTACGGTTACATTTAAGAATTAGAGGCGGTAGTGCATTTTTCACATTTTTTCATTTAAATCTTGTTATTCGTCAGATTTTTTTGTATATTCATAGGTAGAGGCTTCTGCTTCTTGCCCTTGGTTATTTGCTGTGCCCGCAATTGGCGCGGGATTACCCAGATAATCAGGGGCTTTTTCTTTATTCAAATACAGCAACTTGCCTTCATTTATCCAATTTGCAATACTGCTCCCAGACTTACCGTATGTAGAAGTTATTATATTAAAGTCTATATCCTTACCCTTTCCTGGTTCAAGTATGACAATTACATTATTATCGGCTATAGTAACTTCTGTAAGTATAGAGAAACTATCAGTTCTGTTGCCTTTGAATATAGCTATAGGGTTTGCAATGGCCATTGGTAAGTCCATTAAGTCCGTAGCTTTGAATTCATGTTTTTTCATTTTCTTTAAAAGCTTGTTTCCAAAAAGTTTCAGAGGTTTATTTACAATTCCAACATCTAACAGCAGATCTGAAGGTTTGCCGAGAATGAAAATGAAATGATCTGCTGTTTCAGGTACGAATCTTTGCAGTTTGGTGTTGAAATCCTCTTCCATACTACTTAGACGGAACTCAGAGGAAAAAAAATGAAAAAAGTGACAAAAAAAATTAAATTTCGATAAAAATGAATTTATAAACAAAAAAACGCCACCTTTTGCAAGGGAGCGTTTTTAAAGAAATCCAAAAAATTAGAACTTTTACGGTTACATTTAAAATTTAACAGAAGCGTCTATGCCAACTATTGTTGTAATATCGGCTTCATCGTTGTTTACGCTACCGATGGTAAAGCCAACCCATGTTCCAACTTCAATGGTTTCTTTAATAGAAGCAAAGTAGCCAACTGCGGGCGTCAGCTTGAGTTCTCTGCCCTCAAGTTTCATGGGCACATCTTTAAATTCAGTTCCATCCACTGAGGACGTACCAAGACCGGCTTTTGCATCAAAAGCGACCCAAATGGTGCTTTGACCCATGGTGAAATCCAGTTCAATGCCGCCATCTAAATCCATGCCTCTGGCATATTTGCCGGCGCTTTCAGATGTTTCTGTATATATGGATAAATCAACGCCTGCACCCAGTGATAATGCGGGTGATAGCTCCATAGAAAATTGAACACCTGGTTTGAAGCTCCAAGCTGTAGTATTCAATGGAAAACCAACCTCAACACCTGCGCTTAACATACCTGGAAGAATCTGGTAACGTGCGCCGAGTGCATAATTGCCAAGAGCATCTCCCCAATTTTGGGCTGTCAACTCCAAATTTGCCATTGGGCTGTAGCGGACTTTAACTCCAAAACCGCCGTCAATTTCTTCGGTAGATTGGCGTGATTGTTCAGTGCCAATTTTCACTTGTCCTTTTCCTTCTTCAATCACTGGGAATTTATCCCAAGCGGCGAAAGATGATACTGTGCAAGCAAGGGCTACTGCTAGAATTTTTTTCATAAAACACTCCTAATTAAAGTTTTATGGAAGAAATTTAGAAAAAAATAACAAATTTGTCATTATTCTGTAATAAAAAGGATATAAAATGCTAAAAAAAAGGGATAAATTTCTAATTTCTTGCCATGATTGATGGCAAAACAAGGATTTTAGGGGTATTTGGCAACCCGGTGGAACACACAAAATCTCCTGCCATTCATAACGCATTGCTAAAAGACTGCGGCATAAATGCGGTTTATTTGCCACTGCCAGTTGAAAAACAAGGCTTAAAAGATGCCATAGCCGGATTCAAAGCTATGGGTTTTGCCGGCGCAAATGTTACCATCCCATTCAAAGAACTGGTAATACCGCTGTTAGATTGCATATCCCCCGTATCAAAGGCTACAGGCAGCATAAATACACTCTATTGGGAACAAGGCAAACTCTGCGGAACCAGCACTGATGGCTTGGGGGCGTTGAGAAACCTTGAAGCTGCAGGAATAGACATAAAAGGCAAAAATATAGCCATGCTCGGTAGCGGCGGGGCTGCAAAAGCACTAGCTTACGCTTTTTTGGAAGAAGGCGGTGCCGCAAGCCTGAAAATCTACACCATAGAACCTGAACTCTGGAACCTGGAACTCAAAAATTTGAGCCTGCACGATTTCAACGATGCAAAAGAGGGCATAGACCTGCTTGTAAACGCAACTCCGCTGGGAATGCACCCAAACATAGACCAAACCCCTGTGGATAAATCGGTTCTCTCAAGCTGCATGGCTGTTTTTGACATTGTGTACAACCCGCTCAAAACAAGGCTTTTACAGGAAGCTGAAGAAGCAGGGTGCAAAACTTTGGGCGGAATTGGCATGCTTATATATCAAGGATTGGAGAGCTTCAAACTGTGGTTCCCAAATTCAAATCCAAACCCTAAACTCGTATTTGAGGTGCTAAGTGCCGGATAACATTTACTTCACAGGATTTATGGCAAGCGGAAAAACCCGCATAGGAAAGTTGCTGGCTTCGCACTTGAAAAGACATTACGTAGATTCCGATGCTTACATTGCAGACCGTGCAAAAAAAAGCATAACGGAAATTTTTGAACAGGATGGCGAAGCGAAATTCAGAGAATTGGAAAAAGAAGCCATAAGGGAAATTTCAAAAAAGAAAAATGTGGTGGTATCCCTTGGTGGCGGTGCTATTACGCAAAGCGAAAATGTGCATGTTATCAGAGATTCCGGCATATTGATATGCATGAGAGCCGAACCTGAAATTTTATGCGAGCGGATAGGGCGAAACAATTCTCGGCCTTTGATGGCAGGCTTGGAGCCGGAAGAGAGACTTGAAAAGATAAATAGCATGCTTGCAGACAGGGAAAAATATTATGCTCTTGCGGATTTTAGAATTGACAGCAATGAAGGCCCGCCGGAAGAACGAGTGCTTCCGCAAATAATGGAAGCCTTGAAATTGTGGGAGCATTTGGTTGCCAGGGTGGAACTTTCTTCCGGTGCTTGTTATCCTATTTTCATTGGGAAAAATATTTTGAAACATGTTCAGGTGTTGCTGAAAAAATTAAAGCTTTTCCCGCAAAATGAAATACTTGTTTGCACGGATTCAAATATTGCCAAAAAGCAAAATGATAATTTGAAAATGCTGCGTAAAAAAACAGGGGATAGCAAGAGCTTTGTTTTCCCCGCAGGTGAAAATAGCAAGCAGCTTGAAGTGCTGAACCGTCTTTGGACTTTTATGCTCAAGAATCGCTATAGCCGCAAGAGCTGTCTTTTGCAGTTCAGCGGCGGCGTGGTTGGCGACATGGCGGGTTTTGCTGCCGCAACTTACCAGAGAGGAATTTCTTTTGTGCAAATTCCAACCTCGCTTTTGGCAATGGTGGATAGCAGCGTTGGCGGCAAAGTGGCCATTAACCATACAGAAGGCAAAAATATGATAGGTGCATTTTACCAGCCCAAAGCGGTGATGTGCGATTTAGCCGTTTTGAAAACTTTGCCTAAAGAGGAGTTTCGCGCAGGTCTTGCCGAGATTGTGAAATACGGGATTATATATGACGCTGAATTTTTCCAGTGGCTTGAAAAGAATGCAAATGCGATTATAGAAAAGGACTTCGCCGCATTAAAATACATAGTCAAGCGTTCCTGCGAAATAAAGTCTGCAGTTGTTGGCGAAGATGAATTTGAGCTTGGCCTCAGAGCTATTTTGAATTACGGCCACACTTTTGGTCATGCAATAGAGAAAATCACCGATTACAAAAAGTTTTCGCATGGGATAGCCGTGGGTCTGGGCATGAGGGTTGCCGGCAGGTTATCCACTATAACAGGCCGTTGGAGCGCAGAAGAGGAAAACAGGCAAAACGAGCTTTTAACCAAATTTCGCATCCCAAAGACTTTAACTCAGTGCAAAGTTGAGTGTCAGTTAAAAGCGGTGTGGAATGCCATGGCCTCAGACAAAAAGGCAGACAAGAAAACACGTTTTTATATTTTACCATTAAAGATAGGCGTGGTAGAGAAAACTTCCGCCCCAACAAAAGAACAAGTGCTGGAGGCATTCAAGGCGGTGATATGAAAAAAATCCTGAAAATCCTGTTAATCCTGCAAATCGTGGTTCAGACGTTTTCCTGCTCCGGTTACGAGCGTGAGAATTTTCGCATGGAAGTGGGCAAGAGATATGAATTGAAAAAATGGCCGGATCAAGCGTATATAGATACTTTGGAACGTTTTTTTGCTAGGGAATATGTTAGGGAGCAAAAGAAAAAAGCTGAGATAAGCATGGATATGAACAATAATGTTATGAGCTTGCCTAAAAAAGAAGAAAAAAAAGCTGAGAGAATTCCTGAGAAAAGAGCGCAAAGAATGCCTGAGCAAAGCATAGAATCTTTTCCGGATAAATTTTTTCATGCCTTATACAATCTTTCCGAGAATCCCGGCAGCAGCGAATATGGGCGAAAGTACAAGGCTAAGGGCGGCGAGAATCTGGAAGAGTTGCTTTTGAGGATTTATGGAGCGCAAGTTAAGAGAGTTCCTAAAAATCTTTCGGAAGGGATGATAAAAAGGCTGAATCCGGGTGTTGATGTCAGCTCTTTTGCTGAAGGTGAAATGGTGCTTTTGCCCAGCGTTAAGTGATGCTTGCAATTTCTTTCATAGCAGCTTCTACATCTGCGAAAACAGCATTCTCTCCTATGCCTTGAATTAAGAATTTTTCCAATGCTGGTTGCCTTTTGATTGCAACATCAACTTCGGGATCAGAACCCTTGGCATACGCACCTATGTTTATTAAATCTTCGTTTTTGCGGTAAACGGCAAGGCTTCGCAAAAGTGTAGCGGTGAGATCTTTGAATTCTTTGCTGACTATGTCTGTGCGGCAACGGCTTATGCTTGCCAGAATGTCTATTGCCGGATAATGATTTTTATTCGCCAATGCTCGTGAAAGCACAATGTGACCGTCTAAAATTGAACGAACCGCATCTGCTATGGGATCGTCCAAATCATCGCCGTCAACTAAAACCGTATAGAGGCCGGTTATGCTGCCTTTGTCGCTATAGCCGGCGCGTTCAAACAACTTAGGCAAAAATGCAAAAACAGATGGCGTGTAACCTTTTGTTGCCGGCGGTTCGCCAACCGCCAGGCCAATTTCACGTTGCGCCATTGCCAAACGTGTTGTGGAATCCATCAAAAAGAACACATCTTCGCCTGCATCTCTGAAATATTCCGCTATGGTCATAGCTAAAAAACTTGCCTTTAAGCGAACAAGGGCCGGCTGATCGCTGGTTGCAACAATTACCACTGAACGCTTTAAGCCCTCCGGCCCCAAATCTTTTTCAATGAATTCCCGAACTTCCCTGCCTCGTTCGCCTATCAATGCTATTACATTCACTTTCGCAAGGCAATTTCTCGCTATCATGCCCATTGAAACGCTTTTGCCAACACCTGAGCCTGCAAAAATTCCCATTCTCTGCCCACGCCCGATTGTTAAAAAACCATCAACTGCACGGAGACCGGTGAGCATGGGATCTTTTATGCGATTTCTTTGCATGGCAGTTGGCGGTGTTGCGTAAATTGAGCGATGAGTTTCGCATTTCACTTCGCCCAGAGAATCCATTGGATTTCCCATACCGTCTAAAATTCTGCCCAAAAGCTGATAGCCAACCGGTGCTGTTATGGTTTCTCCTTTTGCCGCAACAATCATTCCGGGCCTTATGCCTTCGAGCGGACCGAGTGGCATAATCAAAGTTCTGGTTTCTCTGAATCCCACAACTTCCGCATGGCAAACTATTTTTCCGTTTTGTTCAATAGTGCAAAATTCGCCAATGCCGGCATTGGGACCTTCGCATTCAACTACCAAGCCTATAATTTTCACCACACGCCCGCGAACATCTGCAAGGCGAATGCGGGATATCTCTTCTAGCTTATTCATACATCTCGTTTATTTCTTTTTCAAACTTTCTCTCAATAGCTTTGCGGCGAAGTTTTAACGTTGGCGTTAAAAGCCCGCTCTCCGGTGTGAGAGTTTCAAAAACAGCTTTCCACTTTTTAACCTTTTCCCAGTCGCTCAGGCGTTTATTTACCGTATCCACATGCTTTTGCAGTTCAACTTGTATCCTGCGGGAAGTAAGCGCTTTTTCAAGATCAAAATCAGTATCTCTCTTTTTTAATTTGTGCATGATTATGTCTTTATTCAAAAACAGAATTGCAGATGTGAATTTTCTCTGTTCCGCAAACACCTGTGCGGCTTCTATAAAGGCACGTTGGCTAAGGGCCTGTTCTATTGGAATTGGGCTTACATATTTACCGGTGCTCGTTTTGAACATTTCCTTTAAGCGCCCAGTTATCCAAACAAAATTGTCTTCGTCTATGCGGCCCTTATCGCCTGTGCAAAAGAAACCGTCATCGGTAAAGGCTTCTGCATTTAAATCAGGGCGATTGTAATATCCGCTGAACACGCTCGGGCCCTTAACCTGTATTTCTCCTTCTGGGGAGATTCTCACTTTTAAATTGTTCAATGGTTTGCCAACAGAGCCCATCCTTTTATTTGACGGGCATTCCGCAGAGATAACCGGAGAAGTTTCCGTTAGTCCGTAGCCTTCGTAAAGTGCCAAGCCTATGTTTCTCAAAAATCTGTTCACCGAAACATTTAAAGGGGAGCTTCCCGAAACCATTAGATAAAAATTGTCGCCAAGAGCTGCGCGCATTTTTGAATAGACTAGTTTATCCCATATTGTATGGCGTAAACTCTTTGTCATGGGGTCTGTGTTTTTTGCTTTGTTTATGGCGTATTTTGCCAGCCACCTTGCGGGCAACGGTTTTCTGTTTGCTCCGTCTATCAGTTTTTCGTAAAGCTTTTCCAGAATTCTCGGCACAACTGTCATTATTGACGGACGGATTTCCGGCAAATATTTTCCGACGTTGTTTGGGGTGTCTGCAAAATAAATGGATATTCTGCAGCAGGCAAAATAATAAACCACCAGTCGCTCAAATATATGCGCAATAGGCAAAACACTCATGCACACATCGGTTAATTTAACCGGGAAAAATTCTGCGATTGCTCCCATTTGCGAAACTATGTTTGCTTGCGTTAAGGGAACTCCTTTTGGCGTTCCTGTTGAACCGCTGGTATAGATAATGGAAAAAATCTCATTTTCATTTATGCTTGCCAGCCGTTCCGTAAATTTTTGTCGTTCGCTGTCCGAATCTATTTTTTTTCCTTTTTCCAAAAGTTCATTCCATTCAGGCAAATTGAAATTAATTAAATGATCTATAGATTTTACCAGCGGCTTGATTTGCTCGGAAAGATTTTCCCAGGAATCTATTGCTATGACCTTCACTTGAGCGTCCTTAACCTGATATTCAAAATTCTTGGAAGATATGTTTGAAAACAGAGGAACCGTATAGCCGCCGCAAATTTGCGTTGCAATGTCAACCATAATCCATTGCGGAGAACTGGGTGCGATTATTCCAACGCCAACTCCTTTGCCAACTCCTATTTCGCGCAGAGCAATGCTTAAATAATAAATGCTGTTTTGCAAAACTTCAGGCTCATAGCGAACCCACTCATCGTTAATTCTGTGAAAATGCCCTTTGAATTGAGGTTCCTTAAAAGCTTGTAATAACGCAGCCGGAAGTGATTTTTCAGTCGCGGTGTACATAATCTGTCGCATACCTCCTGACAGTTTCAACTATGGTTTTCAATCCGAATGCAGTTGCACCATGTTCGGTGTACTTGTAGCCGTTTGCTGCAAAGTCAACTCCGGCTATATCCAAGTGCGCCCACTGAATTTCTTCTTTCACAAATTCCTTTAAGAACAGGGCTGCGGTTATGGCTCCCGGGCCATCGTCCGTAATGTTGCGAAGATCTGCAACCTTGTCTTTAAGTCCGGCGGCGTATTCTTCGTCTAGCGGCATTCTCCACCATTTTTCTCCACACTCCGTACCGGCTTCTGTTATGGCTAAGGCAAGCCCGTCATTATTGCTGAACATTCCGCCAATTGAAGAGCCGAGTGCACGTTTTATGGCTCCGGTTAGGGTGGCTATATCTATTATGTGAGTTGCGCCAAGTGCAGCAACTTCTTCAAGTCCGTCTATTAAAACAAGCCTGCCTTCCGCATCGGTATTTTCTACCATAATGGTTTTTCCGTTTTTTGCTTTGAAAATATCTCCGGGCAGCATTGCATTTTCTCCTGGCCGGTTTTCTGCCAGGCAAAGGACGGCGTCCACTCTTATCGGGAGTTTAAGCTGGGCTATAATCTGAATTGCAGCCAAAACTATTGCCGCTCCGGACATATCGCATTTCATTTCGTGCATTTTGTCGCCGGGTTTCAAGCTTATTCCACCGGTGTCAAAAGTTATGCCTTTGCCCACAAGCCCTATGTGAAGTTGAAAGTTTACACGCTCTTTAGGTTTATGGCTGAGCGTGACCATTGCAGGTTCATTTTTGCTGCCGCGCCCGACTGTTAGAATTCCATGGTAGCCTTCTTTTTCCAAATCTTTGGTTTTGCGTATTTTTATGGA
>Ga0181987_12275_pt1 | contig 13699 bp, 16 predicted proteins | sample TergutCo191P1_FD_120224 | JGI IMG/M metagenome (GOLD analysis project Ga0181987, IMG submission 120224)
TCAAAAGCCTTGAAGGATATGAAAATCTGGAAGGCTACGTAGAATGGGCCATGCGCGCAGACTCTTTGATAAATGGCAAAGTCAAAATTCCAAAACTAGACGAATCTTATGCCATGAAAAAGGTAAAAGTTGGGCCGCCGTTCTGGACTGCGAAGAAAATATTCATAGCGTCTATGTTCGCAGCCTCTGCCGTAAGCTTGGGAACTGGAATTTGGCAAAACGGCTCGGTGAACAATAAAACCAAAACAGCGAACAAATTGTATGAAACTGCCAGGAATTCAGCCATAGACCAAAATAGAGACGACTATAATGTATATGCCAAAGCTTATGAAGATAAGATTGATAGCCGATATAATAGCGTTATAGCCCGAAATTCACTTTATCTTGCTGCCACCGGCTTTGCCGCTGTTGGCGTTGTGTACATCGTTTTTTAAGGAGACTCCAAAATGAAAATTCTGCTCCCTTCGTTCTGCATCTTCCTAAGCATTATGCTCGCCGGTTGCGCCGATGATTTCAGCAAACCGCCAGACATCACAGAACCGGGCTCCGGCAAAACTGTTGCTTGTGTTGTAAACGGTGTTTGCAATAAAAAGCTCAGTGCAGGCGCATGCGAGTTAATGAGCGGGGAACAACTGGCAAGTTGCCCAAACCCTTCCTCGGAAATAAAAAACTTTGAACTGAACATAATAAACGACAGATGGCTGTTCGTAAGAGGCTATGTTTCGCTTAAAGATTCCTCAATGGCATTGGACAGCGTCAAGGTTAGCAGCACTGCCCCCGGAGTAAATATAAGTTATGACAAAAATCCTGTTGCAGGCAAATATAATTTTTATGACAGGGTAAGGGGAATTGATTTGAGAGATTCTGCTATTAAATGCGGTGAAAACTATAATGTGTGCGTAAATGTTTTTATCGCCGGCAATGACGTATCTGACACGCATTGCAAAAACTTTAAAAAGCCCAGCTCTCTTTGCAACAAGCCCTCAGATCCAGCGCTTGCCGCGCCAACCATAAGCGGAGATTATAATTTCCCGGATTTCACCTGCAAATGGTCAAGAGACTCTGCTTCATACGGGCAAATGGCAACGCCGCAAATGACAGGCACTAGCGATTGCGAAAAGAAAATGTACTATGTTTCTTCTGGAAGAGACACCACTTGGCTCACGCTTGATTCTTCCAGAACCCTTGCCGGAGGCGTATTCTCCAACACTGTTTCTACCGTTACTGTTCGCGGAGTTATTCATTGCAGTTATGCCGCAACCGGGCAAGAGGGAATATTGAACAAGAACTGCAACGGAATTAAAATAACACCTACTCCACCGCCGAATAATGTCTCCGGAAAAATAAGTTTTAAAGAAAACTACTCGGAAGGAGATAGCCTTTTTTTTTTCGCAGGAGTGAAGGCTAAGGATTCTGTTGTGAGCAGCGTTTTAATTGGTGATTGGGAAGATGCCTTATGCGATAGCGCCAAGCCGGTGATTGTTGTAGAGGGTCTTACAAATAATTTAACGGTTTCCGGGCAAACAGTCAAAGCCTATGCCGTAGCAACTTGCAATGGAACAGACTTTGTGCTAGACAGCGCAGAAGCCCACGTGCTTCCTGATTTAGATGTTGGAGAATGCGCTTTGACCGGTAGTTCAAAAGCCACAATGCGCAGCGACCAAACTTTGACTGTGAATCTCGCTGTAAGCAATAGCTACGGAAGATGCGATGAAGTAGAATATTCCTTTTCAGGAAACACATGGCAATCAGATGGCGCATTTTCATTGTCTGGCTTGGGAAATGAAACTGTAAATCCAAAAGCAAGATGCAAAGGATCGCAAAATTCAAAAAACTGCCCTGCGGTAAGCGTAGCGCTCTTCAGGGAATTGAAATGCACAGGCAACGACAATAGAAGCCTCACATTTGACAAGGGAAAAACAATTGTTGAATTCTCATGCGACCAAAAGAAAGGAGATTATTATATAAGCTGTGAATATCCAAGCCGTCCTAATAACGAAACTTATAATTTCACAGTTGAAATTGAAGGATATAAAGAAGGAAATTCAGAGAATGATATACGGAAAAACGGCGGAGATAACGGTTATAATTTCCCAAATCTTGAACCGACTCAGTTGAGTGAAAATTTATATTTGTATCCAGAAGAAATTGTAGTGAAAACCGAACAACAGGGGTTAAAATGCGGAATGTGGTGAAAATTGGCTTTATTGCCTTTGCGCTTTTGTTTATTTCTTGCAGCGGTGACTTTCCGGATTCGCCGCCGGCATATGAATTTTGCAAATATGAAAATGCAAAAGGCCAGTCACAGTGCAAAAGCATTCATGAATTGCCGGCAAGAAGCGATTGCTCAGGAATGATGGGATCAATCGTAGATAGTTGCGGTAATTGACATGGATTGGTATTATATAGATCCCTCCAAGCCAGAAGGCAAAAGGAGGAACGGGCCTTGGTCGCTCAGGCAAATGCTCGGATTCGCCGAGCAAGGCGCGTTTGTGCCGGAAACGCTTGTGTGGAGAGACGGCTACGAAGGATGGAAACTCTGGTCCACAGTTGAGCCAGAAGTCAAATGCGAATTTCAGGTAGAAACCATAAAACAGGTTATAGAAGAAAAAGTATTGCCGAGCTTAGCTGCCGACAAAGCAAATTACGCAAGCTTTTGGATGAGGCTATGCGCTCTTGCCTTGGACTACGTTGTGATACAACTAATATTTATTCTGTTAACTCCATTTCATGCGCACTTGGGAATAGTCGCTCCGCAAGCAACACAAACACTCGCAGAATTAATGCCCACAACAATATTTATGCTCAGCATCATATTCTGCTACAATTCTATTTTTGTGAAAAATTATTCCGGAACGCTGGGAAAAATGGCGCTTGGCATTGTAGTTGTTCGCCACGATGGCAAACCCATGACTTGGAGCTGCGCATTTTTAAGGTCTTTTCTCTCAATATTCTTTTTTGGCGTCAGCCATTTGCTGGCCATTTTTGACATGGAAAAGCGAGCCTTGCACGACGTTGTAGCAAACACCAGAGTTTTGAAACTGCAAAGAGCATAGCAAATGAAATTAACAATAAACGGCGAAATCAAAGAAATTGACTTTCCAACGCTTGGCCAGTGGGCTGCCGCCCAATTAGAAAACACAAAAGGAATAGCCATAGCCGTAAACGACAGTGTTGTGCCAAGCTCAAAATGGAATTCATTTGCTCTAAACGATGGCGATAAAATTTTGGTGGTAACTGCAGCATGCGGCGGATAACTGTTCAGGGCAAAATTTACCCGGAAGTCCAAGTTGGAATGAGAGAAATCATTTTAAACGACAAGGAAATTCCAAGCATAAATATTTACGACGTAGGGGCAATCCTCTGTGATTGCCCCTCTTTGCCAAAAATCCGTGCCAAATGGCCAAAAAATAATTTAACACAGCGAGAGGCTGCGCAAAAAGGAATAATAACGCCGGAAATGGAATACGTAGCAATCAGAGAAAACGTGGATGCGGAAATTGTGCTAAAAGAACTCGCTGAAGGCAGAGCTGTTTTGCCGGCGAACAAAAATCATCCGGAATGCGAGCCCATGATTATAGGCAGAAAATTTCTGGTGAAGATAAACGCAAACATAGGCAACTCTGCGCTCGGCTCGTCAATAGAAGAAGAAGTTGAAAAAATGGCCTATGCGGTAAAGCTTGGCGCAGACACCGTTATGGACTTGAGCACGGGAAAAAACATACATGAAACTCGTGAAGCTATTTTGCGAAAAAGCCCGGTTCCAATCGGCACGGTTCCAATTTACCAAGCATTGGAAAGAGGCAGTGGCAATTTAAGCTGGGAAGTTTTCAGAAGCACTTTAATAGAACAGGCAGAGCAAGGCGTTGATTATTTCACCATTCACGCCGGGCTTTTAAAAGATTACATTCCGCTTGCGGCAAAACGCACAACCGGCATAGTTTCACGTGGCGGCTCCTTGATGGCATGCTGGATGCAAGCCCACAAACAGGAAAATTTTTTATACACGCATTTCAAAGAGATTTGCGAAATTTTAAGGGAATATGATATCGCTATTTCGCTCGGCGACGGGCTTCGCCCCGGAAGCATAGCAGACGCAAACGATGAAGCTCAGTTCGCAGAATTGAAAACGCTCGGGCAGCTCACAAAAATCGCTTGGGACTTAGGCGTTCAGGTTTTGATTGAAGGCCCCGGCCATGTTCCTCTGAACAAAATAAAAGAGAATATGGACTTGCAACTTGAGCTTTGCCACGGCGCTCCTTTTTACACGCTGGGCCCGCTTGTAACAGACATAGCTCCCGGCTACGACCACATAACAAGCGGAATTGGAGCCGCTGTAATAGGAATGCTGGGCACTGCCATGCTTTGCTACGTAACTCCAAAAGAGCATTTGGGACTTCCAAACAAAGAAGATGTTCGCACGGGCGTTATCACATATAAATTAGCAGCGCACGCCGCAGATATTGCCAAGGGCAACGAGCAAGCTCTTTTAAGAGACAAGGCTCTCAGCCGCGCGCGCTTTGACTTTCGCTGGGAAGATCAGTTCGCTCTTTCGCTTGACCCTGAAATGGCAAAGTCTTTTCACGACGAATCACCCGATTCAAAATTCTGCTCAATGTGCGGCCCTAATTTTTGCGCAATGAGGAACATGCAAAATGCAATCAAACATTGAAAAGCTCCTTGCGGAAAAACAAAAGCAAGGACTTTTTCGCGCTTTAAGCCTGCCTGCGGGAATTGACTTTGCAAACAACGATTATCTTGGCCTCGCTGATCATTTTGAAATTAAAAAAACAGCAGCGGACGCATATATAAAATATGGAGCTGGCAGCAAAGGCTCCCGGCTTTTGGGCGGAAACAGCAAATTATTTGAAGACACGGAAAAATGGCTCGCAAACTGGAAGGGCACGGAAGCCGCTCTTATTTTCAACTGCGGATACAGCGCAAACCTCGGTGTTATATCCGCATTTTGCAACGATTCAAAAACGCACCTGTTCTGCGACAGGCTAAGCCATGCCAGCATTCTGGATGGCTATGCGATGACAAGTTCCAAACTGCACAGATTTAAGCACAACTGTCCAAAAGATTTGGAGAAAAAACTGCAATCCGCCGAAGGTTTCAAGCTAATAGCCGTTGAAGCCGTTTACAGCATGGACGGAGACATAGCGCCTCTTGAAGAATATGCCGGTTTAGCGGAAAAATACAATGCAATGCTCTATGTTGACGAGGCTCACAGCGACGGAATTCTTGGACCCGGCGGCAAAGGCTTGGCTGTGCCTGGCAAAGTTCATCTATCGCTCACAACTTTTGGCAAGGCTTATGGAACAATGGGAGCTTGCATCTTTGGCTCTAAGCTTCTGATAGATTATATTGTGAACCATGCTCGCAGTTTTATTTACTCAACGGCAATTTCGCCGGGAGCTATTGCTGCAATGCAAAAGGCTGTTGAAGTGGCTGCAAGGGAGAGTTTTCGCAGGGAAAAAACGCTGAAAATGGCGGCAAGCTTTAGGCAGAGAATTGCCGGTGCCGGCATTAACTGTTTGCAAAGCCAAACCCAAATAGTGCCTGTGGTGCTTGGTACCGTGGAAAAAACTCAAAAATGCCATGCTTTTTTGGCTGAAAAAGGTTTTTGCACAGCTTGCATTCGCCCTCCAACGGTGCCAAACGGCACGGCAAGGCTTAGAATAAATATAACAGCGGCGCATAAAGAAGAAGACATTGAAAATTTAGCCGAAACATTAATTTTGTATATTCAATCCCATGAGTAAACTATACATAGCAGTGTTTGCGTTGCTGGCTTTAGTGTCTTGCAGTGACAACTTGTTTGGAAACGGCGGCAGTACCGGAAAGGATTGCGGCAACGACATTCAATGCTTGCGCATGCAGGCAGAAAACGATTTTAGATCCGGCCAATATGAGAGTGCCTATAATGCCTATAGCAAAATAGTGGAAATAAACCCGAGAGCCTCCGTTGGTTATTTTGGAATGGCAAAAGTAAGTTTTTGGTGGAAAAATGAGCATCCGTTTGATATATTCAAGTACATAAACTTTGGCGACAGTGAAGTTCCATTTGTTGACTATCCGATAAATGTCCAGAACGAGATATACCAAGCCATGAAATTCATCGCAGAACCGCTTTCTAATTTAGAGAGACGTGATTCGCTTACCGCGCTTTATGAACTTCATCAAATAAATGACCCTAGCCAGGCTAAAAGGCTCGCTGAATTTAGAAGAGTATTTTGCAATGGCAATCCAAACGGAACCTGCAACGACACAACTTCCGGCAAAAAGGAGCCCTTTCCTTTAAGCGACCGAGAATACAAATCTAACTCCTATTATGGCGGATTTTCCGTTTCTTCAATGGCCAAAGCTCTTTTGAACTTTTTTGATATAAACAAAGACGGCTGCATAACAAGAAAAGGCGTACACGGCGTGGATAACCCGGGAGACACAACAGAACACAAAAAATGGGAAGCTTGGGGCTGTTCAAAAAATAAAAAAGGAATATTTGAGCACGATTTTACCATCAATTTTGTAAAAGACAGCCTTGGAAATTTCACTATTGACATGGAACAGCTTATGGACGAGCTTGACGAACAACTTGAGGACTATTACTTGCAGCAATTGGAAGATCCCGACGCGACGCCGCCACCTCAAATTGCAGACATTAACTCCAAGATAGACGATTTCTCTGAAAATATGGGAGAAGTGATAAATATACTTGGCAATTTGGGAATAGACCGAGGAGCAAACACAGGCGACTCTATTGCTGAAATTCCCGCAGACACAACGGATTGGCAAGAGGAGCTAAATAAATATAAAGATATTGCATCGTTTTACAAAATGGGTTCTCGAACGGATGAAGATGGCGATGGCTGCATAGACGAAGAGCTTTTAGACACCTTTGACAATGACGGAGATGGCCTTAACAATGAAAACAGCAAAATATCAACAACGGATATCTTTAGCCCTATTTGGGGCAAAGACGGCATAAATAACACAATGCTGGGCAACCCATTATTGGATAGGGATAACAATACCGCAATGGATATGCCTTTGATAAAATATACTCCATCAATATGGATACGCAATGTTCCAAATATAGATTTGGCAAACTGCGCTCCGGAAACATGCACGCAAATACTTGCAAACGAAGAAGGTTATTTGGTAGTAATGGCATTCACGGAACAGCCAAACTACTGGACTACAACAAACCTTGACCTTAAGCTTCAAATTGCGCAGGATATTTCATGTCCGCCAAAATATGATCTTGAATACAGAAAACAGAATATAGGTGGCTGCTGGCTATTCTATGACAATAACGAATTTACAGATTACATGAAAAAAAAATCGGGAGTTGACGGTTGCGTAAAATAATTTTTATACTGTTTTGCAGTTTTGCGTTCGCAAACGCAGTCAAAGGGCCGGAATACCGCTCGCCTAGAGTACATGGCATGGGCGGTGCTTTTGTTGCCGTTGCAGATGGCAAAGAGGCCCTTTACTACAACCCGGCCGGCTTGAATTTGATAAGCCGCATGGGAAATTTTGAGAAAAATCCGGAAATGGGCTATTTGCCTAAAAATGGTTTTGAGCTCAGGTTCCTCACACTCTCCGGTTCTACGCCAATAAGCGCAAATACGGCTACGGAAATGCTTGATCTTTGCGGAGCGCCGACTATTGGCAAGATTCTTCAAAAATTTTTGTTTCTGGATTTCAATTACCTCATTGATTTAAACTGGTGCCCGGAATTCACCAGGATAATTCCTGACGATACCAATGACTGGCCGGATTCCCTGCAGGCCAATCAAGATTTGATGCATAAATTTACCAGATTTGACCGTCTTGCGATGGGCGGAATAAGCGGGCAAATAGCTTTTGTTGAATTTGCCATGCACAACTTTGGACTAGCTATATGGCTGAACGGCACAATAGATGTTTACCCTGAATTTGGCATTATTATACCTACTTTGGGTTATGAACCCATACAGGCTGATTTTGTTGCGCAAACCGCCATGGCTTTTTCACCTTTTGACAAATGGGCTGTTGGCATTGGCTTTAAGGTTGCGAACAGGCAGTTTCTGGAGAGATATGAATTTTGGCCTAAATACGATCTTAAGGATGTTGATTTTGAAGCTGAAAAAGATACTTTAACCGATAGATTTGAGCGTGCCGGCAGGGGTTTTACGAAATTTGAGGAATATAAATATGCAATGGATTTTGGCCTTCTTTACCAGATAACTCGCCAAGTAAGACTGGGAACTTCGTTGCGCAATGTATTTTTCAGCAAACTGGCAGATTCATCCATAACCCCAGACCTCTCTTTTGGCGCTATGGCAAGCCCAATGGCTTTGCAAAGCAATAGCTGGTTTACACGCAAAGTTCACTTTGCCATGGATTATGTTGATGTATTAAATGATAATCTAAGCGATATGCCTTTATCTCATTTGAACTTTGGCGCAGAAATTGAGCAAACAGTTATACCATCTCCTTTTCAGAATATGTCGCTTTTGCCAAGGATTGGGTTTGGAGTTTTGGGCGGCGCAGCCGGTTTTGCAATAGGTTATGTAGTTGGCAGAGGCACCCTTGGCAATACTGTGGACCACATATTTGATAAAGCAGATGTTGCATTTGGAGTTAGCGGCGCTCTCATCGGTGGTTTGCTTGGAGCGGCGGTTGGCGGTTCACTCGGCTCTACTTACGGTTTTGGCAATGATATGCTGAAAGTTGCTCTTGGCGGCGGTTTTGAAGGCGGTTATTTGGCTTGGACTGTAGGTTTGACTGTTGCAGAAGCTGTGAATTTGCGTTTTGCGTCTTACGCAGAAGAAAAAGGCACTAGAACCGGACAAAAAGAGTGTAGATACTGGGTTGGTGAAGTTAGCGCAGGCTTTTGATGTCTAGTATTTTTGGAAAATTATTTAAAGTCAGTACTTGGGGTGAATCGCATGGAAAGGCGATGGGCGCGGTTGTGGACGGCTGCCCGTCTGGCATGGAAATTAGCGAGGAATATATTCAGGCTTTTTTGGACCGCCGTCGTCCGGGCCAGAGTCTTTTAACAACGCAGAGAAAAGAAAGCGACGTAGTTAAGATTTTGAGCGGAGTTTTTGAGGGCAAAACCACAGGCACTCCAATATCTTTAATTATAGAAAACGAAGACCATCTCAGCGCAGATTACGAAGCCATAAAAGACTGGTACAGGCCGGGCCACGCAGACGAAGCCTATGACAGTAAATACGGATTCAGGGATTATCGAGGCGGTGGCAGGAGTTCTGCAAGGGAAACGGTGGCAAGGGTCGCTGCAGGTTCCATAGCCCGGAAATTTTTGAGCGAAAAATGCGGCACACGGTTCACGGCGTGGCTGGACGAAGGTATTGAAGGCGAAATTGAAAAGGCCCGCAAAGACGGCGACAGCATTGGCGCTGTAGTTTGTTTGCGCATAGAAAATCCTCCGAAAAATCTTGGCGAGCCGGTTTTTGACCGCACAGAGGCGTTGCTTGCGATGGCTATGATGAGCATTCCGGCTACAAAGGGTTTTGAGATTGGCGAAGGTTTTAACTCCGCAAAAATGCGTGGCAGCGAGCACAACAAGCTTGCTGTTGGAACTTATGGCGGCATAACAAACGGCGAAGACATTTTTTGCAAAATAGCATTCAAGCCAACCCCATCCATTTCACTTCCGCAAAAGGCAAAAAACAAAAATGGCGAAACCGGGGAAATCACCATAAAAGGCCGTCACGATCCATGTGTAGCAGTGCGTGCCCCGGTAATTGCAGAAAGCATGGCAGCGCTGGTTCTGATGGATTTGTGGCTGCAGTCTATAAGTGGCTAGTTTTCTATATTACTGTTAATGTGCAAAGAATTCAATATCACCGGGCCTTGCCATCCAAGCAAACATTATATGCTTGACCCGTTTCGCAATATTGGCAAGGAACTAGCAAATTTGATAAACCGAGAAAATTATTTCGTTCTTCACGCTGCCAGGCAAAGTGGAAAGACAACGCTTCTATTGGAACTCGTAGATAAAATAAACGCAGAGGGCAAATATTATGCTTTGTATTGCTCACTAGAAAGCGCACAGGGCACTAAAGAGCCAAGCGATGGCATCCCAGCGATTGTAAAAACTATAAAATCATCCGTTACAATTTGTGGTTTACCGCCCGGCTTTGCTAAAAATGCGGATTATGAAGATTACACAAATGTTTTGAAAAACTCATTTATTGAGTACTGCCGAACCTTAAATAAACCGCTGGTAGTTTTTTTCGATGAAGCCGATTGTCTTAACGAAGGAGCCTTGATTACTTTTTTGAGACAACTGCGAGAAGGCTTTGTGTCCAGAGCAAGGGTTCCATTTATACATTCTCTTGCCCTAGTTGGAATGCGCAATATAAGGGATTACAAAGTTAAGATCAGGCCGGATAAAGAAACGCTTGGAAGCTCAAGTCCCTTCAATATTGTGAAAGAAGCATTAACTTTAAGAAATTTTACTAAACAGGAAATTGCCAAGTTATATTCTCAACACACAAAGCTAACAAAGCAAGTTTTTAAGAAAGACGCAATTGAATATATTTTTGAGCAAACGCAGGGCCAGCCTTGGCTTGTGAATGCTGTGGCTTGTGAATGTGTTGAAAAAATTTGCAAGTTGAAATACTCCATTTCAATAACAAAAGATATGGCACAGCAAGCTATTCACAACATAATTTTGGCAAGAGGAACGCACTTTGATTCTCTTATGGAGAGATTAAAAGAGGCTCGTGTTCGTAAAATCATAGAGCCATTGATTTTAGGCAATAACCTAGCGGTGAACAGGATTTCCGATGACTATCTTTACACAAGGGATTTGGGTTTGATTAGGGAGGTTGGCAAAGGCGCAGTTGAGCCAGCGAACAAGATTTACGCAGAAGTAATGGTTAGATACCTTAGCTACACTTTTCAGGAAAACTTCAAGACTGAAATGCCAAACGCCAATTTGCCCAAATACATAAAAGCTGGCAAAATAGATATTAATGCTTTGCTCAAAGAGTTTCAGAGCTTTTGGTGCGAAAACAGCGAAATTTGGGTGAAGAAATACAAGAAAAATCTTTACCAGTATGATGAAGCTGCCCCTCATTTGGTTATACAAGCATTTTTGCAGCGAGTGATAAACGGCGGCGGTGACATTATCCGGGAAATGGCTTTGGGCAAGAACCGTTGCGATATTTGCGTCAAGTGGAAGGAGCAGAAATATCCTATAGAGCTTAAGCTTTACGAAAACAACAAGACGGCAGAAAATTCATTGAAGCAGATTTGGAAATACATGGAGAGAGTGCGTTCCAAGGAAGGCTGGATTGTAATTTTTGACCGCACTCCCAAGAAAAGCTGGGATAAAAAGCTTTATGTAAAGGAAATCAAGAAAGCCGGAAAGAAGGTAACGGTGTTTGGGTGTTAAAATTTTTGGGACTTATAGACTTGGTGGCTAAGCTCTTCCAAAAACATTACCTAAGACCTCCATTGTTTCGGCAAACTTCGTAAATATCTCTAACGGCCCAAACAATATTTTCTGTATGCAAAGCCCACCACTGGTCAAGCAAATAGCTTAATCCACCGTATTTTTTCAAATAAATATATGCATTGGGAACGCTCATTTTATAAGCATCTGCAAACGCAGGAATAATACAAGCTATAAAGCTTATTTTATTTGTAGTCTCAGAATTCTCAACTTTCTGCATACGGCATTGTCTCCTTATGAAAAAATAGAAATTTCTATATTTAAATTAGAGGTTGAATGTGCAAAATATGCATTTGATAGATGAAATGACGGAAAGGCTTAAGGAGTTAAAGCCTCGCAAGGTTATTTTATTTGGCTCTTATGCTAAAGGAAATCCTACGGAAGACAGCGATTTGGATGTTCTTGTTGTGCTGGATTCGCAAGAGAGGTCAAAGACATTTGATGAATTAATAAAACGTGGCGAGCCTGTATCTGCGGCTGTTCGTGAGATTAGAAAAAAAATAGCAATGGATATAATTGTTTACACGCTTGCGGAATTTGAGTATTTGAGAAAGCAGAAAGATTATTTTGTTGAAGAGATTGTAGAAACAGGAAAAGTCCTTTATGAAAGATAGCACAAAAGCGTGGGTATTTTTTGCTGAAAATGACATAAAAATGGCGGATTCCGCTATAGATGAACCGAGATTAACAGGACAGGTTATTTTTCATTCACAGCAAGCTGTGGAAAAATATTTTAAGTCTTATTTAGTGGAACATGATATTAGTTTTCCGAAAATTCATGATTTGCCAAAGTTATATGAATTGGTAAGGGGCGTAAAAGATTGGAATATAGATGAAATTATGCTTGAGCAGATAAGTAACATATATTCTGCGTCTCGTTATCCCAGCAATATAGGTCTTTTAGCAAGTGGACAAGTACCGACAATGGAAGAATCAAAAAAAATATTTGATTTTGCAAAGAAAATTGAAAATATATTTAAAATCGAAGTTCCTGCGGACACAGGCATAGCTGATAACAGAATCCGGAATAATTAGACGAAAAATCCTGAAACCCTGTTAATCGGGGTTCATAGCCACTGTAGCCTTGCTTTCAAGCTCTTTAATGCCCAAAAGCATCGCTGCTTTGAGAACATTTTGATAGCCCATTCCCAAAGAAACATCTAAAGATTCAGCCCGCTTCCGAATTTTCGGAGTAAGGTTAATTACAATAAAATTCTCATTTTTATTTTTAGCTGTTTTCATAGACAAAAATTTTCGACCTGCCTCAAAAGCATCTGAGCAACCAAGCTCAGCTACGGTATGAAGCTCTCCTTTCTTTTTTGCCTCAAGCATTTCATCGCCGAAATCGTGAGAATCATAGTAATCGTAATCAATTTTTTCAGCCTTCGCCATATGCTCTCCTTTCTTTTTTGCTTGCCGTACGTACAGTAACAACGCTTTCTGTTGTCGGGTTAAATACGGCGGTTAGCATTTTTGACCCTGCTTTTCCAGTAGCGATCAAAAGAGAATCGTCCTTTTTGCTACCTGAAAATACTAATTTAGGATCTGCAAACAGTCTTGAGATAGCAATTTCGCTAATTTTTCGTTCTGCCATTCGCTCTTTTGCATGCTCCGTTAAAATCATAACTTAAATATACAAATTCCTAAGTCCGGTAACGCCTGTTGAAAAAAAATCAAACAAATCCTAAAATTCGGTTAATTGGGGTGCAGACAAGTTAGTTTTGAACGCAGCGCACCGCACTCAAGTTAGTCTTGTAGGTGTTTCTACAGGAGACTTCCTCTGTGTCGTAGTACATGCCAAAGAAGGAGGCGAGACCGCTGTCCCTCTCCTCCTCCAAAGTACTCCACCAGGAGCCGCTGTTGCCGATACCGCCCGGTAGAGCCGAAAATCCATATTCATCCGTTCCGCCGCCATTTTTGTTCCAACCGCTTTTAGCCTTCAATTTAGTTCCAGCCTTAAACATTCCACCCGCAGTTTCTATTAACTCACTCAACTCATCGAAGCCCGGCAAATGCCAGCCGCTGGGGCAAGCCTTTATAGCAGTCTCCCAATTGTACAACCTTCCATACTTTTTGCAATTTGCTTCACTATTGTCGTAACATTTACTTCCATTTTTGAAGGTTAAAGCCACCGCCTTTCAGGCGGTGAACTTTTAGTTGCTATATTTGTAATATGACGGTTGAATACAGACAGGGCCCCCACACGACCTACAAGATAGA
>Ga0181987_10745_pt1 | contig 13444 bp, 10 predicted proteins | sample TergutCo191P1_FD_120224 | JGI IMG/M metagenome (GOLD analysis project Ga0181987, IMG submission 120224)
GCCGCTCGCCTGGGCATCGCTGCCCGGCTCGCTCGACTTGCATGCATAAGACACGCCACCAGCGTTCGTTCTGAGCCAGGATCAAACTCTTCATAGTTGATCGACTCTTAAAATCATTTTATACTCCCTTTGACGGGAGCATGTTCGTTTACCTACCAAGTTCTTTTCTTTGCTTTCCAAGCAACAAATTGCCTCTAGGGCAACTTTCCTTGTAAAAGATTACAAGGGTTTTAAAATATAGAAATTAAAAAACGACTTGTCAAGGGACAATTCGCAGTTTATTTTCTCTACAAGCACGGATAAACGCTTATTTTTTGGCGTTTTTTATCTATGTGCTCAAATTTCACAAGACCGTCAATAAGAGCAAACAAAGTGTGATCCACGCCAATGCCTACATTATTGCCTTTGTGAAACTGGGTTCCGCGCTGGCGAACCAAAATGTTGCCGGCTATAACCTTTTCGCCGCCGAACTTTTTAACGCCCAAGCGCTTAGACTTTGAGTCACGGCCATTGCGGACCGAGCCTTGGCCTTTTTTGTGTGCCATAGCCTATCCCTCCTTTGCGACTGTTTTTTTAAGGAATTTCTTTTTGCGCACCGGCTTTGGCTGCCTGCCCGCCGCTATATCCGCAGCAATCTTCTCTTTGCGGGTCAACGGCTTGCCCTGCTCTTTTTGTTTTGCAAGGGTTGCTATGCGGGCACGTTGGCGAACCGCTACCTGCGGGTCTATTTTCGCGCTTTTGCCTGCGGCATTGATTTCGGTTACAAGCACCTCTGTGTAGCCCTGGCGATGTCCGATGCGGCGTTCGTAGCGAGTACGGCGTTTCTTTTTAACGGTAAAAACCTTGTCGTCTTTATCGTGGGAAAGAACTTCGGCCTTAACGGATGCGTTTTCCAAGACAGGGGTGCCTACGCTTATGGATTCGCCATCGGCGAACAGCAATACGGACTTGAGTTCCAAAATAGAGCCAATTGCCGCTTCTGCGACGCTCGGAACCTTTAAGGTTTTTCCGACTTCGGCTCGGTATTGGAAACCGCCTGTTTCAACTATTGAATACATTTCAGGTATCCTTTTGGGTTAATGAAGGTATAAATATAGTAAATTTTTGGAAATTTGTCAAGCGTTTTCTGTTTTAGGCTAGCGGTTAGCAAAAGAAAAGTGCAAAAAATGTAACCACTTGTTTGTAAAATGATGGCAAAATGCACTATTTTAACTTTTTTTGTACTTTTCGGCGAAAAAAATATATAGAAAACAACCAACCAGCTAAAGCTGGTGGCTTTAACCGGTGGGGACTGAAAGTCCCGCCAAAGGGGGGGAATTCCGCCAAAAACGCCGCTTTTGGCGCGTTGTGGCGGCATTGTACAAAATTTCCCCCGAAAAATCGGGGCTGGAATATTCCAACGAAATGTCACGAGAGATGAAAAAGTTAATCAGCGTTTACTATATTTACCATTGGAAAATTTTGTTTTAAAGAGGTTATATGGAGTACATAAACAACATAAAGGTCAGCAAAAGAATATCCCTTGCATTCGTATTCTTGGCCGCGATAATGCTAGCTCTGGTTCTATACCTGGACATAAGGATATCGAATATGAAAACACAAGGAAAGCAAACTCACGAGCTTGGGGCGGTGCCTTTAGGCAGTATAGTCAAGGCATCCACACAGATGCATGAACTGCGTGTTCTGCTCAGGGACTGGAGGTTCAAGAAAACCGAGGCAGACCGTAACGCCATTATTCCTATGATGGACAAGGCGAAGAACTCGGCGTTCTCCATAATAGACAGTAATTTAAAGATGCCTTTACCCGAGGATATCAAGTCCAAGATCAGGGCGTGGAAGAGCAGTATTGAGAAGTATGACGCAGAGGCACGCAAATTCACTGTTAACACAAAGTTATTCTGCCCAAGTTCCGGGATAAACATTGACTCGCTGCCCGCTGCTGTTGAAAATTCCGGCTACGCAATGATAGAAGCCCAAGAAGACGTTGTAAACGCAGTGATAAAATACACGAACGAGCTTGAAAAAATGCACGACCGGATCTCCAGTAATACCAAGATCATATCAAAAGTCGCCATGATAATAGTTGCCATATTCTCGTTTATCGCAAGCATAGTCCTGAGCAAATCCATTGTGCCGCCGCTAAGAATTCTCGTCAAGAATATGTCTTACCTTGAGTCCGGAAACATGACTGTTCGCGCAGACATGAAACGCAAAGACGCAATAGGCACGCTTGCGAACGCAACGGATAGCCTTGCCGTGAATATGCAGAAAATTTTTAAGGACCTGAACCTGAATTCGAGTGCTATAGCGAATGCCAGCGAAGAACTTTCCTCCATTAGCAACAACCTCGCAAGCGGTGCCAAGGAAACAGTTAAGCAAAGCGATACGGTTGCCAGCACAACAGAACAAATGGCAGCGAACATAAACGCAATGGCAAGCGGCGCAGAAGAGGCAAGCGCAAATGCCAGCGAAGTAGCCGGAGCAGCAGAACAAATGAGCGTGAACATGAACTCCGTGGCATCTGCCATTGAACAAATGAGCGCAAGCATAAAGGAAATAGCAGATAACACAACCGGTGTTCTCCGCATAGCAACAGACGCAACAGTCAAATCAACGGAGGCCACTTCCGTAATGGGAAAGCTTGGAATTGCGGCAAAGGAAATTGGGCAGGTAACCGACGTTATAAAGAAGATTGCAGACAAAACCAATCTTTTGGCGCTTAATGCTACCATTGAAGCCGCAAGCGCAGGCGAGGCCGGCAAAGGTTTTGCCGTAGTTGCCGGAGAAATTAAGGAACTTGCCAACCAAAGCGCTAAAAGCGCAGACGATATTGCTCATCGCATAGAAGGCATTCAAAACGGTACAAACGATGCCGTTGAAGTGATTGGCAGCGTTTCTGTTATAATAGAGCAAATTAACAGCTCCGTTGAAACAATATCAAACTATGTAGACCAGCAAACAAAGGCAAGCAATGAAATAGCCAGTAATGTTGCGCAAGCTAACACGGGCGCAAAACGTGTGGCTAGCGCTATAAGCGAAGTTGCGAGAGGTGTGAATGATGTTAGCCGCAACGCAGGCGAAGCTGCAAGAGGCGCAGGCAATGTCAGCAACAATGCGCATAGCATGAATACTATTGCAAACGAAAATTCTCAGGGTGCTACAAGAGTAAACAATAGCGCAGGCGAACTGGCTAAAATAGCCACAGGTTTAAAGGAAGTGCTCAGCAAGTTTAAGGTGTAGTTTAGGTTCCTAGAGTAAACAACGAATTTACCGGGGCAGCTCGGTTGCATTTTTGATAGCCGTTCAGAGTTACGGTTCTTCCTCTTGGGGTTCTGGCTAAAAAGCCTTTTTGAATCAAATAAGGTTCATACACTTCTTCTATCGTGTCTGGTTCTTCGCCGAGCGCGGCGCCTATTGTGCTAAGCCCAACGGGGCCTCCGTTGTGGTTGTCTATTATGCATTCCAAAATACGCCTGTCCATTAAGTCCAAACCATCTGAATCTATGGAAAGCATTTGCAATGTTCTTTCCGCTATTCCAACTGTGATTTTGCCGCTGCCTTTTACCTGAGCCACGTCTCTGCACCTGCGAAGCACTCTGTTTGCTATGCGAGGCGTTCCTCGGCAACGTGTGCCAAGAAGGACTGCGGCGTTTTTTTCAATTTCAACTTGCAATATTTTTGCGGATCTGTTTATTATTATCAAGAGTTCGTCGGGTGAGTAAAGTTCAAGGCGGAACAAGAGCCCAAAACGGTCTCTCAGAGGGCTTGTCAAAAGGCCGCTTCTGGTGGTTGCGCCAACAAGGGTAAAGGGTCTGAGCGGCAAATTTACGCTTCTCGCGCCGGGGCCGGAGTCCAGCATTATGTCTAACCTGAAATCTTCCATGGCAGGGTAGAGATATTCTTCTATTACTCTCCCAAGTCTGTGAATTTCATCTATGAACAGTATATCGCCGTGCTGCAAGTTTGTGAGAAGCCCAGCCAAGTCGCTTGGCTTTTCCAAAACCGGCCCGCTAGTCACATGGATTTTCACGCCCATTTCCTGCGCTATTATCCCGGCGAGCGTGGTTTTTCCAAGACCCGGCGGCCCGGAGAACAGGCAGTGGTCCAGTGCGTCTTTTCTTTTTTTTGCGGCTTGCATGGCTATGGAGAGGCTTTCTTTCAAGGCTTCTTGCCCTGTAAAATCCAAAAGCGAAAGCGGCCGCAGACTTTGCTCTGCCGCCGCTTCTTCCACAGATTCGTTTTCAGGTGAAACCGGACGCATTGTGGGAAGATAGAAATTTCTACTTCACCGTTACCTTTAGCGTTTGATTTCCTGTTTTTACAATGTATATGCCTTTTGTTTGGACATCTATTTTAAGTTGAGAGTTGAGAGTTGAGAGTTGAGAGTTATAAATAAGCTGGCCGCTTAGGTTATACACATTCACCTTTGCGTCTTTTTGCAGGTTTTGCAGCATTATGGTTTTGCCTATTACGTGGGCTTTGGTTATGCCTCCCAGTATTTCAAAGTTTTCGCTGACAGTGCCTGCATAGTTGCCTTTGCCTGTTGCTGTGGCAGTAGCAATTCCAGGTGCCGAGTTGTTGCTGTAAGAGACGATATAGTCTGTGCCTTCTACAAGAATTTTTCCGCCGTCCTTTACCGTGATTTGAGGAGCCCAGTTTGTGCTGGATTCAATGGGTTGGATTGCAGACAGGTTTTTGGGGCTTATGGCGAATTCTATTGTCGTTGTTCCGGCGTAGGAATTTATTCCTGATATTGTTATGCTGCCGCCTTCAGCCACGTTGAGGTTCGCTCCATATGACAGGATGTAATCTATTGATTCCATGAGCTTGCTGCTGTTGCAGGTGATTGCTATCGATGGTTTTATTTGTTCGCCGGTATATGTTTGCGCAGGAACATTGGAAACTGTGCAACTGGAGATTAGCGGTTTGTCGCCTATTACTGATATTGCGTCGGATACTGAGGCTATTCCGGCGTTGTAGTTTGAATTTTCTTTGGCACGTGCGAAGATGTAATAGGTTGTGTTGTCGCTTAGGCCGTCGAATTCCAGGCTTGTTTGCCAGCCTTCCGCAGGGGCGGTTGGAATGGTGCTTTTTGAGTATTCCACTGTTTGTCCGTTTGCCGGGGTTGCTACAGCGTTGATTGTTATGCTGTTTTTGGTTTTGGCGTTTAGCGTTGCTGCTACTACTGCCGCACCGGAGGCTTTTCCTATTGTGAAGCTGCCCAGCATTATGTTTGAAGCGGCTTCGTAATCCTCGCCTTCTGCAACGTCAACTATTACGGTGTAGGTTCCGGCGTTTGTGGGAATGGCGGCTATGCCGTTGTATTTCACCTGAACGGAGCCTATTTTGCCGTTTGCCGAAATGCTTTCGATTCCTTGCGGACTGCCGTTATAGACGATGTTGGAAGGCAGCGAGAAGATTAAGTTTGAGAGGCCCAGAATGCGTTTGCTAACTGATACCAAGTCTATTGGGATGAAGCCGGTGTTTGAGCTGTTTGCGTAGTCTATTCCGTCTGAGTGGATGCCTTTTGTCCAGTTTGCTTTTTCTTTTGGAAGGGTTGTTAAGTCGGTAGTTTCGCCTTTTGTGTAAGCTTTTTGGCTTTTGGCTTCGTCGAATGCTATGACGGTTCCGAGTTCTGAGGGAGCTGAGAATATCTGGTTGTCGATAACGTTGCTAGATCCCATTATATCTGGTCCATAGCCGAATACCACGCCTGTTCCGCTGACGGACACGACGCTGTTTTGTCCGGTAGAGGAGATGCTAAGCCCGCCCGAAGCTGATTCCACAAGCCCGCCGGTGACAGCGACTTTTGAGTTGGAGCCGTGGGTATAGATTCCCGTTCCGGAAGTAGAAGCGACAGTTCCGCCGGAGACGTTAACTTCGGCGTGTGAGCCTAATGTTTCGATTCCAATTGACGTACCGAAGATGTTGCCACCGGATACATTGACTTTTGCGGTAGCACCGCTTGCAGAGATAGCGGTTGACCCGTAAACATCGACGCTTCCGCTGATAGCGACAATGGAAGCGGGTCCGTTAGCACTTATAGTTTTGCCGGATGTGCTGACTTTAACGTTACCACCGAGAGTTACGTTGCCGCCTGCGGTGATGCTTCCGTAAATTTCGGTATTGCCGCTTGCCGCAAAGTTTCCTGTTGTAGTAACTGCGCCGTTGATTCTTCCGCCTTTAATGTCAAGGTTTCCTGTATGGGTAACCGCGCCTGTTATAACTCCGCCAGTCATATTCAAATCAGAACCGCTATAACCGCCAATTGTCCCGCCGCTAAGATTCACCGTCCCTGCAAGCGAGGCATTTAATACTCCGCCTGTAACAGTGTAAGTACCTCCGGAAAAAGAAACGCTGCCGCTTATAGTTCCGTTGCCTAGGTTGTTACCGTCAAAGGTATATGTACCACTATTGAAAGTGAGGTTGCCGTACAGAGTTCCGTTTATTTTAACTGTTACGCCATAAGTAGATAGATGTTGAGTATAAGTGGCAGCATATCCAATTCTACTACCGGCAGGTACTTCAAAAATTCCTTCGCCGGAAAGATTCAAAGTCTGTCCGTAACTACTTGTCACAGAACCAGGACAATTCCAAAACACTGTTTTGTTTGCGGGAATGGTCAAACTTCCGCTAAGATAAGCGGCAGTGTTGGTATAAGAAACAACAAGAGTATCGCCTTCAGGCAAGTTAGTTACCTGCGTGTTAAGATTTGTAATATCTGAGGATGTAGATCCTGACATCGTATATGTTACCTGTGCTGCCCAAGCGGTTTGCAGAGGGATTGCTACCATTATTGCCGCCATTGCCAGGCTCTTGAAACTGAGGGGATTTCTCATAAAAAACTCCTAATTTTGATTATTTCGGGAAAATATAGAAAATACTGCTAATCCCAAAGCCTGAGTTCATTGTTCTTTACAACGGCAACGACAAATGCCCTGACCAGCAGGTGCTGAAATTGTCTGATATGTATGCGGAAGCTTGCGGCAAAGGCTCTCCCGAGCTTGAATTGACTGTAAAGGTGCTCAATATAAACAAAGGGCACAACGAGGAGCTTGCAACCAAGAGCGAATTGCTTAGTGGCTACGAGAATTTTGTATCTTTGATAAAGTCGTATTCAAAGACTATGTCTCGTGACAAAGCCATAGACCGTGCCATAGAGGATTGCATACGCCGTGATATATTGAAGGATTTTTTGGAAGAGCATTCGTCGGAGGTTCGCAGTATGCTTCTCAGAGACTTGACATTGAAGGAATGGCGCGCTGTTGATTATAAAGACGGGGTGGACGATGGCATTGCCAAAGGTATAACCCAAGGCACAAGCCAAGTTGCCAAAGCTATGAAAGTTGCAGGTGAAACAGTGAGCAAAATCATGGATTATACCGGGCTTTCACGGCGCGAGATTGCAGCGCTGTGATCATTGCTTTACTATATTATTAATATGTTTTCAATACATCCATTTCGCGCTTTGCGACCTAAGCCTGAATTAGCCGCAGAGATATCATCCTTGCCTTACGACGTTATGAACCGCGAAGAAGCGGCCAAAATGGCAGAAGGCAAGCCGCATTCCTATTTAAGGGTAACACGCTCGGAAATAGAGCTGCCAGAGGCAGATCCCCATAGCAAGGAGGTTTACGAGCTTGCAAAACAGAATTTCAAAAAAATGGAAAGAGAAGGAGTCATTTTCCAGGAAGAAACACCATGCTTTTATGTTTACCGCCAAACTATGGAAGGCAGGGAACAATACGGACTAGTGGCTTGCGTAAAAGCAGATGACTATTTCAAAGGCTCAATAAAAAAACACGAACTCACTAGGGCAGACAAGGAAGATGACAGGTTGAACCATATCTTGTCCACCGGCGCACAAACCGGCCCGGTATTTTTAACATATAAAGACAAAGGGCAGTTCGCATTGCTAAAACCAACCATTCAAAAAAATCCTATTTACAATTTCACTGCAGAAGACGGCATAAGGCACACAGTTTGGATTATAGACGACGAAGCCACCATAGAAAGGCTTCGCGTATCATTCGCGTCTCTGCCATGCACCTACATAGCAGACGGGCACCACAGAAGCGCCGCCGGCGCAAGGGCCGCTAAAGCAAGAGCAGAAGCCAACCTGCAGCACAAGGGTAACGAAGAATACAGCCGTTTTTTGGCAATTCTCTTTCCATCAACGCAACTTTGCATTTTGGATTACAACAGAGTGGTAAAAGACTTGAACAACCTAAACCCGGAAGAATTTCTTGATAGACTTTCGGAAGTTTGCAATGTCGAAAAACTGCCCTGCATAGCGGCTCCTCAAAAACCCAAGCACTTCAGCCTCTATTTAAAAGAGCAGTGGTATAGCTGCCAATTCCAAGACAAGCATTGCCACAGAAAAGATCCCGTGGAAAACTTGGATGTTTCGCTTTTGCAAAATCTGGTTTTGGAGCCACTTCTCGGAATAGATAACCCCCGCACTTCGCAACGAATAGATTTTGTAGGCGGAATAAGAGGGCTTGGCCAGTTGCAGGCAAAAGTGGACTGCGGCCAATACGCTGCCGCCTTTGCGATGTTCCCAACCTCTTTAAACGAGCTTATGGATATAGCAGACGCAGGTGGAATAATGCCTCCTAAAAGCACGTGGTTTGAACCGAAACTAAGAGACGGGCTTTTGGTACACTTGTTAGATTAAAATTAATGGAGAGTTGAGAGTTGAGAGTAGCGATAATATTTACATTATTAATAACCAACGCTTTTGCTTTTATAAATCCTGGCGGGTATTTTGGTTATTTTTATACTCCTGCTCCAAAATCCATAGACAAAGGCGAGGTCGGCTATGCGGCTCGCTTTAGCTTTGAGCCGGGATCTTTTGAAGGAATCCACCACTCCGTTGTTATGCGGCCGCTTTCTTTTATGGAGCTTGGGCTTGGAATAAGCAGAAACCCAACTCCTGCGGCTAAAATAATTCTGCCGCTTTATGAAGAAGAACTGCTTGCGCTTGGGTTTTCCGGCGAGCGATGGTATTTTACTGGCTCGGCATATAATTTCACCATTGCCGGCATTTACGATATTGACATTCATTCTCCGGTAGGTTCTGTTTCTTATGAAGTTGATATTAACTATGCAGCTTTTGCCGTGGAAAATTTTTGGTATAAAAATCGCTACGGAGTAGCCGGCATATTCACCTTAAGGCCTCTAACTGCTTTTGATATTCCATCTTATTTGGAGGCTAGCTCTGGCATCTCCTGGCGCAGCCCGAATCACATGAAAGGGTTCTCTGCTTACGCCTCCGTTCAGGCAAAGGCTCCGCTTTTGCAAACTGAAAAAGAACCTGTTGTGTATATAGACATAAACCCGGCGTTTGACCATTCCGTTTCTTTTGCCAGAAATATTTATCCGATGCGTTTTGCTTTTGACATGGACGCTGTTTTGGCAGTTCCCTTTGATTTTTACATGGTTGGAGCCTTGGTTCCCTCGCTGAAAACGAAAAACCAGGACCGTATGCCGCAAAGGGATATTTTGGATCGCTATTATTTATTATGGGAGCCGGAAAAAAATTCTGTTTGGGCGGCTTGCGGCATGTTAAACACGGACATTTACGGTTGCCAAACCCAGTTATCAAAAAAGTTTTACAACAAAACTAATCCTATCGCTTTAGTTTTGGGTTACACGAGAGGGGACCAAAAGGGCATAAACGCAACCGGGCAAGTTCCCTTGCATTCCCAGTTTTCCGGTCTGTTGTCAAAGAGCCTGCTTTTTGCCGAAGGCGGGTTGTTTTTGGGAGAAAAACCGGCAGCGCAGTTGAATTTCAGGCAGGGAACGGACCGAACGCATTTGCAAATAGGAAGCGGTTATGATTTTGACAGAAAAAGCATATTCGGCGAGTTCAGTTTTCAATACGCTTTCTCGCTTTCAAAGCAAATAAGCGGCGCAGCAATACGCCTTGCCCCAAATCTTAGCCACAGAGAGAACTCGGACTTTTACGTATTCGATTACGAAGTTCCAATTTACCAAGAAGGCAACAACGGCAGAAGGCTGCACAATTTCCCTTGGAAAAAATGATTTTCCAAGCTAGCCTTGACTTGGCTCGCAGGAAGAGGCAAATCACATTTTCTTTATAGTATAGTGCTTTAAGCCTTTCGGATTTTTCTCAGGATAATCCGTTAAGCATTGAAGCCCTCTTGATTCTTTTCTTTTCAACGCACATTCCACAACAAGCTTTGCGCTTTCCAAAAAGTTGCGAAACTCCAAATCTAAAATTCCATCAAACTTTCTCAGCTTTTCAAGCCCAATCTTCAACCCGCTCATAGAACGCACAATCCCGCAATGTTCCCACATTATGGTGCGAATTTCTTTTTTCTGCTTTGAAAAAGTTGAGAGTTGAGAGTTGAGAGTTGAGAGTTTATAATCCTGTGAATCCTTAAATCCTGTAAATCGGGGTTCAGACATTTTTTCGCACGCCCTTAATGCGAACACCACGCTTTCCAAAAGAGAATTCGAAGCTAGGCGATTCGCGCCGTGCACTCCGGTTGCCGCTATTTCACCTACGGCGTAAAGACCCTTCAGGGTTGTTCTGCTATAGGAATCAACAAGCACGCCTCCGCACATATAATGCGCTGCAGGCACAACGGGAATCCAGTCTTTTGCAATGTCTATTTTGCACTCAAGGCATTTTGCGTAGATGTTGGGGAAATGCGTTTTTATGTCTTTGGCTTTGCGATGAGTTATGTCCAAATACATATAATCTTTGCCGGTGCGTTGCATTTCGCTGAGAATCGCACGGGCTACAATGTCGCGCGGGGCTAGCGAGCGCAAAGGATGGACGCCGTTCATAAATTCTTCGCCGCTGTGGTTTTTCAGAATTCCGCCAAAACCGCGCATAGCCTCTGATATTAAAAATGTTTTTTTGAGCTGCGGCGCATAAAGGCTGGTGGGGTGGAATTGCATGAATTCCAAATCTTGAAGCGCGGCACCGGCGCGATATGCCATTGCTATTCCCTCGCCGCAAGCATCGGGAGGGTTTGTGGAATGCAGCCAAAGCCGCCCAGCTCCGCCGGTGGCTAGCACAACGGTTTTTGCGTAAACGGGCGCAGACGTTGTCAATGCTCCTATGCAATGTGATTTTTTTACAATCAAATTCAAAACCGTGCTGTGCTCAAGAAAGTCTATTTTGCACTGCTTCAACCTAGCGAGCAAGGCTCGCATAATCTCTTTGCCGGTCAAGTCTGCCGTGTGCAGAATTCTGCGAAAGCTGTGGCCGCCTTCCATGTGCAAATCAAAGAAATTGGCATTGTTTTTTGCCGGTGTGAAATTAACGCCCCATTTAATAAGCTGCTCAATTGCTTTGGGGGCATTTCTGGTTAAAATTTCCACCTGTCTTTTTTTGCACAATCCGTCTCCTGCTTCCAAGGTATCTGCAATGTGGCTTTCAAAGGAATCTTCCGGCGAAGTAACAGACGCTATTCCGCCTTGAGCATAGTTAGTTGATCCATCCGGCTTTGCGCCTTTTGTGAGCAGCAAAACACTTTTGCCGTTTTCCGCAGCTTTTAAAGCCACAGTTAAACCGGCAATACCTGCGCCAATTACCAAAATATCGTGCATAATTAAAAAATAGAATTCTAAATTTCCGTTATGCTCAAAATCGCAAACCGCGCTTTCAATTCCCGTCTTTTTCTCGGAAGCGGCAAATTCTCTTCGCCAAAGGAAATGGCTCTTGCCCTGCAAGAATCAGGGAGCGAGATGATAACCGTTGCCCTAAAGAGAATTGGCAAAAACCACGATTTTATTTTAGATGCCCTCAAAGATTTCAAAGGTCAAATTCTGCCGAATACTTCCGGTGCGCGAACCGCTAAAGAAGCCGTGTTCGCCGCTCAAATGGCAAGAGAAGCCCTGAACACAAACTGGGTTAAGCTAGAAATTCACCCAGACCAGAAATATCTGCTCCCGGACTCGATTGAAACTCTAAACGCAGCCGCTGAACTCGCAAAAGACGGTTTTGTAGTTTTGCCATATATTCCCGCAGACCCGGTTCTCTGCAAAAGATTGGAAGATTGCGGTGCGCAGGCTGTTATGCCGCTCGGCGCGCCAATAGGCAGCAACAAGGGTTTGCAAACAGAAGCCATGCTCAAAATAATAATTGCCCAAAGCAAAGTTCCGGTTGTGGTTGACGCAGGCATAGGAACTCCATCCCATGCGTGTTTTGCGATGGAAATGGGCGCAAGCGCGGTGCTGGTGAACACAGCAATAGCCGTGGCATCAAATCCTATAGCTATGGCAAAGTGTTTTAAGCTCGCTGTGGAAAGCGGCAGGCTGGCATTTGAAACGGGCCTGGCGGAGCAAAGCGACGAAGCAATTGCGAGCAGTCCTTTAACATCGTGGGTTATGTAGCTCTGTGTTTTCTATATTAGCAAAATGCCATATTCAACAGTTATAGGTTTAGAAATACATTGCCAGCTCGCCACCAAAACAAAAATGTTTTGCGGCTGCAAAATAGAGGTTAACACAGAACCTAACAAAAATGTCTGCCCCGGATGCCTTGGGTTCCCAGGCACGCTTCCATCTCCAAACAAAGAAGCGCTCAACTTGGCCATTAAGCTTGGGCTTGCGCTTAACTGCGAAATAGAAAACCGCGCGCTTTGGACTCGCAAAGGCTATTTTTATCCCGATTTGCCGAATGGCTACCAAATAACGCAAATTGGCACAATCCCCGCTTTTGACCATCCCATTTGCAAAAAAGGCTATCTGGAAATTATTTTGGAAGACGGAACAAAAAAGAAAATAGGCATACATCATATTCACATGGAAGAAGATGCGGGCAAGCTGGTTCACGATTTTTCCCCGGACAGTTCCCATTTTGACGCAAACCGTTGCGGAACCCCGCTTTGTGAAATAGTGACCCAGCCTGATATGAGAAACCCGGAAGAAGCAGTTTTGGTTTTGCAAAAAATAAAACAGATTCTGGAATACACGGGAGCCTCCAACGCTAACATGGAAAACGGAAATTTGCGCTGCGACGGCAATATTTCCATTCGCAAAGGCGAAGACGCTCCGTTTGGCACAAGAGTGGAAATTAAAAACTTGAACAGTTTTTCTTATTTGCAAAAGGCTTTGGAAGCGGAAATAGCCCTGCAATCGGTAATGCTGGATAGCGGCCGCGAAATTGAGCAATGCACAAAGCGTTTTGACGCAAACCACAATAAAACCATAACCATACGCCGCAAAGAAGATGCCCACGACTACAAATATTTCCCGGAGCCTGATTTGCTGAGGTTATATGTGGAGCAAAGCCATATAGACAGCATAAAGCAAAATATGCCAGAGCTTCCGGATGCCCGCCGTTTGCGTTTTGAAAGTGATTTTGGCCTGAGCCAGTATGATGCCCAGGTTTTAACCTCAGACAAAGAAGTCAGCGACTGGTTTGACACGGCAAGCAAAACCTGCAAAAATCCAAAAATACTGG
>Ga0181987_12281_pt1 | contig 13263 bp, 11 predicted proteins | sample TergutCo191P1_FD_120224 | JGI IMG/M metagenome (GOLD analysis project Ga0181987, IMG submission 120224)
CCAGCACTTCCAACACCAGCACTACCGTTAGTGCCGTTTCCACCATTGCTACCTGTTTTGCCGTTTATGCCAGTGACACTGTTGCCTCTGTATCCTCTGTATCCTCCGCTACCACCAGTACTGCCAATACCACCTGTACCAACTGTAATATTAACACTTACATTTGCGTAGCTATTGGAAATACTACTTGACCCATATCCCACCAAGCCACCTGCATAACCATAGCCGCCGCCGCCATTACCACCTTTGCCGCCATTGCCGCTAACATTTCCGCTTGCATAGCTATTGTAAATTGTTGGTGGTACGTATGTAAACCCAACTAAACCTCCTGCATAGCCACGTCCACCGCTACTACCATTGCCGCCGCTACCACCATTTTTATCTGTCCGCTTGCGCCAACATAACCGAATAGACCAGCATAATTACCACCATTTACCGCCAAACCAGAAATCGTAAACTTTTGTCCGTCAAAAACCCCCTGAAAAGGCTTTTCTCTAACATTGCCTATAGGAGTCCAATTTCCGCTTAAAGCAATATCGCCTGTAAGCTTGATTGTTCTGCCGCTAAAAGAAATGGTGGTAGCGCCATTGACTAAATCGGTAAGCCCTCTTAGTTGTCCGCCAGTTGAGATTTCATACTCAGGGGCATCGGGGCTGGTGTACCAACTGTAGTCTGCGGTTTGGGCAAACAACAGGGCGGGGATTAGGGCGAGAAGAGAGAGGATTGGTTTCATTTTTGAGGCTCCTAGTAAATTGAATTTTCACCTTTTTCAGTTAATACTAAAGCTTTATTTGGGTTTTCTGCTACGAATTCATCGTTAAGGAGACTTTCAATAGCTTTTTCCCATACTTTTCTTTGCTTTGGGTTTAATACTTCTTCGTAAATGATACTTTTATGTACAAAATCCAAAGTATCACCTGCTTTTAGATTCCTGTCCCTAAACCAACCCATTATTATCTTTTTGACACCTTCTATGTCAGGTTCCCCTTGGTCAGGAACGTTAATATTATATGAGTTACTCATACTTTCCTCCCATATATATGGTTATTTCCAAGCGGAATTGCTTGAAACTCGTTTGCGCAGAAAAATCTGTGCTTAAAAAATTCTGTAAATCCTGAAAATTCTGTGAATTCTGGTTCTGACAAAAGAATTGTGCTATATAATGTTTTTTTAAATTACGATATTATTTGCACAAAAATCCATCATATAAGCGAGGAATATAGAAAATTAAATTATACTCTTAAAAAACCTCCACCAGAGGCTCTAGGCAAAAACTACTCATTCATGCCTGATAGCGCGCACAGGTTTCATAACGCTTGCCTTCCACGCCGGCAAAATAGTCGCCAAAACGCACAGAGCGTTGCCAATCACAAAAACCGTTGCGACATCCAAAACTTCCACTTGCACAGGGAAAAAATCCATCATGTAAACATCACCCGGAAGCTTTATAAAATGAGTACTCTCCTGAATAATGCACAGCACAATGCCTGCGACTCCTCCCAAAATAGAACCGAACACGCCTATAAAAGAACCCATGCTTATAAACACACGCATAATGGAGCCCTCCGAAAATCCCATGCTGCGCAAAATGCCAATCTCCTTGGTTTTATCGACAACAACCATAATCAGCGAACTTATTATGTTGAATGCCGCTATCAAAATTATCAAGCAAACAATGGCGGCTACTATGAATTTTTCGTAATTCATCCATTTTAAAAGAGTCTGATTTTTATTTTTCCAATCGGTTGCATAATAGGGAGAACCCAAATAATTTCTCGCCTTTTCCACGTGAATTTCGCTTTTCCATGGGTCTTTCACTTTGAACTGAATGCCGGAAACTCCTTGCATTCCAAGTAACTTTTGAAGGCTCTCTATATTCACGTACAAAAGATTTCCATCGTATTCATACATCCCGGTTTCAAAAATTCCGCTGACAATAAACTGCATCATCCTTGGACCGCTGCCCATTATTTCATCAGGGCTTTGAAAAGTTTGCAAAACCAAGCGATCGCCTACGCTCACGCCAAGGCGTCCGGATAAAATAGAACCAAGTATCAAAGAGTGCCGCACAGTGCCGGAAGAATCTTCCCAGTTGTCCAAATTAAATTCGCCAACTATCATTTTAGACGGCAAATCTATAACATTTTTCGCAGTTTCCGTTTCTATGCCGTAAACCACCACTCCGTCATTAGCTCTTTTAGAGCTTACCCCAACCTTGTAAATTATAAACGGAGAATAAGCCGTTATTTCCTTGTCGTTGCTCATAAGCTCTTTAGCTATCAGCTTGGGATCGTAAATTTCTCCGTGATAGTTCATAACTTCAAAATGCGCATCTTTGCCAATCATCTGGTGCGTTACTTCTGCCTCAAAGCCATTTACCGCAGAGAGCGCTACTATCAATGCGAATGTGCCTATGCACACTCCGAACATGCTGAACATGCTTATTAGCGAAACAAAGAGGCTGCGTCTCTGCGCCCCTAAGTAACGCCAAGCTATTTTCAGTTCAAGCCGCAGGTTCAAAACTCTATAACCCTGACTCGAATTATATGCTCTATTTTTTTGAGCGAGTCGATAAGGCCTTGCCCAGCGGCAATGTCTATATCCACAAGGTTATAGCCTATTTTTCCGTTGCTCTCGTTTTTGAAGCTGCTTATGTTCACGCCAGCGTCTCCGAAAACTTTTGAGATTAAAGCTATCATGTTCGGCACATCGTTGTTTATAACCACAATGCGATTCTTTGTGCTTGCCGAGGGACGGCTTTCAAGCGAAGGTAAGTTCACGGAATTGCGGACAATGCCAAAATCCAAATAATCCTTCAATTGCTCAACAGCCATAATAGCGCAGTTCTCTTCCGCTTCTTCCGTGCTTGCGCCAAGATGCGGGAAAGAGATCACCTGTTCGTTTGCCAAATCAGCTTTGCTTGGAAAGTCGGTTATATAAGCGTTGTGCTTATCTTTAGCGAGGAATGCGGCAATGCCGGCTTCGCTCACAATGCCGTTTCTTGCGAAGTTGAGCAGATGCGCGCCTTTGAAACCGGCTAGGTTTGTTTCATTCAACAGACCTTTGGTAGCAGGCATGAACGGAACATGAACTGTTAAAAAGTCTGCGGCGGCTATGATCTCTTCAAGGCTTTGCACAACTTTGACTGTGTTGCTAAGCATGTGCATATTGCCAAAGCTAGGATACGGTTCGTAGGCAATTACGTTCATGCCTCGACCAATGGCTCCATTAGCGACCAAAACTCCTATTTTGCCAAGGCCAATAACTCCGATAGTCTTGCCTGCAAGCTCGCCTCCCGTGAACTGGGATTTGTTTTTTTCAACAAGCTCGCTTATTTCCTTGTCTTCTTTGCCATGCAATTCTTCTATCCATTTCAGGGATTTATGGATATTTCTCAAAGCGACTCCGAGCGTTGTGAAAACAAGCTCTGCCACGGCATTCGCATTTGCGCCTGGTGTATTGAACACGCACACGCCTTTTGCGCTCGCTTTGTCTATTGTGATGTTGTTCACGCCCGCGCCTGCGCGGGCAACGGCGAGCAAGTCGCCTGAGAACGAATCGGTGTCAACCTGCGCGCTCCGCACTAAAATAGCGTTTGGGTTGTCTATTGCGTCGCCAATGGCATAATTTTTGCCAAAAAGCCCGGTTCCCTTAGCCGAAATTTTATTGAGGGTCTTGATTGAGTACATGGTAGTCTCCTAAGTGTTTGTGGAGAATATAGTAAACAATCTATCCGCCTCTAAATATGGTGATGAAAATACCTGCCACAATCGCAGAGCCTAGGGTGCTGGCTACAATTGGCCCCATAGCATGCATCATAAGATGATTCTGGGGGTTGTATTGCTGCCCAAGCTTCTGGGACACACGTGCGGCCATTGGCATCGCAGACACACCAGAATTGCCGATAAGAGGATTAACCTTTCCGCCGGATATAACGTTGAGCAGTTTTGCCATCAAAACACCGCCTGCGGTTCCAAAGGCGAAAGCTATAAGCCCAAGGCATATTATAATAAGCGTGGTGGGTTGCAAGAACTTCTCGCCAATAGCCGTTGCGCCTACTGAAATGCCTATCAGCATTGTGAAGATATTCAAAAGAGGTTTTTGCAATGTTGGCAAGAACCGGTCAACAACACCGGCTTCCTTTATAAGGTTGCCCAGCATCAACATGGCAATCAATGGACCGGCAGCCGGTACTATAAGCAAGGTTGCAAGCGTCATGGCAATTGGGAAAATAACTCTTTTTCTTTTTGAGACATCTTGTGGTGTAGGCATCACAATAACACGTTCTTTTTGCGTAGTCAAGAGCCTCATGATAGGCGGCTGGATTATGGGAATCAGCGCCATATACGAATAAGCGGCAATAGCCACGGGTGCCAGCATGTCAGGCGCAAGCCTTATAACAGTATAAATTGTGGTAGGCCCGTCTGAGCTTCCTATTATGCCTATGGATGCGGCTGTTCCGTTATCAAAATTAAAGAGCAATGCCAGCCCGAATGCGACAAAAATTCCAAGCTGCCCGCCAATGCCTATAATTGCGCTGCTGGGCCTTGCTATCAGAGGTCCAAAGTCTGTCATTGCGCCTAGGCACAAGAAGATTAGCGGCGGCCATATGCTGAGTTTCATCCCTTGATACAGATAATAAATCAAGCCTCCGGGTTCTGTTATCCCATCTTTTATGCTAGGTCCGGTATAAGCGTCAAGACCGGCCAGCGGTATATTGGCTATCATCATTCCAAAGCTGAGTGGAACCAGCAAGAACGGTTCGCATTTCTTCACTATTGCCAGGTACATAAGCACTAATGAAACTATTAGCATTATGGTATCCGCTATAGTCATCTTCGTGAGACCTATGCCATCAATGAAAGTTTGAAAATATTCCATTTTTCACCTCTATAACAATTTACAAAGGGAATATAGAAAAATTATGGCTAATAATGTTTATATATTTCCTATATGAAACATGCTTACATCCTCTTGCCGGCAGAAAATAACATAGCTTTGGAAAACATCGCAGATGGAATTTTGGAAACTTTGAGTAAAAAAGGGCTTAAAGTCGCAAAATTCGTTCCTTTTGGGAAAGAAGTCGGAATACCATTCGCAGAAATACGCAATGCCATCATTTCCGACTGCGAACAGATGATTATGGACCTTTTGCTCGATAAAATGTCAAGGGTGCTGGCTAAAAACGATGTTGTGATAGTTGAAGGCGTGTCTTCCGACATTTTTTACAAAAAAGAACTCCACCGCATGTTGAGCGCCGCCATTGACGCAGACATCATTTTGGTGGCGAGAATAAGCAACAAACCCATGGAAAAGCTTTTAAGCGAAATTTCCGTTGAAGCGCACCTGCACAAAAGAGCAAACTCCTATATGGCAGGCTGCATATTCCTGAATGTAAACGAAGACTGCGAAGACGCTCTCAGGCAAACTTGCAAAGAAAGCGGCTTGTCTGCGCTGGCCTTTGTTCACGGCGGAATAAACCCCAACAAGGAATCGGTTGTTGCCGGCATGGAAGTGGAGCCTTGGGAACTTATATTAAAGCAGAACAGAGAGCACAGGATGAGCCCGCCGGAATTCCGGAACCTTTTGATAAAAAAAGCCCAGCAACGCAAAGCCATCATTGTTTTGCCGGAAGGCGCGGAACCCAGAACTGTGCGCGCCGCTGTCATTGTCCAGCAAAGGCAAATAGCCATTCCAATACTGCTCGCAAAAAGAGCAGAGGTGGAAAAAACAGCCGCCACCCTTTACATGACTCTTCCGCCGGACCTTGAGATACTGGACCCTGAGGATCTAGCTCCAAAATACATTTATCCGTTGGTACAGCTTAGAAAGCACAAGGGAATGACCGAGGAAGAAGCGACAAAACTGCTCGCAAATCCAATTTGGGTTGGAACCATGATGGTGAAAACAGGCGATGCAGACGGTCTTGTGAGCGGAGCGATTCACCCCACGGCAGACACAATCCGCCCGGCTCTCTCAATAATCAAGCCTCATGCGGGAACCTCCATAATAAGCTCGGCATTTTTTATGTGCCTGCCCACGCAGGTACTTGTTTACGGCGATTGCGCCATAAACCCAAACCCCAACGCAGACGAGCTTGCGCAGATAGCTATACAGTGCGCAGACACCGCCAGGGATTTTGGCATTGAGCCACGGGTGGCAATGCTTAGTTACAGTACCGGCGAGAGCGGCAAGGGCGAAGATGTTGACAAGGTGAAAAAGGCCACGCAAAAAGTAAAAGAGCTTCGCCCTGATATTGAAATTGACGGCCCCATGCAATATGACGCCGCAATAATGGAATCCGTAGCCAGGACAAAAGCCCCGGACAGCCACATCGCAGGCCGAGCAACGGTATTCGTATTCCCGGATTTGAACACGGGCAACACAACCTATAAAGCCGTTCAGCGCAGCGCGAACACCATAAGCATTGGCCCTATGCTCCAAGGTCTTGCAAAACCGGTTAACGACCTTTCTCGAGGCGCTTTAGTGGACGATATTGTTTATACCATAGCAATAACCGCCGTGCAAGCAGAGCCAGACAGATAATTTTCTATATTTATACCTGATATTTTTAGGAGAGAACTCATGTTGAAACGCATTTCCTTTTTGGCCGCAATGTCTGTAATTTGTGCTTTTGCCCAAGACCCTGCGCCACAAGCTCCAGCAGCAGTGCCGGCGCTAGATTCCACAGCTCAAGTCGCACCGGCCGCAGAAGCAATTCCTGCCGCAGATTCCGGGCAGGCAATTCCTGCCGCAGATACTGCGCAAGCAGCAACTGCAGCGCCTGCTCCTGAGGCTCCCGCAGACACCGCGGCAGTAGTGCCAGAGCCTGCTCCTGCGCCAGCTCCCGTGCCGGAAGCACCTCCAGCACCTCCGGCAAAAGAAGCTATAATAGAGAATCCTGTGGAATTCATCATTGTTTCCGTGATTTTCGTAGCAACTGTTTTATTGATTGCTCTAACAGGTAACTAGAGGTTCAAATGAACTTGGAATACAGAGTCGCTGACATCTCCCTGGCAGACTGGGGACGAAAAGAAATTGATCTGGCAGAAACAGAAATGCCGGGACTGATGGCTCTTCGCAAGGAATATAAAGGCAAGCAACCATTAAAGGGGGCCCGCATAATGGGCAGCCTGCACATGACCATCCAGACTGCGGTTCTTATTGAAACGCTCCTTGAGCTGGGTGCGGAGGTGCAATGGGTAAGCTGCAACATATTCAGTACCCAAGACCATGCTGCCGCAGCAGTAGCGGTTGGCAAAACCGGCACGTCGCAAAAACCAAACGGCATTAACGTTTTTGCCTGGAAAGGCGAGACTCTGGAAGAATACTGGGAATGCACGAAAAGAGCAATGGCTTTTCCGGGCGGAAAACTCCCAAATCTTATTTTAGACGATGGCGGAGACGCAACCATGCTGGTGATTCGCGGTTCGCAGTTTGAAAGCGCAGGCAAAGTTCCTGTGTTCAACCCGAAAACCGATAGCGAGGAATGGGGCGTGTTTCTTGCGCTTTGCAAAAAGCAGTTCGATAAAAATCCAAAACATTGGACAAAAATTCGCGACTCTATAAAAGGGGTTTCGGAAGAAACAACCACGGGCGTTCACCGTCTTTACGAAATGGCAAAAAAGAAGGAGCTTCCTTTCCCGGCCATAAATGTAAACGATTCTGTTACCAAGTCAAAATTTGACAATCTTTACGGTTGCCGCCATTCTTTGATAGATGGTTTTAACCGTGCCACCGATGTTATGATTGCAGGCAAAATCGCAGTTGTTTGCGGTTATGGCGATGTTGGAAAGGGCTGCGCCCAGAGTTTGCGAGGGCAGGGAGCAAGAGTTATTGTAACCGAGATTGATCCTATTTGCGCATTGCAAGCCAGCATGGAAGGCTACGAAGTTCGCCGTTTGGAGAGCGTTGTTGAGATTGGAGATTTATTTGTCACAACCACGGGCAACACCAATATAATTTTGGCAAAGCACATGGAAAAGATGAAGCACCGCGCCGTTGTCGGGAACATTGGCCATTTTGACAATGAAATTGACATGGCCGGCTTAAAGAGAATCAGGGGTGTGGAAAAGAAGAATATCAAGCCTCAATACGATGAGTGGATTTTCAAAGACGGTCATAGTGTTTTGGTTTTGGCAGAAGGCCGCTTGCTGAATTTGGGTTGTGCTACAGGCCATCCAAGTTTTGTGATGAGCGCAAGCTTCACTAACCAGACCATAGCTCAAATTGACTTGTGGCTAAGTGCTCAGGGCAAAAAAACCGTTAGCGGCGTAAAATACCAAAACGGCTCAGTTTATACTTTGCCAAAAATTCTGGACGAAAAGGTAGCACGTTTGCATTTGGACAAGCTTGGCGTTGAACTCACCAAGTTGACAAAGGAGCAAGCGGATTACATAGGCGTTGAGGTGAACGGCCCATACAAGGCCGAGAATTACAGGTATTGAGCCTTACCGAACCGGAACTTTAAACGACATTCCATTGATTTTCACAATATAGACGCCGCTTTTGAGCTGCGTCATATTGTTTGCGAAAATTCTTTTTCCGTGAATATCATAAACTTTTGCCTTTGAGAAATCAAGGGTTTTCAAGTCAATGCTTGCGGCATGAGCAGGCTTTGCTGTGATGGGGGTTGTTTCACCTGTCCATCCTGGCATTTCTTCCAGCGTTATCACATAATCGTGATTCATTATTTTGCTCCACATGGCATCGGAAGTTGATTGCGTTACAAAAGTGCCATACCAAGGCATAAAGTAAGACCAACCGGCATTGTCACTAACTAAATTATCCGGGTCTGGCACAGAGCCGTTTTCTGAAAGAGAAAGCATCTTTTTTGTTCCGAATAAATTTTTCAATTTCTCGAATTCGCCAATTAGAGAAGCATAGTTAACCGTTGATTGCGGATTGTAATAAAAATCACGACCTATTATATCCACACGATTATCTCCGGGATACCAATCTTTGTCTGCGCCTTCGGAATTCCATACCCATATAAGATTGTTCAAGCCGTGATGGGTTGTTAAACGGTCATAGAGAAGGTTGTATAAAAGCTTGAATGCTGCCGCACCTTTACCTCCCCACCAGAACCATCCACCTGAGGCTTCGTGAACTGGTCTCCACAAAACAGGAACACCGGCAGTTTGCAATTCTTTTAGATAATCAGCAACTTTATCTATGTCTTCTATGATTCCTTTGTATTCATTTGAACTTGTGTTCCAAGCTGTGCAGCTTGTGTTTGTGCAGGCGTTTGTTAAATTGAAATCTGTTACATCTCCGCTGCTTGATGGACTGTAAAAGCCTTTTGTATTTTTAAGCGGGTCTCTCCAATGCCAGCAAAATGCTGGTATTCCGCCTCTTTGGTAAAGTTCTTTTGCCATAGAGATTGTTGCATTCGTATAATTAAGGAACCAGCCGCCACTTGCGTCATTGTATTCTTTTCCCGTTCCGTGCATAAAGTCAAAACCAACTAGAGCCGGAGTTTTGTTGCCGGATTTTGAACGAATATGCGAAACTTCTGTTTGGCTGTTTATGGTCATTGCGTTATTTCCGCTTAAAACATCGCCGGTCATAACTCCACTGATAACTTTTTTCTGAAAGTTTGCTTGCATAAATGCGAACATTTCTTTTGCCGCATTTGTTGCGTTTGGATTTACAAGATTTTTATCCAAGTCAAAAGGCGTGGCTTGGTATGGGTTTATCTCTATGTAGTCAATATCAACCCAGCCCCAGTTTTTTGTTATAGCCACCGTATTAGACCCTGTATTTAAAGATACTACGCTTTTCAGGTCTGTCCAAGTGGCAGATCTAGGGAAAGTGAGAATGCCAACATTAGCTCCATTAACAACAAGGTTTTGTTCTTTTTTCGTATCGTTGTCTTGTTTATAGTTAACAATGAGTTCATGCATTCCTGCACTGGAAGCATTGACTGTGAATGTTAAGTTGCCCTCTCTCATTTCTACATAAGTTCCAACTACAGTAGCGTTGTCTGTGCGGGCAGCAGATTCGGCTTCGTATTTGGCGGCAAAAGCGGGAATTGAGGCGAGTGTTAGCATAAGAAGGAAGAAAAAGTGTTTCATGAGACCTCCGGTTATTTGACTGGCACTTTTTGAATTTGCCCGGTTTTAATATTTTTCGCAATATAAAGACCAGGCTTTTTTGGTTTCACATAACCAAGGGGTTGCCCTTGTAAATTATAGTATTGCAAAACAGCCTCACCCTGCGGATAAGTCTGCGATAAAATAGGAGTTGTGTTGTTGCTGCTGCTACTGCTGTTACTTATGCTACTGCTGGATGGAGCAATGGAGCTGCTGCTTGGCTTAGAGGAGCTGCTGGATGGAGCAACCGAACTGCTGCTTGGCTTAGAGGAACTGCTGCTGGGCGCAACCGAACTGCTGCTGGGAGTAGAGGAGCTGCTGCTTGAAGCCTTGCTGCTTGAGCTTGGCGTTGCCGGGGTACAAGACGCGCCTTTTGCAGTGCAAACTTCTATATCGCTTTTATGATTGGCGTATAGATTTTCCAAAGCGGGTTTGGTTGTATTGAAATTGCCAAATTTCGCAGTATTGCCTTCCGTCATAGACCAACTCATTGCGCCGGCATAGCCGTTACTGTAGGCATATTCAAAAGCGGCGGTTATAGTCATGGCTGTGCCGCTCAGAGCTACGCTATACCCAGTGCCTGGCCCCCAACTTTGAGCAGGGAATTCGCCTATGAGTATGGGTTTGTCAAAGCCCCAAAAGCTTGCCTTATTATGAAATGGAGATTCGCTGGTTCCTCCGTATTCCGGATAGTAATGTGCCATATAAAAATCGAGATGTCCATCGTTATCACCGCCTGCGGCTATAAGTTTCGCTGTTGTGTACCTGTTTCGCTCGCCTTGGCTATAATTATGAATTCCGGTGGATGCCATTTTTTTAGTCCTGCGATGCACTTCCCCTGCAATTTTATTCGTAAACCTCATAACATGGCTGTGACTTATTTTTTTTGTCGACCAACCATGCTCAGTCGTCATGCCTTCCGGTTCGTTGAATACCTCCCAGCACATAATAGCAGGGTGGCTGCCTACGGCATCCAGCATGGGTCTGAGCGCATTCTCAATATAAGAATCAAGGTTCGCAGGCACGGTCAGGAATTTTTCGTTGCGATCCATTTGCGCATTGGTTTTATTGCCATCGTTTTGGAGCAAGTCAAAAGAGAAAAGGGTAAGAGAAACAACAATTCCGTAAGAATAGGCGGAATCAAGGACTTGCTGTATGTTGGCAATTGTTTTTGAGCCAAGGCCTGTCACTGCGCCAGTGCTTTCGTTAAATTTAGGGTCGGTCTGCCCATCGGTATGCAGCCACCACCTTACAGCGTTTCCGCCAGCGCCTTTGATTTGCTTGAACTGGCTCACAAATAAGGCGATAGCTACCTGTTGGTCGCCAACATCTCTTGCGAAATTGTTCCAAGCGATATTCATTCCGGAAACGAATATTGGCTGGCCGTTGATGATAAGCCTGTTGCCTTCGGCACGGTCCTGCGTAGTTTGGGCGGGAACCTGTGCAAAGGCGGGAACTCCGGCAAGAGCCAGCATAGCAAGGAAAAAGAAACGTTTCATATGTATAATATACATAAAAATTTTCAAGGCGGCTAATTTATCTCCACAATCTTTCCCTGTAAAGTCAATTTCCCCCCAGCTTTAATCGAAATGTTGCCCGGGGCTTCAATATCCAAACTACTCGTAGAATCGTCAAAAATCATTGTTATTCCGCTCGCAGTCCTCAAAATGTTTTGGTGCGAATTGTTTTTTGTGACAGGACTTGCCTCCGGCAACACTCCCAATGCTATCGGACGGTTTATATCGCCGTTTTCAAAACCCAGCAAAACAGAAGTGTCTTTTTTAAGAGGAAAATGAACCCCCTCACAATTCTGCGCCAAAGGAACAGGGCAGTTTGTTAACTCGCCAAAAGGCGCGCTGACAGTATAACAGCCTTGGTCGTCAAGAGAGGCAAAACTTCCCGCAAAACCCTCAACTTTTGCCACCATAATGCCGGGAGTCTTGGGTTTTGCCCTGTTGCGAGGCAGTTTTCTTAGCATTCGCTTTGAAAACGCTGCTATTTGACACGTGTAACCATCGGTTTTGTCTTTTAAGCCAAATGCGGCCTCTTGGCTGCCACGGTGAAACGCAGAACAAATTATAAAGGTTTCTCCAAAAGCGCTGACTGCCATGCCCGGCCTAAGAGGCGCATGCCCATATCCCAAAAAGAAATTTCCGTTCTCCGTTGCCTGCAAACGTGCTTTTGCCAAGTTTAATTCCTTTTCCTCAAAAGCATCGCCATCGTTTATTACAAGCTCTGAGCTGTCTTTTGAATGCTTTACATAATCAATTATATTGCGGTCTTCCAATAGCCTTTGCAAAAATTCCAGATTGCTTTCGTTGTATTGAATTTTAAAATCAACTTCGTAATATGAGCCCAATTTTGCGGGAATGCCAAACGAGCGAATGATAGTTTCAACATCCGTATTGCAATAAACCGCGCACCGCTTTTCCCTGTTCAACTTATGGCGCAGAGTTTTTGCTCGCAATGTAAATTTTGAAAATCCCTTTCCCGATGGTTCCTCAGAACATTCTGTCGCAGTGCCGTTGAAAAACTCATTGTCAAAGGAAAAATTCACTTCTTGCCCGATTTTTGGCGCAGAAGCAGCCAAAAAGCTCACTTTAAGCTCATCATCTCCGGCAATTCCTTCCAATAACTCAAAAGAAAGCACTGGCCCAAATGGTAAATTGAATCTAGACGAGTTGAACATATAGCTCCTTCCAGGGAAGCCCCCACTTGCCTATTTCCGCCATAAACGGATCCGGGTCAAATTGCTCCATATTGAACACGCCCTTGCCTCGCCACTTGCCTGTGAGCATCATCGCTGCGCCGAGCATTGCCGGAACTCCGGTTGTGTAAGCGATTGCTTGGCCTTGAACCTCTTTGTAGCACTCGGCGTGGTCGCACACGTTGTAAACGAAATAGTTCTTTTGCTTGCCGTCTTTTTGGCCTGTGATTTGGCATCCTATGCAGGTTTTGCCGGAATAGTTTTCGCCAAGAGTTGAGGGTTCGGGGAGCAGGACCTTTAGGAATTCAAGCGGAATTATGTCTATGCCTTTGAATTTCACGGGGTCTATGCGGGTCATGCCCACATTTTTGAGGACTGTTAAATGCTTGATGTATTCGTCGCCGAAGGTCATCCAAAAGCGTGCTCTTTTGAGTTCGGGGAAGTGTTTTACCAGGGATTCAA
>Ga0181987_10749_pt1 | contig 13168 bp, 8 predicted proteins | sample TergutCo191P1_FD_120224 | JGI IMG/M metagenome (GOLD analysis project Ga0181987, IMG submission 120224)
CCCCCCCCCCCCCCCCCCCCCCCCCCAGCAAAAATTTAAAAAACATTATATAACACAATTCTTCTGTCTGAACCGGAATTCACAGGATTTACAGAATATTCACAATTACATTGCTTTTGCCGGAAATTTGCGCCGACGGTGCGAGCTTGCCTTATTCCGTGTTCCCAGGAATTGGGCAGGAAAACAAAACCGGGAAATGGAGAAGAGAAAGATGGCAACTATAGATGAAATCGTAATAAAGTGGGATGAGAAACGTCCAGATAAAACGGAAGTAAATAGTGAAACTGGCGTTAACTGGCGAGATACTAAAAATGGAAAAAGAGGAAAAAATATACATATAGGAGGATTTAAAGATGCTAGTGCAGAGGAGTTTGTATACATTAAATTATTAGAAAAAAAAGATTTTAAACAATATGGAGCGAACTATATTTTCATATATCCGAAAACTAAAGGCGGTACTATTAAAGTTCGTTTTGAAGTAAGTAGGGATTATGAATATAAAGCTGGTAAAAATCTCTCAAATACTTATGATTTTTTGCTTGACATTTTTAAGGATAGCTTTAATTTAAAGGAAGGAAGACCCGGCAATAAATCAATAAATATTTGGTATCTTTGGAAGTCAGAAGATATTTTAAGGTTAGGAATACAGCTTGATACAAATTTAAGCGCTGACCAAATTTGCGAAAGAATGGATTATCTTATTAATAAAACGCGAGAAAAACTAATAACTTGGCTTTAACATGCATTATGGTGGTGCAACCTTGTCAAGCCTTGTGTTCCCAAAGACTTGGCAAAGGGTAAAAAACAAACGGGAAAAAGGAGTATATTATGAAAACTAATCGTTTTCTCGTGGTGGCTTGCGTATCGCTTGCCTTGGCATTCACCTTTTCCTGTTCGTCGGTTGAAACTGATAGTACGCAGTCTACTGATAGTACGCAGTACTGCTATGACAACAGTATAACTAGCGGCTCATTTACCGATCCCAGAGACGGCAAAACTTATAACACCATAAAAATATGCACACAACAATGGATGGCAGAAAATCTGAATTACGAAGTTCCAAATAACACAGCCAATGTGTGCTATAAGAACTATCCACACAACTGCGAAAAATACGGTCGCCTGTATAACTGGGCAACGGCCATGAACGCTTGCCCCACTGGCTGGCATTTGCCCAGCGTAGATGAATGGGATGCGCTAGAAAGCCATCTAGAAAAAAATATTAATACCTTTCTAACACAAAGAGGCGGTTGGTTTAACTTTAACCTTTCCCGTTTCGAAGATGTCCATGATGACCAATTTTTCGATAATAATGTTAGCTATAGCACACACGGCTACTGGTGGACTGCAACTCAGGAAGATGCCTCATACGCCTACAAATTGTATATATATATGAATTCTAACAAAACAACAAGCGGGAGTGACGAAAATAAGTCTTCCCTACTCTCCGTTCGTTGCATCAAGGGTAATTCGAACTTTACGCCTATCAGCAGTTCTTCTGTAAAGCCTAGCAGCAGTTCAGAAATTAAGCCAAGCAGTAGCAGTGGCGGCTCCAACACAAGCTCAAACTCCAATACCGCTTCCGGAGCATGCTATATTACCTATGAGGATTTTGATGATTTGAAAGAGTGTGTAATAATCAAATCAGGAACACTAACCAGCGCTGATTGCAACAACAACTTCAATTATCCTGATTTCGGTGAGTTTGCTACATATAAAAGCTCATGCCCGTCAGGCTATAAACTGGAATGCGACTTCGGCTATGGAACTTATCATTATATCTATGGTTCAGAAGTTACCGGCACAACTTGCGCAGATTGGTAATAGGAGTGACTGTGGGAAAATTTATTTTCTAAAACCGCTAGTTAAAACTATGCGCATTCAGCGCAAGATTTATAAAATCGCCAAGGCAGCCATTCAGTCTACTGTTTGCAGGCACATATAGTTTGGATTTTTTAAAACGTCCAAACCATGATTTTCTTGGTTAAACGATTTAAATGGTTTTGTAGAGATGCATTGCGTCTCTACAAGGTGAATTTTGCAAATTCTGTAAATCCTGAAAATTCTGTGAATTCCAGTTCAGACAATAGGGTTTTCTCTTTAAATTGCAAATTCCAGTCTGAGCTAATCAATATTTTCTAATTTTCTTCACATGATTGAAGAGAAGTTGATCGCTAAAATAAAAGAAAGGGCGCTTTTTGCTGTGCTTTTGGACCCCGATGCTTCGGAAAGCGATGCTTTTTTGGAAACGGGAAAAATGGCGCATGAAAACGGCGCAGATTTGATTTTGGTAGGCGGATCATTGGTCGGCAACGCTAGCTTGCCAAAGAAAGTCGCAGAATTGAAGAAATCAATAGACATCCCAATTGTCCTGTTCCCGGGCGGAGCTTCGCAAGTTGTGCCGGGCTTTGACGCAATGCTTTTCACATCCCTTGTCAGCGGCAGAAACCCACAGTATCTCATTGAAGAACAACTCCGTGGCGGCTTGATTGTAAAAGCACTCGGCATAGAGGCTTTTCCCACAGCGTATATGCTGATTAACAGCGGCCCCGCTACCACCGTGGAATACATCTCAAATACAAAAGCCATACCCGCAAACAAACCCAAGCTCACAATGGCGCACGCAATAGCCTCAGAGCTTATGGGCATGCGATGGACATACCTTGAAGCCGGCAGCGGCGCAGAAAATCCGGTTCCATTGGAACACATAATTTTAACACGCAAAGCCACAAAACTGAATATCATCGCCGGCGGCGGCATAACTGTTCCGCAAGACGCGCAAGCTCGTATAAAAGCCGGAGCAAACGTAATTGTGACCGGAACTATTTGGGAGCAGAATTTAGACGCAAGCTTAATGAAAGAATTCGCAATGGCAGTGCATAGCAATGGCTAGTGGCAAATGGCTGGCGGCTAGTGGCCTTTCAATCGGATACAGAAAACCGATTGCGCAAAATTTATCGTTTGAATTGCAAAGCGGCCTCACTTGCTTGATTGGCCCAAACGGCAGCGGAAAAAGCACTCTGCTGAAAACCATCGCAGGCCTGATAAAACCGCTCTCAGGCACGCTTCCTGCTTTTGACGCAAAAACAATAGCTTTTGTGCCGGCAAACTTCCCGGCGGAAACAAATATAAGAGTCTTTGACTTTATAGCCTTGGGCAGAAGCCCGCACACCAACGCTTTCGGCAAACTAGAACAAAAAGACATCGACAAAATAAACTCTGCTATGGAGCAAACCGAAACTGCGCATTTCGCAAAGTTCAGAGTCAGCAGCCTTAGCGATGGAGAAAAGCAAAGAGTCGCACTGGCCCGTGCGCTCGCTCAAGACACAAAAATTTTGCTTATGGATGAGCCTACTGCGTTTTTGGATTATTCGCATCGTATAAGGCTATTTGAATTTCTGAAAAAGAAGGCAAAAGAAGAAAACATAGCCGTACTGCTCAGCACGCATGAATTGAATTTTGCCGAGCAATACGCAGACCGAATTTTGGAATTCAAATCCGGTCTTATTTCTTATTCGATTCCCTCCTAACGCCCATCATCTCTATCTGCTTCCTTACATGGTCATAGGTCTCATTTATGCTTTTGTATTTGATTCGCCAATAGAAATCATACACCTCAACATATGCGCCTGCGCCAACCCAGCGATTCTTTGCGTCTTTCAAATTCCAAGCCAAATAAATGCCTTTGGTATCTGAATTTCTGCAATCTCCTTTGAAAATAGGATCGCTGCACCTTATTTGTATGTATGGACCCTCAACAACAAAGCCGCCCAAATTTGTGTGGTAATAAGCTTTGGCGTAGAATACTATGCTGTCTAGAGGAATGGTATCTCCTTTCATCTTCTCTTGAAGATTGCCTACACGGTTGGCAACATCGGGTTTTAGCAACTGGCCTATGGAGCCTGGCAAGTATTTGCCTATGCTATCTCTTGTAAAGTCGCCGGGGGTAGGAATAATCGCAACTTGCTTGTTTTTGTTGAACACAGTATCTTTGCCAGCCCCGAATATGCTATCCAGCACCAAGTCAAAAACATCTTTGTCCGGGTCCAACTGAGTTATGCGTATATCATCCACTTTGAATGGATTTGTGCCTTCAAGCCGCCTGCCTATTTCTCTTGGATTTGGGCTGTTGTTTTCCCAGTCTGTGAGGGCAAAGTAGCCAAACTGTTCAAGGGAAACAAACTTTACGCTGTCTCCAGCCATTGGGGTGCTGGTGGTATCAGTCAAGTCCCTATAGCGAGCATAAGTCAAATAAACAATGCTGTCTCTTTTTGCTCCATCAGGCGGAACAGTCGCACTTTTATTCCAGCGTATATTGGTAGGCAGATTTTTTTCCGCATTGAAATATTCGAAGGTTGCGTAAGCACGGCTTTCTATTAGCTTGTATGCGAACGCAGCCCTGTATGCGGTATCTGGAACGCTTTCTGTAACCTTTACCGGCTCGGAAAGCGAAAGCGTGATAACGTCTTTGCATCTCAACGAGCTTGTTCCGCAACTGGAGTTGACTTCATCGGCTTTGTAAGTGGCTTTGATAACTATCGCAGGTATTTTGTCTTCTATATTCACCTTAAAGAAGAAATCAGTCGTTTCAGAACCCTTGCTTTTTGGAGGAATAAAGGTAGCCCAGCTTTTTACTGATATGTCTCCGGGACCTACGAAAGTTTTGATTTTCTTGCTCAAGTTATCTCCATAAACAACCAAAATGGAATCTTCTATTTTTGTTTGGAAACTGCCTTCGCCATCATAGCCTCCGTTCCAATAATTGTAATCCGTCAGATAATTTTCGTTGGCGGTGAACGCTGTGTCTCCCTTTGGTTTTCCTTTTCCGAACAGGAACGTATTGCCTTGCTCCCAAGTGACTTCCAGCATGGATGGCAAAGAATCAGATCTGCCTTCGCCGTCTTTGGGGAATGGCTTGTTATAATAAACTCTCAGGGAATCTCCAATGCCATCGCCATTGCTGTCGTAAATCTCCGCCTTCACAGGATACGGAACAACAGGTCTATCAAACAACAGCGAATCCCATCTCGCAAAAGTTTCATGCTTTGCGGAAGGGCCGCGAATGGTGAAATGGGCAAATGAATCAGGATTTAGCGCATACATGCCTCTTGCTGTGAATGCAGAGACTCCATTCACAATCTCGCCTCCGTTGGTAGGGCTGGACTGGATTATCAGAGAGCTGGAAATGTTGCTTGCGGTATCCGAATTCTCATCCGTCACCCAAGCGTTCAGTGTCAACGGGAAATTGCACGTTGTGCAAAGCGCTTTTGGAACCACTGAAATATCATAAGCCGCAACCGCTCTTTCCATAGGCGTGCCTATCAAAACGCTCATGCACCTTGCTCCTCCTTCCGGATGATCAGCGCAAGATTCAACAGGAGTCAAAGAAAACTCGCTGCCCTTTGTTTGCAAGTTATAGGCAAGCGGCGCAGGGTTTGGGCTGCTGGTATCGGAGGGGTTTATAAAATCAAGGCGAGGCAAATAAACCGTTACATTCAACTCATCGCTGATGGTGTGAATAACATCTTCGGTTGCCATGTAATCTCCTGTGACCCAAAGAACCAGCAAGCCGGGGAAAGGCCCCTCGTTTTTATTTGATGGTATTGTAAAAGTTTGGGTAGCCTGAACTTCATTTTCACCAAGGGAGTCCGTAAAGAATCTCAAGTTTTCATATCTTGCCGACGTTGCTCCTATTGGATTTGACACCTGTGTGATGTTCACAAGCTGGCCATAGCTGCCGCCTTCAGACGCAGGGGCGAGCAATACTGTAAACTCGCATCCCGGTGTTCCGTAGCGGTCACGGTCTGCGCAATCCCAGCCACCGCCGGCAAAGGCAATGGAAACCAGTTTGCCGGAAACTGTGTATTTGTCCTTGGGGCCTAGAGAATAAATCAGATTCCCGTCATCGCCGCGAATATCTCCCCAAACGGGGAAAGTTTTTGCGCCTGCGGTGAAAGAGGTTATTAGAAGCGGCGTGGCATTTGGATATTTATCAATTTCTTCCGGTTTTATTTTCGCATAAACTTTATAAGAACCCATCAGGCCTTGGTATGGGGCTCTGGTGCGAACTCCGTTCACAGCACCCATTGGATCTTTGAAATAGTCAATGAGGATTATTCCGCTTGGGGCGTTGCCATAGCAAGCAAGGTCGTCTCCGCTTTGTTCGCAATGTTCGGTATTGGTGTGGCTAAGGAGAAGCTGCTCGCCTCTGCGGTTGAGCATATAGTAGTCTAAAATATTGCCCATTTCATCGCCGCACAATGTGCTGTCCACACCGTTTCCTTTGCCGAGCAGGTCGGAGCAAGAGCCGTCGCCGCCGCTGCTTTCAATGCAAACTTGCGCGCCGTTAGTAGAGCCTGCGTTGCCTTTAACGCTGAGGAGATTCTTTTGCGCAAAGTACATATTGGTTGTTACACGAACATTGCTCTGGTTCTGGTTTCTTTCGCAGAAGAACATGTCCATATTGTATTTCTCGCCTTCTATCAAACGCTCCGGGGTTCTGATGGTATCCAAGTTGACATAGCCGGGAAGCGCGGAATGGACGCCGCCCAAATCCATAACAAGCCTGTTGTTTATAAACACCCAAACATCATCATCGCCGTTAAAGAAAAACTCCTGTCCCTTCTCATAAGTAAACTCGGCATGGCTCTCAAAGCAGAAAAAGAAGTTTCTTTGTCCGGGATTGCCATTCGTAGCAGTGGCGAGAAGATTGGTCGTATTGGCAGAGGTAATTACCGCTGAGCAGCCTGCGCCTGTCATAAGAGCATCAATATTGGCGGCAGTGGCATTGCTTAAATCCCCAGTTCTATTGCCTGTGCCTCTCCAAGCTCTTTCATTGCACCAGCGGTTCTCAGTAGCGGCAATATCTTGCCAGCCGGTAGCTGTCTGTTTGGCATCGCAGCTCTCGCATGTGCTGTAATCTACATCTTCTCTTATTTGCAACTCATCAGGGAAAAAACCGCCCAAATAGCCTCCATAGCTGGAACAGTTGCCATTTAAGTCCACAGCACCGTTGTTTCTGCAAAGCTTGTTGCTGTTGAATTCCCACGATCCGGCAATGTTACGCTTAAATGGCATATCATAGCAGCGAACAATATTCTGGACAGAGTCTGCGTCAAAGGCTCTTTTGAAGTTCGGCGCAGTCCAACCGGCAATGCAATTGGATGGGATGCTGCCAGCCGCATACACGCATGCGTTGTTAGTGGATTCATTTGTTCTGGAGCAAGCCTTGGTTGCAGCAGCACTGTTGAACACCATTTTCCGGTTTGTGTCCAATGTGGGCATAACAATGCCTTTTTCCCAAGCGGCTGCGTTCCAACCGGCTGTATTGTTGTTCGGGTTAAAGGAGCAGTTTACGCTTTTGTCAGTATCGTAAATTATGGCGGCGAATTTATATTCGCACACTCCGGTTTCATTTTGAGATGTTGCGCTCCAGATAGGCTTGTTTCTAAGCGCTCCCCCTGAAGGCATAAAGAACACTCTGTTGCCACCTACTAACTCAAACTGCTCAGAAAGGCGGAACGGAGTTGGCATGCCGTTAGCCCAGTCCATGCGGTCTTCTTCCAAGCCTCGAAGCCCCAGTTGGTCATCCGGAAGCCCGCTTGTGCCATTTAGCCAAATCAAAGTTGGCCCGCTGGGAAGCGCGGCTGCGTTGGCGTAGGTTTTCCTGTACCAGCCACAGAGGGTGTCGTGAACGAATTTGTCTTTTTTGATTGTGCCGTCTTCTTCGTCTATCCAGACTATGTAAGGCACGCCCAAGGTCCATTCGGGGTCATTGGGGGGCAAAAAATAGAAGTTATAGGACTGTTGCGCCGTAGCGCTTGCCGCAAGCAAAACCAATGCTGCAACAGTTAACAAAGCCTTCCGGCAGACTTTTACTTTCATAACTACTCCTATGCGGATAATATCGCACTTAATAAATATAGAAAAATAACGCCAGCGTTTTCTATCTTATCTTTATGCGCAAATTCCTCCTTTTTCTCGCCCTTGCCCCTTTTATAGTGCTAGCTTGCTCCAAAAAAACCGAAACCCCGCAGGCACAAGCGCAACAAGCACAAATAGACGGCAATAAAATGATACTTGACTGCGGAACGGAAATCATAGCCATAGAAGACGTTTCCACAGAAATGGCTGTTTCACTCTTTAGCGGCATATTGACCGAGGAACAAAAGCTGGCCTATATGCCGGGCGGCAAGGCTCCGGCCTCGGTAAACATATTTCTGGTCAAAACCGGTGGCAAAACCTATATGCTCGATGCCGGCTTTGGAAACGCAGTCAGGGAAGGGAGAATTGAACCGCAAAGCATAGATGCCGTTTTAATCACGCACAAACACGGCGACCATATATCCGGGTTGCTGCAAAACGACTCCGCCGTATTCTCTGCGCCTGTACACATAGCTCAACCGGAGCGCGATTACTGGCTAGGCGAAGGCACCCCGAATTCCGATTTGCAGAAAAAACTGGCAAGCGTTTATGGAGACCGCTACAAAACATTTAACTTTGGCGATACGCTCTCCCCCGGCATTGTAGCCATAGATGCCTCCGGCCACACGCCCGGCCACACCGCCTTTTTAATAGGAAAAGGAAAGCAAAAGCTCTTGATTGCCGCAGACTTTTTGCATGCCGCAGCATTGCAATTTCCGGAGCCAACCGAATCCGCAAACTTTGACATAGACAAGGAAAAAGCTGTTCAAGCTCGCATAGCCCTGATGGAAATGGCTGAGAAAAACAACTACTTTATCGGCGGCATGCATATTCCAAACCCCGGATGGGGCAAAGTGAAAAGCAACGGAAAAGGCGGATTTACATTCACTCCATAGGTATTTTATGAAAAGTTTTTGGTTCTTAGTTCTCATTGCGTTCCTGGCAAACTCGGCACCGGCAAAGCCCGTTAGCCAAAGCCAGGCTCAGAATGTCGCCGTAAATTTGGCAAAAGCCAAAAAGCAAAAGGTTTCGTTAAAAGCAAAAAAGCCGCGAAAATCCGAGCCTAACGTGCTTTATTATGTGTTTGACGTTGGCGAAAGCGGCGGTTTTGCCATAGTTGCAGGCGATGATGTTTTTAAGCCGGTTATAGGGTTTTCGGAAAGCTCGGAATTCGATTATGCGAATATGCCACCGAATTTTGCGTGGTATTTGCAAAATATTGAAAAAGAAATGCTTTTTGTCTTGGAAAACGGGCAGGAACAAACTCCGCAAATGGCAAAGGAATGGAGCGCTGCAGGCGATGCCTACACGCCGGGAACTTATTTGATAACCACAACTTATAAACAAAGCTCGCCATATAACAGCAAAACACCTCTGGTAAACGGAACCGCAACTCTCACTGGTTGTGTGGCAACAGTAATGAGCCAGATTATGAACTATCACAAATACCCAGCCAAAGGAAGAGGCATAATACCGGCATACGTAACCTCTACAGAAAAGCTTGCAATGCCGGCAGTGAATATGGATACCGTTACATTCAACTGGTCTAGCATGAATGACAATGCTATAGCAACCTTAATGAGCGTTGCGGGGAAATCTGTTGAAATGGATTATGGCATAGAAGGCAGCGGAGCAGCTTCAAAAGATGCGGCTGTTGCATTAAGAGGATATTTTGACTATGACCAATCGATCCAATACATAGAAAGGAGTGCTATTGGCGATGACTGGGAAAATATTTTAAAAGAACAAATTGACTTGAGTTTGCCCGTGTATTATGCCGGAATGTCGGGGAGCGGCAGCGCTCACGCTTTTGTGTTGGATGGCTACGATAATACCGGAAAATTTCACTTTAACTGGGGTTGGGGCGGGCAATATGACGGATGGTTTATAAGCACAGCTTTAGAGCCATCGACCCACAATTATAATTACTCGCAAAGCGCGATAATAAATATTATGCCAAATCAGGGTACAATCGTGCCAAGCGATTACAAACTAAGGTCTTACGGTGTTACTAGCGATAGCATAATCTTTCAAGACTCTGCCTTGAATGTCAGCATCGCCATTAATAATTCCGGGACAGATGATTATTTCGGAAGAATGCTCATTATGCTGGAAGACGAGCTTGGCTTTGAAATTTTAACCGAAAAATATGTGGTTATTCCCGCAGACAACTCTTACCGTTCTTATAAATTTTATATTCCGAAAATAAATTCCGCAGGAGGAAATTATGAAATCAGCGTGCTTTACGAAACGGATGACGGGTATTATTTATTGAATTCCAAAAATGTCTCGGTGGTTGGGCTTTACATGCCAAGGCTTGAAGTCAACGGAAGCGTTGCAATGCTGGAAGGTTATACCTCGGTTGATTCCATAAGCGTAGTTCTCTCAAACATAGGGCAAAAATCTTTTGCGAATTTGAATATCGATTTCAAGCAGGAATTTTTTGCAAAAAACAAAAATATCGCAAGCATTATTTTGCCGGGAAAATCCGATACGCTAAAGATTGTGCCGATTTTGGGCCTCTCTGCCGGGACTTACAGAGATACTTTGATAGTTACCGGAGACAACGGAATTTCTTTGCTTTCTCCTTTGGAAATTAAAGTTATGCCGGAAAGCGAGTACTACTCAGCTTCTTTTGACACAGATTCTCTTGTCTTTGAAAAGAAGTATTTCAGCTATGGAATAGAAGAGACAAAAAGCGCGAATTTCAACAATGCGGGAAATTTAACAGGTTTAAAAGCCAGCTTTGGAAAAGGCATAGCTTTTGAACTGGCAGGTGCGTTTCCAAGCCAGTTGCCTATGTCTTCTTCAACACCTGTTTCCATAAAAGCAAAAGATGGCTTGGTACCCGGAGTTTATAAAGACACTCTGTTTATAACAGGCAATAACGGGGTATCCGCAGAATTGCCGCTCAAAGTTGAAATAGCAAAGATAAATATAGTTTCCGAGCAAAGCGATTATAATATGAGGCTTATACGTCCTATTACCTTGATAAACAAAAACGACACAATTAGAGACGGCATAATTTTTCAGGATTCGGCTTTGACTGTCAGGTTTTCGCTTCAAAATACAGGAACAGTTGATTTTGCCGGAAAGATTGTTATTGTTATTGAAAATGAGATTGGCATGGAAAGGCTGGCAGAAGTAAACTATTCGGTTCCTGTAAATACTGCTAACGGTTATACTTTTGGAGTTTCCATATCAAAGGTAAAATCCATTGGAGGCAATTATAAAATCAGCGCGCTTTACACGGAAAACAGCAAAGATTATTATATGATAAGTGCGGTTAAATATACAACTTTTGATTGCCCGAATCCCATAGATGTTTTTGTAGTTGGGCTTTACATGCCTAAATTGGAAGTAAGCGGCAGCCTTGCTCCTCTGCTGGAAGATTACGCAACTGTTGATTCCTTGAATATGGTTTTTTCAAATATAGGGCAAAAGTCTCTTTCAAATTTGAAATTCGAATTTAAGCAGGGATTTTTCGCAAGCAGCAAAAATATAGCCGGCACAATTTTGCCGGGAAATTCGAACTCGTTTAAATTCGCTCCTGTTTTAGGCAAAAAAACCGGAATTTACAGGGATACTCTGGCAATTACGGGAGACAACGGCGTCTCTATGCTATATCCATTGGAGTTTGAGGTTACAACGCTTGCTGTCATAAAACAAAGCCTAATGCTTTCGGAGATTCCGCAAAATGCGACAGTTCAAATTTATGACCTTAAAGGAAAATTAGTGAAAGGCACATTGCCGCCGGGCATTTACATTGTAAAAGTAAAGCTACCTGGCAAGCCTCTCGTATTTTTCCGGCACGTTCTAAGGTGACGTTTTACCGCACGGGAATTTTCATCACCTCGTTGCCTTTTGTCTGAACCGGAATTCACAGAATTCACAGAATTGTGTAGAAACACATTGTAGAGACGCGATGCATCGCGTCTCTACGTTTGCAATCCTGAAAATCGTGGTTCAGACGTTCATTGGCAAACATATTCTTTCAATTCAGTCATAGCATTTGCGTTAGGTGAGGGAACAATACTTCGATAGAACATCAAACTGTTCTCGCTGGAAGTACCGCATTCAATGTTTTCCTGTTTGCAACCTGAAGCCCCACTACTAGCCATGCACTCCAGCAAGCCTTTGAAGATATATCCCAATTTATCCTTGTTATCCGGGTCATAAGTTTTCGCAAGCACCTCATCTTCATTGCGAGTGACCGGCCACAGCGCTACCGGGTAGTATTTTCCGCTGTTCTTGTTTTGGACTACTGTAAAGCACTCTTCACTATAGAACTCGCTGTAATAATTCAATAGATCATCTGGGTTTTTGCTGATTACCAGCGAATCCGTGGGGGGAGGAGTGGTCTGCGGCGGGCAGCCGGTTAGTATAGCGCCTACATTGGGTATATTAGTATAACTCGGAACGTCCTCGCCTTTCTCTAAATTTTCTATCCACGCCCATTTTTCGTCTCCCTTTGGCATTCCGCAATTGTCGTCGTCCCACCATTTGTATGCGTATTGCTGGCATTCAACTTCCTTCGCCCACGCACAGGATGTGACTAGGGAGTCTTTGCGTTGTTTGCATCTCGCGTCCAAACAAACTTGCACCGTGAAGCCTGTTTCCACGACGGTACATGAACCAGTCCAGCAACTGCCGCAAAGCTCCGCCACGAACTCGCTGCTGCTCGAGGAGCTTGGCAAAACGCTTGAGCTGCTGCTTTGCCCTGCGCTTGAAGAGCTTGGCTGCGCGCCGGAACTGCTGCTTTGCGCCGTGCCGGAAGAGCTTGAAGCCGCGCTTGAACTGCTTTGCTTCGCAGAGGAACTGGAAGGCAAGGCTTCAGCTTCCGAGCTTGAAGACGGCGCCTCCTCTCCCGAGGAACTGCTCAAAGCCTCTTCCCCGGAGCTTGAAGACAAAGCCTCTTCCTCCGCAGAGCTTGAACACAAAGCCTCTTCCTCCGCAGAGCTTGAACACGAATGCTCCTCCTCGGAGCTTGAATAGTATGCTTCCGCCGCCGAGCTTGAAAGCAGCGCTTCATCGCCTCCGCCCGAAGAGCAAGAAACAAGCGCCACAGCCCCAATGCCCCCGATTAAGAGGACAGACAGGACGGAAAACCATTTGGAAATGAACTTAGAAATGTTCATAGGAAACTCCTTTTGAAAAAGTTGAAATGTTGAAAAATTCTGGCAATCCTGAGAATTCTGTGAAGTCCGGTTCAGACGTTTTTTGCTGGGGGGGGGGGGGGGGGGGG
>Ga0181987_12283_pt1 | contig 13159 bp, 14 predicted proteins | sample TergutCo191P1_FD_120224 | JGI IMG/M metagenome (GOLD analysis project Ga0181987, IMG submission 120224)
TATAGTAAACGCTGATTAACTCCTCTAGGCTAGTGGTCAGTGGCTAGTGGCTAGTGGTTAGCAAAATCAAAATGGTGAATTTGAACAAATTTCAGTGTTTTTTCCACTAGCCACTCCCCACTAGCTACTAGCCAAGCAACGAAATCCGAGTTAATCATTGCTTACTATAAATTTCTATTTTACATCTAGTATGAGGAAAAGCCAAGGAGTGCGGAGGTCAATTGTTTTTGCATTGCTGTTTGCGACTGTTGCGTATTCCGCCAATGCCGTTGCTGTTTTGGAGATAACCCCTGTTGATGAGACAGTAGAGTTGAAAATTTCAGAATTTCGCTATTTAACCGATGAGCTGCGAACACGGGCTAGAGAGGCTCTTACGCAAGAATACACGGTTTTGACCAGAGATAACATAATATCGCTGATGCCGCCTGATTCTGCGCAAGCCGAATGCTTGGCTGAAAGTTGCGCTGTGGAAATAGGCAGGGCGATAGGCGCGGAATATGTGACGCAGGGATTTGTGGGGCGTTTTGGCGATATGTTCACTTTGACTATTGAGCTTTACGAATCCATGAGCGGCAACCTGCTTGGAAGCTTTGTAACGGAGAGCAGCAACATAACGGGCTTTTTGGTAACGATTAGGGAAAAAGCCCCAGCCATGTTCGCAAGCATTAAGTTATCCGAGCAAAAACAGAGCAATTATGCTAAGGCCAATGAGGCGGCAAAGGAAGCTACCGGCAGAAGCTCCATTAGTTTGGGTTGGCGCGGCTGGACCAGGGTTGCGGCATTTACATTAACTGCGGGTTGCATTGGCGCTGCGATATACAAAAATATTGATGCGCAGGACAGCAAGAAGAAAGTTTCCAGATTGGAAAAGAATCCGCCGGGTTCGGAAGGTGAATTCGCAGGGTGGCGTAAAAATTATATGTCTTCTGTTGATGCTGCGAAGAGCAGCGAGAGGCAGAGATTGGTTTACAGTATTGGCGCAGGGGCATTTGCTCTTGCCGCAACCTTGACTTTTGTTTTTTAGGAGAGTGGTTATGAAGAGAATTCTTTTTATCGGGTGTATTGGTGCAATGGCGTTTTCCTGTATGTCAGATTTTGACACGCCTCCGAAGACGTATGGCGAGTTTCTTGCTCTTCACAATTCATCGTCATCAAGCGATGAGTTATCTTCATCGAGCGATGAGGAGTCATCGTCAAGCATGGAGGAGAGCAGCAGTTCAACAGCACCAAGCAGCAGCTCAATTGTAATATCAAGTTCGTCAAGTGTTAAACCAAGTAGCAGTTCGGTTGCTCTAAGTTCGTCAAGCGTTAAACCTAGCAGCAGTTCGGTTGCACCGAGTTCGTCGAGCATAGTACCTAGCAGCAGTTCATCGGCTCCTCCACCTATTTCATATGGAAATGTATCTCATGGAGGGAAAAGTTACAAAACCGTTGTTATTGGCACGCAAACATGGATGGCAGAGAACTTGAAATACGAAACAACCAAAAGCCTATGCTATAAAGGCTCAGCCGATAGTTGCAATACATACGGTCGTTTGTATAATTGGGAAGAGGCTAAGAGCAATTGTCCATCTGAATGGCGTTTACCGAACGATACAGATTGGGAATTACTAATAAATACAGTGAAGCCAGACGCAGGAAATAAATTAAAAGCAACGAACCACTGGACACCTGGTTCTGATACAGGCACGGATGATTATGGCTTTTCAGCCCTGCCTGGAGGTGACTGTAATAACGGTTGCGTCAGTATCGGCAATAACGGCAGTTGGTGGAGCTCTACTGAATACGATGTTAACAACGCCAAACGCTGGTACATGAGCTACAACAGTCCAAATGTAAACAATGGTAGCATAGGCAAAAGCTACTTTCTTTCCGTTCGTTGCGTCATAAATTAATGTTAAAAAAGTCAAGAGAGAGTTGTTTACTGGAAATTGTAATCCTCACATAGAAGCTCTACAAAATCTGCAATGCTTTAGTCTTATATTGCCACAAAAGAAAAACAAGCTTTGAATTATTTTCAATTTTGTAAAAAATATTCGCAACCAAAGCTGGCGAAAGTTTATTTTCTTTAAAAGCATAAATAAACTGCTTCACCGTCTGCCGCTCATAGCTCTCAGATGAATTTGCGCCGTAACTTTCCGGAGAATCTCCAAGCCCATTTTGACGCAAAAAATCCTTGAAACTATCAGCAACATTCGGATTGCTGATAATGTAAGATTCAATTATCCCTATAGAGATATCAAACGCTATGGCATGAGTAACCAATATGTCCGCATCAAGTTCTCTATTAAGATTATCATCAAAAACAAAAAAAGGAAAACCATCCATTTTATCAGTAAATACTATATAAAAAAGCGCAGCTATTTTATGTCTATCCATATTGTCACTTGGATTCAACATGACATTTTGCCTAAATCTGCTCTCCTCAGCTAAATAACGGCTAAAAATAAAGTCTTTCCAATGCTTCTCGCTTTTTGACTGCTTAATTACCTTTCCCGCTTTTGAACCTGTAACTATAGCCCTATCTATTTCAGGTCTAACTATTAATTTCCAGATTTCTTCGAAAGTGTCTCTATCTAAATTTTCTTCAATCACAAAATGTCCTTTTTAGGCAAGCTCCATTTCCCTACGGTGCCTAGGCGCAAATTTAACCTGCTTGGGATGCAAGTCATCGTTATCAATTTTAAGCAATTGCTTAATTCTTTTCTGATGCGAATTATTGAAGTCTGCCATATTATTCGGCATGACTGCAAACAAGTCATCCAAAAGCGAATCCACTCCAACGTTCTTCATAACCATACTCCTATTTTAGATAAAGATAGAAAATTTAAATACCAGCCAGCCATGCAAGCTCATGAATTTTGTCTTTGTCGATATTTGAGAATTGTTTGCTGGAAATTATAACCGGGTTTTCCTTGTTCTTAAACCATGTTATTTGACGCTTTGCGTAATGACGCGTCTTTAATGCTACCGCTTCCGCTATGGACAACGGGTCTTCGTTTTTTTCAAGAGCTCGCTTCAATTCCAAATAGCCAAGACTCTGCCAAGCAGGCGCATCTGCAGGCACGGTTTTTGAAAGCGCCAACACCTCCTCTACCCAACCATTCTTCAACATCCTGGCAACACGCTCATTAATCCTCTTGTATAGCTCATCCCTAGGAAAATCAATCCAAACAGAAGGAACCGATCCTATGCCGCCAACTCTGCCACTATGTAGAGACGCAATGCATTGCGTCTCTACATATTCCAAAACACGCAGCAACCTTTGCGTATCTCCCGGCATAATTTTGCCCTCTATGCTTTTGTCCGCTTTTAAAGCATCACGGTAAAGATCTTCTTTCCTATTTTCATATTGCTTCTTTAACCTTTCTCTGAGCTCAGGGTCAGGCTTTGGCAAAGGACTTAACCCTTGGCAAAGGGCTTGCATGTAAAGCCCTGTTCCTCCTGTTAAAATAAATTTTGCGCCCGGCTTCTCCGCAAGCAGCTTCTTTGCGTCTTCTGCGAACCGCGCCGCATTGTATTGCTCATGCGGCGGCAAAAAATCAACCAAATGGTGAGGCACTGCGCTTAACTCCTCTGCAGCAGGTTGCGCTGTTCCTATTCTGAATCCTTTGTAAATCTGCCTCGAATCCATGCAAATAATCTCTGCTCCAAGCTTTTTAGCAAGCAAAACAGCAAACTCCGTTTTCCCGGAACCAGTAGCACCCAAAATAGCACATATTATCGGCATAGCGGTAATTTACTATATTTATAATCAATGTTGGACTTTTATCCCGTTCATATATATTATCCGCTTGAAGAAGCGGAAAAGAAATACAGAGATGGAGCTCTAAAGCAAACAGAGACCTACCTGCTGGATTTCGTAGAGAGGCATTTGGAAGAAATAATAGATATTGCAACCGAAAACGGCGAAGCTCAAGACGAAGATATTCTCAATGCCGTCAAAGGCGAAATACTCGTTAGAGGTTCCATACAGCCGGCTGCCGAGCTTGCAGACATTATAAAGGAAATAAACAAGGAAATATGGTATAAAGGCGAAGCCGCAAACCAAAGCCAAAATCCCAAGCACATAGCCGAGCAATGGCAGGCTGAATACGCCGTAAAATGGCGAGAGGCAAGGCTTTTTGAAATATTTGTCACCTTGGAACACTGCGCAAACTCCGTGCTTGCCAAATTCGGTGGGGTTCGCTAATGTCAACTCCCGTAGAAGCTTACTTTAAGGATTTGAATCAATATCAAACCCTCTCTAACGAGGAAGAGCAGGCTCTTATACAAATTCTGCGGGATGAAAGCAAAAAAAACATACACAACGCCGCCCTTCAAAAACTAATATGCGGAAACCTTCGCTTTGTTGTAAGCGTTGCGCGCAAATACCAAGGGCGCGGCCTCAGCTTGCTGGACTTAATCAACGAAGGCAACCTTGGGCTTTTCAAGGCTGCGCTCCGCTTTGACTGCGAAAAAGACGTCCGTTTTATAAGCTATGCGGTGTGGTGGATAAGGCAGTCAATACAAAAAGCCATTTTTGAGCGAATTGGCGCAATGAGAATTCCGCCGAACAAGCTAAACCTTGTAAGCCGCTTCAAAAGAGCGCTTTCCAACAACCTTGGAGATTACGATAAAACATTCAGCATGCCGGAATTCAAAGACAATGAAAAAGACATAATAGACATAATGGAAAAAATGATGGAAATTTCCCTGGACACTCCTGCCTGCGATGACTCAAGCTCCGATACAGTAGGAACGCTTTTGGATGTTTTGGAAGGAACAACGGAAAACCAGGACGAGTTTGTGAGAGACGCTGAATTGCACGATATGGTTGGCGACGTGCTTTCCAAATTGCCCAAAAGAGAGAATGAAATTCTTCGCATGTTCTATGGCATAGACTCCGGAGAAGACAACACATTGCGCAACATAGGCGAAGATATGCGGCTCTCGCGCGAAAAAGTGAGATCAATAAAAAACAAAGCTCTCAGAAGAATGCAAAGAAACAAGGAACTGCACGATAACTTGAAGGACTTTTTCTTGTGAAAAAAATAATAATAGCTTCCGTTTCGCTTGCCGTAGTTGTGCTGTTTTTTTATATTTTTTCCGGCAATTCCATGACCGTTTCAGCCGTGCCATTCGGATTGCAAGCCGGGACAAAAATACCCATAGGCGAAAAAGCCAAGTTCCCTTCCGTCTCAAGCAGCGCAGAAGCGGATTTGCGGCGTGCGAACGACTTGCGAACAGCAGGCGCATTTCAGGCTGCGCAGGAAAACTACGAAATTATTTTGCTAAAATATCCGAACTTGCCTGCTGCGCTTTTTGGAAAAGCCTATTCCATGATTGCAGAAGATTCTATTTCTTCGGAAAAAAATGCAGAAGCCAAAGGCTTGATTGAAAACCTTGCCCTGCAAATGCCAGGCTCTGTTTGGGTTCAACTGCTCCTCACTTTTGTCAAGGAACAAGACGGAAACCTGAACAGCGCGCTTGACATGGCTGCCGAGCTTGCCGCAAAATCCCCGGCCTTTTCCGAGGCAAGGCTAAGGCATGCGAATTTGCTTTTCAAATCCGGCCAACCGGCAAAAGCAGTAGAAGAGGCCAAAACCGCTATTTCAATATCTGCGGGCGCAGATGCTAGAGCTTATGTTAGCCTCGCTTTCGCATTGCATAAAATGGGAAGCTTGGAAGAATGTTCCGAGCTTATAAAATACGCCTTGCCAAGATTTCCATCGCAAACCGGATTATTGCTTTTGAATGGCTATTTAAACGAATATTCCAGAGATTTTGACAAAGCGCAAAACGACTACAAAAAAATCCTGGCTTTAAAACCGGATGACATAAACGCTTTAAACGCCTTAGCCACATTGGGCGAAAAAATTCCGCCTGCCGCAGGTCTTGCAACTGTTTCCGCAGGCGGCGTATCCGTGCTTAGAGACCAGGCAAAAGAAACAGCTAAAACTCTTTTGCCGCTCATTGAGGAGTACCCGGAAAACCTGCCGCTTCGCGAAGCCTTGGGCAAAGTTTATCTAAAAGCAAGGATGATGAAAGAAGCTCGCCAGCAATTTTCGGAAATTTACGCACAGGATTTTGAGTACCCAAACATAAAAAAACTCATCGATGAATCTAATGACGAGCAGCCGAAATTTGCGGTGGCTGCGCAGCAGCAAAGCAATAAAAACCTGGCAGATTCATTGGTAAAAACTTTTGCCGCCCTGCGAGGGATGGAAATTCTGGATAATGATGAGCTTGGCCGCTACTACGTATATTATGGTGCTTCATTCAAAGAATTTTTCTCCAAATATTCAGTCAGCAGATTTAAAAGACTGGGTGATAAAGATTTTTTCGAAACTTATAAAATAAATTCTTTTATCTACGAGAACACGATTTTCTTCGATTCAAATAAGAAATTTTATGCGGTTCGCACAGTAGTGACAAATTCTTCCGATATTAATTCCAACGATTACATTCATGATTTATTCAGGCATTTTCTTAAAAAGGGAGTAGGCGTTTTGGGCGAAGGCATTGCTGTTGAAACAACCAAGTGCTATGATGAGAACTGGGATGGCTTTATATGGTCATCAAGGGATAATTTTGAAATTCTTCTTCAGAGAACCAAAGACCCACGCACAATTTTTATAATAAAGCTGCATGCGGCTCGCTTTCCAGACACAGGAAATTTATGCTCCTACGCAAGCATGGCTCTAGACAAATCTAGAATACCCAAGCATTGATTATTTCCTGAGCATCTTATACGCCGCTTCTGCCTGTAAACTGTCGCCTTGGTTGTAAAAAGCATGGCCCACGTTTTCTATTCCTATTCTCGCTGATGTGCTTCCGGCCTTCATAGCTTTTTGATAGTGTTCAAGAGCTTCGCCAAATCTCTTCTGCTTAAAATAAATTTCCGCCAAGTCCATTTCCAGCACCGCAACGCCGCTGCCTGTGGCTATGCCCTGCTCCAAAGTCCAAATAGCCATCCAGGGCGAATTGCTTTTTTCGTAAAGGTTTGCTAAATATCTGCGGGCACTAAAATTTCTGTTATCCAAATACAAACCGTTTTCCATGGAACGAATAGCCGCTTTCAGCGAATCTTGCTGTTGATAATAATAAGACAGCGTGTAATACAATTCCGGCGAAACATTGACGCTTTTTTGCAAAGCTCTTTGCAAAATTTCCGCTGCAAGCTGAAAATCTCCTGTTTGGCGAGCGCACTCCGCAAGCCCAAGCCACGCCTCTTGCCTGTCTGGGTTTTCATTCAATGTTTGCTCAAAATACCTCTCCGCCAAAACATATGCTTTCAAGTTCAAATACGCAGAAGCCATTGCGTAATGCAAATGCTCTCCCCTTTCGCCAAGCTCCGCCGCTCTGCCATAATACGCTACCGCTTGCCCGTAATCCCCGTAAGAATACGACAAATCGCCAAGCAGCACCCAAGGTTTAGCAAAACCGGGCACAAGCTCGGTTGCTCTTTTATATGCCACCATTGCTACGTGGTTTTGCTTTAAATGCACAAGGGTATTTCCTAAATTGAACCATGCGTATGGCTCAAGCTGCCCGTTTTTTATGGCGGCTCTGTACATTGGAACCGCATCCATATATTTTCCGGCATCGTAAAGCTCATTGGCCTTTTTAAAATAATCCGTTGCGGCGAATGCAGCGTTTATTGCAAACAATATTGATATGAATTTCTTCATTACCCATTCCGCTTGTAATCGTCGTCCAGTCTTATAATATCGTCTTCGCCTGTGTACTGGCCTACCTGCACCTCAACAATCACAAGCGGCAATTTGCCCTCGTTTTGCAAACGATGAACAGTGCCTGCGGAAATATAGGTTGATTCATTTGGGCGAACAAAAACAGTTGTTTCGCCAACGGTTGCGGTTGCCATTCCGCTAACAACAACCCAATGCTCAGAGCGGTGCAAATGCTTTTGCAAAGAAAGGCGTTCTCCAGGATTTACGGAAATACACTTGATTTTGAAATAATCGCCTTCATCTAGCACGGTATATGTTCCCCACGGGCGAATAACGGTTTGCGGGGAGTAAAGCAGCTCAGGGCGCTTTTCCTTTAAGGCTTCCACAAGTTTTTTCACTTTTTGGCTGCTCGCAAGCGGCGCTACTAAAAGAGCGTCTGCGGTGTCCACAACCATCATATCTTTCAAATCTATTGTGGTTATTTGCCTGTTTGAACTCATTACCAGATTATTTTTTGAATCTATGGCCGTGTGATGTCTGGTCTCGGTATTTCCATTTGCGTCTTGGGGCAATTCCTTGTAAAGGCTTTCAAAGCTGCCTAAATCTGACCAGCCTATTGAGCATGGAACCACGCATACTTTTTTCGATTTTTCCATAACTGCATAGTCAATGGAGTCTGCCGGAATTTCCGCCATGTCTTCGTGATGAATGCGAACCATGCCATTTTCTCTAACAGCTTTTTCGCATGCGGTTTTGCAGGCCAAAAGCATTTCCGGCGCGTATTCTTTAAGCTCGGCTAAAAACACTCCTGCTTTGAAGCAGAATATGCCGCTGTTCCAGTAAAAATTGCCGTTTGCTATATATTTTTTGGCAGTTTCCAGATCAGGTTTTTCAACAAATCTTTTCGCCCTCTCCCCTTCTGCCTCTATGTATCCATAGCCGGTATCCGGCCCAGTCGGTTTTAAGCCGAATGTGACCATATTCCCTGCCAAGGCAAGCTCTGCGGCTCTTTCAACCGCTTTGGAATAGCTTTTTGCGTCTCTAATCAGATGGTCGCTGGGAGACACCAGCACAACTTCGTCTTCCGGCATGCCCAGGCAAGCCAGGGCAATAGCCGGAGCGGTGTTTCTGCCCACAGGTTCCAGCATAAAAGACATTTTGCTAGCATTCACCTGTTGCAACTGGTCTTTTGCCAAAAAATATTGTTCAGCGTTGCTAACTATGCATTGCTCCGGGCAAAATTCGCTATTAACAAGCACAATTCGTTGAAACAGCGAATATTCTCCGAAAATTTTCACAAACTGCTTTGGCATTAAAGTGCGGCTCAAAGGCCAGAGCCTAGTGCCAGCGCCACCGCAAAGGATTAAGTTTATCATGGAAGTAATATAGAAATTTCTATATTTGCTAATAGATTAAAAAAATGAGGTTTTTATGGCACGACCAATAAAAGAAACGCCTACGATAAGTGGCAGAGATTCCATACGCTTTCAAGAAGCTATGGATAATCCGATTCGTTTTTCCGAAGAAAAGAAGGAAAGTATGCGAAAATCTTATGAATTAATGAAAAGCATAGCAACCTTTCCGATGCCATGAACTCAGCAGAACTTTTTGAAAAGCTAAAAGTACGAACTGTTCGCATTGATGATGGCGTAGAAATAAAGCCTTTTGAAAGCGAAGATAAAGATCTTAATGATTTTTTACGCAACGATTCAAAAGACTACAGAAATTCTTTGCTTTCAGTAACGTATATGATTCAATCGGATACAGAGACAGTGGCTTATTATTGTTTATCAAATGATAGGTTATCGCAAAATATAGATGAAAAATCCATCTGGAACAAAATAAACCGATTGGTTTCCAACAATAAACGGCGTAAAAGTTATCCTGCTGTCAAAATAGGTAGACTTGCCGTTTCAAAAAAATATGCCAATATCGGGATAGGAACAACTATAATAGAGACAATAACTGAATTTTATAGAAACATATCTATGCAACACGCAGGTTGCCGTTTTATTATCGTTGATGCCTATAAAAATGCTTTGCCTTTTTACGAGAAAAACGGATTCCGGTATTTAACGGAAAACGATGAAAAAGATGCCACAAGAATAATGTATCTAGATTTAAAATCCATTGAGTGAGGCTTGAACCGCTACCAGTGGCTGTGGCGTGGGGAAATTTCTATTTTACCCTATAAACAAGGTAGCGTTCTATGAAAAAAATCTTTCTTCTACTTTTGCTCCCAACCTTGCTTTTTGCGCAAGGCACATGGGACGGCAGCACGGCTGATACCGCTTGGTACACGGACAACAAAACGCTTGACAGCTACACAATCACCACTGCGGAACAGCTTGCAGGGTTGGCAGTGGTTGTGAATGGGGGCAACTCGTTTCAGGGTAAGACCATAAAACTTGGCGCAGACATTGTTTTGAATGACACGAGCCTGAAAAGCGGCTGGGAAAACTGGAATGCCTACACAACAGGCTTGAATCTGTGGACTCCCATAGGAAATAACACATCTTCATTTAAAGGCAATTTTGACGGCAATAATAAGGTTATTATCGGTCTTTATGCCAATAATAGCGCATTGAATTCATACCAAGGCTTGTTTGGCAATACGAATGGAGCTACTATAAACAATCTAGGATTGACATATTTTTATGTAAAAGCCGGCAGTGATGTCAATGGCAATGGTAATGCCGGTGGTATAACTAGCGAGGGTGGTACTATAATAAACTCTTATGCTATCGGCAATGTGTCGGGGTCAGGTTCTACTGGCGGTATTAGCGGCAAGGATGCTACTATAATGAATTCTTATTTTATTGGTAATGTATCTGGATCAATTTACGCTTCTGTAGGCGGCATAGCTGGCTCTAATAACACGGTGATAAATTCTTATGCAATCAGTGATGTGTCGGGACCAGTTAGTTCTACCGGCGGCATCTTTGAGCGGCGGCGGTAGCACTTTAAAAAATTCTTTTTGTAACTTCAATATAGATGAAGACATTGCTTCTCGTTTGCATGTTTACGCAGGTATGTTAAATAACACCGATACAAATAATAGTTATATGGGTTGGGAACACAAATTATACAACTACCCATCTTTTTTTGACACAAAGGCACCGAAATTCGATGTGGCAAGTAAATTCGCCAGCGGCACAGGAACAGCTAACGATCCTTATATTATAAAGATCAAAAACCAGCTTGATTCATTGGCTAACCTTGTAAATCATGGCTATAGCTTTTCAGGCGAATATATTAAACTTGACTCAAACATAGTTTTAAATGATACTGCACAGTGGACTCCTATAGGAAAAGATGCGCCATTCCGTGGCAATTTTGACGGCAACAATAAAATTATAAGCGGTCTTTTCTTTTCAGAAAATGTGGGTTATCCTGTTGGTTTATTCGGCAAAATTGATGGAGCAAGCATAAGCAATCTTGGCTTGGTAGGTTTTCATATTGATCGTGCACAAATGGCTGGTGGAATAGTAGGCTCTGGCACCGGCAATATAAAAATATCAAACTCGTATGCCATTGGCAATATAACTGGAACTACTTCGGGCGGAATTATCGGGAAAATTGAAAAGAAATTTAATTCTGACTTCTCCAATGTTTATTTCTTTGGCAATGTAACTGGAAATATGGCAGGAGGCATAGTTGGCACTATTGATTCCGCCAATGTTACAATTACAAATACTTGTTCTGTTGGAAATATATCAGCCCTTGGCGATCGTGAAGCTGGTGGTATAATTGGTCGAGTTAGTAACACAACTGTCACAATCGCTAAATCTTGCTTCTTCGGAAAAGCCACTCAGAAAAACCCTTCGGAAAATGCTATCATCGGTTATGGCACTGCTGCCGTAACAAACTCCTTTTTCAACAGCGATAGCGCCATAAGCACTCTCGGCACAGGAAAATCAACCAAAGAAGCGCAAGATATTATGACCTACATAGAAGCAGGCTGGAACTTTGAATCGCTCTGGGCCATACATCCAGACATTGCAAACGGCTACCCGTTTCCGCAAAAATCAATTTTCACCGAAGGCAAAAAACCAATCGCAAAAGCAATCTCCATTCCAACAATAATAGAACAGTATAATAACGGAATACCAATAACGCCTAAACCGGATAGCGTTGTCTATTATGAAGACTCAATACCACATCGTTTGACCGAAGATACTAGCTACATACTACATCATTACAATAACACAGAAATAGGCACCAATGCGAAAATAATATTAGCTGGCATAGGTGACTACTACGGAGCAAAATTTATAGACTTCCGCATCACAAACGAAAAAAGAAACTTGGCAAACGTAACCGTTGACCCAATACCGGCACAGCAAATAACCGCCGCCGCCGATTCCATAACTCCAATAGCCCTAGAGCCAAAACTGGTAGTAAGAGATTTCAACGAAACAGTAACGCTCAGAGAAGGCATCGATTATTCTTTAGAATACGATGATAACGAATACACCGGGCAAGCAACAGTGACAATTATTGGCAAAGGCATTTACACCGGCTCGCGAAAAACCAGTTTCCAAATATTCGGCACACTACCCATAACAGTTACCTGGGACACATTGCGCACATTCGTTTACAACAAAATGGTACAATACCCAAAAGCAACCCTTATCGGCGTAGATACCTCAATCGTAAAGTTCCGTGTAGTCAACGCACGAAGCGAAGCCGGAACTTATGCAGACTCCAACAACCTTGCGCCTTTTGTGCAAATAATCTCCGCAAACGCAAACAGCTACACTCTGAAAGGCAACAGCGTGAACTACACCATCACAAAAAAACCGCTCAAACCTTATTTCAACGCTACCCTGCCCAATTTTGAAACCAACAAATCAGACACCCTCTGGGTACCACGCGAAATATTCGCAGACTCCGCCCTCATGCACAACGTCCTAAGCGAACTCATAAACTACAACGGATTCGCAAAAGACACCATAAACAACGAAAGCGACAACGCCTCCGTCCTAAACGGCAAACCAACCGTAACATTGAAGTTAGACCAGCCACTAGCCACTAGCCACTCCCCACTAGCCAAAATAGTAGAAACAACCCAAAAAGCCACCGCTACCATAATCACCGATGATGTCTCCGCAAACAACTATGCCCTGTCCAGGCAAAGCATCGTAATAATGGAAACAATAGACGAAGAAGAAGTTGGCAAGCAGCAAACATTCTGCCAAAACAAAGAAGGAAGCTGCATAGCGTTCAGCAGAGAATTATGCGAGTTCTTAGGCTACGAAGTGGTAAACACCTGCAACGAAACCCCCATTTTACCAACTAGCCACTTACCACTAGCCACTAGCCAAATCCCACGCTATTACACCCTCAAAGGCACCCCTCTAGGCACCGCAAAACCCTCCACCCCAGGAATTTATATCGAAAAAGCCGGAAAAGACGCAAAAAAAATAATGGTGAAGTGATATTTTTCTATATTATTTCTATCAATGAATAAGGGTACTTTCATG
>Ga0181987_10752_pt1 | contig 13090 bp, 13 predicted proteins | sample TergutCo191P1_FD_120224 | JGI IMG/M metagenome (GOLD analysis project Ga0181987, IMG submission 120224)
AGGAAAATGATGGAAAAGCTCAAGAAGAAATTCTTGCTCTTTATTTACAAGCTCATTTTCCCGCAAAATTTTGTCAGAATCGCTGCCTAAAGCAGGGTTTATAAGGATCGACTAAATAATATAAAGTAGGAGATTATTATGATAACTGAGAAGTTAGTTCAAGAAGCATGGGAGAAGTATCAAAAGCTTAATCCCGGAGCAACGCCAGAACAGTTTGCCAAAGACATAGCCGAGGTTGTGGCTTTGGGATTCAATGAAGAAAAGCCCGAAGGCTTGCATATAGGAAGCATTGACGGCGAAAACAGCGAGGTGAAAGCATGATTACCTTGCTTGACATAGGCTTGCTGAATTGTTGTTGCTATTCATGCGATTATTGCATAGCGAAATCAAGCTATGCGAATTCGGTGAACCAAAAGATGACCGATGGCACGCTGAGGGCAATATACCACACAAACGGAATGACATTGAAGCCAACGATACTGCTGAACTTCATAAAGAACCATTTCAGGCCCGAAGAAGCAATCATTCAATTATCCGGTGGTGAGCCAACCATTCACGACGCTTTTATTCCATTGGCTGAAACGCTAATGGCTCTCAATTATAAAGTGGTTGTGAATACCAATGGCAACCAATTAAAATCTTTGGCAAAGAGTGCTGACATAGATTTATGGAAAGTCAAATGGCGTTGCTCTTGGCATATTCAATTCAGGGATATAAACGCCTTTATAGCGGATATAGATTGCCTCAATAAGGAAAATGTTTTGATAAACTACGTGGCACACCCTAGAAGAATAGAATCTATGGAAATCGTCAAGGATATTGAGGATTTGGCTAACTGTGGGTGGAATTACGAAATCACTCCTTTTCAAGGCTTATGGAATGAAAAGGAATGGGACAAGAATTCTATGGTATATGAGCAATATATCACTGCTTGGAAGAAAGAGACCAAGACGCCTATGATGGAAGTGAATTATTTGTCTATAAATCCCAATGGGAATATAATGCGTTGCCACAGGGTAAATGTAGGCAATGTGTATCAAAACCAGTTGAAGGAACGCTATCCGCAAATTAAGCAAGTGTGCGGATACAAGGACAATGGCAACACGTCATGCTCACTTGTTCAAAGCTTGTATTTGCTAGGATTGATAAAGAATGAAGGGTAGGTTTGACGGGGATTTGCAGGGTTATATGCTTTACTTCATAAAGCAGAAGCTATGCGATTCCCTGCTCAAATACGCCGAGGACATAAGAACCGAAGTGAATATAGCAATACTTGAAGAAAAGGTTTATTCCAAGAGACAGGACAAAGTAATACCCAACAAATTAAATTCACAATTAGGAAATTATTTTATTAGGAATGAAATTCCTAAAGGAAGGGATTTATCATTATTGAAAGCTGTGATGTATCGCCAGAGACTAAAGTTTATTGAATTGGAAACACGTTACGATGTAGGGCGATACGTTGAGCATCACGACAAAGAGGAATGACAATGGCTGAAGAAACCAAAGTTGATACGACCGCCGGAGCGGTAACACAAGAGGCTCCGAAACAGACTACCACTGAAACAAAGGTAGAGACAAAGGAACCTGAAACCAAGAAGGAGCCAACGCTTGCCGAAAAGATGTTCGGCGATAAAGTCAAGCCCGTTGAGGAAAAGAAGGAAGAACCGCCAAAAGACCCGGACAAAAAGATTGAAGACGACCCGGAAGCATTGGCGAAGAATCAAGCCCTCAATGGCGGTCCCAATCCCAATCCAAACACTCAGCAACCAATGAACAAGAAAACTGCGAAGGAGCAAGTTCAGAAGTATGCACGTGAGAAGAATGAGTGGAAAGCCAAAGCCGAAGCAGGAGCTGCCGAGATAGAAAGATTGACGGCTGAATTGCAAAGGCTTCAAGGGATAGAGGAAAAAGACAAAACTCCCAAAGACCTTCACCGGGAAATCTACGCTGAAGAAAGAATGAAGGAGATACATGCTCAAATTCACAATGAATTGAATGAGTATGTAGCAAGCCATGAAAATCCCCAAATGTTCCAAACGAACTATGAGTACTACATTCCCATTCTCAATAAGAATGACCCGTGGACTATACAGCAACTGCATAAGTTCCCCGAAAAGCTCAAGATGTATGATTTGTTCTTCCAAGCTATGACGCAAGGCGTATTCTCTCCGCAAGATTGGATAAATGCGCCACAGCCTCTTAAATTGCAAAAGCTATTGGATTTGCAAAAAATGGCTAATGGGGAAACTGGAGCAAGTGCCAACACCGACACTAACACGGACACTAACACCGATACTAACAAGCAACCGCCTGCTCAAAAGCCAGTTGTTGAAGACAGTGTTGTTCCGGATTTGAAGAAGGGTGGCAAGACGGAGATACCGGACAAGACGCAGGAAGCAATGTTCAAGAAAGCGTTTGAGAAAGGAAGAAGATAAATTTATAGCTCTATAAATTGGGGGTTCCGAATTAGCAGCATTCGGAACCCTCTTTTATTATTAGGGCATGGAACAGAATGAGATTGAAAGAATCAAGGCTCACATAAGCCGGATAAAAATTGAGTTGAAGGACTTGGAAGAAAGGCTTGACAAGATACTCTATTTGATAAATCAAGAGGAAAAGAGAAAATGAATCAGGACACTAAAAATTTAATTGAAGATTTATTTCCGCCGGGCTTCGGTGATTTGTCTTTGATGAACAAAGAGATAATAAGCATATATGGAAGCCTGAAATCCATATTTCCTGCCATTTTCGTAAATGCTGCGAATGGGAAAAGGATATTCAACTTTTGCGGTTGGCGACCGCAGAATTGCATTGCAGGGGCTAAAAACTCACCGCACAAGCAAGGATTGGCACTTGACCTTCACATGCCCACAAAAGCCCAAAACGAACACCTATACGATTATATGCTCAAAGTGGGATATTCCACGCACGGCTTCACACGCATGGAAGACAGGAAGGTTACGATTGACCAGTCAAAGGGCGGCGGTTGGGTTCATGTGGATATAGTGCCATTGACCGATGTTCAAAAGGGAAGGACAGCTCAAATAATCAATGGCATATATGTTTTCATGCCATAGGAGAAAATTATGAATGAATTAGCGCAAACTCAAGTATTCAATAGCAACGTGGCTTCCGATTTGATAAATGCGGGAGCGCAAACGGGCAATCACATTTTCATCTACATTGCCGTTGGCTTGGTGCTATTGCAATCGCTTTTCATTCCCTTGACTATATGGCTATGGAAGCAGCACGCTGCGAAAGAGGAAAAGAAGCACAAGGATATGACCGACCTTCATAACAAGGTTATTGAATTGGAGACTGAAAAGAGGAAAACGAATAGGGATTCCCAAATGCAAGCAATGAAGAATGACTATCATAGCAAGATAGAATCCATTGAGCATAGATTGAGCGACGTGGAAGTTAATTTCAAGCATCAGGTAGAAAAGTTAGTGGATAATTCCGAGAGGCAGTCAAAGACAATGGAAAGATTATTCACGAAATTTGACGGAATGGCTGACAATTTCACAAAGATTTTGACTTCAAAAGTATTCAACTCCTAACTTTATTATTAAGATAACATGGCAATCAATACTATCCAAGACGCAGCAAATGCAATTCAGCAACTAAGAACAGCTGGGGAATCGGCACTTAATCAGCTTGCCAATCGCATAGTGGCTGGCAAGGAAGCAAATAATGACAAATTCATTTTTCTATTGAATTTGATAAACGAATACTTGACCGAGAATGGGAAGCCAGCGTTCATGAAAGGCTTTGACCCTTCACGCAGAACCAACAATCCACTTGGGCTTGTCCGCTCAAAGCTCATATTGAAAATGGATGGAAGCGAAACGGTATATGACCCACGTGATGCGGAAAACAAAGAAGTAGATTTGGCAGCGGTTTCATTGCCTTCATGGGATGTATTGACTAAAGTGAGCGGTCCTAAAGTAGGAACTTCACCCGACCCGGAAGGTCTAAATTACTTGTTTGGCTACAGGGCATTGAATAGCACTGAAGATGAAAATGTTGCTTTCTTGATGAATATCCCTATGGCTAACGCAGGTGCTGGCGGGCATGGTCTTATGAGTCAAGGATTTTACGTTTGGCTCAGGAATTTGATTTATGATGAAAACGGCGATCAGAGAACAAACATAGTTCTTTCCATTGATGAAAAAATGGATGGCAATAATCAAGTATTGACGATAACGAATTATGACCCTGAAACAAATGCCGTTTCAACGCAAGAAATAACAATAGTAGGCGGTGGCGGTGGAGAACCGGGGCAACCGGGAGAGCCAGGAAAAGACGGTGAATCAGCCTATAAAATTGCAGTTAATAATGGATTTGTAGGAAATGAGGAAGAATGGCTTGCTTCATTGAAAGGCGAGCCTGGCGAACCAGGAAAAGACGGAACCAACGGAAATGACGGGCAAGACGGCACTAATGGATATACTCCTGAAATCGGTGAAAATGGGAATTGGTGGATAAATGGAGAAGATACGGGACTTCCCTCACGTGGTATTCAAGGCGAACCGGGTAATGACGGCCAAGACGGGCAGGACGGCAAAGACGGTTCAACAACTGACATAGATTCATTCACTATTTCCCAAACGGATTTAACTCCAGATGTGAATGAAGTTGTGGAAAGTGCTAACACGGGAACAGGGTGGATTAAAAGCCTTGCCGCAAAGATAAATGGCATTATATTGAATTTGTTGCCGAGTTTAAGAAATTATATTGAAATGGTTGAAGAAGATTTTGCTTCAAGGACAATGTCACTGCAATCAAGAATAGATGTTCTTGAAAGTGCTTCAGGCGGTCCAAGTGGCTTTCATTCAAGAACATTCTGGCTTGACAATTTCCCTTCATTCAATTCCATATCTCCAAACTGGCTAACAGTCACTTCAGGTAATTTGACACAAACCATTGCCAACGGTACTTACCAAACAGGGCAGGAATGGAATCAAAACAGGGCTTCTCACCATGCTATTTTGCAAATGCCTTCAGGTGGTTCTGCTTCATTTGAGTTCAAAGATGATAGGTGGCCGAGTTCAACCGACATTACAACCACGCAGGACGGATTTGTTGGGTTTGAGTTTATTTTGGCACAGCAATCAAGCAATAATCAAAGAATAGATTCATTCGGCTTTGAATGGGAAGCTTTTGACGTGAATGGCGTATCGCTTGGAAAGAAAACAGAACGTGCCAACATTGAAAAAATAGGAGTGTATCAATCATCATCATTGCCGGGGCTTAGGCAGCAGTCAAACATTGTGCTTGGCGCAGGAGTGAAGGTGGATAAAATAAGATTTACGGCGACTGCGGATAATCCTGCAAGTTGGAACAATTATTTGAATTGGCATTTGTTCATAGGTGCGGTTCATATTGGAGTTAGATAGGATTTATCATTAAAGAGAGGTAGATATGTGGATTAAACAGAGAGTGTTTGACAAGAAGAACCAAGAATGGCGCATTAAGCCCGTTTGGTGGGAAAAGAAGGATATTAAGGAAGCGGAGGTTGTGGCTGAGGAAACATCGGTGACAACGCTTGAACCGCCTACATTGCCAATTTCCTATTCGGGTGTCATTATGGGAGTGGATTATGCGGCACCCGTGTCTTATAGCGGCGTAACCGTGCCAGTGTCTTATAGCGGTGTGAAATGCCCTCACGTGGGTTGCGATTGCAACGGTGAAGGGCATGTGGAAGGCACAGGCACTGCTGAAGTTCCCCTAGTGGAAACAAAGAAGAAAAGAGGCAGAGGGAAGAAATAATGAAAACCGTCAATATAATTACTCAAGCTCAAGTGATAGCAGGCATAAACACCTTTCAGGGTAATGCTATTGACGTTAATCAAATGGCTACGAGTTTGGCTATTTTCCATCAAACCCTCAATACCATAAACAATGACCCAAAGATAAATCTCATTCAAAGCGTTTGGGATTATCAAAGGGATAGAGAGGAAAATCCAAACTTCCCCGAAACATTAAGCAATCCTTCCTCAAATGCAGGAAATGGTTGGCTTGATGTTCCTCAGCTTGACAACGATGAGCCAATGCCCGAAATAGATGTTTCAGGCCTTAATTTGAAATTTCCTAATCATAGAACTCCATTTGGAATAGCTAGAGCATATCCGCTTCCTTCGGATTGCAGACGTCCATTGAAGGTAATAAGCGGTCCTGTTGAATTGAGGAAAACCGATTTTAGCGAAATAAAATCAAGTCAAAGCACACCGGGATTCACTAACATGTTTTCGGTTAATAACAAAGAAATAGAGTTAGTATATCCCGGAAAAGTGAAATTGGTTTATGTGAAAGAGTTCAAGGAGTTCATGCCGCAAGATGAAGTTGATTTGCCATTGGAAAGCCTTGACTATGTGATAAATTTGCTTTCATATAATCTTGCTCTTAGCTCAAATAGCCCAAGAGCGGCTATGTGCCAGACACTTGCAGAGAAGTCTTACAATGCCTTGCTTGGCAATTTGAGAGTGAATGAAGGCGAAAAGTATTTGAGCGTTCACACGGCATTGAGCAGGCTTTCCGGAAGGGGGCATGGCACATGGCATTAGAATTGGTTGAATTGGGTTTGGATGGCTATTCTCACCTTGCTCAAAGGTGCGAGCTTCACAATGTTACGCAAGTTCCTACAACAACGGGCAATGCTTCGGTTCAATTAGCCACTTTTCCAAATGTTACTCATTCGGACATTACATATTTCATGGAAGACGATGAAATTGTTCTAGATGTTCAACAGGCTTTTCGTTGGGTGTTCTATAGGGTAACTAAGAAGGATAGACCTGATTTACTTTTCGGTAAAATCTATGCAAAAAACTTATCCAATGGCAAAATTATAGGCTTTTCTTCTTTTATTGACAGGCAAGACGCTATGATACCTTTTCAAGTTTTGGAATTTACAGACTTGAACGCTCTCCGTTGGTGCATTTTCATTATGAGAGAACCGGAACAAGACGGTAAAATGAAATGTTGGAAATTTAGGGAAGATTCAGATTGGGGTTTCAATGCTATTGTAGAAAATTTTAGAGAAAGCTTAGAATTCAATGAGTTCTATGAATTGAACAATGTTTTATTGCTCAATGGAGAGGAAAGAAAAACTCCATTGATAGGAGATTTAACTCTTGATGACAATGAGCAGATAACTACTAATGAGCTTTGGGAAGTTTTTGTTCAAGGATATTTTTACGACTATTATAGATTGTTGGCGGATTGGGACCATTCAGGCACATTCAGTTACCCTGAGTTTAAAAAGTATGATTCATTAGAAGGCTTGATGAAAATAATCTATGACACAGCGATTAGTTTTGAGAAAACTAATGCAATAGTGATGACTGATGAACTTAGAGAATGTTTCAAGGTAGATAGAATAAATCCCGATTGGATAGCAACCTATAATGATTCTTGGGGTGGAAGAACTCCAGCAGGTGGTGCTTATTACAACGGTTTGGGAATGGTTCAGGAGTTTATTAAAAATATATCCGACACTCAAGGAACATCAACTAACCATGAAATTTCCGATTTTGAATGGGCCGCCATAGGAGCAGGAACAACTGCAGCCGCAATAGCAGGTGGTATGATTGTTCCGTTCTGGGGACACATTGTTGGTGCGATTGTAGGTTTCTTAATAACATTCTTCACTGCTTGGTTTAAAGATAATTGGGAACCGAGATGGAAAATAAAATCTAATACTATAGATTCAGATGATGAAAATAATTCAACGACTTTGGATGACCCTTCAGGTAGTGCTTTGTTTTTCATAGGTTTGCTTGATAAGTATATGGGTAGTGGAGTGAAAGCTACTCATAACATAAATGGCATACCAACTGAATGTTGGAGATGGGTAGGACACGGCATTAACATAGGGTCTGAAATTAAATCGGACCTAGGTTATGATACCGCTTATGTAGTAGAAGAAATAAATAAAAAATTACTAGACAACAATTATACTTTACCAGCGGGATTAGTTACAGCTCTCAACAATGACCCTTTGCTTGTTATACAGGCTATACAAACAACTATTGAAAATCTTGAAAAGGTTTGCGATAGCTATGAATTATCTGCAAGATTCGTAATTTGGAAAAATACATTGGCTGATTCTTACAGAAGGACAATGAGTAAAATAGTTTCCAACTGGGTTAAAGGTGGAACTGGAAGCGTTATAAGAAAAATAGGTAATCCATCTGTCCTTTCATCACCTACATGGATGTGGGACCCAATAACTTTTAAGCCATTGACTAACATAGCGAAAGTTATTAAAGAACATAAAACATCACATTACGATGGAGATACATCTTACAATATAAAATTGTTTGCCGGAGCCATTAAAGATTCTATAAATGCTTTCATTACTGACCCTACAAATTCTCCAGAATTTATGGTTGATGAATTGCAAAAGTTAAGAACGACTATACAAGATGAGCCATTGAGCGATTCAGCTGAGCTTTTGTTCTTGATTGGAGTTATAATCAATAATGTTAACGCTGTGAATACAAGATTGAAAAATTTAATTGGTGAATGCGATACAGTAATAAATGCTAAAAATAGCGATGGCTCTGAAATGACATATCTATCTACAGCTATTGCGGATAGATTTTTAGAAAGAGTAATACATCATAGCTCTCACCCGATAGACATTTTGGGAATGGAATGGGAAGACGCTATCACAACGATAAATGAAAAAGAATTTATTTATCCCAGAATAATTAAGGGAAGCAGTAGTGCTTCTAGACAATTACGCGATAGAAATGTATTAAGTGTTTGGCTTAGTTCCAAAGAACAAATAGAAAAACTTAGGACAATGCTAATAGAACACCGTTCCGATGTTCAAATCTTTGACATTGAAAGTTTATCCCACATGCTTATAGTTATAGCCATTAGCAATAAAGACAAAGATAATCCGGATAGGTTCTATTACTCCGATGCCGGAACTACCTTTATACAAGGGCTTAATTTCTATTCGGCTGAATACTTAAACAGTGACCCCGTTGAATCTTGGAGACTAGCCAATAGGCTAGTGCTATTCACGAATAAGACTATTGAATTTTGGGATATAACCAATGACTTTGAAGACCCATTGTCACCTGCGTATAGCTCAAACGTATTCACTTACACAGTGCTTCAAAATTCAAGAGTGAAGTTCAACGATACTTTGTATTTCATAGCAAAGCCGATTGAGCTTGATACTTATTCGGTTTATTCGCTATCCAAAAACGGACAAATAAAAAACATTTCTTACCCTCAATTAGACGCTTGGATAAACAAATACATTCAAACAGACTATAACTCATATAATCCTATAAACAGAAATAGGAATGTTAGAGTTAATGGCTCTGTAATAAATTATGAAAATGCGCCGATTATACAATGGAAGCTAAACGATAAAGTAATGATACTCAATTACAATGTGATGTTCAATACCTATTTCTTGAGTGATTCAATGTATTTCTTGGAAAATGACACTTATTTTCAAGAGAGGACAAGCAAGGTAGGAACTCTTGATAATTATTTCAATGATGACGGTACACTCATAAAAGCTTCAATAAGAACAGTGAATACTAACTTTGGCGAACAGCCGAAGAACAAGAGATACAAACATATTCAAGTTTTTCATGGCGATGTTGAATTGGAGAACAAAAAGAATGTGAAGCGTGAATTGAAGCCTGGATTAGTTAGCCATACTCCAGAACCCACAAAGGATGCTTGGAATAGTTCTAACTGGTTTGATTCATTGAATCCTGAAGATTATCAAGCTATTTTCCATAGGTTCTACACGGTGTCAAAAATGCCCTATGAGAATATGAGAGAAATAAGGCTTATGAACAAGCAGGGTGAAAGAAATGTTCAATATAGAATAAATGGGCTTGGCTTGGGAATAGATTTTCAGGCTGAGATTAGTTGGAATGGATATTTGAAAATTAACAAGTTATTCTATGAGGTAGAATAGGTTTTATTATTAAAGTGAGGACATTATGAGTGGTGCAGTAGTTGGAACATTGATAGGCGGAACTGTTGGCGGTATAGGTTCATTCCTTACCGCTTCTGAGCAAGCACAATTACAAAAGGATGCCATTGAAAAATACAATGGTGACATTAATGCGGCTATTGCCGCTTACATGGCAAACACGGGCCGCAACATTGACGCTTACAAGCAAAATTCCCAACAATATATGAACAGTCCTGACAAGGTTGCTGCTTGGCTAAATCCAGCTATGGATTTTCAAATGAAGCAAGCAAACCTTGCCAACAACACCCAATATGCAGCAGGTGGCAAAATGCTTTCCGGTTCTTCAATGAAGGGCTTGCAAGATAGAAGGCAGAACATAGCAAAACTTAGTTTCAATGACGCTTTTGGAATGATGAACCAATCAAACAATCAAGGTTTGGGAAACCTTCAGTTTTCAACAGGAATGGCTAACGACCTTGAATCAAATAAATTTAATGCGTTGCAAGGAATGTATGGAAACCAATTAAATGCTGCTATGGGACAAAGAACAGCCGGAGTAGGTGATTTCTTGTCAGGCTTTGGTTCTGGTGCTTCGGCGTTTGGCAATGTGGTAAATGCCTTCCGTTCCTCTCCTTCAACAGGGCAACCTTCAACAGTTAAAACGGCAAAGGAGTAGGTTAATTATGATGCCAATTTCAGTTAGAGACAATTCAACGGCAATACAAATGGGAGCTAACCGTGCCAACAACGCTGTAGCACAATTCAATCAAGGGCTTAGAGACGCAGGAAAAGGATTTGAGCAAGGCATGATAATTTCACGCTTGAAAGAGGAAGAAGATGAATATATGAAGCGTCAAAGGCTTCAAAAAGCATTAGACGCAAACGACACCGAAGCAATAAGAAAATTATTGCAGGACCCGTGGTACCAAAAATTATGGAGTGCAGTCAAAGGCGAAGGATGGAAGTCTCAAATAGACAAGGATTTGAATAAAATAGACGAAGAAAACAGGGCGGTTTTGAATGAATACCATAGCAAAAAGAACGAAGGCTATAATCCTGCTCAAACAAGTTCTGTTGTTGACAAGAGAAATGTTCAATTTACGGCAATGCCAAATACTATTGAGCAAACAGAGCCTATGGTATTTGACGATCATAGCAGGCACGACTTAGCTTCTTATTCAAAGGAACAGCCTATCGCAATAAGCCCTATGCCGGAAACCATTGCACCGCCTGTATTGCAAGATAGGAATGAGCATTTGAGAAAGCAAGCGCAAACCGTAGTAAATGATGTTCCCGATACCACAGTGGCAAGAGCCGCAGAGACCGCCGGAATTAACACGGGCTATATACCTGCTTCACAGCAAGACAAAGGCAATATAGAAGAAGTAACAAGAAATAGAAATGAAATTGTTAGCAACTACAAAAATGCTATTTCACAAGGAAGAATGCTTTTGAACGCAGCTGCTCAGTTCTTGATAGCTGGCGGTGATGAAGGACAAGCATTGGCTGCTCAAAATCAGGCTGAGGCTAGAAAGTTCTTTGTTCAGGCATCTTTACTTCGTGAGCAAGGAATTGCTGCCGGGGTTAATAAGGATTATTTCGTGGATGGGCTTGAAACGGGGGATGGCACTGGAATAGCAAAGCCAGATGAATTGAGAAATAGCGATGAATTGAGAAATTATGGCTCAAAGCTTAAAGAGATGGCAGGTGACAAGCTTCCTGACAATGTTATGCTTCAAAGCTTATCTGCTCAATTAGCGAAGGATAATCCCAATTTTAAGCCATTGAACGAGAAAGAGTTTGAATATGTTCTTGACTTCGCCAAGAAGGATTACACCGACAAAAGAAGTGACACGCAAGCCAAGCAGGATATAGCCAAAGGTACTGAAGATGTCAAAGACCGGGAGTTCAATCGCAAAATTGATGACTGGAACAGAGACAACAAGGCTAATTTGGACCATTGGCAAAAAGTGAATAGGGATTTGAAAGGCGCATATAATACAGCGGCTGACTATTATGCGAAGGGCATGTATAGGAATGCTATGGAAGCAATGAAGGCTGCCAATGAGGATGCCAATAAAATGAAAGTATCGCTGTTTAATGTGGGCTTTACCTTTAATTCCAATCCTTCACCGAAAGAGGTATATGATGCCTTATTGGTTATGAGAAATGGCATTAAAGGTTCATCTGACGAAATAACAAAACTCAAAGAAACCATGCCTAAGAGGTAATATATGGAACCGGACAATTTAGACGAATTTGATGATTTGCCACCGCTTCCACCGCCACCGCCGGATAATCCGCAGGGTGACCCTAATGCTGGCTCTATGCCTAATTGGGTGAATGAGAATGTGACAAGCATGCCAGCTCAAATCGGAATGGATTTAGTGGCACCTTGGACTTCCACAGTGTCAAATTTATCGCCATTGGTGGAAGGTTATCCGAAAATAAAAAATGCGGTTATGGGAGCTGCTGCGGGTTTGGACGTGGCTAACAATGCCGCTTTGATGAGCGGTGTAGGAACTATTCCTGGTGCTGTGATGAAAGGTATAGGCATGTTGGGTGCTAACCTTACGAAGAACAAGATAACTGATGCAGTTATGCTTGTTTCACGTATGCCTACTTTTGTTACGGCTAAGGAAGTGAATAAGGGCATGAATTCTATGGCTGCCAAGCAAATAGCCAATAAGCAAAATGAGATTAGCGCAATTAATAAATCGGGCATTGATGACGCTGCTGCTAATTTCGTTAAACAAAATCCGGATGTTAGAATGTCTCTACCTGCTGAATTGATAACTCCGATAAATCGCCGTTTGGAACTAACAAGGGAGATTATTGACGCAGAAAAGCAAATGGCACAAGGAGTCGGTGCAGTGGATAGAGCTATAGCCACTGGGTTTAGCATGCCGGTTAGATTAGGCATGGGTGCAGGCAGCAGGGCTTATGGTGAAGGCGAAGAAGAACAAAATATGACACCTATTTCAATGCCTGAATTTATTGGAAATAAATAATTTATGCCAATTCCAACCATGCCAGAGAAATTTCAAGATGTCCAGGATAATACTGGCGTGGATAGGACTGTGAAGAAAAAGAGGGACTTTTCAATAATAACAGCTTTGCACGATTTGGCAA
>Ga0181987_10754_pt1 | contig 13065 bp, 17 predicted proteins | sample TergutCo191P1_FD_120224 | JGI IMG/M metagenome (GOLD analysis project Ga0181987, IMG submission 120224)
CTTTTATACCGCCTTTTATGCATAAAATATAGCAAATATCGTAGAATTTTTCAACCCCTTTTATGAAATAAATGTTGATTTATGCGGAGTTGTTATATTTTTAAGGAGCGACTAAATAAAACATTTAATAGCAGCTTGCAATGGTACGCATTTCTTGGCATTAAACCAGAAGATATGCCTAAAACCGTTCCTAATAAAAATACATGGATAGAAATGTTTGATTGCGCTCTGTATTCATTCAGTGATTTTCTGCGTAGCTTTCATAATTTTGCAGTAACAATATATCGTTATGAATGTGATGATTGTAAATTAGAATTCGCTTTTGAATGGATGCGAGAATGTAAAAAAGAAACTATGGCACAAATTGCGGAACTATTCAATGTTTATCCTATTCCAACCAATGAAAAAATAATACTGACACCTGATTATAAAATGCGTGCGGAAAGCAGTCTTGATTTCCTGAATTTTTTGATTAAGATTAATTTTAATCCGGATTACAATTACGCAAAACCGAAAGAAGGCAATAAATTGTATGAAGTTTATGAGTTTTGGCATAAAACTGTTGAAACAGAAATTAACCGATTTTTGGATTATGCAAAACAAACAAATGCCAACATAGAGGAGCGGCAATTAATTATTGATGAAAGTAAAGAATGGGATGAAAAAATAAAGTCTTATACTGGAGGTATCCAATATCCTTATAAACTATTTAACACTTTCTGCGAAAGAAATTTGGACTGGGTGAAAATTTACGAAGATTATGATGGTTTGGTGATGAGCTTTCCACAATTTTCATGTATTTCAAAATTTAACTTTTCTATGGAGTTTTTTAAATATCGTGGACAGGAAATGGAAACTCTATTGGAATCCGAAGAATTTAAAGAAGATATGTCTCAATTGCCTAAACTTATAGAACTCCACAAAAATATAAGCGAACACATACGCAAAAGTGTTAAAAAATACATTAAAACTCCAAAGTTTATAAAATTTCGAGAAAATTTAAAAAAAATACCAAAAATACCCTAAATTTCGCCTAGTTGAGGTTATATGTAAGTAACAACCAAAAACCGGGCAAAAGCCCAAGGAGATGAAAATGGCAGATATGACGTGCGTTTACTGTGGTAGCAAAACAAGACCAGGTAGTGGGACTTGTTCCAAGAATCCAAATAAACCCAAGCCTGGTTTTAGCGCTATGCATGTGGGAGCGCCTGACGGAAAGCATTGCGTTTATTGCGGTAGCGATTCTCGCCCCGGCAGTGGGACTTGTGTGTATGCACCGTCTGGCTATCATCAGTTAGCTTTGTGAAGTTTGTTCCATGCTTTCTTTGATTTTTCCAAGAATGTATGGAATTTTGTATATTCGCTTTGTGGCTTGCATATGCAGGTTGCTAACAAAAGGAGAAAGATATGGATACCAACCCCAACCCGTGGAAAGACTTAGATTATGAAGCCGAGAAAGACAAATATGTTTTAAACGACAAGTCTGGCTTGGACAATCTAAAAAAGATATTAGATGATAAGAAAGTGGTAAAAAGAGAAAAATTAGAAAAAAAATATAGCGGAAAAAAATTGGAAGAAGAACTTGGCAAACTTGATGATTATGACTTACGCTTAAAGTTATATCCAGAACCATTTATAGGCAATCCAGATGCTCCAATTTATTTGCTAAATCTTAATCCTGGATATGATGAAATAAATAAAACCGAGCATAAAGAAAATGAAAAACTTATAGAATGTATAAAGGAAAATAACAGCCAAAAGCCAATGACGTATCCATTTTATTGGTTAGACCCAGCTTTAGAAGGTACAAGCGGTTCTAAATATTGGAAAGAAGGCAGACTTCAAAAAACGAAGAAGATAGCAAAATCCGGTAAATATGTATTACAAACAATACCGCCAAGATTAGGAGACCTTCTTGAAGAAATAGATCATATTAAATTATCTAAAAAAATATTTTGCGTAGAATATTTTCCTTATCATTCTAAAAATTATAACGTAAATAAAAAAATTATACTTCCTACCCAAGAGTATAATAGATATTTAATTGAGCAAGCCATTGAAAAAACGCTCAATAAAGCAACACCAGAAAATGAAAAGAAAATATTTATTATAATGAGAAAGAAAACAGAGCTTTTTAAACTATTCGGCGATTTAGAAACTCTTCAAAAGGAAAACCGAGTCTTTATTTGTGGTAGTAATGGTAATCCTTGCATAACCAAAAATAATCTTAAAGATGGGTGGAAAAGAATTATCAAAAAAATAACAGAATAACGACATTCATTGTCGCAATTTTAAGGAAAAGCAAAAAAATGTCAAAAATATTCTATTTTTCGCCTATAATATGTTATATATAGTAAGTGAACCGAAGAGGTAGAAAATGGCTAGCATCGCTCAAATGAAGAAAATGGGATTTACTCAAGTAGAAATACTTAGAACGAAAGCTCAAAGGCTCTTTCATAAAAAGAAAGAATATGACTTGGCTATTAAGGCTTTAAGCAAAGCCATTGGATTAAAAGGTGAAGATTGTGATATTGCCGAATGTTATTTTATACGTGCTTTAATTTATGCGGAAAAAAAAGATTATGACTCTGCAATGGCAGATTTTGCAGAAGCAGCCAAGCTGAGAAAGTGGTCGCGTGATTATGAAGGCATTGCCGGTATGTATGAAGAAAAAGGAGATTTTGATTCTGCGATTGCATATTATACAAAAGGCATAAAAGTTGGCAAAAGGTGCGGAGAAGGCTATGACTCTTATTTTTTTCGTGGAAAAATTTATCTGGAGCATAAGAAAAATTACGATGCCGCAATCTCGGATTTAAAAAAATCCATAAAAATATGCGGAATTACAAAAGAATGCAAAGGTTGCGCCGAGTGTTATCGCATGATAAGCGAAGCGTATTTAGCAAAGGGAGATAAGCGTAATGCAGATAAATATTTGGCAAAAACTGTGGCAGTGGGAAATATAGTTGTGGATAATGCGAAAAAAGGAGACAAGATATGAGTCTAAAAACAGAAGAAGAGGCTTTATATGCGCTAAAAGAATGCAAAAAACAAAGCAATTATGAAATACTTGAACTTGTTCCGGAGGAGTCAAAAGAAGCGGTTAAAGCAGCGATTGAATTAAAGGAAACACATGAAGATTTAATTAATGCTATTGTAAATTTTTCTACTGAATATGCCAAATTATCTACAATGACCGATGTCGTAACCTAATCCCTGCCCTCGCTCTGGTTCACCCTGCCAGCTGGTCGGCTCTGGCTCATTTAATTCCAGCCAAAATCGCGTCTCGCTTCTTTTTCAATTCTTTGTCCATAAACGATTTAATAGAAATTATCACAGTGTCTGGCAATATGTTTTCTGGCTTTAATTTGAACTCTATTTTAGGAACTGCCGGAAGCCTAGGTTCATCTGGCTGAATTTTTGCAATTTTCAAACTCATCTTATAAACTGTGTTTATTGCTGCGGCTATTTCTGCATAAACCAATTGGGAATAAGCATACAAACTAAGACCGTTCTGTTCCGATCTTATGCATATTCCTAAAAACCACGCCGGGACTTCATTGGCGTTTATCCGATTTAGGCTCATCACAGATCTTTTAACATTTACATTCAAAATTTCCGTAGTTCCATCTACGCAGTTCATTATCAAAGCCGGCTCAGCTTTCCATATTTTACCATTTTCTATCTTTCCACATTTTTTGAATTGCTCACTAATGTCAAACATTTCATCCATAGCCGAATTCATGTGAATATTCATTTCCGCTACATATTGCTTAAATATTTCACCAGCGTTATTTTGAATCTCAAAATGTTCCTGACTCTCTTTCACTTCCAATGCCATTGATTTGCAGAATTTTTTGAAGTATGCTGCCGCTTTAAGCAAATCTAATTTGGCTTTTGAAAATTTTTCGCTTATATTCAATTCTGCTTTTGCAAGCCCAATGTTTGGGATATTGCTAATGCTTGCTGCAGCAAGGTCTTCCTTGACATGCTCGCCGTCTTTTTTGCCGTATTTTTCAACGGCTTCTTTGATGTATTTGCTTATCCGCATATTTCAATATAACATCAATTGAAAAGATATGGATTTAATTTCTTAAAAACAGCCCTGGAAGCTTGCCACTTATTGAGACCCGGTATATCATCATCTTTTTCTTTAGCCCATTTAACAATTTCACGCTTGGCGTCGGCTGGGAGCAAGGTCTCTTTGTCAGCATCTATTACTTCATTCGCTGAGTTTGGCTCAGTTTCACTAGTCAAGTCAATTTTCCCTATCAAAATTTCTGGTTTTAATTGTGCCAAAACATGAGCGTGAATTGGCAAATGCTCTCTTCTGCCGCTATTCGGATCATCGCTGCCTTTTACATAAATATAAAATCCATGGCCGTCTCGGTCTTTATCACACATTTTTGCCATTTCAAGAATAGAGTCATCGCCAAGCATAAAATCTTCTTTAATGCCTTCACCCAAGGCTTTCGCCACTGCTTCTTTAATGTATTGCTTTATCCGCATATTTCAATATAACTTCTCTGCTGCGAAAACACATGCAAAATCTACAAAATTTCTAGTCATCATTCATTTCTTCTTCATAGTCAGCGTTGCCCATTTCAACTTCCATTTTTGCGTCATCACTGATTTTCTTGCCAGCCGCTATCGCTTGCCTTTTAGTCAATGTGCCTGCTTGCCATGCGTCAAGAATGTCATCTACATCATCATATTGTATTTCTGCGCCTTTTTGCTTTTTGTTGGTTAATTCAATGGCTTTTAGCAAATTATCTTTTATAAATGCATTTGCGTCATTAGCATCTTTCAGGCAGAGCCTGGACTAGCCCTGCTGGTTTGGTTGGTGTTTTAGCCATACATTGTAAAAGTAACAAATTCCGTGACGGCTAGCTTACATTTTCGGGCAAAGCCGCCGACAAGCAAATGACTGCGTTTTTGCCTCTTCGGAGTTATATTGAAATATGCGGGTAAAGCAATACATCAGGGAAGCTGTTGAAAAATACGGCAAAAAAGACGACGAGCATGTCAAGGAAGACTTTGCGGCAACAGGCGTGCATGCTGGCACTGGCGTTCCGCTGCCAGTTCAGCCGAACCCAAAATATGACTTAACAAAGCCAGCGATGCAGCGATACACACTGCCGCACCAAAACAAAAATGCACAAGTTGAAATTTTAGATAGCGCTATTAAAATGCTTGCGCAAATAGGTAAAGAAGCTCAATCTATTGAACGCATATTTAGAGGGGCCGTTGAAAATATTTCGCCTTTGGGTAATAGACTTTTAGGAGAAACAAATGAGAGCGTTATTTTGGGAAAAAAAAGCGATAGTAATGATATGTATATAGTCATTAACAATATGAAACCGAATTTGAAAAATCTTTATTATTTAATAAATGCCATTGATTACACAATAGGCAAAGCAAAAATAATTTCTTATTCTGAACAATTTATTAACGCGTTCAATTTGCAAGTAAATACGGTTGACAATGTCTTAAAAAACAATAATAATGAAATCGTTTCGTTAAGTATTGACTGCGCATCTGTCCCTGTATGGTTCAATAATGTCCAATATAAAGATGATTCTTCTACACCTTCACCGAATTTTATTTTACAAATTTTGTATTATGAATGCAGAAAAGTTACTGATTCATTTTTTAAGTTAGCGAATTCTTTTCAGAAAAACGAGCCGAAAATAAATACGACTGCCAGAGTTGTCAATTTGTTAACTAAGAAAGAGGTGATAGCCTCTATTGATAATCTTGGGAAAATAAAAGAATAATGCCACCTATTGTCGCTATTTTAAGAAAATTTCAAAAAAACAAAAAACATCCTCTTTTTCGCCTATAATATGTTATATAACAATATGAGCAAAGAAAAAAGTTACGAGCAATACATCGAAGAAGTTAAAGATGATGTTGCAATGCTTGAATTTGTGCCGGAAGAATTCAAGATTGCGGAGTTTTGCCTTAAAGCGGTAAAAATAGACGGATATGTACTTAAATATGTGCCGGAAAGCCTCAAAACGGCAGAGCTGTGTCTCGAAGCAGTTAGAGATCGTGGCGATTGGCTTGAGTTTGTGCCAGAAGAACTTAAGACGGCAGAACTTTGCCTTGAAGCGGTGAAATGTAATCACGAGCTTAATATAAATTCGAAAAACAGAGTACTTGAATTTGTACCAGCAAACCTCAAAACAGCACAGCTATACCTTGAAGCGGTTAAAGCAGATGCCGATTGGCTCGAATTTATACCCGAAGAATTTAAAACGGCAGAACTTTATTTTGAGGCGATTAAACAGGACGGCTATGCACTTCGCTATGTGCCGGAAGAATTCAAGACTGCGGAGCTATGCCTTGAAGCGGTTAAACAGAGCGGCTATGCACTTGAATATGTGCCGGAAACTTTTAAAACCATTGAACTTTACCTTGAAGCGGTAAAAAAAGACTGCTTTATGTTTCACCGCATACCGGAAAATCTCAGAACAATAGAAGTTTGCATTGAAGCTGTTAAGCAGGATGGCTATATGCTTAAATATGTGCCGGAACACATTAAAACAGCAGAACTTTGCTTTGAGGCTATTAAACAAAGCAAGAATTTTGTTAAAAATCCAGCCGAAGCACTTAAATGTATTACAGAATCTCCCAAAACTAAGGGATTGTGCCTTTTGGCAGTTCAAAATGATGAATCTGGCAGGGAAACGGGAGCGGCTGGCGAAATTAGTGCCCTTAGATACGTGCCGGAAGAATTCAAGACTGTGGATTTTTGTCTTAAAGCAATTGAAAAACCTGCTTTTTATATGTTTAGATGTATGCCGGACTTCCTTAGATCCAAGATTCGTAAAAGATGCTATGAAGTTGTCAAAAATTGGATTGTAGCAGTTCATTTTGTGCCGGAAAATTTAAGAGACGAGGTTTTGGAAATGGCGGCAAATAAATTTCAACAGGAGTCAAAAACTATAGCGCAGAAAATCTATGGTTTTGCGCACAGAGCAAAAAAGGCTAAACTCCGCCGAAAAAGAAGAGACCGTAAAACTTCGTGAAATAACCGATAAAATTGACGGAATTTGCAAATTTGAAACTGTGGCAAGTGAAAATACTGATTGGAAGGCAGTCGCCGAAACTTTGTTTTTGCAATATGGTCTTGGCGATTCCGAAAAGAATGCATTGATTGATGCCAATACAAAAGAATCAAACTGAACAAGGAAAAGAAGCAACGAGCAATATATGTGCTGGATGAGCTAAAAGTCCTTGTGCCCAATATGGATGCGGATAGTCTAGCGCAAGCTATGCAACGAATTTTAAAAGCCGTTTTTGGGAGTGGGTGAGGTAATACCCTAAATTTCACCTAGTTGATGTTATATGTAAGTAACAACCAAAAACCGGGCAAAAGCCCAAGGAGATGAAAATGGCAGAGATGAAATGTCGTTATTGTGGACAACGATTTGTTAGCGGCGGGCAATGTAACATAGGTGGTAGCCCAACTAAAAAGCATATGCTAGCTTAATAGAGAGGCATTATATTTCTATATTCACTTAGCAGCCTGTATGTGCAGATTGCTAACAAAAGTATAAGCAAAAAGCAGATTGGAGAACGTAAATTTAACAAAATTATTGAAAAAATAACAGAATAACGACATTCATTGTCGCAATTTTAAGGAAAATCAAAAAAATGTCAAAAATATTCTATTTTTTGCCTATAATATGTTATATATAGTAAGTGAACCAAAGAGGTAAAAAATGTGTGATGTGTTAAACGAAGAAGAAATAGATTTTCTCACTAAAAGTTTGGTTGGCAAACCAGTGGCAGAAGAGGAAATAAAAACAGAAGCTCAGGCTATTGAGGCCGTTAAGAAGAATGGCTTTGCTCTGTGCAAAATACCGAAACCGCTTAAAACGGCAAAAGTATGCTTTGAAGCGGTTAAACAAAACGGCAGCACGCTTCAATATGTGCCGGAAGAATTCAAAACCGCTGAACTTTGCCTTGAAGCGGTTAAGCAGAGCGGCTGGTATAGATACAACTGCCAGCCACTTCAATATGTGTTGGATGCCTTTAAAACCGCCGAGTTATGCCTTGAAGCAGTTAAAAAGAATGGCTGGGTGCTGGAATTTGTTTCGGACCGGTTCAAAACGGCGGAACTTTGCCTTGAAGCTGTTAAACAAGACGGCGTTGCGCTTGAATTTGTGCCCGAAGAACTTAAAACTTACGAACTTTGCCTTGAAGCAGTTAAATCACGTGGCTTTGTGCTTAGATATGTGCCGAAAATGCACAAAACAGAAAATCTTTGCCGAGAGGCATTTAAACAGAATATCGGAGCGTATGAATACATTCCGGAAGCTTTTAAATCTTTGGAACCGACTCAACGAATTTACAATTCGGTTTTTGAAAAAACTATTGCAGAGGCGTTTGAAAAAGAATTCAAAAGAGTGTATTATCGTTTAAGCTATTTTTCTGAATGTTCCAGAAGAGAAGGAATCTTGGCACTTGAAAATTGCTTAGACAAAGAAAAGATTGCAGCCGGAGACATTATGGAAGCAGGCGTTATGATGTGCACGGATGGCATGGATAAGAAAATAATAGAAGAATATATGGATTCTTGGATAGAAGCGAATTGCACCGGCCCTCTTGGATATTATGAGCGAATACTCGCATCGGTGATTAAAACGGGTGTTTTGGCGGTTCAGGCCGGAGAAAATTCTACAGTGACGAAAATAAAATTGCTGTCAAAAGTTCCAGTAAATTTAATGCCGAATGTCTATAATATTGATGAGAAAAATTATTTTAGCCAAGCTAGAGGGAAATTATAATAATATGAGAAAGGAAAAAATGTGTGATGAAATTGATCTGAAGTGTCTTAAACTTTTGATTAGCGGCGGAGAACATTTTATAAACGAATATTACAACTTGGCAATTGCCGATTATACTTCCATACTCAAAATAAATGCAAATTGCCTGGAAGCTCGATCAAGCCTTGCACAAGCATACCTCTGCATCGGGGATTGGGACAGAGCATTTGCGGAAATGGATACTCTAATGAAGGTCAATCCGGAATTTGCGCTCAAACAGCCGGAAATTATAGAATGGTACGCTCGTCCGGCGAAATGTAAAAAACTAAAGGTAAAAGGTGATGGAAGCTTGCCTTTTTAGGCTTTTTTTCGCCTATCACAAGTTATATGTAATTATGGACAACAGGAGACAAATTATGAGCATGAAAACCGAAGAAGACGCTCTGCGTGCGCTGGAAGACAGCAAAATAGTTAGCCTTTCCAGAATACCGACGAAATTGCGGACAAAGGCAGTTAGCTTAAAAGCAATAGGTATCGATGAGGCATCGCTTAAATACGTGCCGGAAGAGTTTAAAACTCCGGAATTTTACCTAGAAGCTGTTAAATATGAAGGCCGTGCGCTTCAATATATCCCGGAAAAATCCAAAACACCGGAACTCTGCATGGAAGCGGTAAAAGAGAATGGCAGCGCGCTTCAATATGTGCCGGAAGAGCTAAAAACACCGGAACTCTACATGGAAGCAGTAAAATCTAAAACACCTTCCGGAATGCAATATGTCCCGGAATCGCTAAAAACGCCGCAGCTTTGCCTTGAAGCGGTTAAAAGAAACGGCATGGCTTTAGAGTATGTGCCAAAAGAGCTAAAAACCTGCGAATTATGCAACGAAGCGATTAAATGCAAATGGTTCGGTGGCTCAGCTTTAGAATATGTGCCGGAAAATTTTAAAACTGCCGAACTTTACCTCAATGCGGTTAAAGCAAACGGCAGCGCGCTTCAATATGTGCCAGAAGAGCTTAAAACCGCCGAACTTTGCCTTGAAGCGGTTAAATGCAAAACACGGCCCGGTTATGAAGTATTTGAATATGTGCCGGAAGAACTAAGAACCTTTGAGCTTTGGACTGAAGCTATTAAAGAATGCCCTTGGATGGATGAATATAAGTTAGCGCAGTCGCTTAAATACCTGCCCGAGCGAACCAAAAGATGGATTTTAAAAGCGATTTCAGGAAGTAGATGATGATATTTCTTGCTCAAGGTGGGCTATGTACCCTTCAGTATAGTCACGGGCTCGCTTTCTCTCTTCCGACATAGGTTTATTCCCTGATAAATCGAGCTCGTCGGTGTATTCCACGACAAATTTTCCGGCATCGCCAAACTCCTTCATTAGAGTTTCACACATAATTATGCCATCGTAAAGCCCAAATCCATAAAAATAAAAACCGGTTATTTTGCATTTGCGAAACTGCGTTTTTTTGGGCTCTCCCCATTTTGCCACAAATTCTCTTTCCTTCCATACGCCAAAATTCTCTTTCTTTCGGTTTGTTTTCAACGCACGCCTTTGCGCAGCAGCTAACTTATTTAATTTTTCCTCAAAAACTCGAAGCGCAAGTTTCGCCAGCCCAACTCCCCTTCCTTTCTCTTCCCCTGTTTCCTTTTCGTAAAAGATTTTTTCTCCACTTTCCGAGATATAGCAATATGCAATTTTTTTAAGCACTTCCAGATATTCTTGGCTGCATTTAAAGCCATCCTGAGTTAATTCTATGTCGTTTTTTGTGACTGTTATGGAGTTTGTGATTTTCGCTTTTTCTTTATTTTTTTCGCTAAACCGTCCCATACCCAAAAGTTTAGCACACTCTGTACAATAGCAAAGCGATTCGCCATTGTCAAATTCCCGATCAGCGTTGCGTATGTTGCATTTAATGCAAAGGCGAGGCGATGAAAACATACATTACGCTTCCAAGAGAGAATCTACGAGAGTAACACTATGTTTTTTCAGCTTCTCCAGAGCTTCGCTTGCCTCTTCTACTTTGAAAAACATTATCGCTTCTTCGTTTTTGCGAGGGACAAAGGAATAAAAATACTCGATGTTAATGCATTCCTCCTCAAACACCGTGAGAAGATTTGCTAGACCACCGGGCTCGTTTTGCACAACAACACCGATTAAGTCCGTCAAATTCACCGTGAAGCCGGCAGCTTTCAATGCGCTGACAGCCTTGTCGTTGTCGCGCGTGATCATTCGCAAAATGCCAAAATCGATTGTATCGCCAATCGATACTGCGCACAAGTCGATATTTGCGTCGCCAAGCGCCTTGATAGGCTTGTAAGCTTGGCCGGGTTTTGCTCCAATAAACACGGAAATTTGCTTAACCATGCTAAATCCTCCTTTTGTCAATTACACGAACAGCCTTGCCAATGCTGCGCTCTATGGTTCCACGGCTTACAAAATTGATTTTCACGCTTATGCTTATTGCGCTTGCTACATTCTTTTCAAGCTGGGTTTTTAGATTTTGAAGATTCTTGACTTCGTCGCTGAACAATTCATCTTCTAATTCAACCTGAATCTCTATTTTATCGAGATTATTTATGCGGTCAACAATAATCTGATAATGCGGCTCTATGCCTTTCACCGTGAACAACGCACTCTCAATTTGCGACGGGAACACATTTACGCCTCCGATTATAAGCATGTCATCGCTGCGCCCTATCACTTTTGTCATGCGAATATGAGTGCGCCCGCATTTGCACGGCTCATCGAGCAGAGAACAGAGGTCGCGCGTGCGATAGCGGAGCAGCGGCATTCCGGTTTTGCTTATGGTTGTGAATACAAGCTCGCCCTTCTGGCCGCATCCAAGAGGCTCAAGTGTTTCCGGGTCTATTATCTCCGGCAAAAAGTGGTCTTCCCAAATGTGCGAGCCGTTTTGGAGTTCGCATTCCACAGAAACGCCAGGCCCTATTATTTCGCTAAGTCCATAGATGTTATAGGCTTTGAGGCCTAATTTTTTTTCAATTTGCACTCGCATTTCCTCGGACCAGGGTTCTGCGCCAAAGAGACCTTGTTTTAAATTCAAGTCTGAGATGCTGTAGCCTTCGTTTTTCATTTCGTCTGCCAAGTAAAGGGCATACGACGGAGTGCAGCACAGCGTGGTGACCTTAAAGTCTTTGAACATTTGCAGTTGCCGTTTTGAATTGCCGCTTGACGCAGGTATGGTCAAGGCTCCAAGCCGTTCGCTGCCGTAATGCGCGCCAAGCCCGCCGGTGAAAAGCCCGTAGCCATAAGCTACGTTAACAATGCTTTCGCTTGAGCAGCCGCACGCCGCAAGCGAGCGAGCCATAACGGCAGACCAAACATCTATGTCGTTTTGCGTATAACCGGCTACGGTAAGCTTGCCGGTTGTGCCGCTTGAGGCATGAACTCGAACTATTTCATTTACAGGCGCGCTGAACATGCCATAAGGATAGTTGTCGCGAAGGTCTTGTTTTGTGGTAAACGGCAGGTTTTTCAGGTCGCCCAAGCACTTTATATCTGAGGGTTTAATGCCTGTTTTATCCATTTTTTTGCGATAGAAAAGGCATTTTTCATAGACATATTCCACGAGTGTTTGCAAACGCTTGAGCTGCAATTGTTCAAGGTTTGCGCGGGGCATTGTCTCCAATTCTTTTTCATGATAGGTCATGGCTGGTTTCCTTTTGCTGCGTAGCCTTGTTCAAAGGCTTTGAGATTGGTTTCTAAGGTTGTTGCCGCTACGCTTTTTTTAATAGCGTCCATAAAAGTTTCTTTGTTGAAGTTCAATATGGCGGCGCAAAAACCGAGCACGGCAATGTTGACTGTGCGAATTTCGCCAAGTTTGTTTGCAATGCCAATGGCATCGATTTTGTGAATTTTCGCATTGTATTTAGCCAGTTGTTCGTAGATGTCTTTTGGATATTCGGCAATGCCTGCGGTGCAGGGCATTGGGTAAATATTCTGTTGGTTTACAATGATAACCCCGCCGTCTTTTACGTGTCCGGCCCAGCGCAAGGCTTCAAGTTCCTCAAATGCCAGCACGGCATCGGCCTGTTTTTTGTCAAACAGCGGGCTGCGCACTTTGTCTGCGATTCGGACATGTGTTATTACGCTTCCGCCACGTTGGGACATTCCATGCACTTCGGAGACTTTGCAGTCTTTGCCGGTGAGCTGGGCGTAATTGCCCAAAATTTTGCTGGCAAGCAACGTTCCTTGCCCGCCAACTCCTGCAATCAATATGTTGAAATCCGTCTGTTGCGATTTTTCCATAGGGAGAATATAGAAAA
>Ga0181987_12287_pt1 | contig 12926 bp, 8 predicted proteins | sample TergutCo191P1_FD_120224 | JGI IMG/M metagenome (GOLD analysis project Ga0181987, IMG submission 120224)
CCAGCGCTCAACTTGCTGAGGAAGCTTGCTTGGCTGCAGGCAACACATGGGTAGACGGCCAGTGCAAAACCAGCGTTCAACTTGCAGAAGAAGCTTGCGTTGCTGCAGGCAACACATGGATAGGCGGCCAGTGCAAAACCAGCGCTCAACTTGCTGAGGAAGCATGCGTTGCTGCAGGCAACACATGGGTAAACAATGCTTGTGTTACCACGCCTGTTCAAAAAGGCAGAATGTTTGCTAACAATCTTGGCATTTTAAAGAACGGCGAAGGTTTCTTGGTTCAAGGCTTGTCAAAACCGGAAACAGTCCGCATATTTGATATGCAAGGCAAAGTGTTGATGAGCAAAACTGTCATGCCAAACGAGAATGTTTCAATTTCGCATTTGCCAAAAGGCATATACCTGGTAAATGTAAACGGCAAATCGTTTAAACTGGCAAAATGATATTTAATGTAGAGACGCAATCATTGCGTCTCTACTACAAAACAGATTTTTGGCTAAACCATCCGCAATTTGGCAAAACACTCCAAGTGCTCTTGATTTTTTCGCTGCTTTGCAGCATTTCCAAAAGGGAATAAAGTGTTATTGCCTGCTTGCCTGCGAATGTTATTGGAGTGCCGTCTATAATCGCGCTGGAATTTGCTTCTCTGAAAAAGATGATTTTTTCGGGATTTATGAATTCAACTTCTTTGCAAAGCATTTCTTTCAAAACAGGTCTTTCTCTAGGCAAAGCAGTGCCGCTGCATTTAAAAAAGAAAGAAACAGCGCAAGCGTTCAAATCCACGCAGAGCTTTTTAAACAACCTGTCTAAAATGCTTTTTGCCTCCGTTGTTAATTCCTGCGGAGAATGAAAAATTAAAAAAAACGGCGCATTAATCTTTGCCTCTTTTGGAGCGCAAAACTCAAGTCCGCGCTTGGTATAGATTGAATGCTGCCGCAAGGCATTGTAAAAATCGCAGGCATTGGTTGCGTTTTGCCACAGGGAATCGTTGCTTTGATTTTGTTGCGGCTTTATTATTGCCTTGGCAACTTGCCGTGGCTGCTCTTTGTTTGCCGCAACTCTGCGGCTAATCGGTTCGTTCAGCACAACCTCAAATCCGCCCAGTTCGCCTTGCATCCGCAAATATTTCTCAAATTCCAAAATTGCCCTCCACGCCAAATTGCAAATACAACCCCATTCCCTTTGCCATGAACGGCACAATGTCAAAGCCATTTGCCGAATTGCCGTCTTTGTCCCGTACGGCTGCGGAACGTTCTCTTGCGTTGTCTGCGCCTAAAAAGCGCAAAGCCCCTACATCCAAAGAAGAGAATATATTATCTGCTTCAACAAAAAAGCGCACATTTTCAAGGAAAAGAATTTTAATCTTCGATTTTAAATCCAAATTAAAGCGAATATCCGTGCGAAAAAGAGACATGGTTTCGCTGGTGTACTTAATATGCCTTTGCTCTTGAACAGGGTCTATGTACCATTCGTAAAGCGGCCTGTTCAGCGCAGCTCTGTGGCTTACTATAAAAGAAACAAGGGAGTCGCTTCTCGGATAAATTCTAAAATGCGAAACCATGTCTAGGCGAGAGTTTGCCTGCCAAGGCAAGGAATGCCCGTTTGGAAGCTCGTATTCGCCGTAAATGCTTGAAATATTGCTTTGAAACGCAAACCTGTGCAGAGCGTGGAAATCAAATGTAACCTGCGCTCCGCTCACCCAGCCAAAATCGGTGGATTGCAGTTCCTTATAGCGCTCAAAAGCGAGAGGAGTTGGCAAAATAGGGCTGGGGTAATAGCGGCCAAATCCATGCGCAGACACTTCCAAGCCGCCAAGCGAAAATCTGGAACCGGCTTTCAAAGACGCTCCGCCGTTTAATTCTCCCTCGTGCCAATCGCTGCGCCACGCCGTAGTGGAAAAAATGGAAAAATCCTTTTTTATTTCCTTTTCAACATCAAAAGACGCAAGCGGCATTGCTTGCTTGGAATGAAGCGAAAAAATTCCGCCTGCGCCAAGAGTGCCTCTTCCAATTTTGTAATACGCACTGGCCTGGCCAACGTTGTCTTTCAATGCATCAAGGTTGTGAAAATCGTATAAAAGGGCAAAGCCCAAATTATCGGTTTGTTCCCAGGAAATTCCGGAGCTTGCGGTTAAGTGCGATTTTTTATGCCCGTCTATGAAATTATTTTCGCAAAGCAAACCGTTTTGGCACTGGACTTTTCTAAAGGCAGAGGTGTCGCTTAATGTATCGGTAGTTTTTTGCGAAACAAACCCTATGTAAAAATTTGTGCCGTTAAAAGTTTTGTATTCGGCAGATGCCAAACCGTAAACCTGCGAACCATGTATTATTGTGGTGCTGTTTTGGCGAATGGAATATTTATCGCTTGCGTAAAGCCCACTTACCGCCCATGCGTTGTGCCCCGAATCGCTCCCGAAAACCCTTGCGTAAAGATCCATGGCAGATGTTGAAAAAGAATTGTTTTCCTTTTCGCAATTATCGCAGCTATCATCTTTCTTTTTGAACTCGGTGAAAAATTTTTCACCCATATTCTTTAACATGGAAGGGTCTAAATATCTTGCGCTAACAGCGAAATGCGAGCCTTCCATGTAAATTTCCCTTAATGTTGTTCCGAGCGAGATGTTTGCCCTGAAATCATCTGCCTCTCTAGGCTCAAATTGAACTGAGCCTGCAAGCCCTTGGTTAAATGGGCTTGCTCCGTAATGCTCGTTTATGTTTATGTTTGCTATAGCATGGGGGTTTATAACAGATAAATTTCCCGGAAAGCCAATGTCAAGATGCCGCATATTCGGAATTCTCAGCAGGCCAAAGTGATAGGCAACTTCTTCCGCTCTGCTGCCATCGTAAAACAGATTGCTTGAAAAGTCCATTTGCCCGGACATTCCCGGCATTTGGCTCAAGTGCTCGGCCAAGTCAAAGCGAAGCCCTGCCGCATCTTCTAATTTTTGCATTGAAGCCGCTTTTGGATTTTGCCACACCGCCTCGCCGCCGCCGCCTATAACCGTTGTGCTTCCCAAATGCTTTGCATTTGAGCGCATGCTAACAACAATGTCTAATAAATCCGCGAAATCCTGCATTTCAACTATGGTGCTGTCAAATCCGTTTTTTTTGAAAACGAGTACTGCGTTTCGGCTTTCCAGCTCAAACTCAAACCTGCCTTTGTCATCGCTTTGCCCCAAAGCTTTTCCGGAAACATAAGTGATGTTTGCATAAGGAATGGGCATATCGGTAGCTTCTTCCACCGCCACGCCTCTCATCGGCACAGCATGCAGAGTTACTGCCAAAATAAACAGGACAAAGAGTATCAACTTTTCCTCTTAAGCCACACAGCGCATAAAAACATTGAGAAAACTATTCCAGACAATAGGAACACCGATATGCCCATAATAGTGAGATCGCCAATGCTTTTCAAGCCTTTATGAGCAGTGAACAGCATTCCTACAAAACCTGCTATAGTTGTGGTTGAGCTTGCCATAACGTTTCTGCCGGTGGTGTCTAAAAGCTCTCTCAAAGTCACTTTGTTGCTTGAAGTCCAATAGGCGATAAAATGAATTGCGCAATCTATGCCAAGCCCCAAAACCAAAGGAATCGCTATAACGTTGTAAATGCTTATTTTTCCAAAGTCAAAGAAATAAGTCAAAAAGCCCATAAGCCCAAGCGTCAGCACTATTCCCATTGCAAAAGACAAAAAGCCTGTGGCGAACAAAGATGGCTTTCTAAGGCTAACTATAAGGCTCAGGAGTATCATCAGGGTTATTAGGAATGCCAAATTGAAGCTATCTGCTTTTACCGATTCTATAACGTCTGAGAGAATGAATTGCGAAGAGAAAACCTTTAGTTTTTCCCCGTCAAAATTCCAATTGCCGTAGTCTTGCTGGAATTTATTGACAGCGTGCGCGTCCCAGCTCGGATAGTTGCCGTAAATAAATCCGATTTTGCCGTAACTTCCGTCTTTTTCCCGGAGCAAGTCCAAGGCCCATTCTGGAATGTCTTCGGCGGTAAATGGTTTGTCTATTTGCGCCAAATCGCGAAGCGCAGCGATATTGGAAGAATCATTGCCTGTGGCTTTGTCAAAAACCCTGGCTTCTGCCAAGTCTCGAATTTCCTCTATGAGTTCCAGACGTTTTTCTTGATCTTCTTGTGATGGAACAAAAGTTTTGAGCGTTAAAAAACTACGCAGGGTAGGGTCTTTCTCCTTGTGCAGGCGAATCATCAATGTGTCGTAGAGTTTGTCAAGTTGTTCCTTTGATGAACCCATAACAGCGGCAGGCGTTGAAGATTTGCGATTGCTGGAGATTGTTACGCTGGTGGAAATGCCTTGCTGAGATTTGACTTCCGTCGATTCTCTGCGCAAATTTTTCAGGTTGTGTTCAAAATCCACGTGCGGCATAAAGAATATGGATGCTATTCCCAAAACAATGCCGATAATTGCCAAACGCTTAAAGAATTGAAATATCTTGGCCTCGCTCCATGCAGCAGGCAAAAAGCTGGAATTCTTGGCAGGCGGAACGCCGCCTACGCAGAATATTATCACAGGCAAAACAAGCATAGCGGAGAGCATGCTGAACATAACGCCAAAAGATGCTACAACACCAAACTCGTAAAATCCACGGAAGTGCGCTACCAAAAGCGTGAGGAACGCAGCCACGGTGGTTCCGCTCGCAAGCAGGAACGGTTTGAACATTTCAACTTGGGCATCTATCATTGCATGTTCCAAGCTGGAGCATTTTGGAAGGCATTTTTGCATTGTGCCCAAAAAATGTATGGAGTAATCTATGCCTATGCCAAGTATTATTGTTGCGACAAAAACCGTGAACGGGTTGAGAGTTCCGTAAAAAACAGCGGTGAACGCAAGCACAACTACGCAAGCGTAGAGTATGCTTGCCATTATTAGCAGCGGCCCTTTGACGCTTCTGAAAAACATGATGGTGAGAATCGTTATAAGCACTAGGCTTATGGCAAAAGATGTGGCGGAGTCGTTTTGCAAGTCTTCTACTTCTTTTAAGCCTTCGTAGGTTCCTTCAACGGAAAAGCGAACTTGGCTAGGATATTGCTTTGAGCTAAAATGTTTAATCAGAGTGTCTGAGCGGGCCAAGATATGCCCTACAAAGGAGTAATCGGTTGAGGGCATGGCGAGCTTTGCCTGTACGGAGCCGTTGAACAGGATTTTGCCTGTGCTATCGGGCTTTGGGCATCCGATAAGTCTTGTTTTCAGATTTTCCGGGACTAGAGCTTTAGGGTCCCATTCGGAGGCAGTTGATGTTGCAGTTGCTGTATCATTTTTGTCTGTTTTAAAGAAAGCGTCAAACGCGCCGGCGGCTTCGTCTGGCAAACCTAGCTCCTGCGGTATGTTTGCGTCAAACCAAACACGTTCTTTTTTCTCTTCTCTTTGCACCAAGTCCACCACAAACGGCAAATTTTTTCGCCCTATTTCCAATTGAACGTCGTCCAAATTATCTCTTATTCTTTCCAAATGCTCAACTGGCAAGTAGAGCAGTGCGTTGTCTTTGAAAAACTTGTTGTTGTTGTCTATTTGAACGGAAACGAAATCTCCGGTCCAGTTGTGCTGTATGTAATTCTTTATTTCATCTTGAAGCTGAGCCACAAGCTCTGCGTCTTCGCTTTGGATGGCAATCATAAAGCGGTCTGTGCTGCCAAAGCGGGTAAATGATTCTTTCAGGGCTATGACGCTAGGCGTTGTTTCCGGCAAGAGTTTTGACAAATCCGCATCCAGCCTTAATTTGGGGTAAATCAGTATTGGAATAAGGCACAGGAGCATTATGCATAAATAAAAAGCCAGGGCTTTGAATTTATTTCTGCAAATTAGGGGTATATACCAGTTTGCGAATCTTTCTTGCAATGGAGGTTTTATGTTTGACATGAGGGAGAATTTAGAATTTTCGCAGAGCGTGTGAAGAATTCCCTCACTTCCGCAAGCTCGCTTTGCAAACCTTCTTTCAAATCGCAGTCCAAAAGCACCTCGCCGGTCTTCAGGAATAAAATTTTATCGGCTATTATTTTTATGGAATCAAGCTCGTGTGTTACTATTAAAACCGAAAGCTTCAAAGATTCCCTCAAAAAAAGCAAAAGATCGTCCAGAGAACGGCTTGTGACCGGGTCCAGGCCTGCGCTCGGCTCGTCGCAAAAGAGAAGCTCTGGGTCAAGGGCAATGGCCCTCGCAAGAGCGGCCCGCTTTTTCATTCCTCCGCTCAGCTCGCTTGGCAGCTTGTCTATGGCATGGAGCATATTCACCTTTTCCAAGCGGCTGGCCACCATGTCTTTAATCTCGGATTCCGGAGTATCTGGCCTGTGCAGGCGAATTGGCAAAGCCACGTTTTGAAAAACCGTAAGCGAACTGAGCAATGCGCCGTTCTGGAACAAAACACCCATGCGCTTTTGCACGGAAATGGGAAGCTGCTCTTTGCCCGCCTTTAGCTTTGTGCCGAGAATTTCTATTTCGCCGTCCATCGCTTTTTCAAGGCCCAGAATATTGTTCAAAAGCGTTGACTTGCCGCACCCCGACGTCCCTAAAATAGCCCGAATTTCTCCCTGTTTCATAGAAAAGGAAATATCATGCAAAACAATCTTTTTCCCGTAACCGGCTTTCATGTGGGAAACAGAGAGAACAGGCACGCTATTCCTCCATCACAAGCGCAGGAATCTTAAGTGCTTTTTTCACTCTTTTAAAATCCAATTTATTGCCAATAGCCTTGTACCCGCGAACCTCGCCCAGCTCTGCCAAGTTGTATTCCCTTCCGTCAATTTGAGCGATGGGAAGCTCTTCGTCAAAGAATAAAATCATGGAGCTTTCCGGGCTGTCGGTTAAAAGGGAGAATTCCGTTGTTTGCGGAGCGTTTTCCAAGTTGAATCTTTTAACACAGTATTGCGAGCTGAGGCCGTCAAAGTATAAAACAGTATAGACTTTTGAACTTTCATAGCGAGCTATATATGCTATTTGCTGGCCTACTAAAATGGTATCGTCTGCTTCGTAAATTTTTGCGGTGCCGTTTTCCTTGACAGCGAGGAGTTTGTCAAACTTGCCGAACTCGCCAAGGCTATCGCCTTTGCTCGCTATGCCAACCATTCCGGAAAGCTGGTCAAAAAAGAGTTCCATGTCGCCAAGAGTGCTTGCGCCCTTTTTAAACAGCTTGACATTTTTAACAGCGTATTTTGTCACCTGATTTCCAATGGCGTCTCTGCCTTTCACAAGAGCTTCGGAAAAATCAACCGGAATTTCCAACTTTATTCTCGGTTTTGGCTTTAAGAAAACAGTGACGCTTTCAGCTTCTCCATTTGGATTGGAAGTTATCCACAAAATTCTCGAACCGGGCTCGCCTTTGCCTATTGTGTAAGGCTTTTCCCTTGTTATGCCGCCAACATTGAATCTCTTTACATATGCCGGGCCGTCTTTGCCGTCTTGGTAAATCACGTTGTATATTCTGCGGGCATCGTCTTTGCTGAACTTTTCCACAAGCAAAATGTCTTTGCCCATAAACGATTTCTCGTCAACCTTGGCCACCTTGAAAGTTCCGTCTTGGCAAAACGCTATAATGTCATCGTATTCGGAAACATCAAATAAATATTCCTCTTTCTTTAAAGACGTGCCTATAAAGCCTTCTTTGCGATGAACATATAATTTTTGATTTGAAAGCGCGACATGAACTGCGCTGACTTTTCCAAATTCCGCTAAAGTGGACTTTCTTTCCCTGCCAGCTCCGTATTTTTTCAGCAGATTCTTGAACCAGTTAACGGAGAACTCTATTATATTTTCCAGATTGTAAGCGGTTTCTTTTATTTGCTCGTCTATTTCTTTCAGCAACTCGTTTGCTTTTTTTTGGTCAAAAAGAGATATTCTGCGCATTGGAATTTCGCACAGTTTTAAAATATCATCTCTTTCCACGGCACGGCGCAACTTTTTCACAAAAGGTTTTAGCTCGTTATCCACAAGGGAAATCATCTCCTCTTTGTCATGTGCCTTTTTGATAACCTCGTAAACTTCCTTGTCTATGAATATTTTTTCCAGACTAATCATGTGCCAGCGTTCTTGCAAATGGTTCATTTTGTTTTGCAATTCCCATTCCAAAAGTTCTTTTGTATGCGCTGCGCTTCTCTTTAAAATTTCTGTTGAGCCTAAAAAATGAGGTTTATCTTCAACTATAACGCAATTGTTCGTGGCAATGGATTTTTCGCATTCCGTGAATGCGTAAAGAGCGTCCATAACGGTTTGCGGGTCGCTGCCTGGTTGCAAATGCACAATAAGCTCTACGCATCTGGAGGTGTGGTCATCAACTTTTTTGATTTTTATTTTGCCTTTTTCATTTGCCTTCGTTATGCTGTCAACCAGTTTTTCTGTTGTTGTGCCGAATGGAACTTCCTTAATCACAAGGGTTTTGGAATCAAGTTTTTCTATGCGGGCACGGACTTTGACGCGCCCGCCGCGAAGCCCGTCGCAATAGGCGCTTGCATCTATTATTCCGCCTGTGGCAAAATCGGGGAAAAGCTCAAACTTTTTTCCTTTTAAAGCGGCAATGCTTGCTTCGCAAAGCTCGCAAAAATTATGCGGCAAAACGGTGGTGCTGAGGGCTACTGCAATGCCTTCTGCGCCTTGCGCAAGCGCAAGCGGGAATTTTGCAGGCAGGCAAACCGGTTCTTGGCTTCTGCCGTCGTAATTTGGAATCCACTCGGTTGTTTCCGGGTTAAAAAGCACTTCCAGCGCAAACTGGGAAAGCCTGCCTTCTATGTACCTAGGCGCAGCGGCAGGGTCTCCGGTTACTGGGTTTCCCCAGTTTCCCTGTGTTTCTATTAGGAGTTTTTTTTGCCCCATGTTCACAAGAGCGTCTCCTATGGAGGCATCGCCGTGAGGGTGGTATTGCATGGCGCGCCCGACTATGTTTGCCACCTTGTGCATTCGTTCATCGCTTTTGTGCATTTCATAGAGCGTATGCAGAATGCGTCTTTGCACAGGCTTTAAGCCGTCTTCGTAATAAGGCACGGCTCGGTCCAAAATAACATAGCTGGCATAATCCAAAAACCAGTTTTCGTAAAGATTTTCTAAATGATCAGGCATTGTAAGTGGAATATAGAAAACGCTGATTAACTCCTCTAGGCTAGTGGTCAGTGGCTAGTGGCTAGTGGTTAGCAAAATCAAAACGGCGAATTTGAGCAAATTTCAGTGTTTCTTCCACTAGCCACTCCCCACTAGCTACTAGCCAAGCAACGAAATCCGAGTTAATCATTGCTTACTATAGTAAATTTGTAATTGTTGCGATAATCGCTCACAACGCCGCAATCTCCCGCCGCGAAAGCCCGGTGTAATTCATGATTTTGCTAACAGTCTCGCCTGCGGTTTTCATAGCCTTGGCAACTTGGCTTGTGCCTTCGGCCTTGGCTTTTGCAACTCTAGCTTCTGCTTTAGCCTCTGCCTTGGCTTCGGCCCTAGCAACTTTTGCCTCGGCTTTATCCCAAATTTTCAGAATGCTTGAATTATACATCTGCTTCAAAGTCATGTTTTCCTCCGTCAACTCCTTGTACTTGCCGTAAAGCTCAGTGTGCATAACAGACATACGCTCCTGAAGCATCAAAGCATCCTTTTCGCTAATATAGAAATTTTCACGGCTTCGATGAAAAACTTCGCATATCTCATCGACATAGCCAGCCAATCTCTTTGCCAACGCCTTCCGCTTCCTTGAATCCTCACCGCTCTTTTTCAGTTCCTTACGGATTTTAAGAAGGTAAAAAGGGAGTAAAAGAGCCATATGCTCAAGCTCGGAAATCTTGTGTTCAAGCACCTTGAACGCAGGAACCTTGTACAATACGCTCCTTTTGCCCGGAAATACCACTTCAATAGTCAAAAAATCTTCGGTTTTGCTCGTTTCCCAGTAAATAATCGCAGGGGCTGGCATCTCTATGCGCATATAAGAGCCGCTGTTCGAAATGTATTTGTCTTTCAACGCAACGGATATGCTGTAATTGAAAACTCGGAGCGACATTTCCATATCATCGTCTATTTGGGCTTCTATAAGGTATGTGTCCTTTTTGTTCTCGCAGAACAGGGTTACCACTATGTCCGAGACAATTTTCCCCAGCTTCCCTGATTTGGGCTGTTTTCTTATGGACTCGTTGGGTTCTATTTTCACAACGGTATTTGGCGGGTAGTTCTTTTTGAAAAGCCCGTTTATTAGATGCACCACAGCTGGAGGGCTTGCCTCAGTCATGATGAACTTGAAATTGCAGTCAAATATCTGCGCTGTGCTCTGTTCACGAGCTTCTTCTGATTTTTTTTGCATAAAGATTCTCCTCATATATACTTAGACGCTTCTCGCAGGAAAAAAATCAAAAAAAGTGACATTTTTTTTCTAAATTACCCTCATTATGAATAAAATACTTTTTATTCTGCTTTTTCTCGTTTTTGCCGCATACGGGCAGCAACAGAAGCGCATTGCTATAATAAACACGGTTGACGATGAGGAGCCGCCCTTGAAGGCTTCTGAATTGAACCAATTGACTAATAGTTTGCGTGGCATAGCTACCGAGGTTTTGCCTCAGAAGAATTACGCCGTTATGACCCAGCAGAGCATAGTGGCTTTTTTGGGAACCCAGGAAGAGGCAGCGAAAAAATGCAGGGAATCAGAGTGCTTGGCTCAGCTTGGCCGTGAAGTGAACGCCGATTATGTAGGGCAAGCTCGCATAGGCCGTTTTGGTGATGATTATTCCATTAATTTTGAACTTTACGAGAGCGGGAAGGGAACTTTGGTAAGTTCGTTTAATGGCTTTTCCGGCGACATATACGGTTTGCTTGCTATTATAAACGAGAAAGCTCCGATCTTGTTCAAAAAGTTGCAAGAAGTTTCTGGCAGCAAGGCTCTTCAGGGCGGCATAAGCGGTTTAACAGGCACAGGGGAAGTTGCATTGGATTACGGCAAGCGTTATTTGGTGAACGTATCTTCCCAGCCAACGGGAGCAGCTTTAAGTTTTGATGGGGCCCCAATTTCCAGTTGTATGAAAACTCCGTGCAGTGCAGAGCTTACGGAGGGGAAGGTTCGCATAATGGCTGTGCTTGCGCAGCATGAAACGATAGACACAATGGTTTCCGTGACTAACAACAATCAGAGCATTGTATTGCCGTTGAAATCAAATTTCGGCATTTTTGAGGTAAAACCCGTATACTTGGGTGACGTTGGCGAGCATGAAGATTGGATTTTGTCTATAAACAACAAGATTTACGATTTTGGCGAAATCAGATTTTCGCCTGGGGAATACGCAGTTAAGCTAAGCCATGAGTGCTATGAGGATTTGAATTTTAATGTTGGCATAATCAAAGGTTCTCGTGAGATTTTTGATATGTCTGGCAAGATAAAGTTGAAGCAGGGTGTGTTGTCGTTAAGTGCTGAGCGAGATGGCATTCCGGTTAGCGAGCCGGTTTTTGTGAATGGCAAGCAGGTAGGAGACACTCCTTTTGACGGACCGGTTCCATTGTGTTCGGACATAGAGATAGGCATTGAGATGGATGCGGTTAGTGTTAAATTGAAGCATAACGAGAGGGTTGCGTACAAGCATGTTATGCGTTCGGAGAAGTATGCGGAGATTTACAAGCCCGAGTTTGAGAAAAAATCCAAGAGCGGTGGTGGTTTTTGGGTTGGGTTGACATTGGATTTGATTGGCGCAGGCTTGATAACTTACGGCATTATAAAAAACAGCGAGGTCAAGGATTTGCATTCTGAATATATGGCTTTGCCGCCTACGGGTTCTGCTCAGTTTGCGAAGAAATGGAAAGAAGCTGATGATGCTAGGAATATGAGAAATGTTTTATATATAGCAGGCGGTGTGGTTTTGGCTACAGGAATAGGAGTTCATATATGGTTTTAAGGATTTGTTTTTTGCTTAGTCTAGTTTTTTTGCTTTTTGGTTGCGCAGAGATAGAGCGTGAAAATCCGTATGACCCGGGTGGGGTGAATTATGTGCCGCCGTCGAGTAGTAGCCGTGCGCCTAGCAGTAGTTCGTTGATACCATTGAGTAGTTCGGTTGCGCCTAGCAGTAGTTCGTTAGTACCGAGCAGTAGTTCGTTGTTCGTTGGTGTGCCTTGTGGTAATGCTTCTACTGGTTCAGCTACAGTTACCTGTGATGGCAAAACCTACAAGACAGTTAAAATCGGCACCCAGACTTGGATGGCAGAGAATTTGAATTACGATGTTCCTGATAATGCAACGGATGTGTGTTACGATAACAATTCAAATAACTGTGCTACTTACGGCAGGTTGTATAATTGGTCAACAGCTATGGCTCTTGATCCAAGCTGCAATTCCAGTGTTTGTGCAAGCCAAGTTCAATCCAAGCATCGTGGCATTTGCCCCTCCGGTTGGCATATTCCGAGTTATGCGGATTGGGGTGTGTTAATGACGGCTGTTGGTGGAGTTTCAATAGCAGGAACGAAATTAAAGGCAACGAGCGGTTGGTCAAGTTGTGGCCCTTCCGGTTCCGGCAGTTCTTATTCGTGCGAAGACACTTACGGATTTTCGGCCCTGCCGGGCGGTTACGGCTTCTCGGATGGCAGTTTCGACGATGTTGGCGACAACGGCTATTGGTGGTCTGCTAGCGAGTACAGTAGCGACGGCGTCTTCCCCCAGCACATGGGCCACTACTACGAGGGCGCCCACTTGTTCGACGGCATCAAGACTGAATTGTTCGCTGTGCGCTGTCAGCAGGACTGAGCGCCTAGTGCTTGCGTAGCAAGCATAAGGCGCCGCCAATAGCGTAAGCAATGGGCGTTGACTTAAGGTTGTGAGCGTTTATTTATGGCTGTCTGAACCATGATTTGTGCCCGTTGCGCAACTAATTTTCCTGTTTTTGCCTTTGTTTTTTCATCATTTAATCTTTTGAATTATTCGCATTTATATTCAGGGTAAGGCTCGCCTTACCCCTACGAAATGC
>Ga0181987_10758_pt1 | contig 12904 bp, 9 predicted proteins | sample TergutCo191P1_FD_120224 | JGI IMG/M metagenome (GOLD analysis project Ga0181987, IMG submission 120224)
ACCATAAGCTACATGGACGGCAAGGAAGATTTCTATCACGGGATAATGCTCGGAGTTCTTTCTGGAATCCATAATTACAATTTGAAATCAAACCGAGAAACTGGCCTTGGCAGGTGCGATATTGTTATGAAGCACAGCAGCGGCCGTGGCAAAGCGGTGATATTTGAGCTAAAATGGACTTCGGATATGAAGGAAATTGAAAAGAAACGTGATGAAGCATTGAAGCAGATAATAGATGGCAAGTATGCCGATGAATTGAGAAACGAGTGCTACAACGATGTGATTAAATACGGGGTTGCATTCTGCCAAAAAAGCTGTGAAGTCGGGAAATTGGATTAAAACTTTGCATACTTTCTCTCCATTTCAGAGCAGAATTTTCTACCTTCCTTGAATGCTTCGGGCTTTGGAACTTGCTACTTATGCTATAAAAAACTGCCGCCCTAACCCTGCGGTTGGAGCAGTTATTGTAAAAAACGGAGAAACAATAGGCGAAGGCTATACGCAGGAACCTGGCAACGCGCATGCGGAAATTGCCGCTTTGAAGAATGCGGGCGAAAATGCGAATGGCGCAGAATTATATGTTACATTGGAGCCGTGCAGCCATTATGGCAGAACTCCTCCTTGCACAGACGCTATAATAAAAGCGGGAATTAAAAAAGTTTATTACGGTTATTTGGACCCGAATGGCTTGGTGAGCGGAATTGAAAAATTGAACGAGGCCGGGATTGAAACGGCAAAGGAAAATTTAGACGGGTTGGTGGATGATTTTTATGAATCTTATGCGTGGTTTGCGCAAAACAAAACGCCATATGTCACATTGAAAATAGCCCAGACTATGGATGGGTTTATTGCTAATGATGATAAAACATCGTTGCAAATTACGGGTGAAGAATCGCAGGTTGCGCTTCACAGGTTGCGCAGTTTTTGCGATGCGGTTGTTGTTGGCGGCGGGACTTTTCGCTGTGATAATCCGCAATTGACGGTTAGGAAGGTGAAGGGAGCAAATCCGCAGAGGATTGTTTTTAGCAGGAACAATTTCAGCGGCGGAACTTTTGAAGAGAATTGGCGTTTGATGCTTGCGCAGTGCGCTGAAAAAGGGATGCATCATATTTTGGTTGAAGCTGGCGCTTCTCTTGCGAAGAATTTGTTTGAAATTCCGGGCAGTTTTAACAGGTTTTTGCTATGGACTTCGCCGCTCAGGGTTCACAAAGGGTTGCGCTGGGAAATGCCGAAAAATTTGGCTTTAAAGCGGACTTATATGCAGGGTGAGGACTTTTGCGGAGAGTTTTCTGCGTTAATCATTTAGGTATTTCCAAAGACAAATTCTCGCAGCCGCTTTCGGTGATTAGCAAGTCATCTTCCAAGCGGATGCCTAGGCTTTCGCTGTAAAAAACGCCGTCTATTTCAAGCTCAAAATGGCCGTAAAGACCCGGCTCGTTTGAAATTAGCATTCCGGGTCTCAAAGGATTTTTCAAATAATCCCTGTTTTTTGGGCCTTCATGCACAATGTCCCCTATTAAATGGCTAATGCCGTGCGGATTAAAAAGGTAGTTGCGCTTCATTTTTCCGCCTGCGCCGGTGAAACGTTTTTTCAAAGCGTCTTCCAAAAAAAGCCAAGCCTCTTTATCCAGATTTTTTAAAAGCAAACCGGCTTTGACATTTTTTTCATGGAATTTTTGCGTGTCCAAAACAATGTCGTAAAGCAGTTTTTGCAAAGGGTTGAATTTTCCGCTTGCGGGAATGGTGCGGGAAATATCGCAGCAAACTGTGTTGTATTTGCAGCCGAAGTCCAAAAGAATCAAATTTCCCTTTTCAATAGCGCAGTCTTTTTTTGTGTAATGAATTGTGCAGGCGTTTTCTCCGGCTGCCACAATGCTTGGAAAAGAAAGCCCCGTGTTTGTTTTGCGCAACATAAAGCATTCAAGGTCCGCAGACAAAACCCTTTCGTTTTTGTACTTGGAAATGCGAGGCAGAATTTTTAAAAAAGCGTCTTTTGCAATTCTTTGCGCACGCCTGGCAAATGCTATTCTCTCCGGCTCCAAAACAACTCTCTGCTCAAAGTGGATGCTTGAAACATCGTTGACTTTTAATTTATAGCGCAAAAGTTTGTGGCGTATAACCTCGTTTGAATAAATATGCTTTATTTTTAAATCTGCTATTTGGTTTTTAAGCCACGAACTGAACGCTTTTACCGAAAAAAACATTTCAAATCCGGTGATTTCTTTTATGCGCTGCTCCGGCAAGCCAAGCTCTACCCCATTCCAAAATTCCTTTTTCGCGTCTTTTTCCGGCAAAAACAAAGCTTCTTTTTTTGTGAAAGGATTGAGCGCTAAAATAGCGCCGTTCTGGTTTATGCCGGTCAAATATAAAAACTCCGGATTTCCAGAAGCGTAAACGCACAAAGAATCGAGTTTTTTTAAGTGTTCTTGCCTGCGTTTGGCGTAAAATAATGGAGCCTTGAGTCCAAGACCCTCGGAAAAAAACACCTGTGAGTAGGCTTTAAAGAGGTTTTCCATTGCTAAAATGTAGTAAATTGTTTTATTTTCTATATTCCTAGTATGATTTATACGCAGCGCAACATAAGCGCAATCCTTCTTTTTTTGATTTCTGTGGCTTTTTCGCAAGAAGCCATAAGATTTGAAATCCCGGCGGATTTTGCCCCTGATCCGGAGGTTAAGCAAAAGCCAGACACCATACAAAAACTTGGGCTTGCCAACAACCTTCCCCTTAATTTAGCGCTGCTTTCAACAAAAGACACTGCGAGCTTTGAGACTTACTCCCGCAGGCTCGCCCTTTTGCAAGACAGCATTTCGGCGACTTATAGAACGATAGACGCAGTAAAAAGAAATTCGATATCCTTTATGCCGAAGCTTGCGCCCAGAGACGAATTTGAAAAACAATCGGAATACGATACCCGCAAGTTTAACTGGGAAAAAGAGCTTTACGAAAGAACGGAGCGCGATACCAGATCCCTGACCATGCATTTGGAAGAGCTTGAAAAAGCAAAAAAGAAAATTGAAGGGCATCAAGCGTCATTGTACGGCTCGGTTAGCATAATATCCAACCCGGAGGCAGCTTCAATATGGATAGGCAAAGACGAAATCGGCGCGACTCCGGCGGATTTTGACTATTTAGTTCCGGGTACGGCAAAGATCAGCGTTCGCAAAGAGGGTTATATTCCTTGGGACACAACATTTCAGGTGGCTCCGGGAGCTAAATTCAAGTTTAGCGTGGTTCTTGAAGAAACTAACATATTTAGCTCGGCAAATGAGATTGATTTTGTCAGTTTTTTAAAGCGGGATGCTACAGCGGTGGGTTATGAGTCGAGAATAAAGACCATTGAAGCCCGCAAGGTTCAGGTAGACGAGGAAATAAAGCATATTCTGGAAGATTTTGCGAAAAACTATCCGCCGCTCGAGCCTCAACAACCAGATGAAACTTCAGATGCTTTCAAAAATAGGCATGAAATTTGGACAAGGGAAGGCATGCGCCAAGTTGCGGATTTTCAGAGAAAGCACATAGCTTACAAGCAAAAGCTTGACCGTTGCATAGCCGTGCTGAACGATTATATTATAGCTACACAGTGCTCTTATATTAACGAAGTGGCGCTGGGCGCGAAAATAGAGTTGGGCGCTTATGATCCGGACTATGAGCAGTTTGAGCTTGTAGCACAGGACAGCGCAAATAAAAAAACTCCGTTTTATTTTAAAGGCGTGGTAGGCATTCCCAGAGACACTGCGAGGACTATAAACCGTGCTGATCCTGGCATTACTGTTAATTTGCAGATTATAAATTATCCTTTTGGCGAAGTTAATTTGGCTATGTCCAAGCTGTTGCTTTCGAGGAATGGTTTGGATTTTGATGTTTACGGTTCTTTTGGAGAAATAGAGCGATACAAGCTTGAAGAGGGTTATGCTGGTTGGAAGCTTCGCGCGGATTCCCTTTTGACCGGCAAGTTGCGGCCTCAGAATTTGGATTACAATTATGCTATGGGCAAGGCGGCTGTGCGTGAGGCTACGGCTCCGGAGAAAGAATCCGGCGGCGGTCTTGGCTGGCGTGGATGGACCAGGATAATTGCGTTTACCGCAGCAGCAAGTTTCACCGGGCTTGCGGTGTACAAGCATTTGGATGCTCAGGACAAGAAAGATGACAAAAAAAGATTGGAAGAGGATAAGTATCCGGCTGATCCTGACGATTGGAACAAGAAGCACAATAAAGCTAAGAAGTCCGTTGAAGACGCAGAATCCAGTCGAAATACTTTCGGCATTGTAGCTGGCGTATTTGCCATTGGCGGAGTTGCGACATTTTTCTTTTAGATGTATTAGTAATAGGCGGCGGGCACGCCGGAATTGAGGCGGCGAATGCGGCGCAGAAAATGGGCTTGAAAACTGCGCTTATGGTTTTGGATAAAAAAAGCATAGGGCGAATGAGCTGCAACCCGGCAATAGGCGGCGTTGGCAAAGGGCAAATGGTGCGCGACATAGACGCAATGGGCGGCCTGATGGGAATTTTAGCCGATAAGGCCGGCATAATGTTTCGTACGCTGAATTCGAGCAAAGGCCCAGCCGTGTGGGGCAATCGCGCCCAATGCGACATGGATTTGTACAGTGAATTAGCGCAAAAAATGTTAAATGTGGAAATAATTGAAGGCGAAGCAACGTCGTTAAAAAAAAACGGTGAATTTTGGCATGTAAACAACATACATGCCAAATCCATTATCATCGCAACAGGCACGTTTTTAAATTCAAAAATGTTCACAGGCATGGACAGGGTAGCAATCGGCGGCAGAATAAATGAGAAAAGTTCAGACCACCTGCCCTTGTCACTGCGAAATTTAGGCATAAAAACACGTCGCTTAAAAACCGGAACGCCAAGCCGCATAGATCCTGCAAGCGTTGATTTTTCCAAATGCGAAACGCAAACAGGAGATTTAAGCCCTTGGACATTCAGCAGCAAAACAAATGCAACGGATTTATGCAACTCTGCAAAATGCTATTTAACCAGAACAACAAAAGAAACTCACAGAATTTTAGAAGCCGCCTTTGAAAGAAGCCCGCTTTTCACCGGCAAAATCCAAGGTCTTGGGCCCCGCTATTGCCCAAGCATAGAAGACAAAATAAAACGTTTCGCAGACAAAGACAGTCACCAGCTTTTTTTGGAACCGGAAACTCTAAGCGCAAAGAGAATGTATGTAAACGGATTTAGCTCCAGTTTGCCGGAAGATGCCCAAATAGAAGCGATGCGCACAATACCTGGCCTTGAAAATGCAAAAGTTTTGCAAATAGGCTATGCTGTTGAATACGATGCTATAGATGCCACAGAATTGCACCCGACTCTTGAATGCAAAAAGTTTCCCGGCCTGTATTTCGCAGGGCAGGTGTGCGGCACAAGCGGCTATGAAGAAGCTGCCGCTCAGGGCATAATTGCAGGCATAAACGCTACGCTCAAAATAAAAGGCGAGCCGCCCTTTGTGCTTTCTAGGGCAGATAGTTACATTGGAGTGCTGATAGACGACATTACCACTATGGAGTGGAATGAACCATACAGGATGTTCACAAGCCGTGCTGAATATCGCCTGTTTTTGCGCTCGGACAATTCCGAGGCGAGGCTTTGCGAAAAGGCGTACAAAATAGGCATGCTGACAAAAGAAGAGTGGCAAAGTTATGAGCAGGAAAAGAGCAGGGTAGCGGAGGCTAGAAAATTTTTGAGCGAGAATTCCGGAACCCCTGAGCAAATCGCACCGGTTTTAGCGGAGAGCGGCCAGGCTCCGGTAGCGGAGCGAACAAGGTGGCTGGCTATTTTAAAGCGCCCAGGCATTAAAGCGGAAGATTTTTTTGAAGCGGCGTGTCCTCAAATTCCCTTGACAAGAAAAGAAAAATGGCATATACTTTCCGAAGAACTTTACAGCGGATTTTTCATCCGTGCCGCAGAGGAAATAGAGAGTTTGCAAAAAATGGCAAACTTCAAAATTCCGCCGAATTTTGATTATAGCAAAGTAACTGCACTCAGCATTGAAGCTCGCCAAAAACTGAACGCAGCGATGCCGCTAACATTGGGTGCTGCGGCAAAAGTTGCGGGAGTTAGGGCAGGAGATGTAGCGGTGCTGAGAAGAGTTTTTCTATATTCTAAGTTATGAGCAGCGGGAATATCACTGTAAAAAAAGTAATAATGGGTTCGCAAGAGGACATTGACAGCGATGCTGGTTTTGTTGATGGAACTCCGCAATACAGGTGGGATCAGTTTTGGAAACTGATTGCGGCGACAAATGTTTTTACCAAGCATTATGCCGATTTTTCCAAGCCTCTTAGAAGGGACATTGTAAATATAATAAGGGCTTAGTTATGGAAAGTGACGGTATAAATATTCCAACTATATCAATGCAAGATTTGATAAAAAACAAGAAAGCCAGCGGAAGGCATAAAGATTTGGCAGATGTAGAGATTTTAGAAAAAATTTTGAGCCAGTCCTAACGACCTTGTAATTGATCTTGCGCCATTTGTCGAAATAAGGTGCAATCATCGTAATCTGGAATAAACCGATATTCTTTTGATTTAGCGAGGCATTCTTCAGCGTCTTTGGCATTTGGTACTGCGGCAAAAGTTGCGGGAGTTAGGGCAGGAGATTCCGTGTGGCTTTCTCAAGCGCAAATGGCAGAACTTTTCCAAACCAGCACGCAAAACATAACTCAGCATATAAAAAACATCTATTCTGAGGGTGAATTGGAAGAAAATACGACTTGTAAGGATTTCTTACAAGTCGTAAATCGTGGATTTAAAGGAAAAATTCAAGACAATATAAAACACTACTGCCTTGAACTGATTATCACTGTTGGATACCGTGTGAAATCTCGTATAGGCACTCAATTTCGTCGTTGGGCAACCGAAATTCTTTTGATTTAGCGAGATGTTATTGTCGCAGGACTTGGTTTTGGTGAAGTTATGGATAAGAACCATAAAGAACCTGCTTGGGAAAAGCATTGGGCTAATAGGGGAATTTTAAAGAAAGTGCCTATACCGTTTGAAGACCTTATAGACGAAATGTGGCTGAAGGAAGAGCTTGAGCAGACTTCTATTTTTACGGTTATTTAAATGTCAGAAATATCTGAGGTACTTATTATGAATCATGAATATGTTGGTAGGGCATTTAACAATTCTTGAGCTTTTGCATTACCTTGCTCTGTAGATTTCATTAGCCAATAACGAGCTTCTTTATAGTCTGGTTTATTTTTACCAATACCTTTGTAATAAAATCTTCCCAAATAATATTGTCCACAAGCACTGCCTTGTTCAGCGATTTTTTTGAAATTCTGAAACAACTCAGGTCTTTGATCAATCCACTCTTCTATATCTTTATTCAAGAACTTGGACATAATACCATTAATCCAAGAAGAATTCGCTGAATCCGCTATACTTTGTTCTGCAGCTTTCAGTATATATTCTACTGCTTTATCGTAATCAGGTTTATCTAGCCCCAAACCTTTGTGGTAAAATGAAGCCAAACCACATTTCCGCCAACCATTGCTTTGCTCGGCTGTATTCTTAATCCATTTAAATAAGTAAGTACTACGCTGCTTGACTAATTCTGCTATTTCTTTATAAGTCTCATACTTTGATTCATCTCTTATAATTTCACAAAGAAAGCTCATATTTCTGTCGCGTCGTTCAATGAATTCATGAAGCCAATAAAGTGCTTTGTCATAATTCGATTTATTTAAGCCATAATCGTTGCAATAATATTTTGCCAGATCCATTTGTGCATGGTTATAACCTTGTTCGGCGGCTTTCTGAAGCCAATAAAGTGCTTTATCATAATCCGGTTTATCTTGGCCCTTACCTTTGAGATAATAATCTGCCAGACCATGTTGCGCTGTATCCAAACCTTGTTCGGCGGCTTTCTGAAGCCAATAAAGTGCTTTATCATAATCCGGTTTATCTTGGCCCTTACCTTCGAGGTAATAATCTGCCAGATCATGTTGCGCTGTATCCAAACCTTGTTCGGCGGCTTTCTGAAGCCAATAAAGTGCTTTATCATAATCTGGTTTGTATTTTGTAGTATCGCATCTAAATCCTAAATAGTAATTTCCCAAATCATGCATCCCTTTTGCATTACCTAACTCGGCAGACTTTCGGAGCCAATAAAGCTCTTCTTTATTTGTGACATTTCGAAAAGAATAAGGAAACAGAAGTAAATATAACGCTTCAGCGTACAATGTCGTTAAGTTCTTAATATATGGGTGGTGTTCTTTGTATTTCTTCGTACTTTCTTGGAGCCAATTTTCTATAAATTTATCTAATGTTTCAGGTTTTTTTTGAAATAAATCATTAAATATTTTTTGAATAGTCGTTGTGTCATCGTTTTTAAATTCAGAATAATATGTTTCAATGAAATATAATTGTTCTAGAAAGATTACTTTTTCTTCTAATATTTTAATATTATCCAGTACAGCTACTATCTGTTCCTTCTTAATCACATCGCAAAAATAAATTTCTTGCTTTTCTAAATTCCTGTTAATAACATCTTTAACCAATTCAGGAAGTTCTTCAGGTGGAACTTTTACAAGCAAACCTATTTCTTTCGCTATTTTTGCATTTACAAAACTTTCTAAATCATTCTTCTTTTCTATTCGAATATTAATTTTATCTACGCTATCAAATTTTTTAAGCAATTCTTTAAGCTCATTTACATCAATTTTATCTACCGTAGTATCTAATACACTCAGTTCGCCAAATTTATTCGCACCACTTGCATCTAATAATGCCTCTTTGTTTAAAATAAGTTTCCGCCCATCAACATAGCCTTCTATGTCTCCATAATTTTGTAATTTAGTTGCTGGCAATACGCCTGTTTTAAATTTATCATATAATAGCTTAGTTGCTTGAGACGAGTCTCTGCCTCTATAATCGTCAATTTTAAAATTCCGATATTGCAACGACTCAGTTGACGGAAATAAAAGTATAATCCTGTCAATGTTCCATATAGGATTGTCAACAATTTTTATACTTTTTGCTTCTAATAATCTTTTAATAACGTCAGGTGACTTGCTAACAATAACAGACGATTTATTATCACTCCAAAAATATTTAATGTTGTTTATTATTTCTTCATAATATTTTTCAGCTAAAATGTAGGCGTACAACCGCTGGCTAAATTCTTTATCTGCATTTGACTGCTTAAAAAACTCCCTGCGTTTCACAAGCGATATTTCAGGCTTTTCATTGAATATCACATCGTTTATTAAATGATATACAATAAAATATTCATAGAAAAGTTTGTGCTGAAAATGGAAATTAGATTCCCCAATAATAAAAAGCCGTTCTTTTTGAGTCGGGTATTTACAAAGTATGTTTCTATACTCTTCGCTTGGCAATAATAAACGACCATCTTCCTTATTATACATTTTAAATGCAATTTTTCCCAGAAATGACATCATCTCTGTTTTATAATCTTCCTCGTCTTTTTTTGTTATTTTTACATTCAAATCTTCTACTTTTTCATTCGCTGTTACTAATTTGCCAAATTCATGTTTAATGCGATCTTTTACAATCGCATGCAAACCAACTTCATGCGTTAGATGATTAAATGTATTGCCACCATCTTTATAAAGAAGATTTATATATTTAATGAAAAAAGGTATTCGCAAAATGGACTCTTCTTTTTCTTTCTTTTTAGCCTCTTTTAAATGATTACGTATTTCGTCCAAAAGTTTATATTTATCTCTTATGCCAGTTTGCATTTCTAATTCATCAGCATTTGCATATTGATTAAATTTATCAATGTTAATATATCTTTTCTCAACTTGCTTATAATCAAAATAAGCTATCTTTATTACATCAACAGGTTGTGGCGTACTCTTTCCCTTAATACTTATAGAAAGCTCTTTTAATGCTTTATCTTCATTTTCCAGCATATCAATCCGTGATGTTACTACTATTCTAGATATATTCATATCTTCTAAAATGTCATTAATATCTTCAAAAAGTTTATTTAAAATATTTGCTGCTGATTCTGAACCAGTGTGGTATTCATGGCATTCATCAAAACCATCTAACAACAAATATTTTATTTCAGTACTACCTTCATCTTTTCTCTTTTTTATATCAGAAATTAAGTCCTTAATTGATTTATGATTAAATGTTGTATAGTATATGCCACAAGTTACAATTGGGAGACAGTTTACAGGCATTTTATCATTTTTATGTCTTTCAGTTCTTTTCTGCAATACTAAAAGTCTGTATGCTAAATAATGTAAAAGTCGGGATTTTCCCATTCCAGCTTCTGCGTATATTGTTAATACGCGATTATGCATTTTCTTATCAGTCTCATCATTAGTGATATATTCTAATAACTCCTTAAAAGTCATTTTTGCTTCTTTTGCTTTTGATTTTGGAAATTCTTTGCCATCAAATTTGCACTTTATAAACTTGGGGTGAATATATTCAATGAATTCTTTGCGAAAATTATTAAATTCATAATTATTAAAACCAGGTACTGTTGCTAAAGACGCTAAAATATTTTTCTCATCAGGGCTCATGAATATATTGCTAAATTTATTTTTAAATAATGGGAATATAATAGTGCTTGCTATCCATTTTATAACAAACCAAATAAACTCTAATATTTTAAATTCAGGGGAATCCATAAATTACCTAAGCACTCTTCCAATCCACAATGTTTTTCTTTTTACTGTCAAATTTAACACCTAGCTTAATAATCTTTTTCGCACTGCGCTTTTTGCCCAAACTCTTATACGCAACCGCATAACCATTTTCCTCAATCTGCTTCAATGCGCTCGCAACACTCTTGTCCTTTTTAAACTCCATAATGTAAACATAATCGCTAAACTCAATAACTCCATCCACACTGCCAAGCGCACTGTGCACCTCAACATTGCAACGAACTCCAAGCATATTCAAAATGTTCGCTACCGCAAACTCAAAATAATACTCTTTTATTTTGGAAATTAAACTATAATCAACACGTTGTAAATAAACTTTCAGTATTTCTATAAAATCTTTTACATTGCCTGCCTCCAAAGCACCTAGCAATCTTGCCCCATAATTATCACTATCTTCTATGCTGGACTTTCCAAAATATTGCGCCAAGAATTTCGCAAACGAACTCTTGACTTCGCCATTAGGATAATTAAGAGTGTATAAAACCATCTTTTTGTCATAACTTGATATGGTCAAATAACCCGCCTGATAAAGAAATGGTATTAAGGAAAGCGAATCTTTATCGTATTTCGCAAAGGCCTCTGCGCTTAGTTTCCGGTTCTTCATGCTGAACAACTTTTCCGGCTGACTCTTCACATAATCGACCAGATAACTCGGAGTTCCCGTTTCCGACCAGAACGGTTTGAATGCAAATCTATTCAAAAAATGCTTTATTATGCTCGTTGGGTTATACACGGAAATGCTGTCTTCGGAAAAATGATAACCATTGTAATAACTTTTCAATTCGGAAAGATATTCTTCTTTCGTTTTCAAATCCAAATGCTTAAAACCCTCTTCTATCTCAATATTGAAATTCTTTTCCAACTCTTCCTGCGTTATGCCGCACAGAGCACAAAAATCCGGGTGCATGGAAATATCTTCCGGCTGGTTCATTCCGCTGAACAGGCTTACCTGCGAAAATTTTGTCACTCCGGTTATGAATACAAACTTTAAATATTTATCGCAACCTTTGAGAACCTTGTAAAACCCCTGCAACTCTTTGCGGATAAGCTCGTGATTTTTAGGAAAGTTCAACGTATCCAGCATGGGACAGTCATATTCGTCAACAATAACAACAACCGGGCCTTTCTTCTCATAAAGTGCTTTGATTAAAACAGAGAATTTTCTGCTAATGCTATTTTTCTTCAATTCCAAACCATAACGTTTGGCGCAATCTTCCAAATCTTCATCTATCAAATCTCTGAGATTTTTCAATCCGCTTTTGCAAGTAAAATTTGCAGAGCTGGTATCCAAGCGAATAACTGGATATTCTTTCCATTTCCAGTCGGTTTTTTCAATAGCCAAGCCTTTGAATAATTTTTTTTCATTTGTAAAAAGCGATTCTAAAGTTGAACATGTCAAGCTTTTGCCAAACCTGCGGGGGCGGCTTAAAAAAACAACCTTGTAATTATTCACCATATTGTAAATATGCAGGGTTTTATCTACATAAACATCATAATCAAACCGAACTTGGCTAAAAGTTTGAACACCGGAAGGTAATTTACGAGTAAGCATACTGATAATATAGAAATTTTCTATCTTCCCCATATCGAAAAATATTTCTTTGTTGGCGTGGCTGGTGTTGGAATGAGCGCTCTTGCTCAGTTCCTGGCAGGGAAAGGCATTGAATGCAGCGGCTCGGATAGACGCTTTGCAGGCGAAGAAGGACTTGCAATAAAAAAACAACTTGAAGAATCGGGAGTTAAATGCTTTTTGCAAGACGGAAGCGCGATAAGCAAAAATTTGTCCGCAGTTGTGGTTAGCACTGCTATTGAAAACGAAAATCCTGATACGCAGGCTGCGCAAAAATTGGGCGTTCCAATTATGCACCGCAGCGAACTGCTCGCAAAAATAACAAGCGAAAATAAAACCATAGCTGTTAGCGGAACAAGCGGAAAAAGCACAGTGACCGGAATGATTTGGCATATGCTGAACGAATGCAAAAAAGACCCAAGCCTCTTGAGCGGCGCAGGGCTTAGTATTTTGGAAGAGCAAGGCAAAATAGGCAACGCAGTTGCCGGCAGCGGATGGCTCGTGGCAGAAGCAGATGAAAGCGATGGGACGCTCGTCAGATACAAACCGAAAATCGGCATAATTTTGAATATAGACAAAGACCACAAAGAACTGGATGAATTGCAAAAACTATTTGAAGAATTCGCAGGTAATGTCCGTGAAACTCTGATTGTAAACGA
>Ga0181987_10760_pt1 | contig 12778 bp, 14 predicted proteins | sample TergutCo191P1_FD_120224 | JGI IMG/M metagenome (GOLD analysis project Ga0181987, IMG submission 120224)
AGGAAAATGATGGAAAAGCTCAAGAAGAAATTCTTGCTCTTTATTTACAAGCTCATTTTCCCGCAAAATTTTGTCAGAATCGCTGCCTAAAGCAGGGTTTATAAGGATCGACTAAATAAGAGTTTATATCGTCTATCATATTTTGTTCCCTTTCAATATGGTAAACGAAGTAAGACTTTCTGATAAGCTCAAAAACATTGTATTTTTCAAATAATTTTACAACATCTTTGCCTAGCATATTCATGGCTTTTTTATATTGCTCAATAGCAAATATCATATAATTCCCTTCTTTTGTCATTATGCCGCCTCCTCTGGAAAAGTGAAATATCCTTTTTCCAATTCGTCTTTATATAAACTGAACAATAATTTTGGGCTGAAACGCCAAACGCCTGTTTTGGGATTTTCCAAAAAAGAGTAAAGTTTGGAACAGTAAAATTTGCTTATAGCCTCTTCTTCGTTCAGTTTATATTCAGACATAATAAGCGGAATTACTTTTTCCACAATGAAATATAAATAAAGAGACAATGCTTCTTTTGTCATTTTACGAACTCCGCTTTTATAAATTTTAATTGCTTCAAAGCAATATCACTCTTAAACACGTATTTTCTGCTGTATTTCAAGTCAGGAATTTCAATAACCGTGTTGCTTCCGTGGTACAGGTTCATAAGAGGTAAAATAGAAATTTGATTTAATCGCATTTTCTATATTACTCCTCTAATATTCACAGGAGGTTTTTTGTGGCAAATTTTAAATTCAGTTCAGCAATTCTTTTCATGGCATCTTTTTTGCTATTGTCTTGCTCTGATGACAGCGATGGCGGCAATGATTATGAGAAATCTTCTTCTTCAAGCTCATTGTCCAGCTCATCTTTTGCTATAAGTTCCTCTGCTATGAGTTCCTCCGATGATGGCTATAGCGAAATTGTGAAGATTTACGCTTTAGAAGATAGAACCGGCGGTTCGTTTGCTTATACCACGGAAGAAGAATGGTATGAATGCGAAGAAGGAGGAGAGTTAACGAGAAAAACTGCGAACGAATATAAAAATACAGTGAATTATTCAATAAGCAATAATGCTATGGTTTGGCAAAATTTGAACCATGAAGACACGCTTAATTTTACCGGGACATCAAATAATCTTATTGGCATTTGGACAAGAAAATATGACAGAGAAGCTACCTGCGAAAGATTGTCTGATGGCTGGAGTTGCAAACTGGACTGGAATATTGTAAAGGCAGAGTTCACAGAAGATACTCTTAAAATTACAAATGCTTACTGCCAGGCAAATTTTCCTGAAAACTATGAAGCGAGCAATGGCTGGAAAGTAAGAAACATCAGTTGCAATACTTATGAATATTATAAGGAAACAGATAAAATAACCGTAAAAATAGTACCGAATAGCATGAGCTATGCATACAAAGGCAAGACTTGCGTTCGTAACTTTGCCGTTTCAGACAGAGCAAAAGTTTGCAAAGATGCTTGGGCTGAATTTCAAAAAGGAAGTTCGCAGAGTTTATCCAATTACTACAACACTCTTCTTGTTGGAGACTTTAAAGAGTGTCTTCAAAATACCTTGCCGGCAGAGTTTTTTGAAGACGATGATGAATAACCAGCCGTTCTCTACCCAATAAGCGACTCGTCCCAGCTTTCGTGCTTTTCAAAACCCAAGAGATTCGCTATTGTTGACGCTATGTTCGAAAGACCTGCGTTTGGCAGGTTTTTCAGAGAAAGTTTGCCACCGCTTGCGTTGTCGTAAAGAATAAAAGGCACAGGATTTAACGTGTGGGCCGTTTTTGCCTTGATGCTTCCATCTGCGTTTTTCGCAGGCTGCTTTGTCTTCTTGTCAATCTCGTACATTTCGTCTGCGTTGCCGTGGTCTGCGGTGATAAGCGCTACTCCGCCCAAGGCATCCACTACTGGCAAAATGCGAGCGAGCGCTAAATCAACCGCTTCAACAGCCATAGTCGCGGCTCTGAAAGAACCTGTGTGCCCCACCATGTCGCCGTTTGCGAAATTGCAACGCAACGCATTGTATTTGCCGCTTTTAAGAGCATCAATCATTGCGTCGGTTATTTCTGCGCTCTTCATCCAGGGGCGTTGCTCAAAAGGAACAACGTCGCTGGGAACTTCAAAATATGTTTCGCCATCGAATTTGCCGGAACGGTTGCCGTTCCAGAAATATGTCACGTGCCCGAACTTCTGCGTTTCGGAACAGGCGTATTGCGTTATGCCGCATTTTGAAAACCACTCTCCGCTCGTGTTTTTAATTGCGGGTGGCGGCACCAAAAAGCGGGAAGGCAGCTTTAAATCGCCATCGTATTGCAGCATTCCGGCGTAGGTCACTTTGGGATAGCGCTTGCGGTCAAATTTGCCAAAAGACTCCTCTTCGAATGCACGGGTTATTTCAATGGCTCTGTCGCCACGGAAATTGAAGAACACAACGGAGTCTCCGTTTTGAACCGTGCCTACAGGCTCGCCGTTTTTCGCTATCACAAACGGCGGCAAGTCTTGGTCTATGGTTCCTTTGAATTTTTCACGCAATGCTTTTATTGCGACAGACGCGCTTTCAAATTTGTCTCCTTCGCCAAGTATATGGGTTTGCCACCCAAGTTCTACCATTTTCCAATTCGCTTCGTATCTGTCCATTGTGATTTTCATTCTGCCGCCGCCACTCGCTATGCAAACATCAAAAGAGGAGTCGCTTAGCTCCGTGCAAAACTTTTCAAAAGGCTCAATATAATCCAGCGCGCTGGTTTCCGGAACATCGCGGCCATCCAAAAGCGTGTGGACTCTAACCCGCTTTAAGCCTTCTTTCTTGGCTTGGACCATCATGGCTTTCAGGTGGTCTATGTGGCTGTGGACATTGCCGTCTGAAAACAGGCCTATAAAATGGAGTGTTGAATTCACGGCGCCCTTTGCTATTTCTTTCCATGCGGCACGCTCCCAGATTTCTCCGGCTTTTATGGACTCGGCCACCAAGGATGCGCCTTGGTTGTAAACCTGGCCTGCTCCAATGGCATTGTGCCCAACCTCGGAGTTTCCCATGTCTTCGTCGCTTGGCATTCCAACTGCCGTGCCGTGCGCCCGGAGTATTGTGTTCGGATATTTTGCGAAAAGCATATCCAAAGTTGGCGTACGGGCGCATGTAACTGCGTTTCCCTGTTCGTTTTTGGAGATTCCAACGCCGTCCATCACTATTGTGAGAATGGGGCCTTTAATGCCGCTGAAAGAAGAAAGTTTTTTTAGCATGATTTGGAAAATAGAAATTTTTATACGTTATCGTTTAAATGTTGCCCCTGCGAATCAATTCCGCATTGGGGGGTTATATAGTCCCCACCATTACATCCAAAATTCTCTTCCCCTTATGCTCAACCCACTCCATTTGTGGCTTGCCAACATTCTGCTCCTTTCGGAAATCAAATGTCAGCAAATAACCTGTATCTTTACTTTTGCTTTCCAAATAACCGAAAATTTGCTCAAAAGCAGCCTCATGGGAAACTTCCCCGTGCCACAGCTTCAATTCCACAACAAATTGCTCGGAAAGATAATCTATTATAACATCAGTCCTTTCGCCATCTCTCGTTTCGCTTTCCAAATGGTAAAAACCTGTGCCGTTTATGTAAGGTCTCAAATAGGTTATAAAAAGCAAACGACACTCTCTTTCCAAAAAAGATATGTCTTTGTGGTGATATATTTCATAGTAGTGATTAGCAAATTTTTCCAAAAATAAAGGCATGTCAAACTTTTCTTTTCCCGCTACAGAATTAATGAATGCGCTTGGAATTATTCTGTTCTTCAACATGTCTTTTTCCGAAGCAAAATAATTCGCTATCCTAATCTCAAAAATCTTGTTGTGTATGGCTACCAGCCTTTCTCTTTTTTCAACTATCCCAAAAATGGAAGCCAATTGAATAGCTTGGTTGTCTACGTTGTATAAATAAGCCCTGTTTCCAACGGTAAGTTCTCTAAGCAAATCTTTCAAATCAGGATTGCTTTCTATATTTTTGAACAAATCGTCAAACAAAGTGCTTTGCTCAAGAAGAATTTCCTTGATTGCATTCTGAACTCCGTTCACAGTCCAGTCTCGGTTAAAATCATTTTCTATGTATTGGCAAATTCTGGAAACCAAGTAAGGATAGCCGTTGGTATAAGTTCTAATTTTTTTAGATACCGTTTCTATGTCCATTCCTATTTTATGGTCATTTTCGTATTCCGCAAGCATTGAGGCTATTTCTTTTTCGCTCAGCGACATATCAACCTTAAAATCAATCGCTATGTTCCAGGGGGAATTTATGCGTTTCTCTCCGTCTTGAAGCTGGTGAGTTCCAGCCTGAATCATTTTAAGTTTAAGATTTTTTATGTCATAAACACCGGCAAGAATAACGCTTTGAAAAGTTGCTCCTATGCCTCTGCCTCTTTTTAAATATTTGTCTCGCAACATTCCGAGAAATTTTAAAAATATGAAATTGTTTGAGGTTTTATCAACCTCGTCTATCATTAAAACTATTTTTTTATCCTTGCAAGTTTTATTTAAAAAATCACCAAGCAAGTCAAAAGTTGTAACTGAGCTGTCTATCCAAGCTTCAGAACCAGGCAAATTTTTCTCTTCAAAATATTTTGAGCATACATTAAGAAGCCCTTGGCAAAAATTTTCCGGTGCTTCAAATACCCTGTCATCCACGCTTTCAAAACTAACAGATATTACAGTATATCCTTTTTTTGGCAAATCATTCTCCAAAAAAGCGAGCGTTGTTGTTTTTCCGTATTGCCTGCCACGGTTTATAGTAAAATATTGCCCTTTTTCTACCATAGCCATAATTTGGCGGATTTTCTCGGAAGTGTCCGCCATATAATGCATACTTGGAATACAAAGACCGGTTACATTGAATTCACGCATATTGAGAAAATAGAAATTAGCCGCCATTGGAAATTTCTATTTTACTTAATATGAGTGCACATTCCTACAGGCATAATAAGAGCATCCTTTGCATGATTATGGCAGGGGGCCAAGGCAGCAGGCTTTCTCCTTTGACACGTGACAGGGCAAAGCCGGCAGTGCATTTTGGCGGTACTTATAGGATAATTGACTTTGTTCTGAATAATTTCATAAATAGCGGAGTTTTGAAAATCAAAGTTTTGACGCAGTTCAAGTCGGATTCGCTCAATAAGCACGTGTCTGCGGCGTGGAGCCTTAATCCGAGCATGGGGCAATACGTGGATTTGGTTCCGGCTCAAATGCGTACAGGAAACGAATGGTATAAGGGTACAAGCGACGCTATTTTTCAAAATATAAACCTGATAACAGACGAAAGGCCGGACTTGGCTGCCATATTCGGCGGCGACCATATATACAAAATGGATGTTAACCAAATGGTGGACTTTCATATAAAGCATCAAGCCAAGCTCACAATAGCGGCTATTCCTGTTCCCGTTGCCGAAGCAAACGAATTTGGCATTATTGAAGTTGATGAAAACAATCGCATGATTGGCTTTGAGGAAAAGCCGAAGAACAATCCGAAGCAAATACCAAACCACCAGGGATGGTGCCTTGCCAGCATGGGCAATTACCTTTTCGACAGCAAATTTCTTGTACGCCAGCTTTTGGAGATTCGCCAGAACAATCCTAAAGCCATAGATTTTGGGCATAACATTCTGCCGTTTCTCTATCCGAGCCATCCTGTTTATGTTTATGATTTCACAACTAATTTGGTTAAAGGCGAACATCCGAAAACGAACGGGTACTGGCGTGATGTTGGGACAATAGACGCTTTTTACGAAGCGAACATGGATATATGCGCTCAGGAGCCTATATTTGACCTTTACAACGAGACTTGGCCCATTCGCACGTTTAACTGGAATATGCCGCCGGCGAAATTCTCGAGAAGCGGAGCGGACTGCGATTTGGGGACAGCCGTGAATTCGGTTATTTCTGCCGGATGCGTTATAAATGGCGGTTGCGTGGTGAATTCTGTTTTAAGCCCCGGGGTTTCGGTTCAGAAGGGTGCTTTGGTTGATGATTCCATAATTTTTCCCGATGTGACAATAGCCCCCGGCGCAAAAATTCGCAAAGCCATTATTGAAAAAGGCTTGCACATTCCGGCTGGTTTTGAGATTGGCTACAATTTGGACAGAGACGGCGCGATGTTTCATTTAACCGAGTCCGGGATAGTCGTGCTTGCCAAGGATACAGTGATTAAGGGGAACTAGTGACCGGCGTAATCGAGCGGATGGGCGAGGCAGTTTATGCTTTGTACTATGAACTTAAATACATAGTTTATCTTTTAAGCGAGTCCGTGTATTGGAGCACGATTGGGCGTTTTGATAAAATGCGCTTGCCTTTTAAGGGCGTGCTTTCGTTGCAGATGATAAGGCTTGGGAGTTCGGCGACGGCCATAATTTTTCTTTTGGTTTTTCTTGTTGGGTTAACGCTTGCGTTTCAGTCTGCGATGATGCTGGAGACTTTTGGCGCAGGTGTTTTTTTGGTGAGGGGCATTGCCATTACCATGTTTATGGAGATAGGCCCGCTCCTTACGGCGATTATTTTGGCGGGCCGCAGCGGTTCTGCGATAACGGCGGAAATAGCTTCCATGGTTGTTCAGGAAGAGGTGAAAGCGCTTAGGGTTATGGGCATTCATCCGGTTCAGTATCTTGTGTTGCCAAGGTTTCAGGCCATGAGCATGGCTACTCCGCTTTTGACCATGCTTGCCAATGTTGCGGGGTGTTTTGCCGGTTATTTGGTAGCGACTCTTTACATAGGGCTTCCCACTTCTTTGTTTATATCTGAGCTTAGGGAGTCGCTTTCCATAGTCATTTTGGCGAAGTCGCTTTTTAAGGGTTTGATTTTTGGGTGGCTTATAGTTTTGGTGGCTGTTTCAAAGGGTCTTTCGGTAAGGGGCGGCGCAGACGCTGTTGGCGTGGCTACAACCAAATGCGTTGTGTTTTCCATAACAGCGATTATCCTAGCCGATGCAGTGTTTTCGTTTGTGTTTTATTGAGATAAAACCTCCAAAATAAGGTTATTTTGCTGAGAAATGTCAACATATGTTGGCAAAATGAAGATTTTTGATTTTTTTTGACGGAAAATGCCTGTCTCAAGCGTCTAAGTAAATAGAAACAAAAACAGGAGACTGCTATGAGAAAAGCATATTTTTGCATTGACGGCTTTACTTTCAAGCGCATAAGCGACTTTTATAAGTATGAGCACAAAAGACACTCCAGGCTAAATATAGCCGCAATGGAACTCTATTTGCGCTTTGAAATAGAGCGCAGGCTTGGATGGAACAGCGACACCCAACATTTGGATGTGGAAAAACACTTCTACCACCCAAATGAAAGCCCGGAAACGGGCGGCTACAGGCTAAACGTAGAAGAAGCTATTCTAAAGTTTGAAAAAGCTTTAATAGACTTTGGCTACGCAATACATTACGCTAAACACGGGCGCGGAAACACAATACACCCAAGACCAAACGAAAGCGTATATTCAGACTGGCTAATAGCCAGCCAGCTAAAAAAATACGATGCTTTCGCTCTGTTCTCAACCCAAGGCCAATATTCTAACCTCTTGCGGAAAACCATGAAATGCAAAATTCCGGTAATTCTAATAGGCTGGAACGGCCCCTGCACAAACTCATCAGGAATTCGCAGTGAGTGGAAAACCGACAAATCCCTGATAGAATGCGCAGATGTCTATTGTCCGTTGGAAAAAATCCTCAATTCGTCAAACCGCAGGAACCCGATTGCAGATGTTATGTTTGAGAGGATATTTTGCCCCAGCTATCTTTTAAGCCAACGATGCGGTTGAACACAGGTTTTTGAGGCGCGGAATCCTTTGCGTCAGCGCAAAAATATCCTTGCCTCAAAAACTGAAATCTGTCATATGGCTTGGCATTTGCGAGCATTGGTTCTGCTTTTGCCTGCTTTACAACAAGGGAATTTTTGTCCACATAGTCCATGTAACTCTTTCCCTCTGGTATTGCTGCCGGGTTTTCCAGAGTGAACAGATGCTCAAAAAGACGAACCTCAACATCAACAGCGGCATTGCTGCAAACCCAGTGCAAAGTGCCTTTTACTTTGCGCATATCCGGGGTTTCGCCGCCTCTGCTTTTGGGATCATAAACACAACGAAGCTCTGCTATGTCGCCATTCTCTTTTTTTATAACTTCTTTGCAGGTAATATAATATGCGTCTTTCAAGCGAACCTCCGCGCCAGGGAAAAGCCTGAAATATTTTTTCGGCGGATTTTCCATAAAATCATCGCGCTCAATGTAGAGCTCTTTGCCAAAAGACAGTTTGCGGCTGCCCTGTTCCGGATTTTCAGGATTATTCAGAACTTCAAAAACATCTTCCTTGCCTTCTTCCCAATTTGTGATAACAACTTTTACCGGGTCCAAAACGACCATCGCTCTTTGGGCATTTTTGTTAAGCTCTTCCCTGATGCAAAAATACAACAACTGAATATCCACAATGCTGTCCGTTTTCGCAACGCCAATCCGCTCCGCAAATTCTCGCAGCGAACTTGGCGTGTAGCCTCTGCGCCTTAAGCCGCTGATTGTGGGCATTCGAGGGTCGTCCCAGCCAAGGACTTGGTTGTTTTCCACAAGCTCTCGCAAAAGCCTTTTGCTCATAACTGTGTATGTTAGGTTGAGGCGGGCGAATTCAATTTGACGTGGCAAGCGTGCCGGCATTTTCGGGTTTGGGCCAATTTCGTTTAGCACCCATTCGTAGAGCGGGCGATGCGCTTCAAATTCCAGTGTGCAAATGCTGTGGGTTATGCCTTCCACCCAGTCCCCTATGGGGTGAGCGTAGTCGTACATTGGGTATATCACCCATTTGTTTCCGGTTCGGTGATGGGAAGTTTTTTTTATGCGGTAGATAGCGGGGTCGCGCATATTCATGTTTGGGTTTGCCATGCTTATTTTTGCTCGCAAAAACGCTTCGCCTTCTTCTATTTCCCCGTTTCGCATTTTGCGGAAAAGCTCAAGGCTCTCCTGCGGCGGCCTGTCTCGCCAAGGGCTGTTTTTGCCAGGGCTTGTGAGCGTGCCTCTATGCTCGCTGACTTCATCGCCTTTCAGGTGGCAAACATAGGCTTTGCCGGCTAAAATAAGCTGTTCTGCGAATTCATAGCACAAATCGTAATAGTCGCTTGCGAAAAATTCCCGTTCTTCCCAGTCAAAGCCAAGCCATTTCACGTCTTCTTTTATGCTGTCTACGTATTCCACGTCCTCTTTTGCGGGGTTGGTATCGTCAAAGCGAAGGTTGCAAATTCCGTTGAATTTGAGCGCTGTTCCAAAGTTTATGCATATGCTTTTCGCGTGGCCAATATGGAGGTAACCGTTTGGCTCCGGCGGAAAACGTGTATGCACGCCGCTATACCGCTTGTTTTCCAAATCTTCGACTATAAAATCCTGAATAAAATTAGATGCTTCCATTGGGGGGAAGATAGAAAAATACGGTTAAATTCATTGCAAGTTAAACACAAGGAAATTAATTTCCAATTCGCTTTTGCCTGCTTTTCGGAGTCCTTCGGCAAAGCGGTTCTTGATTATACCGGATGTTTCAGGAAATCCTTTTTGTTCGTTTAGTACAAGTTGTTCGTTAATTAACCCTTGCACTCTGGCTTTAAGAGTGTTTAGCTCAGGAGTAATGATAAGTTGTTCAAGCTTTCCCATATCACCCCTCCTTTATATCTTTGTCAGTTAAATAATCTAATATTGCGGGGTCTTTGAATATATTTCCAAGTTGTAATAATTCTGCCCTGAGCGCCCTCCGTGCGCCGGGTTCTGAGTATATGCCGCCTTCGGAGTTTTGGGTGCCAACCAAAGCATTAATCTTTGCTTGCATCGCTGCACGCATCGTTTTTAATTTTTCATCCGGAACAAATGACATATAGAATCCAATGAATCCTTAAGATACTAAATTCCCCTACATGGACACTCTTTCTGATGTAATTTAGAAAAAAATGCGCAAAAACGTAAACATATGTTTGCAAAATGAGGGGGGTTTGTTTTTTTTCTTGCTTTTTTCTAAATTTATTGTTATATTTGCAGTAACAATTTAAAATGGAGATTTTATGGCTAAAAAAAGTTCAATGACAAAACTTGAGCAGGCCCAAGCTGCTGCATGGAAAGCTATTAGAAAAACACAGGAGTCCATAGAGCGGATGTCCAAAGAAAATGCAGCGCATAGAAAAGCAGAAGCGGAGGCTAGAAGGGCAGAAACTGCGGCTAGAAAGGCAGAAACGGAGGCGGCTGAAAAGCGTATGAAAGCAGAAGTGGAAGCTAGAAGGGCAGAAGCGGAGACTAGAAAGGCCGAAGCGGTGGCGGCTGAAAAGCGCATGAAAGCAGAGGCAGAGGCTAGAATGGCAGAAGCGGAAGCGGCAGAAAAGCGTATGAATGCGGCTGTGGAAGCTATTGAAAAGCGTGTGAAAGCGGAAGTTGAGGCGGCTGAAAAACGCATTAAGGCGGAGGCGGAAACTGCGGCTTTTAACCTCAGAATGGATAAATTGGATGAAAAATTAGGCAAAATAGATGAAAAAACAGGTGGAATAGATGAAAATATAGGCAGTCACGCAGAGCAGTATTTTCAAAATGTATTTGCGGAAAATATGGTGTTTGGCAATATTAAATATGATTCGTTTATTCCCAATTTAACTTATAATGGCAAAAATGGCGGGTTGGAGTTTGATATAGTTTTGAGGAACGGGGATTCTATTGCTTTAATAGAGATAAAAAGCAGGGTGCATCCCAAATTTGTTAAAGAATTCGCAAATGAAAGGGTAAAAAAATTCAGAACGTATTTCCCGGAATATGCCAAATACAAAGCCTATCTTGGCGTAGCCGGTTTTTCATTTAGCAAAGCTGTTTTGGAAGAGGCTAAGAAATATGGCGTTGGCATAATAAGGCAGGTAGGTAACGGCGTAGAAATGGAAGTAGGAAGGTTAAGGGTTTATTAAACCGAACTAAACCGAGCTAAACCGAGATAAAAATTTATTGTCTTTGTGCTTTTTGGAAAAAATGAATATATATTAATAAGTGTACACTATCCAAAAAGGAGGTTCATTATGAAAAAGCCCCAATATTGCCTGCTTGCGTCCATTTTTGCGCTTGCGTCCATTTTTGCCGTTTCTTGCTCCGATAACGGAGGCGGCATTGACCCGGTGAAGAAAAGCCGGGTAACCGGTGTTTCGCAGAAAGGCCCCTTCGTTGAGGGTTCCAAGGCCACATTGTACGAGCTGAACGACAGGTTTGAGCAAACCGGCCGCTTGTTCACGGACATAATCACCGACAACAAGGGGACATTTGAGATAAGGAACATAGAGCTTGAGTCGCCCTTCGCCATGCTTGAAGTGAGCGGCTATTACAGGAACGAGAACACCGGCAAGGTTTCCGCTGCGCCGATAACGCTTTTTGCCATAGCTGACGTCAGGGAGAAGGACCAGGTGAACGTAAATGTTCTCACCCACTTGGAGTACTACCGTGTTCTAAATTTGGCGGAGAAGGGCATGAGCGTCATGGAAGCCAAGAAGCAGGCGCAGAAAGAGGTATTTGCCGTGTTTGGTATAGACAGCAAGGATTTCAAGGACAGCGAGGACATGAACATATTCGGCGCCAGCGAGAGCGACGCTGCTCTTTTGGCGATTTCCGTTTTGCTGCAGGGCGACTTGAGCGAGGGCGATTTTTCACAGAGGCTGACGAACATTAGCCAGGCGATTAAAAACGGCGGAAGCTGGGACAATGAGGAGGCAAAAAAAAATATTGTTCGTTGGGCAGCGCTTGTGAATACAGCGACTATAAAAAATAACATACTGAATTGGGAATTGTCTTATGTGATTTCTACCTTTGAAAAATACGTTACTAATTATTGGCCGAAGTATTTTGATTTAGGAGAATGCAACGCTGAAACAGAATGGACTGTCAAAAAGGCCGCGAACATAAGCTCTATAATATCAGAATTTCCTGACGATTACAGTTATGTTTGCAAAAACGGAGTTTGGGGACACCCGAATGACATTGATAAATATTGTTTTGAAAGCAAATCTTGCGAGATTTTTATTGATTCTAGAGATGGCAACAAATATAGAATCGAAATAAAGGGAACCAAAAATCAAACTTGGATGTTAGACCGGATAAGATATAAAAACACAGGTCCAAACCCATATACGGAATATAATTCTTTGGAAGATGCACTCATTGCTTGCCCTGATGGTTGGCGTTTGCCAAACGATGCAGAAATAGAAGCGATCACCCCTTCTTCAGATAAATCTTGTGATAATTTCGTCAGGTTAGTGCCGAATGGTGTCTTTTGGGGTAATACAAACAAACGAGCTTTTGGCTGCGGTAGCGATGGCTACGAAAACGCCCCTAGCGACTGGGAGTTTACAAAATTAGATTTAGCAGATTTTTCTGCGCCCGTATATTGCGTAAAAGAATGAACCTCCTCGCGGCAGAGACCGCGAGGTATCAAATCAGTCGAAAAGCGTAAGTTGTTGTACTAATACCCGCTTGTATTCGGCTTCTTTTCCTTGATTTTCCAAAACCGCTAGTTAAAACTATGCGCTTTCAGCGCAAGATTTATAATTTCTAGAAATCTCTATATTTATAGAGAAAAGCGGGGTATAGTATTATGGAAAATCGTCAAGGCAGCCATTCAGTTTACTGTTTGTAGGTTCATATAGTTTGGATTACGAAATATCGTTATCATGTGCTGCAAGGCGATATTCAGCTTCGCTGTCGCGATATACTTCGCCAGATATGCAACGCCTTGGACATAAAGATTCTCAGG
>Ga0181987_12293_pt1 | contig 12757 bp, 7 predicted proteins | sample TergutCo191P1_FD_120224 | JGI IMG/M metagenome (GOLD analysis project Ga0181987, IMG submission 120224)
GGCAAAGGTTATCATCACGGATTGAAAGGCCTGGACATTCCTTTGCAGGGCCGCATTATGGCTATAGTGGATGTATACGATGCAATTACTTCCGAGCGGCCTTATAAGAAAGCATTTACGCACGACGAAGCTGTGAAAATAATTTCTGAAGAAGCCGGAAAGCAGTTTGATCCGAAGATTGCGGAAGTGTTTGTGGCAATCAACGATAAATTCAAGGAGGCGAATGAGAATAAAGTTCTGTCAACGCTTGCTCCCACTGAGGATAAAGCTCAGTAATTTTATTTTTTGCCGCTTCCATCTCTTTTGAAATTTCCGCTATTTTCAAGCCATCGCCACGCTCTGCGGCTGCTATCATGTTTTTTTCGCATTCGGTTACAAAATTTTCCCTTTCGTGAATTTCGTCTTCCATCTGTTTTATCTTCTGCTCCAATGGGCGCGTGGATGGTTTGCGAACCGGAACTGCTTTTGGCTGAGGAGTTTTTTTGGGGACAGGCGTTTCGCAAATCCATCCGACTCGGTCTAAAAAATCCTGATAAGTGCCATCGAAAAAACTGGCTTTGCCGCCATCGAAAATTATCAATCGCTTGGCAAAGGCGTGCAGAATTTCTTCATCGTGGCTAACAAGAATTGCAGCGCCTTTGAAGTCGTCCAACGCTTCTATCAAGCTGTCTACGCTGTCCATGTCCAAGTGATTTGTGGGTTCGTCCAGCAAAAGCAAATTGCAGGGCTTGCCCAGGATTTTTGCGAGCAAAACTCTGGAACGTTCGCCTCCGGAAAGAACGGATATTTTTTTCAAAGCGTTGTCGCCTTCAAACATCATCACGCCGGCAAGCGTGCGAGCTTTGCCCCGCGTTCGGTCTGCCAAAGAGCTTTGAATTTCCTCTTCCACTGTTTTTTGCAAATCAAGGCGATTCACATTCGTTTGCCCAAAATAGTTCAGCACCGTGCTGTTGTGAATTTCAACGCTTCCGCTGTTCGGTTTCAACTCCCCTGCCAGCAGGTTCAGCAGAGTGGTTTTGCCTTTTCCGTTGGGGCCTATTATTGCAAGTCTGTCGCTTTTGTACAATTCAAAGCTCAAGTCCTCAATCAGCGGAGTGTCAAAGCCAAAATCCAGATGCTCAACTCTCAGCATTCTCTTTGCGGGAAAATCCGTTTGGGTAAATTCAAAGTCCAGTGTTTTAATTTTTTCCAGATTTGCCAAGGGTTCGTGGCGTTCCAGAGCTTTAACCTTGCTTTGCACAGCTTTTGCCTTGGAAGCTTTGTATCTGAACCGCTCTATGAACTTTTGCAAATGCTCGCGCTTTGAAGCATCGTTTTCCAGCGTTCTCAAATGCACTTCTTCGTCTGCCAGAATAGCGTCTTGCAATTTTGCCACGCTGCCCTGAATCTTTCGCATCTTCTTTCTGTGAATGCCCAGAGTGTGCGTGCAAACGCTGTCCATAAAGCGGCGGTCGTGAGTGATGAGCATAAGCTCTCCGGGCCAGTTTCTCAAAAATCGCTGCAGCCATCGCACGGAAACTATGTCCAGATAATTCGTTGGTTCGTCAAGCAATAGCAAGTTCGGTTCTTCGGCCAGGGCTTTTGCCAAATTCAGGCGAATTTGAAACCCGCCGGAAAGCATACTCGGAGATTTTTTTTCTATTGTTTCCCTGTCAAAGCCAAGACCGCTCAAAATGGCTTCTGCTTTGTAGCTCTCAATCCATCCGTCTTCGTTTGGTTTTAGCGCGGAGCAAGCTTCGTCAAAGATTGTGGCATGGGCAAAGTGCAAGTGCTGAGAGAGATAACCTATGGAATAGTTTTTAGGAACGTTTATGCAACCGCTGTCATAGCCTTCCATGTTCAGAATAATTTTAAAGAGCGTGGATTTTCCGCTGCCGTTTCTGCCTACAAGGCCAATACGTTCGCCTCTGCCAACCTGGAAGCTGGCATCGCCGAACAATGTTTGTAATCCGAAACTTTTCTGTAAATTCTGAACTTGTATCATTTCAAAATAAATCTTATTTTCTGATCAGGAACTCCATAAACTTTGGCATAATACACTCCGCCAGACATACTTGATACGTCAATGGAGGTAAGCTTGCTTGAAACGTTGAAACTCGCCATTTTTTGCCCTTTAATGTCGTAAATTTTCACGGTTGCAGGGACACTGGCTTCCACAAGCAATTCTTTGCCATTTGCTCGCACTGAAAAATGCATTAACGGAGCATTGTTCAGTATAAAGGTTGTAACCGCGCTGCTGCTTGAGTTGTTGGATGGCCGCGAACTGCTGCTGGAAACAGCCGTGGAGCTTAAAGCCGGCGCAGAGCTGCTGGAATACATTGAGCTGCTGGAAGCCGTATTGGAAGACGTGGAGCTTGTTGATCCCGGGCAATCTACTTCTTGATACCAATATCCGCTTGTCAAGTTGCTCTCCAATTGAGAGCCTTCCCAAACCCAGCTAGAAGCGCAAGTATTCATATTGCCTTCATGTTCTCCTTCGCTTGATACTTTGCAAACATAGCATTTGTTGTTTGAGTGCTTGAAACAAGCGGTATATGGATCTGAAGGAACGGAGCTTGGCGGGTATGTTATTAAAGGCGTTTTGCAAGTTGTGGCTTGAACTTTTGCCTGGCTTGAACTGCTAGGAGTTGTGACTCCGCCGCTGGTGGAACTTGGAAGGCTGCCGCCAATAGTCAAGAGATTCTTTGTCACTGTTGCATTGCCGCTGCTATTTTTGGAAGCCCCGGTATAGGATTCAACCTTCATAGCTATTTCGTATAACCGGCAATTTGACATCTTCATGCCAACTCTCTCCCACTCGGAAAAATGCTTGGAAACAGTGATTGTGCCTTTAGTTTTGTGGCTGCTAGTGTTTTTGGGAATGCTGAAGTATTGCTTGAAGTTGCCGTTGCCCGTGAGCATAGCCTGGCCAATTCTGTCGCATACTCTGAATTCGTACAATACGCCGTCAATTGTGCCTTCTCCATAAGGGGTGCTTTTGCACAAGTCCGAATTTGTAGCCGGATTATAGCTGCCGCGATCCTGAATAATGTAGTATTCAATTTGATCGGAGAAAGTCGCATTATTTCCGTTTTCCCGTTTCGTAGGTATGCTTCCTGACGGATAATACGCCCAGCCATATACTCCGAGCATTTTCACGTTGTCTCCAGAAGACCATGTAGCATCAAACTCAAGAACCGCATTGCCGAGCGAAGCAACAGTTGTTGTACTTGACGAGCCCCATTTTTTGCCGGCGCGGAAAAGGACATTCTCCGTGCCGCTCCATTTAGCGGTAAACGTTCCGCCTGCAGTACTATTTCCATTAATCTTCATTTCAACTGTGCCGGAGTTATTCTGGTTCCACAGCTCGTAATCGTAGTTGTTGCAATTCCGTATAGTACTGGTAGTCCATGTATCGCATTGCGCGAAAAGCGGCAAATAAACCGCCAGGACAAACCCTAAGATTTTTGCAAACTGTTTCATGCTATACCTCCAAAAAATAAACTCAGGAAATTTATGGCTCCGGCCATAAATTTGCGAAGAATAGTTTTAATCAAGAACTAGGGTTTAATCTTCATCTGTAGACAAACCTAGCTTGTTTTTCAGGTCGAAAATCTCTTTTGCCAACTTATGATTTTCTTCCGTCAAGCTAACAGCCTCCTTATTAGCTTGTTTAATATCTTCTGTCTTTGCCGGAGCCGCTCTTTTTGAGCCGCCACCGCCGCCGCCGCCACCTTCATAGCCATCATCATCATAAGAAGCGCGGGAACTCTTAGAGCCTCCACAAGCGGCTAGAAACAGAAGCGCAAGCGCGCAAAACAATACTGTTAAACGATTGAACATAACTAAAACTCCGTTTATACTATAAATATACATTTTTTTTAGGAAAAGCGGTAGATTTTTCTGCATTTTAGCTTTACTATATTCCCAATTGTGCAATTAAAAGCCCATTCTAACATGGAAATTCTGGCAAATTGGCTCTTAAAAGACCTTTTTTCAGAAGAACCTTTTGCCAAAAGTTCCGCAAAAGGCGGTTTTTTGACCGGAGGAAAGGTACTAGTTTGCGAATCAAGAGGTTTGCAGGAATATTTGAAGAAAACCTGCGTGGACAAATACGGAATATGGACTGCCTTGCCGTTTAAGCCTCTTGCCGGACTTTTAATGCAATGCGCTTACAATTTATCCCCGCCGGACCAGAAAAAAGACGAAAAAGACAATGTTTACAACCCGAATAATTTAGTATGGGCAATATACAGCTTGCTGCCTGGAGCGCAGCAGACATTTTCGCTCGCAAGCGAAATAGCATCACTGTTTCTCGCGTATCAAATTTACAGGCCAAAACTGATTAGCTCCTGGACGGAGGGAAAAGCTTATAAAATTCAGGATGCTACCGGAAATTTTGCAAAAAACGAAGAATGGCAAAGAGAGCTTTGGGGAAAATTAAAGGAAAAATACGGATGCGGGAATATTTCGCATCTTTACGAATCCATAAAAATTGCGCTGGAAAATAAAGCGGCAAAAAAAGACTTTTTGCCAAAACAGATTTTTGTATTTGCGCCGCTATCAATAGCGCCCATTCAATTGGAAGCGTTAACTCTGCTCGCAAAAGCCGGTTGCAAAGTCAATTTGTATTTGCATATGATTAGCAAGGAATATATAGGCGATGCAAAAAGCGATAAATCGCTTGCAGGAAATAAAATCGGCGATTTCAACAACAGGTTAATTGCAAATCTAGGCCGCTCGGCGCAGGTTTTATATGAACAGATAGGCTGGGAGAATTTGGAATACATTGATGAATTGAAAAAGGCAGATTCTCTGCTGGAAAAAATTCAAGCGAATATAATCAACGACAGCAACGAAGCGACAACTTGCAAAAAAGACCGTTCCTTAACGCTCAACAGCTGTTTTTCTCCGCTAAGAGAAATTGAAGTTTTATATGACTATCTGCTGGATTTATTTAAAAAAGACAAAAAGAATGAACTGAAACTCTCGGACATAGCCGTTGTTGCACCTGATATTGAAGTTTATGCAAGCGCAATAGAAACCGTTTTTAGCCGCGAAAACAGACTGCCGTATAAAATTACGGACTACGATATTAAAAAATATGATAAAACCGTGCAGCTTTTGAATTTGCTTTTCTCAATTATAGGCACCAGATACGAAGCTCCCGATGTTATAGCGTTGTTTGAATATTCAAGGTTTGTGCAAAACAGGGAATTGAGCGAAAACGAGAGAGAGCGTTTGGAAAAATGGGTTATGGAAAACGCTATCAGGCATGGCCTGGAAAAGTCCGGCGAGCTTCCGAATTATTCTTTTGAAAGCGGGTTCAATCAGTTGGCCGCAGGATTCTTTATGATTTCCAAAGATGGTTTTTCGGAGAAAAAAGAATACTGCTACCCCGATATAGAAGGAAACTCGGCTTATATTTTGGGCGATTTTATTCGCTTTGTCAAAACTTTAAAAGAATTTGAAAAAAGGAGCAAAAAAGAACATAAATATGATATTCCCAGCTGGGATGTTTTTTTGAAAGATAATCTGCAAGTATTTTTTGGGCATGAGAAAACCGATTTTAACGAAGACAAGGATACTCCTTATCAAAAAGTCACAGCTGCATGGGATTCTCTGAGAGAAGAGATGAAAACCGGCTTTGGCAATGAAAATGCATCTATAAACTTTCCAGTTTTAAAAAGCGCTTTGCTGAAGAAAATAGAATCGCGCGCAAAAAGGACATATTCTTTGAGCGGCAGAATATCCTTCTCAAATATTGATACATTCAGAGGAGTTCCGCTCAGGGTTATTTGCTGCATTGGAATGAACAGCAAGGAATTTCCCCCGCAAGTTCCAAGCAAAGATATAAGCCTTATCGCCGCAAAATATGAACCTGGAGACAGCGACGCGGCTAATGAAAGCCGTCTGATATTTTTGGAGACCATTCTCTGCGCAAAAGAAGCTCTTTATATAAGCTGGATTGGGCAAAGCGAAAAAACTGCGGAGGAACTTGAACCTTCCGGCGTGGTTGTTATGCTTTTGAAAAATTTGGAAGAGCAATACGGGAATAAGGATTTAGTTGCAAAACATCCGTTGCAACCGTTTTCAAGAAAGTATTTTGAGGAAGGCTTTGATGTTTTGAATACCTACGACAATAGATGGAAAAAGCCCGAAGGCAAAAATGATTCAAAGAGCATTTGGGAATGGGTGATTGAAAGCGATGACGAGGAAAAAAGAGATATTGACGCTTTATTCAGAATTTTATCCGATGCTCCGAAATATTTTTTAAGAGACGTATGCAAAATAGAATTGCCAAAAGATGTTGAGCTTCCTGAGAATATGGAGCCTTTTGTTGTGGAAAAGGGATTGGATGAATGGAAACTGGCAGATATGATTTTAAATAGCAGAGATATGGAAACGGCAAAATTAAGAGGAGAACTGCCATCGGGCAAATTTGCGGATAAGATTATAAAGCTAAAAACAGAGCAAGTTAATGAAATGAAAAAATTGGAAGAAAAAGGGATTAAAACATTTATTAAACCGAGCAGAGACAAGGGAAAATACAGATTATGGCATTGGCTGCAGCATTTGGAGCATAATAGAGCGGAGAAAAACGCAGATACCCATATGATTTTATTGGATAAAGAAGGCAAGAAGCCTGCAAAGCACAAGTTGCTCAAATTGCAAAAAAAAGATGCGGAAGCGGAAATAAACAGATTATGGGGTTTTGCAGATGAATTAAAAACGAAGATGCAGCCGATTTTCCCTGATGTTGCATGGGAATATCTTTTGAAAAAAGATTTAAACGAAGCGGAGAAAGGAATTTTCGGAGATGATTACAAACGGGGAATTGCGGAGTATTCTTCTTATGCGGAAAAGATTTTGGAGGGAGCTTCTTCTTTTGAAGAAATTGCCGATATGAAGGAAAACTTCAAAAAATATTCCGAAGGCTTGTTTGAAAATTACGGTAAATATCTGGAGGAAGAATAGTGCTGCCGTTTGAAGTGATGAAAATGCCTTTGGATAAAAAGGTTCTCATTGAAGCCAGCGCCGGCACAGGCAAAACCTATACTATTGGCTTGATAGTTTTGCGCTTGCTTTTGAAAGAGCTTTTGCCTATAGAGCAAATAGTTCTGATAACCTTTACCGAAGCCGCAACTGCCGAGCTCAAAAAAAAGACTGCAGAAAAAATCAGAGATGCTCACGATATATGGACGGGAAAAAAGAACACGGATGACGACAGTTTAATGGCGATAATCAATGAAGCCAACGGCGATTTGACAAAAGAGAGGAATCTGCTGAATGCAATAGCCCGCATAGACGAAATGCCTGTTTTTACCATCCATGGATTTTGCGCAAGGCTATTGAATGAATTTGCCTATGAAACGGGGAATTTTGAAGAAAAAGAAATTATCGCCAATCAAAGCGATATTGAAAACAGAGTTGTAGCGGATTTTTGGCGCGAGGAGATAAAGAATTTGCCAACGGAAGATATAGATATTTTGCCGAAAAAGTTTTCGCCGGAAATTTTGAAAGTCGGAATCGGAAAAGTCCTCAATTTTCCGCAAGCAAAAATAAACGAATACACTGAACCATCTATTGAAAAAAACAAAAAACTCATGAAAATCTGCACGGAAGAAAATCATCTGGTAGCGAAATTGCAGCACAAGCTGGCGAATAGATTGCACACCGCATTGCAAAAAGAAAAGGAAAAAATGAAAGTCAGGAGTTTTGGAGATTTAATAAAGGAGGCTTATGACGCGGTAAATAACAATAAAACGCTTTTTAACGCCGTGCGGGAAAAATACAAAGCTATTCTGGTTGATGAATTTCAGGATACGGATGAAATGCAATTTGAAATATTCAAAAAGCTGTTCAAAGACAAGCCGTTTTTCATGATAGGCGATCCCAAGCAGGCAATTTACAGGTTTAGAGGCGGAGATATTCACGCGTATTTAAGGGCAAAAGAAGAAGCGGAGTTTAAATATACATTAAAAAAGAATTTTCGTTCTCAAGAGAGATTGCTAAAGGCTCTGAATAAAGTTTTTTCAATCCTGGACGATCCGTTTGATATTGAAAAGAAAATAGAATATGAAAAAGTTGCGCACGGAAAAAATTTACCGGAATTTACCGTAAACGGAAAAACCGAAAAACCGCTTGTTATACGCAGTATTGAGTATAAAAGAAAGAGCGATTTAAAACCGATTAAATCAGAAATTGTCCGAGAAATAGCCCGTTTGCTGGAAGCCGGAATTGAAGCCAAAGATATTGCCATTCTAACGAGGACAAATAGAGATGCCAAAGAATACAGGAATGCGCTTAGAAACTACAAACAAAAATCGATTCCCGCAATTATTCGCCGCTCGGATAGCGTATTCAAAAGCGATGCCGCAGACTATATTATGCGTTTACTGACGGCATTTGCCCATTCTCAAAAAGAGAGCCGCGTGAAAGCGGCACTTATGGAAACAAAGAAATTGACATCTGAAGATATAAAACCTTTTGCCGAAGCTTTTGAAAAATGGAAGAAAAGCGGCGCGATGCGGGCTGTGAACTGGTACTTTGACGAAATGAAGCTTTGGGGAAAAATGCTTCAGGCAAAAAACGGGGAGAGAGACGTAACCAATTTGAGGCAGCTTATAGGAATTTTAAATGAAGAGGAAATTATCTCAGGCAGGGTTCCGGAAAGAACGCTCAAGTGCTTTGCCGAGTTAATTCAAAACAGCAAAAACAGCATTGCAGAGGAACATGAAGAAAAACTGGAAACCGATGATAACGCTGTGCAAATTATGTCCATTCATGTGTCCAAAGGATTGCAATTTCCCGTTGTTTTTGTTCCAGACATAATGGTTCCCGAAGAAGTGCCGGGCAAATCAATTTACGAAAAAGACCCGCCGATTTATCATGAAAACGGGCAGATTTTTATAGAATACGAAATTTCAAACCGAAAGCGTGAAGAAGACAATGCAAAAGACAAGGAATACAAAGAGAGCATACAGGAATCTGCAAGGAGTTTTTATGTGGCCGTCACTCGCCCCATGTACAAATTGTATATAATAAACGCTTATAAAAAACAGGAATCTGCGGGGCAAAAAATTTGCGCTAAAGTTGAAGAAGATGAAAATATACAAATAGCGAACAGCCTCTCTTGCGAAAATACATATGCAAAACCGGAAAAAAGCGAAGAAATCAAACTAAAGCAGCCTGATGCTCCGCCGGAAAAAAGAGAAGCCGACTGGCAAAAAACGAGTTTCAGCGGAATTGCAAACAGATTGCAAAAGCATACGAACTATGAACCGGCCCTGCATAAAGAGAAACCGATTGTCCCTAAAGGGACCAACACGGGAAATCGCCTGCACAGCATTTTTGAAAATTTGGATTTTGATGCAAATGCCGCGCAAATTTCCGCTGAAGTTGAAAGCGTGCTGGGAGCTTCCAAGGAATTCGGCAAAGAAGGAAGAGCCTTGATTAAGAAATGGGTTGAATGGACTTTTAATAAAAATTTGGGCAGTGCAGGAAAGCTAAAAGAAATAGACACAGGCAAAAGAATGTCTGAACTTGAGTTTTTGATGAGTTCAAAAGCGGAAAAGATATATCTGGAAAAAATAAGGGAAATAATAGATATACCTGATATAATTGAAAACGAAAAAGAATTGCCAAGCGAATATCTTGACGGAAAAATAGATTTGATATTCTTGGGCAAAGATGATAAATATTATATTTTAGACTGGAAATCCAACTATTTGAGCGATTATTCAAAAGAAAAAATGAATGAAGAGGCTATGCTGCCTCATGGCTATCATTTGCAATACTATATTTATGCCGTTGCATTGAAAAGATGGCTGAACAGAATACACGGCAAAGGATATTTTGAGAAAAACTTTGGCGGAGTATATTATATTTTTATCAGGGGCATTCAAGAAAATGAGAATAATTCCGAAGGAATTTATTTTGTACCAAAAGAAGAGATCACGGATTCCATAGAAAAGCTGGATAAAATTTTAACGGAGAAAGAAGATGGAAAATCTTAGAACGGCTTTGCTTGAATATTTGAAAGACGAATATAAAGTTTCGGAAACTGTGAAGCGGTGTGCGGAAGAAGTTCTAAAGCAACTTGAAAAGGGCAGCATTTGCCAGGAAATCAGCAAAGCCGAAGAAAGAGAAGAACTGAAAAAATCATCTGCAGTGGGAACAGGAAATGAAGCTCATCCCAAGCCTTTGGTTTTTGACGGAGAAAATTTATATGTTCAGAGATATTTTGAATATCAAAAGATAATATTGGAAAAAATCGACAGATTGCTCAAAGCGGAGAAAATTCACATAATAACCGGCGGGCCGGGAACAGGCAAAACATGGTCATTGGCCAATATTTTAAAGAACAGATTAAATGAAAATATTCTTTTGGCCGCTCCAACGGGAAAAGCTGCTCTTAGAATGAAAGAAAGCTTAGGCGAACAGAATATGGAATTGGAAGCAAAAACTCTGCACCGTTTGCTTGGCTATAAACATTTATCTGTAAGTTTCAAGCACGCAAAAGACAATCAGCTTGATGCGGATATAATAGCCATAGACGAATGTTCAATGATAGATTTGCCCATGATGGCTAAGCTATTGGACGCAGTCCCGGATAATTGCGATTTATATTTGCTTGGAGACAAAAATCAACTGGCTTCTGTTGAAGTAGGCTCTGTTTTTGCCGATATTTGCGAAAAATATAAAGATGACAAAACCATTTACACGGAATTGCTCAAAAATTACAGAGCAAAAGCCGCTCCAGGCATTGTCGCTTTGAGCAAGGATATTTTGGAAGAATCTGTGAAAGATTTTAAATACGAAAATGTAGAGCATTTGGAAAAGCATGAATTTCTCAATTTTTATGAAAAACTATTTAAAGCGAAAGACGAAAAAGAAGCGCTGGAGTTTTTAAAAACATTTCAGATTTTATGCGCAACAAAAGTCGGCAAAAACGGGACCAAGCAGATTAACGATAAATTATGCGAGCAGGCCAAAAGAAAAAAGGCAAAATTTACTCCGATAATAATAACCGAGAACAATTATAATTTAAATCTTTTTAACGGAGATGTTGGAGTTAGAGACGAAGAATGGGCATATTTTCCAAACGAAAAAGTCTTTCCTATTTTAACCTTGCCTGAGCGAGAATACGCATTTGCAATAACAATCCACAAATCTCAGGGTTCCGAATACGATAAGGTAGCGGTAGTGTATCCAGACAAAAAAACAGAAGCGGAAGACGAAGAAAAGGAAGAGCGTATTTTTTTAACCAAAGAATTGCTATACACGGCCATAACCCGCGCAAAAAAAGAATGCATAATTTTCGGAGACAAGGACGTACTTTTAAAATCTTGCAAAGAAAAAATTATCAGAGCATCAGGAATTGCGAAGCTCTTTTAGAATGTCCCGTTTATGAGCAAAAATACTATCGCTCCGGACACGTAACCAAAAAAAGCTAGCGGGGTTATTCTTTTGAAATACCAGCCAAAAGTCAGATTTTTGTCTATTCCCATAGCTGCAATCCCGGCCGCAGAACCTATAACCAGCAGGTTCCCGCCCGTGCCTGCGCAATAAGAAGCAAAGCCCCAGAATAAACCGTCTTGCCTGAAAATTTCCGAAGTTGCTTCTATAGGATACATTTTCATTATCGCTCCTACAAGTGGTACATTATCAACAATTGCGCTAAATATGCCAATGGCAATGGTTATCAGATAAGTATCGCTTATATGATCGCTGAGAAAGTTTGCCGTAGCTCCAAGCTGGCCCGTTGCGCTCAAACATCCGACTGCGAGCAAGATTCCGGCAAAAAACAAAATGCTCGCCAAATCAACCTTTTTAAGAATATGATAAAGGTTCAAACGCGGAACATTCTGATGCGGATGCCTGCGCCTTAAGAACTCAACGAAAATCCATAGAACGCCCAGAACAAAAAGCATGGCCAAATACGGCGGAACATGGAAAAATGTCTTGACCACGGGCACCATTAAAAACCCGCAGATACCACAGATAAAAAGCAGATTTCTTTCAAAAATCGAAGGTTTTTGCGATTCCGGCACTTCCTGCTCTATCTCAGGGCGAATCTTGCCCTTAATAACAAAACTCAAGATTATCAGCGGCACCAAATTGCAAGCCAGGCTCGGCAAAAATGCGGCTTTTATAATGCCCAATGCGGAAATTTGCCCTCCCATCCAAAGCATGGTGGTAGTCACGTCTCCAATAGGGCTCCACGCACCTCCGACATTCGCCGCAATTATTATTAACCCTGCAAAAAACAATCTTTCTTTTGTGTTGCTTACCAGCTTGCGGCAGAGAGTCATCATAACTATGGCTGTGGTCAAATTGTCCAGAATTGCGCTTAAGCAGAAGGATATGGAAGAGATTACCCACATCAGAGTTTTTGCATCGGTGGTTTTTATGCGCGAGGTTATTATTGAAAAGCCATCGTTAGTTTCTATTATGGCCACTATGGTCATGGCTGCCATCAAAAAGAATACAATCTGAGCCAGTTCCCCAAAGGTTTCAAACAAATGATGCGTGGCCAGCGCCTCTCCAGCCGGAGAAGCCTGATATTTGAACCATATAAGCCATAGCACGGTTCCCAAAAAAAGCGCAGTTGCAGATTTGTTTATTTTAAGAGGATGCTCTAAAGCTATCACAAGATAGCCAAGTATAAAAATGATAGCCATAGCGCTTAGAATCATATTTATTGAATATAGAAATTAACCAGCTTTCCTTGCACGGCAATCACTTTGGCAATTTTCTTGCCGGCAAGATTTGC
>Ga0181987_10761_pt1 | contig 12672 bp, 11 predicted proteins | sample TergutCo191P1_FD_120224 | JGI IMG/M metagenome (GOLD analysis project Ga0181987, IMG submission 120224)
GAAGTGCGTGTGCTTAAAAGGGAGAATTTATACAGGCGCATGGTCCCGTGGTTTGCGGTGTTTTTGTTAGCGGTATTCTTGGGCGTGGGCGATGAAAGCGGCAAGGTTGATATTTGGGGACATTTCTTGGGGCTCATAATGGGAGCAATAGCTGGTTTTGCACCGCCAAAAAAATGGCTAAAATGGGGAGAACCATTGGGAATGTTCGATGTGGTTATTGTGCTGGCGATTTATGTGTTCTTTGTGGTTGTTTGGAGAATAACTGTCTGAACCCCGATTTTCATGATTAAAGGATTTTCTTGATTTTCACAGTACTGTACTTAACAGTCATGTTAATCCTTTAATCAAGTGAATCATGGTTCAAACGTTTTAATCCCTCATCGTTTTATCGTTATACTGCATGTATGCGCTCATGTCGAAGTAGCCTGTGCCTGTTAAGCCAAAGAGGATGGTCTTTTTTTCGCCTGTGCGCTTGCATTCAAGGGCTTCGTCTATGGCTATCTTGATTGCATGCGAAGATTCGGGGGCTGGTAAAATTCCTTCTATTTTTGCGAATTTTACTGCAGCTTCAAAAACTTCTGTTTGCTTTGCTGAGCAGGCATCTATTACTTTATCGTGGTAAAGCTGGGAAATTGTGGAGTTCATGCCGTGATAGCGGAGCCCTCCTGCGTGGCTTGCAGATGGTATAAAATCGCTGCCAAGCGTGTACATTTTTATGAGCGGCGTGGTCTGCGCTGTGTCGCCGAAGTCGTAGTCAAATTTTCCTTTTGTGAGTGATGGGCAGCTTGCGGGTTCAACTGCAATGATTTTTACATCGCTTTTACCTTGCAGCTTTTCTACCACAAACGGTGCTATTAAGCCGCCGAGGTTGGAGCCGCCGCCTGCGCAGCCTATTATGATGTCTGGCTTAATGCCGTATTTGTCAAAAGCTGTTTTGCATTCTAAGCCTATTATGCTTTGGTGTAAAAGAACATGGTTCAAAACGCTGCCCAGAACATAGCGGCATTTTGGCGTATTGACCGCCTTTTCAATGGCTTCGCTTATGGCGCAGCCTAGCGAGCCGCCGGTATTTGGGTCTTTTTCCAGGATTTTTTTGCCGCAATTGGTGGTGGAAGAAGGGGAGGGAATCAGCTCTGCGCCGTATGTTTCTATAAGAGCTTTGCGGTATGGTTTTTGTTCAGAAGATACTTTTACCATGTAAACCGTTAAATGCAGGTCATAAAAGGCGCAAGCCATGGATAACGCGCTTCCCCATTGACCGGCTCCGGTTTCGGTAGTTAAACTTGTCAAGCCGTCTTGCTTTGCGTAAAAAGCCTGTGCCGCCGCCGAATTTAGCTTATGTGAGCCGCTTGTATTGGTCCCTTCGTGCTTATAATAGATTTCTGCTGGTGTGCCCAAAACCTTTTCCAAAAAGTATGCTCTTATCAGGGGAGCTGGGCGGTAGGCCCTGTAAAATTCTAAAATGCCGTCTGGAATGGGGATATATTCGGTGGTTTCGTCTAATTCCTGTTCTATGCACTCTTTGCAAAAAACGGGGTCGAGGTCTGCGGCGGTTACGGGCTGCTTTGTGCCAGGATGCAGCATTGGGGCGGGTTTATTCTTCATAAATGCCCTTATATTGAGCCAAGATTTGGGTTGTTCTTCTTCTGGGAGAAAGAAACGCTGTGGAAAATTTTTAGTCATGAATAGGAATTTAGTAAATTACATTTAATGGTGAAACCGCTTTTGGATAAATTTTGGAAATTTGGAATAGTCGGTGTGGCGAACACGGCAATTTCTTATGCAATTTATGCCATTTTTGTAACTTTGGGTGTGCATTATCTTTTGTGCGGTGTAATTGCTTTTGTTGTTAGCATGGTCAATGCTTTTTACTGGAACAATAAGCATGTTTTTTCTGAAAACAGGGAAAATCGCAATGCTGTTGGGTCAGCACTGCGCATGGTTATTTCTTACGCATTTTCCGGTTTGCTTATAGGCACGTCTTTGCTGTATGTGTTTGTAGATATTTTTGGAATAGATGAGTATATCGCCCCATTTTTCGGCCTTTGCGTGACAGTTCCGCTGAATTTTATATTGAATAGGTTTTGGGTGTTTAGGTAGTTGATACCGGGCAAAGGAGCCAGTACTTGGAGTGTATATCACAATAATAACGATATGTATATATATATATGGATTTCCGTGACTCGGATTTTCGTTCAATTCGTTGCATTAAAGATGAAACAGGAGTGAAAAAATGAGAAATATTATTTTGCCTATATTTACAATTATTCTTTGCGCAGGAATAGCAGAAGGACAAACTGTAAAAATAGATATGATATTTGTAAAAGGCGGTACTTTTACGATGGGTTGTGTTGACGGAGAAGAGCCTTGCTATGGTTTGTTCGGAGAAATTCCGGCACATAAAGTAACGCTTAATGATTTTTATATAGGCAAATATCCTGTTACCCAAAAACAATGGAGAGATGTAATGGGAAGTGATATTAATGAATATTTGAATAAATATGTGGCAGAATACCAATGGAAACCTCCTTTGATTGGAGAAGGTGATGATTATCCCATGTATTATGTGAGTTGGAATGACGCTCAGGAATTTATTAAAAAATTAAATTCAATGACCGGTAAAAAATATCGTTTGCCAACGGAAGCGGAATGGGAGTACGCAGCTCGCGGAGGCGTTAAAAGCAAAGGTTATAAGTATGCCGGAAGCAATAATTATGATGAAGTTGCCTGGTATAAATTAAACTGCGGTGATAAAATATTGGAGGAGGATCTTTCAGGCAGAGCAGTTTTTTATTCCCCTCAACCTGTTAGAGATGAGGAAGAAGAAAACAATAATAATGGAACTCGTCCTGTTGGCACTAAAAAACCAAACGAATTGGGGATATATGATATGAGTGGCAATGTAAGCGAATGGGTTTGGGACTGGTATGGAGAATACAGTTCTGCTCCGCAGATTAATCCCAAAGGGCCATCCGGTGGCGTAAAGCGTGTAATCCGTGGAGGGAGTTGGCAACTTTTGCGAACTAAAGTTTATGATCGCAGTACTTATTGGCCGGATATTTACACCCCGGATATGGCAGGCATAGGGTTTAGGGTTGTTATGGAGATGTAGTTGGTGTGTAGGCTTGTATAACATTCTATATTCTTTAATAGAGGAGTTTTATGGAATTAAAGGATTCTGCAACAATTTCGTATTTAGCGGAGCCGGAAGTGCTAGTTGTTTCTTTATGCCGTCTATAGCAATTTCCGGTGCAAGCAGTTTAATTGGTTCCGCTTTGGCACAAGCGGCGCTTGAACGTGGTTTCAAAGTTATTTGTTTGGCTCAGAAAAACTCTTCAAGACTTAAATATATTCCGGCAGGAGCTAAAATTTTATTTGCGGATTTAAGCGAGTATGAGCGTTTTGAAACTGATGAAAAGTGCGATATGTTTTTCCATTTAGCTTGGGAAAAAACAGGAGTGGCAAATAGAGACAATTGCTTTGTGCAAAGTAAAAATATTCAATACACATTGGATGCAGTTAACCTTGCAAGCCGCATGGGCTGTAAAGTTTTTGTGGGTGCAGGTTCGCAGGCAGAATATGGTTTGGTTACAGAACCTTTAACTGCAAACATGCCGGTAAATCCTCTAAGTGGCTATGGTATTGCGAAACTGGCCGCAGGGCAGTTGAGTCGTTTGCTCTCTCGGCAAATTGGCATGCGGCATAATTGGGTACGGATTTTGAGTGTTTATGGTAGTTGCGGTGGTGAGAATACAATCATAAATTATTGCATAAATAAGCTGCTGGCAGGGGAGGCACCGGAATTGACTCCTTGCGAGCAAATTTGGGATTTTTTGCATTCTACGGACTGTGCGGCTGCGCTTTTAGCCGTTGGTGAAAAGGGAGTAGATGAGAAGATTTATGTTCTTGGCTCCGGCGAGAGGCGGAAATTGAAGGATTATGTTTTGGCGATAAGGGATATTGTTAATCCGAAAGTAGATTTGCATTTTGGCAAAAAGGATTATTATACGAACCAGCCTATGTTTTTGAGTGCGGATATTTCTGAGCTTGTGAGGGATACAGAGTGGAAGCCCAGAATTTCGTTCAAGGATGGGATTAAAAAATCTATTTTATGTTTATGAAGAAAATAAGCGTTTTAATAGCTTGTTATAATGAGGAGGCCAATGTTGAGCCCTTGACTGTGGAATTAATTGATACATTTAAAAATGAATTGCCGAATTACGATTATGAGATTTTATTTATAGATAACTGCTCTACGGATAGCACTAGAGATTGTTTGAGAAAAGTTTGCACAGAGAATTCAAAGGTTAAGGCAATTTTTAATGCACGTAATTTTGGACCTCGCAGATCCAGTTATTACGGAATGTTGCAAACAACTGGTGATTGCACAATTGGCATGTGCGCAGATTTTCAAACACCGGCTAATTTAATCCCAAAATTTGTAGAAGAATGGGAAAAAGGTTATAAAATAGTTTCTGCAATTAAAACAAAGAGCAAGGAAAGCTTTGTGATGTATGTAATTCGCTCCATATATTATAAACTCATTAGCAAAATGAGTGATGTTGAACAGATTGAGCATTTTACTGGATTTGGATTATACGATAAATCTTTTATGGATGTTATGCGTAACCTTAAAGATCCTATGCCTTATGGCAGGGGTATTGTTTCTGAGCTTGGTTACAAGCGCAAAGACATATCTTTTGAACAGCCAGAAAGAAGAGCAGGCAAAAGTTCTTATAATTTGTTCAAATATTATGATGAGGCGATGCTTGGTTTTACCAGCTATACAAAAGCTGGACTTAGATTAGCTTCTATAACTGGGTTTGTTTTTGCTGTATTTTCTTTTTTCGTTGCTATTGTGTATTTAGTATATAAATTTTTATTTTGGCAGAATTTTAGCGTTGGCATAGCTCCGCTTGTTATTGGCATTTTCTTTTTGGGTTCAATTCAGTTATTCTTTTTAGGGTTTATTGGAGAATATATAATGGCGATAAATACTAGGGTTATGAACAGACCTCTTGTTGTGGAAGAGGAGAGGGTTAATTTTTGAAATAGGAGAATTGATATAAATGAAACAACGAGTTGCTGATTTCATAGCTGACTATCTTGTCAAAAATAACATCACTCAAATATTTTCAGTGGTTGGCGGAGGAGCAATGCATTTGAATAATGCGTTTGCAATTAATAATCGCTTAAATGTGATTTACAACCATCATGAACAAGCATCTGCTATTTCAGCAGAAAGCTACAGTCGCATTCATAATCAAATGGCAGCGGTATGCGTAACTAGCGGACCTGGCGGTACAAATACTCTAACTGGGTTGCTTTGTGCCTGGCAAGACAGTATGCCTATGCTTGTTATTTCTGGACAAGTACGCTATGATATTACAGTAGAAAGCACTGGGTTAGACTTACGGCAATTTGGCGAACAAGAATATTACATAGTACGATCTGTTGAGCCAATGACGAAGTATGCCGTTATGATAAATGATGCTAAGATGATTAAATATTGTTTAGGTAAAGCTATTTATCTTGCAAATACAGGCAGGCGTGGCCCGTGTTGGATTGACGTTCCGCTTAACATACAGGGCCAAATAATAGAGACCGATGATTTACAGGAATACGTTCCCGAAGTACCTGCAGCTATTGATGATGATAATATTAATGCAGTGATACGTGCAATACAATCTGCTAAAAAACCGGTAATAATAGCCGGTTCGGGAATTCGGACCTCGGGAAGCTTAAATGATTTTTATAAATTGGCCGATAAACTGAAACTGCCAATAATATGCCCCACAAGCATTGTAGATTTATTTTCGCCTTCTGATGAACATTATTATGGAATGTTTGGCACATTTGGCGGACGGGTCGGCAATTTTATTGTCCAAAATGCTGATTTGCTTATTGTTTTGGGTTGTCGGCTTTCGTTTAAACAAATTGGCTTTAATTTTCAAAATTTCGCTGTTGCTTCAAAAAAAATAGTAGTGGATATTGATTCTAATGAGTTAAAAAAACCAACCATAAAAATTGATATGCCTATTTGCGCAGATGTCGCAGATTTTATTAGAATTTTGAATAAACTAGATATTGATTGTAAGCTTGACCAAAAAAAAGTGTGGCTTAGTTACTGTAATTTTTTGAAACAAAACCTTGGGGTTGAAAAACGTGTAAAAAATGACATGGTAAACGCTTATGATTTTTCTGATATTCTATATAAAAAATTAAAACAAAATGCAATAGTCGTGCTAGGTAACAATTGCGCTGCAGTTTCCATGCTACAGTGCGGCATCAAAATGCGTGGGCAACGTCTATATGGCAATGTGAACTGCGGTACTATGGGCTATGACATTCCTGCAGCCATAGGAGCGAGCATTGCCTCAGGTGATACAGTATATTGTGCCACCGGAGATGGTAGTTTTCAAATGAATCTTCAGGAGTTGCAAACGATTGCACATAATAATTTGCCGATTAAAATTATAATTTTTAACAATAATTCATACCAGGCTATTGTGCAAACGCATATAAATTTCTTTAACGGAATATTTGCCGGTTGCACTAACGCATCTGGAATAAGTTTTCCTTCATTTGAAAAATTGGCAGAAGTTTATAATTTTCCATTTCAACGTGCTTCTACAAACATAGAATTAGAAAATGCCGTAAATTGGCTAACCCAAATAGAAGGCAGGGCCATGCTAGAACTTGTGCAAACGCAGGCAGATCCAATAACGCCTAAATTATCAAGTAAAAAAATGCCTGATGGAACTATGATCTCTCCTCCTATAGACGATATTGCACCGTTTTTGCCGCCAGATGAATATGAGCGATGCCAATATAAAAACTTTGCAGGAGAATGCCTCGGTGCGTGAATTTAAATTAGGCAATATAGAAATTGGCATTAATAGCCTGCCTGTTATAATACCAGAAATAGGTATTAATCACGGAGGTTCTCTTGAAATAGCAAAGTTAATGGTTGATGCGGCGATTGAAAATGGGGCTAAATTAATAAAACATCAGACTCATATTGTAAATGATGAAATGAGTGCTTCTGCCAAAAGCGTTATACCAGGTAATTCTCTTAAATCTATTTATGATGTCATGGCAGAATGCGCTCTTTCAGAGCATGATGAACTTGAACTCATGCGTTATGCGGAAAATAAAGGAATTACTTTTCTCAGCACTCCGTTTTCACGCGGTGCAGCCAATCGACTTGAGAAATTCGGTGTAACCGGATACAAAATAGGTTCCGGTGAGCTTAATAATTATCCGCTTATTGAGCATATAGCATCATTTGGCAAACCAATGATTATTTCTACAGGCATGAACGGCATTTCTGCAATAGAAAAAACAGTTAATATTTTAGAACGCAAAGCTATCCCTTATGCATTGTTGCATACTACAAATCTGTATCCAACTGCACCACAGTTTGTACGCTTAGGTGCCATGCAGCAGCTTATGGAGTATTTCCCAAATGTTCCCATAGGGTTGTCTGATCATACTTTAAACAATAACGCCTGTATAGCTGCTATTGCTTTAGGAGCATCTATTGTGGAACGACATTTTACAGATACAAAAAAACGCATAGGCAACGATATTATTTGCTCAATGGACGGCAAGGAACTTAATGAATTAGTGCAAGCTTCCGAAGAAGTGTTTACTATGCGTGGAGGAACAAAATCTGCTTTGCCAGAGGAGCAAGTAACAATAGATTTTGCTTTCGCTACGGTCGTTTCAATTGCTTCAATAAAAAAAGGAGAATTATTTACAACTCAAAATATTTGGGTAAAACGCCCCGGTACAGGCAAAATTTTTGCAGAAAAATATAATGATGTAATTGGAAAAACTGCAGCTATTGATATTGCAGCAGATACTCATTTAACTAGAGAAATGATAAATGAAGCGTTTTAAATTAGCATTCGTGACTGGTACCAGAGCGGATTACGGCAAATTAAAAGCCATTATGCAACTTTGTGAGGCTCAACCTGACATGGAGATTTTTGTATATGTAACCGGTATGCATCTGATGCCGGAATATGGTTCTACCGAGAATGAAATAAGAGCAGACGGCTACAAAAACATATATATACCGCCTGATTTTAAACCAACTGCCAATATGGATGAAAACTTGGCTCAAACCATACTTTGCTTTTCCATATTTGTTAAGAAAATAAAACCAGATTTAATTGTAGTACATGGCGACAGAATAGAACCGTTAGCCGGAGCTATCGTAGGTGTGCTTAACAATATAAAGGTTGCCCACATTGAGGGTGGTGAAGTTACCGGTACAGCGGATGAATTTATGCGACATGCTATATCTAAGCTAAGCGTTATGCATTTCGTTGCAAATAATGAAGCTAAGTACCGACTCATACAACTTGGAGAACAAGGAAACAGCATACATATCATAGGTTCGCCAGATATTGATATTATGCTTTCAAAAGAATTGCCGGCAATTGAAACTGTGAAGCATAAGCATAAAATTGAATTTGATACTTATGCAATTTTTATTTATCATCCAGTTACAACATCATCTAATTTGGAGCATGAAATTTCGCAGGTAATATCTGCAATTACAAGTTCAGCTAAAAATTATATTATTATTTATCCGAATAATGACATCGGAACGCAAATTATATGTGATGCAATTAACCTATTGGAAAACAATAGTTTCTTTATGATTTTTAAGTCTCTTCCGTTCGAAGATTTTTTGATTTTGTTAAAAAATGCAGAATTTATTATAGGCAATTCCAGTGCCGGCATACGTGAAGCTTGTGTGTATGGTGTTCCGGCAATAGACATTGGAATGCGGCAAAACTGCCGCTATGTACCAGAAGCTCTTAAAAATATTCAACATATAGATGAAAATACGGAAAGTATTTTGCAATGTATAAAACAAGCCGCTATGTTTCGTTTTTCATCTAATTATTTTGGAGATGGCAAAAGTGCAAAACGTTTTGTTGAGACAATAAGAAATTCCGATGGAATTAAAGCAAATTTGCAAAAAACATTTGTTGATATGGATGTCACTTCGCAGGCAATTATGAATTATATAAATGAGGTGTGCTTTTGAAAATTCTGCTACCCTATACCCAACAATAAAGAACCGTATCTTCATAAGTTAAAGAGTGGGTTCTTACTGCCATTTTGTAATTAGTATTTAGTTTTTTTATAAATTCAGGAATATTTACAAAATCCATGATGCTATGATATATGCTAATAGCTAATTTAGGTTCATATTTTTTAATTATTTCTATTGAACCTTTGAGCATCCTCATTTCTTCGCCTTCAATATCTGCCTTTATTAGCGTTGGATGTTCATCTCGGAAATAATCGTCAATGGTATATACTTTTATTTCAGTCTTTCCTTCAGTGCTAATCATAGAACCTATGCCTCTGTCACAAATATGCAATACTCCGCTTTTATCAGATACTCCAGCAAGGACAGTTTGTATTGCCGTGTCGTTAAGTTTCCACTCAGATTTTAATCTTTCTACTCTCAAGTCTAGTGCCGCTTTACTTTCTGCTATTGGTTCAAACGCTACAATTCTGCAACTTCCGAAAGCTCTTTTAACATATTCTTCAATTGTATCACCAACAAAAGCTCCTGCATCGCATATAAATTCATTTGCCGGAAAATAAAATTGCCTTATTCCAAAATAATGATCATCATTACATAAAAGAAAAGAATCATTATATGTTAAAAAATAATAGATGCATCCTAAGTATGTAATTATCGACATATCATCATCAAAGAACTCAATTACTTGCTTGCATTTTTCCCAATAGTGAACAATCTGAAAAGAATCAGAAGAGATGTATGAAATTTCTTCAGCATCTAATTGGTTTTGTACTTGTCGGTAATTTGCCGCAGAGGAAGCTATAATTACAAAGTAGTCATCTTTGAAATTTTCAATATGTTCCCATGGTCTAAGTTTACATTTTTTTCCTTCGATCTCAGACTCATTGAGAGCAACATTATTATCTATAAAAAATTCAATGTCTTTTCCTTGTTGAGTTAACCAGCCATAAAAATTTCTTGCATAAGGTCCGGAACAAAATATTACTAGCTTTCGATTGCCAAGCGAAACTATTTTATTTTTGAGCCAATAGCATTCTCGTTCTATTAAATTTTCTAACGCCTTATTATAAGGTGGATAATATGGAAATGTCATAGCTTCCTCACTAATTCATCGGCAACATCGTCTATATTATCCGGAGAACGAACCTTACAACCAAAGCATGGCAGCGGTCTATCTTTGCTTTTAAGAGTTTCTATCCTAAAGTTCCTCATTTTTTCGCCATTCCAAATATTTAGCAATGTTTCTTGTTCTACATTTCCTAAATTTACATTCTGCTTCCAGTCTAAGCAGCATACTCCGACATTACCATTAGAAAAAACAACTAAGTGAGTTAACGGATAGGCACAAACTTTTCCTGTTTCATTTTTATTATTATTTTCAATAGTAAACTTTCTATCCCCGATTTTTTTATTTTGCAATAAAATATTATAACCGGGCCACATTTCTTCAATGTCCTCTATCAATAAAAAATCACATATTGAAGCAAATGTTTCTGTGACAAAAGTCTTATCCTTTTCATTTTTTAATATTTCGGTTGCTATTTTAATAGATATTTTAGTTTTGCTGTTTCTACTTTGCTCAAATAAATTTTTTATATTATCAACAAAATTACCGTAATTTATTGTTACTCCACAAATATTTTTATAATCCGTTTCATTTAGTCCATTTAAAGAAATTCTAATCAAATCAATTCCGCTTTCTATGAGCTGTTTGTTGATCCTTGGATTTAATAGAATGCCATTGCTAACTAATCTAATTTCTCTGCATAAATTATTCTCTTTCAAAAGTTTCGCCATTTTTGGCAAATTTTTGTTTAAAAGAGGTTCGCCAAAACCATAAAGACAAATTACTTTTATTTGTTCTTTAAAAGTCAACAGTTGTTCAGTAATTTTTTGAAACCTTTCAAAAGGCATAGATTGCAATCTTTGCTCTCTTAAATAATCGGAATTATTTGTTGGACAAAAAACGCATTTCGCATTACAAAGTGCACTTGGATCAATAAATATACTAAACGGAGCCGGAAGTGGGATCACATCCAAAAGATTTTGCCTATGATGTCTAGGTTCAATATTTCTCACACGCTATCCTCAATTATACGGAATGCTAACTCGTTATAATATACAAATAAATAATCGCTATGCAACTTTATTATCTCGTTTTCAAGTTTCATGTCATTTTTTATGGAATTAGCAATAGCATCAATATAACGAAGGCTTACGGCTAGCAAAATTGGCTCTTTATATTTTTTTAATTCATTTGGAGATATTATATCTATGTTGTTATGTTTTTTCCCGCAATACTGCGGATTGGAGTCAACCAAAGCGATAATGTTTTTTAGTATATTTTTAACAAGGAGCCTCTGGGTAAAAGTGCCAAGCCCCCAAATAATAATAGGAGTATCTGAATATTTCGCTAAATTTGCATAAATTTCTTCTTCATATTTTTTTGATTGATTAATATAATGTTGAATGCACCGCTGTCCTTCAATGTCTTTCTGAATAGCAGTTGATTGTCTTCTAAAAAAGCCAGTGAGCTCCCCACGCTCTTTTTTAAAGAAAATTGCATTAAACCCATGTTGCTGCATCAAATTTGAAAACGAAGTTTCTGTAAAATAATTGATGTGCTCTCTGCTGAATTCCTGGTACGGCAATTCACTTGGAGTCGGTGCTGCCATATCTGGAACGCTGACCACTATTAAGCCATTTGTAGCGGTAATTGCATAAAGAGAGTTTAATGTTTGATGTAAATCCCGTATATGTTCTAAAACGGCCAGAAAGAAAACTATTTCATATTGCTCAGATGTATCTATTGTTTTTATTGTAGCATTAATACCGTTAATGCCTTTGCTTTTTAAATATTCAATGTTTTTTATTGACGGATCTATTCCTGTTAAATTGGAAAAACCTATATTTTGCAAAGAGCGAAGAATTTCGCTTCTGGCACATCCTATATCAACAATAGGCGCCGTTTTATCAATATTAAAACGCATAATTTCTTGCACAAGATGTTCATATTTACCCGTTATGATATCCGGTTGCTCTATTTCAAGTTCATATTTATTTGCCTTTATATAATATTCATTGAAATCAGCTTGTTCTGGTATATTAGAGGCATATACAAAACCACATTGTTCACAGGAAACGACATCATAATTATCCAAAAAGCTTACCCCTTCTATCTTTGCAAATTCTTGCGTAAACATCAACTTGAAGCTGACACTACCACAAACAGGGCATTCTCTTTTTGAAGTTTTCATGCCACTATAATATAGAAAGTTAACTTATGTATTCGCTTCTTTCAATAAAAACTCTTTAATTTTCAAACCATCTTCTGTCAAACGATATTTTTGCAAACGGCTGTTAGGCTTATCCGGCACGGTCATTTCTATTAAATTCTGTTTTAATGCAGGTAAAATATAGTTCAATCTAAAATTTTCTCTGTCATTTAATTTTAGTTTTGTTTGTATTTCTGTCCTATCCATTTCGCCGTCAAGTACTTTTAATAAATCTCTGACTTGCGGGGTGACTTGCGGGGTGACTTGCGGGGTATCTTGCGGGGTATCTTGCGGGGTATCTTGCGGGGTATCTTGCGGGGT
>Ga0181987_10764_pt1 | contig 12458 bp, 15 predicted proteins | sample TergutCo191P1_FD_120224 | JGI IMG/M metagenome (GOLD analysis project Ga0181987, IMG submission 120224)
ATAAGCCATCAAAGCTATAACAATGAGAATATCTATTTCAAATATATTTACAAATACATCCAAGATTATAATCGCAAGGACTACTAACAAATACAAAACGTCTTTTTTTGTCATAACCAATTCTCCTGCCTTTATTTAGCATAATATACAAAAAAAAAATTCAAACATCAGTTCTTTATTATTAAAATATGACTAGGACTGAGTATAATAATTGTTCAAAAGACGATTTCAAAACCATTATGGGCTATTCAAAGTATGATAATTACAATAAAGCATACTCCTTTTGGAAACCTCTCATTAGACAAATGAAGATAGAAAGACCCGGTGTTATTATAGTCTTGCACCATGTTAATATGGCTGACAAAAATTATGAGCTATGGAAAACTGTTCCTATGTACACAGATGAACATACCGCATATCATGCTTCAAAAATTACCGAAGAAACAAGGCGCAAAATATCGTTATCTAATATGGGAAAGAAAACTTCTGATGAAACAAAACACAAACAATCATTAGCTCATAAAGGAAAAAAGCTAAAAGAGGAAACAAGGCTTAAAATGTCGGCTTTTCAAAAACAAAAAAAACTTCGTGAAGAAACCAAGCAAAAAATAAGATTAGCCAATATAGGGAATAAATTTAGCGAAGAAGCGAAGCTTAAAATGTCTATTGCTAAAAAAGGGAAAAAAGCATCCGAAGAAACTAAACTTAAAATGGCATTAGCCCATAAAGCAGCGTGGGCTAGAAGAAAAGAACAGCAGGCTCAAGCAATGGAAAGACTTTTGACCGGGGAATAGTTTTATTATTAGGGTATGTTTAAGAACTACTCCATCCGTCATGAAGAAGATAATGAACATCTTCCTTCCGCTTTCCTCAAAGGTTTTGACCCACGTGTGTTCGGTCCTTCAAATGAAGACAATATATACACTCCCGAAGAAGTAACCATAGGCGATCAGATATGGGCTAAGTATAACTTGGATTATCCGGTTAATGGCACCTATCATCAATTTGATATGTTGCCTAATGGCGGTAGGGAATATAATATAGACCAAGCCATGTATGCGATACATCAAATAGGCAATGGCTGGCGTATTCCTACTATGGATGACTGGGCAAAATTGTTTACTTTTGTCAATGCGGATTTTTCTAAACTTCAAGCGGTAGATGTTTGGAATCACACTACTACTGACGATTTTGGATTTGCGGCGTTGCCTATGGGTGGTTATAATCACCCACCTAGACAAGACAGAGCCTATTGGTGGACTGCAACTCCGGGTGGTCCTAGCGTTTTTCTCCTTTTCGCAATGATAGGAAATGGTTATCAAACTAGTAATCGTCTCCTTGATACTCAAGGCTGCTATGTTCGCTTAATCAAGGAATAATGTATGCCAGACGGAATGCCAAATAAGCTAAACGCTGAAAGTGAATCGGTTAATTCTATTCTAAACGATGATAATCTTTCAATAAGCCAAAAGCGAATTCTTTTGGAAGAAATGATGGCGAATTTGCCAGAGGAACAAAGAAAAGAATTGGAAGGTTTGAAACAAATGAGCGACTTAGACTGGGCAGCGACTGCTTTAACTCCCGCTTTAAGCCGAGCATTAAGCGTGAGAAACCTAAAACACATAATAAAAGAGAATACACCCAAGCCGGTTATACATAGTATAAAAAAGGTAAAAGAACATCTTGACAAAGCTATTCCGAATGCCTTTAACAACATTTATGCGGCAAAGATAGCTGCGATTGGAAGCGTATTAAAAAGCGACGTTCTTCAAACATTAGGAAAAGAATCTGTCAAAAGAGGAAGCAATGCTGTTGAACATGAAGCTAAGGATAAAGCAAAAACCATTGAATACGAGGCTTATAAAATGCTTATGCCGCCTAAAATTCCATACGTTGATTATTAAAAGTCAGTAGGTCCAACTTTTTTGTCTAGCCACCAAATAAACTTTATAAAATAAGCAATAATTAACCCTAAGACGGCTAAGAGAACCAACGATGCGAAGATTATTCCAGGCATAGCTCCGTCTATCCTAGCCAAAAGCCCTATAATGACAGGAAACAATAAAATCCCAATAATCACTAAATAATCAATCATTTTTGTCTTAGTCATAATCCATTTCTCCTAATCTTATTTAACACAATATACAAAAAATTTCCCATTTGTCAGCTATTCATCGTTATCAAATTCTCAGTTATCAAGTGATGTAGCATATCCCCTATGCTACCCGACACCATCATTTGAATAGTTCCTTCAAGCTGTGGGTGGAAGTTAGCCACGCTATGAAGCTGCCTGGATATGCTTTCTGCCGTCATGCCTATTTCTTTTTTGAACATTTCCTTGACTATGGCTTGTTCTTCAAAGTAATTTTGAACTTTATCGCTTTCTACCATGATTCCCCCTCAACGCTAACGATTATTTTGTTAATGCACCTTGCGCCACTAGCCATTAGATTAGCAGCACAATGCAAATAATGCTCATATAATAGCCCACCCATGAAATCGGCAGAGAAATCTTTCATTTGAGACAAAACAGGCTCTCCTATCTCCAAAGCACACATAAGCCTTTCAGTTGCCGTATTCTGGTCTATCCATTTCTGCATAATTCATCTCCTTTGATTAAGCAAGTCTTTTGTGAGTTCTTGCAAGTCTTCAAATGAAAAACCGATCTTGCGTTGTCTTCTACCGTCATGAAACACTATATTATATGTTTCACAATCAGTCTCAAGCCTTTTGTACTCTACTCTTTTCATAATCAAATCTCCTTATAGTTATTTAGCACTGGCAGGCACCCAAAGCCAAATCACACACTGCTAATGACAGCTTATGAGATTTACCCTGCCAGTGTAAACACCTTTGCTTGCCTCAACATAACAAACATCTTATCAGCATCAGCCTTTATTATTTATTTATGGCAAAAATGTCCAAAGACGAACAAATTCACTGGCAGCGTAATACTCCTACCACTGCCAAATTCCTATTTGCAATAGACAAGGCAAAAGGAACCGATGAACAAAACCTAATGGTGAACACAGCCGCCGACCTATACGCATATATTGAGCGATACCACAAAGAGCCTGCCGTGCTATCTTTAATCTATGAACCCGACTGCATAAAATACTATTTCCCTCACCTTCACGCAACAGAAGAAGAAATTGAGCTTGGAAAGAAAATAATCAAATCCCACGTCTACGCTGAATTACTTTCAAGGTGCAGAGACACTAACATTCTTGATAGGCTTGACGCTCAAATAAATCCACAAATCACGATAAACTTCAACGTGCTGCCAAAACTTGAAGATACTGAGGCAAAGAATGCATAGCATTGAAATGTCAATTCTTCACCACCAATACGAGGTGTTGAACTCCAATACCGAAATAACCGCCATGAGTTGCGGTAGAGGGGCAGGGAAGACTTCTACAATGTGTTTGGTAGCAATAAGGGATATGCTCATTGGGAAAAAAGTATTGTGTGTTGAACCTATCATTTCTCAATTCCGAACCGTGCTTGCGCCCGAAATGAACGCAATGCTTGCAAGAATGGGAATCACGGCACGCTACAACAAAACCAACCATGTTTGGAATTACGGGCTTGGGGAAATACTAACAATATCTTCAGAGGCGGCTGAAAGGCTTAGGGGCATAAGCGAAATAAACACAATTTGCTTTGACGAATGCGGAAGCTATGACGAAATGGTTTACAACCTTGCCTATCCCACAATGAGAGGTTTGTCCGTTGTGGATAAAAAAGTATATCTATTCTCCACAGCCACTACCAAGCATCACTGGTTCGCAAAGAAAGCAATGCACGAAAACAGCAATCTAATCTATGCAACCAGTGCCAACAACCAATTCAACGGCATAGACTATTTCCCCGGACTGCTAAGGGAATATGAAGGATTGCCCGATGACTTTATTCAGCGTGAGCTATATGGCAAATTCACCGATTTCTCACATAACACGATATTCAAGACAATAATGCCTTGTTTGAAGCCACGCAACGGATTAAGGACAGCAGGGGTGGATTTGGCTCTTGGGATAGATTACACTTCATTCGTGATGTTTGACGGGAATATACTCAAAGTAATGGAGAAAATGAGAACCCCAAAGCCTGAGGACGCTGAGAAGTTCATAAGGCAAATGTGTTTGTTGCATAAGCCAGTTGTTGTGAATTACGATTGCACCGGGCATGGCGCATACGCTGAGGTTCATAAATGGACTAATGGAGTTCATACAAACGCCATTAACTTTGGAATGGCGGGCGGCAAATATGCGGATATGCGAACCAAGATATATTTTGACTTATACTTCAAGCTCAATGATTTCTATCAAGGCGCAGACCCTAGAAAATACAATGAGCTAGTGGAAGACTTGAAGGCAACCACAATAGACGAAAACGAACGGGCGAAGGTGAAACTTATTGAAAAAAAGGAAATAAAGAAATTGATAGGCAGAAGCCCCGACTATGGCGATGCCGCCGCTTTGGCCGCTTTGGATATGAACGCTATTGACGAGGCACGCAATTTGGCTATTCAAAGGGCAGCCAACCCTTACAATGCCCGGAGATAGGTTTTATTATTAAGGTGAGGTTATTTGAATGTACAGTGAAAGCGAGCTTAAAGATAAATTGAAAGAGTTTAGTGCGAACTATGGGCAGGACCACGCCAATATAGTCACCGATTTCAAGCTTAGTAAAAACATGGCAGCCGGAAATAGCTTTGACAATGTTCCGGTTACTTTGTGGGGCAAGGACAGGGCTAAGGTTTGCGCTTCCGGTGCCATAATGGAACCAATAGTAAATTCGGTTTGCTTCAAATTCAACGAATCTCCTTTTGACTTTATTCCAAAGCTACCCGATGGGCAGCAAATGATTTACAAAATGGACTGGGCAGAACTCAAATTCCAATTAGGCTCTTGCCTTAGAGACGCTGTGCAGGACGGCTTGGGATATTTGCTTGTTTACAAAAAAGGCGGTTTGGAAGCACCTGAACTCAAATTTTCAAGAATGAACAACTTCAACGTGATTTTCGCTGACTGCGACTATGCTGACGGTGAGGACGTTGAAGAAGTTGTATATGTGGATAAAAGAGACACGGGCAAGAAGCAGAACTCTATGGATAAATTATTGTCCTTTGAAACGGTGCTTAATCTCAATGCCACCGAAATACCCGTAATAACATATTGGTACAAGCACGAAGGCAATGTATGCTGCGCAAAGCTTGAAGGCGAAGAAATTGTTGAACACAAAACTCAGGAAATAAACGAAATACCCATTGTCAGGATTTATGGAAAAGAGATACCTGCCGCCAACTTCAAAAAGACTTGGCGTGGCGTGTATTACCAAGTCAAGGATATTCTTCAAACTATGGATTTTGAGCAGTCCTTGATACAAGAAAGAATTGCCACGGCAGCAACACACAAGTATTGGATAGCTGAGGAAAGCTTGTCAAACACTGAGCAGTTCTCAAAATTGAACGATTTCCCTACTTCGCATAAAACTTACAAGGCTACCAATCCATTGAATCCACAGGCGAATTTGCCACCGCCTACGGAAGTGAACCAATCGGCTCAAATAGCAGAGCTTATTGAAAGCTTCAATTCCCATAAGGAACTTGTTTATCAAACATTAGGCTCTATTGCAGGCGACACTACGGGCAATGAGACGGCTGAAGCGGTTTTAATGAGACGTGAGAACAAAGACACAGCCGTCAATGAAGTGATTAAAAATCTTTTGGATTCGGCACATCAAATAGCGGAAGTCATAAAAGATTTCACGGCGGTTGAAATATCGGTTACTTCGGATATATTTGACAAAGCCAAGCAGAACGATGAACTTCAAAAGATAATAGCTCTTACTCAATTTATGACAAACAACCCTCATGCCTATGCGGTTACTCCTGTTTTGATAAAGAAATTGGATATAGACGACGCTTCCAAGCAAATGATGATACAGTTGCTTGACCAGGAGAAGCAAGGCAATGAGCAGGCAAGCATGGAAATGGAAATGCTCAAACTTGAAAATCAGCAATTAAGGTCAGACAAAGAGGCTCAAATTGCGACTGCCCAAATAAATGCTCAATCGGCAATAGCAAGGGCAAACATTGACGCTCAAATCAAGGAAGCTGAATTGAAGTTCAAATATGTTGAATTGCAGCAAAAGGGAGAGGCTGAAGGAATAAAGCTTGCTCAAGATGCTCAGAAGATAGCAGATGACTATGAAAAGGAAGTTGCCAAGATAAAAATTGATGGTATCACAAACGCCGTGGCTGACACGGTTCATTCGGTAGTTTAGAGAGGAAAACATGGCTCATTTTTACATAGAACCAAAGTATAATTCCGGTGAGAGAGTAGCCGGGGGAACATTGGCAATTTACGCTGATGAAACAATGCAACAACTTCTTGACTTGTGGGCTTATGCCGACTTGCAGGAAGATGAACAAGGCGGTGGACGCTTGGCTAATCCTGTTCCAATAGACAATAATGGAATAAATTCAAGCCCTATATTCGTGGATTTGACAAATTACCCTTCAGCCTATTATGTGGTTCGTGACGCAAGGCAAGCCATAATCAGGCAAGGCTATGTAGTTCCTATGTCTTGGCAAGGCGGTTCGCAGCCACCGGGCGGCGATGGGCAAAATTGGAACAGCGGCGACCCGTTCTGGGGGTATGAAGTTGTGACGGTTAATAAGCTTTCAACATTGTCTGGACTTGGAAGACCTTTGTTTGTTCAAGGCGTTGGTGCTGCGGATAAATCGGGCGGCTTGGTAGTTTGGGAAACATCAGGCTTCGGAGTTGATAATGTTATTACTTTTGCTTCGGGTGGAACAGGAACTATTTGGAAAGCACGTTCAGGGTACATAAATTATTCTTACTTGGAAAGCGTGCTAGGTTCTTCAGTCAATCCGTTTATTTGGCTTGATGCCAATTACAAAGAGCAATACAATATAAGATTAGACAAAAACGCTACTTTTGACCTCAATGGAACAAACGGCTTTTTGTGGAAGATAGAAAAGTTCAAAGATGGGTGCTTTCTCAATTTAATTGATTCCAACGATACCAATAAAGCGTATTACATAGAACCTAGCGATAGAATAGTTGTAGATTACTCTTGGTATGCTATAAATGTTGAATTGTACAATATATGCCAGTTTGCTTCAAGTGTTGCATTGGGAATAGATAACACTCCAACGGGCGATGTGAAAAACTATTTGGTAGATGGTGCGTCTAAAAATACATTGGTTCGCATTGGTTCTTTGACAAAAGGAACTCTTGAAATAAATGATAGGAATTCGGGTAAAATATACTTGAATTCCAAAAACGTAGATGTCAAGGGCAATAGAGATTCTAACTTCATCTATGTAAAATCAGCCAATGACATAAATAAGGCCGTTGTTCGCTTTGATGGTGGTTTAGAACCTGACGCATATACTTACTATGAGCAAAATGAGAATAGATGGGCTTCTATCTATGACATAAATGAAATAGAAGATTCAAATGTTCATTTTGGCTTTTGGATGAATACTCCGGGCAGAAAAAACGCTACTCCTATAACACAAAGATTTATCCTTGAAAATTGCAATGTGAAAAATTCCTTGTTGAACAACGGTATGCAGGCTTTGGTTATCAAAAATACCAAAATTACAAAATGCGACATAAAAGGAAATTTCAGCTTCATTGGAACAATGACTTCCACAACTCCCAATTCAGTCACCTATAATAATTTCCTTGTAATGGGAAATGATACTGTGGTTGAAGGCTGCAAGTTTTGGGATATAATGATAGGCTTGTGTGGCAATGCAAGCAATACAAATTTCTCCAATGTGTTGTTCGCAAACAATACCGCCATGAATGAGCATTGCTGGCTCAATTTTTGGAGTTATACGCCAAACGGACTAATGGCTACAAATACAACAAGTTCAACAAGAAGATTTGAGAATGTTCGCTTTGTAGGGCAAATGAGAGGCGGTTCCATTTGCGACCCTGACTGGTCTGGATATGGATTTAGAAGGCACGTGATTAACTATTCTTCAACTTCACAGCCATTCGGTCATGGGCATATTGAAATAACTGGATTCTATGATTATCTCATAGATAATAATGATTCGGGCGGTTCAACGGGTCCTGCTTTGCCTACGGAAGAATTTCCACCGTGGAAAAACAGCTTGAACTATAACACAAAAGCAATGGCTAACGGTTTGCCGTGGCGTGATAGCGGATATGGAATTAATGAATTATGCTTGGTAGTATTTGGCGACCCATTGAAATACACCGACAAAGATGGAAACTTCATTAAAGTAGACCAATATGGCTCAATGGTGAATACTCATAATTCGGTAAACGATAATACAAGTTTATTGAATTTGGTTACGGGCGTTGATTATAGATATAACGATGTTTTAGATAATAATTATTCTAACATTGTAAACGATATTATAGATAGATACGCTACAGGAAGCTACATCCAAAATGCAGGTCTATCTTTATGGCCGACCGATTTGTCAAATGCTGCTTATGATTTAAGAACAAGCGATTCAAGAAATAGGAATTATCCCCTTGCTCAAAAAGATAGCCCTTCTAACCTCATTGTGATAGACAGCAATGCTTTAATATGGCAGGAATTTGCTTCGCTCACTACCATTGAGGCAAACAAAACTTATGGTGCAATGATTGTAAGCGGTAGCAGCTATAAATATGGGATTTTCATGAAGACAAATACTTCAGGTACTGGTGCTTGGGTTTGGATTGTATATGGCTTACTATCTGTGGAAATAGGCTATTCCACTCATGCGGCTGTAGCCAAAGGATTAACCATAGGCTACAATGACAAGGGTGAATTGTGCATAAACACCGGTATTTGTTGCGAAAGATTATGCGGTGGCAAATTCTATAGAATAAGGGAATAGCTGTTCTACATTTCTTCGCAAGTTACACTTTTGTAATGTTCGCCATAAAAGTATATGGTATTATCATATCCTTGTGAAACGCATTTTGACATTTCAGAACATTTGCATTGCAAAGTACTACCATCAGGGCATCCTTCGTTTGAAAAATATGGTGCATTGCATTTTTCTTTAAGGGTAGCGGATTCAGGTTCGTTTGATGGAATTTCATGGCATTGACCATTGTCTTTGGAAAAAGGCGTGTAATCTACGCCATTAGTATTGTTAGGCACGAATGGGCCATATTTACATGATAGAAATCCACCATTGTCATCATCGTTGGAACACGAAACTATGAGTGCTATTGATAGTAATAGGCAAACAAGCTTAATTTCTTTCATTTTGACTTCTCCTTTTTAGAGAGGAAAATACAAATTTATTATTGAAGCATGCCTAGAAATAGCCATAGACAACCGCCTACGACTGATTACTCAAACGCTCCTAAAAATCTTAGGAGTTTCAGAGACCAGTCTAGGATAATTCCACAGGGCATAATTGACCCCGAACACCCTACTCAAAACGTCCATAACGTAGAGCATATAATCAAATATCTTAAATCCAATGCCTTCCGTTCAATGATAGAAGGCATGATACAAGGCGCATTAGACAAATTGCCACCGCAAGGCGAAGGCGGCGGTGAAACTATCATTAACAACGAAAATCCTTTTGACCCTACCAATATATTGAATGACATTAAAAATATATGGAACTGGATTAACAATTACGAAGCTCCCGAAATACCCGACTATGCTATTCCCGGCAATGGAAAATTGACATTTCTTGTGAATGGAAATCCCATAGGAGAATTCCTTGCCAACCAGTCAACCGACAATCCAATAAACTTGGAACTCACTGAAGGCGGCGAAGGTGGCGACAATCTTGTTGCAAACGTTCCTTTTTACATCTTTTGCCAAAATTCGCAGGATAGGCAAATAAACATAAACATTCCCGAAAACGTCCGATTCGTGGTATTCATAGGAAACCCTGCCACCAACTTGACTAACGTAATTCTCAATACTCCATTGAACAACAGAGACTTCTATGTGATAAATAGAACCAACCTAACAATGTCTGTTAGGAGTGCTGACGAAAATGGCAATGTGGCTTCCACTCCTTACAATTTGTCCGGCAATTCAGCAGGCGTTGGGCTTAGGTATGTTTTCAGTGACGGATATTCAACTAACACATTGGAATCGTTCAATATGTATGGTCCCGGAAGACCGGGTTGGACTCCTTCCAACAATGCGATAATCCCACCGACAGGGCCAGTTCAATACCCATAAAGGGAATTTGAAAACAAAGTTTTATTATTAGTGCATAAGACATCAGTTATGAGTTCTGAAAAAACTCAATCACAGTTAAGAGTTCTGAAAAAGCTCATAGGTAATTCCACCGTTAAAGGATAGTCTCAAACAAATTTAGCCTGTATTCCAAGTTATCCTCATAGGGTCAGCAATCAAGTTATAGGAATACGCATAGGCAAAACAAACTTGGCTGACGAAAGTGATTATGGCAAATGCAATAATGACACAAGAGTTTGCGGTAACCATTGCTGCGACTATCAAACAGGAAATTCCAGTATTGGAATACGTGAACAAAGAACTCTCCAAGCTATTGGTTGGCGGTTCTGGCGACGTTGTATCGGTTCTTATGCCTAACTTCGGCAAAGTGACGAAAGGTGCTTCCTTCCTTGCAAACGGTGCTACAACCGTTTCCACTCTTGGAACTATCACAGCTCTTGCTGTGCAAGTGGACAAGTGCCCGGTTAATGTAGGTATCACGAAAGTTGGTGCTTCTTATGACATTTTGGAGAAAACTCTAAAACTGTTCACAAAAGAAAGCCAGATTAAAGAGCCACGTTTAAGCAACCTTGCACGCACAATAAACCAAGAAATTTTCAAATGCGTCCAAACCGCATCTCATAGCGCAATCGTTGGTCCCATAGGATTCAATGAGCTTGCTGAAGCTGTTGCCTATGTTGAGGAATCACGTGTAGGCGATGAAGTTGCTGGCATGCTCTCTCCGCTGTTGAACAACACGATAGCAGCGAGCGGTGCGAACAAGTTCGCTAATCCCACTCTTGGAAAAGAGCTTTACAAAGGATTGCTTGGAAACTTCATGGGTGCTGAATTCTTCTCCTCTGCGGACGCAGGCTCTTTGAGGCTTGGCACAAAAGCCGCTCAGGAATTTGCCATTGAAGGCGATGTTGCTACCATAAGCGACAAAGACGACACTCTCACTCTAAGCAACTTGACTTTTGGCGGTGGAAACACATTAACCTTCATTCCGGCAGGAACACCGTTTGTTGTTGGCGAAGGCGATGCAACAGTTGCAGGCTCAATAGTTAGCCCATTCACAATGTCAAGCGTTTATGGCAAAGACACTCAGGTATTGAGAGCATTCATTGCTACGGTTAATCCGGCTACCATTGACGAAGACAATCCGGACTCTCCTTCAAGCGGTTCTTGGCCGATTACAGGCGGAAGCGCTGTTGTTGGAGTTGCACCTATCTACTTGAATCAAGACGTAAATAACGTGGTTACCCCTTCCGTTGCGGCTGTGCCGAACACTTGGTACACGAGCGATGAAGCTCAGGGTGCTACAATGCCTATAATTTGCCCTCTCTTGGCAGGTGCGAAATATGCGTTGGGTGCTGTGTTTGCTTCTAAGGCTATTGCCTTTGCTTCTACTGCTTTGCGTGCCCCTGCAGGCGGCGTTGATACTTCTTCAACGACCCTTGACGGCGAGCTGAACATCAGAACGACTGTAAGTTGGGATGGCAAGGAAGGCGAAGACTTGTGGCGTGTGGATAGCTGCTATGGCATGGCTCCGCTATACGGTGCAGGTGCCGTTGCTTGCTATGGGCAAATTGTTTAATTAAAACTACTCCTGGTTTGAGGCTCTTATTATTCAGTTAATGAGAGCCTTTTTCTTTTTCGCATTGCTTATTGTTTTAAGCGGTTGTTACAACCGAAGCACCAAATCCCACGTTATTGATGAAAAGGCTTCAGAATTGAAAATATCCACACAGGAAAAGCAATCGGAATACAAATACTCCAATGAGATATTCGCTCAAATAGAAAATCAATCATTTGATTCATTGAAAACAATAGCCATGCCCGATGGCACTGTCAAGACTATCATATATGGTGGCAATAAAAGAATTCAAAGCAGCAACCAAATTTCAATAGTAGATACCACGAAAAATGAATTGTTGGAAATTGAGCAAGCGTTTCAAATTGAAACAAAAGCTATATCCAATGCTACAGAGACGGCTGTCAATTCTTCTACTGTGGAGAGCAAGAAGGAAACGAATAAATCGCTTATGTGGGTGGGGATTATTGCGTTGCTGATTTTGATAGGTTTGATTGTGGTGAAATTGAAGAAATAGTTTATCATTTGAGTATGCCAATTCCAACCATGCCAGAGAAATTTCAAGATGTCCAGGATAATACTGGCGTGGATAGGACTGTGAAGAAAAAGAGGGACTTTTCAATAATAACAGCTTTGCACGATTTGGCAA
>Ga0181987_10767_pt1 | contig 12171 bp, 11 predicted proteins | sample TergutCo191P1_FD_120224 | JGI IMG/M metagenome (GOLD analysis project Ga0181987, IMG submission 120224)
GTCTGCGCCGTGTTCAATGGCTCTGAACATACACGGGGTTGTGTAAGTGGAATCTGCGATAAGCGGAATTCCATGTTTATGCGCTATGTCTGCAATCGCTTTGAAATCCGGTATTTCCAGCCCCGGGTTGCCTATTGTTTCTAAATAAAAAGCTCTGGTTTTAGGGGTGATGGCTTTTTCAAAATTTTCAGGTTTGCTTTGGTCAACAAATTTCACATTTATGCCGAGCGCAGGCAGAATGGCATCAAACTGCGTGTAAGTGCCGCCGTATAGGTTGCTTGCGCTCACAATTTCATCACCTGCCTGAGCAAGGTTTATTATTGCGTAGAAGATTGCAGACATTCCGCTTGCAAGAGCAACGGATGCCGCACCGCCCTCAAGAGCGGTAACCCTGTTTTCCAGGATTTCCGTAGTAGGGTTTGTCAAACGTGTGTAGATGTTGCCGAGTTCTTTAAGGCAGAACAGATTAGCGGCGTGTTCGGCGCTTTTGAACACGTAGGCGGAAGTTCTGTAAATGGGAACAGCGCGCGCAGTAGTTGCGCTGTCCGGCTTTTCCTGCCCAGCGTGGACGGCTAGGGTTTCTAGGCGATAATTTTTCATGTGTAGTAAGATAGAAAATTACTATATTCAGAATTATGAAAGCAGTCATTTTTGCAGGCGGTTTTGGTACACGATTTTCCGAAGAAACGGAATTTCGCCCCAAACCTATGATTGAAATCGGAGACAAGCCGATTTTATGGCATATAATGAAAATTTACTCCTACTATGGATTCAACGAATTCATAATATGCTGCGGATACAAGTCTTATTTTATAAAAGACTACTTTTGCCACTACTATATGCACTCCTCCGATGTAACCATAGACTTAAGCAACAACAATTTGACATACCACAATTCCAATTCCGAACCTTGGAAAGTCACCCTTGTGGATACGGGCTTGGAAACCATGACCGGTGGCCGCCTCAAAAAAGTTCAAAAATACATAGGAAACGAGCCTTTTATGCTGACTTACGGCGATGGGCTGGCAAACATTAATTTAAACGATTTGCTCAAATACCACAGCGCAAGCAAAAAAACAGCCACAGTCACGGCTGTGCAGCCAAAAGGAAAGTTTGCCTCTCTAAAACTCTCGCAAACCAATGAGATTTCCTCTTTTAGCGAAAAAGTTGGCGGAGATGGCTCTTGGTTCAACGGAGGTTTCTTTGTTTTGCAGCCGGAAATTTTCGACTATATAGACAATAACGACCAAACTATTTTTGAAAGAGATCCCTTGGAAAACCTGGCAAAAGACGGACAGTTGCAAGCCTATAAACATTCCGGTTTCTGGATGGCAATGGATACTTTGAGAGAAAAACTGGAACTGCAAAAACTCTGGGAAACCGGTGCTGCGCCTTGGAAAATATGGAATGGCTAAAGTTTTCGTGACCGGGCATACCGGCTTTAAAGGAACGTGGCTTTGCCACTGGCTGAGGCTCTTGGGGCATGATGTTTGCGGGTATTCCCTGCCGCAAAATATTTTAAATAAAAAAGAATTGGAAAGCGCAATGCAAAAATTCAAGCCCAGCCTTGTGTTTCACTTGGCGGCGCAACCTTTGGTTCTGGCATCTTACAAAGAGCCACTGCTCACATACCAAACAAATGTCATTGGAACTTTGAATGTTTTAGAAGCTGCTCGCAAATGCAAAAGCGTTAAAGCATTCGTAAATGTCACAACGGATAAAGTCTATGAAAACAAAGAAAACGGACGGGCATACAAAGAAACCGACTCCTTGGGCGGGCATGATATGTATTCATCTTCAAAAGCCTGCTCGGAAATATTATCGCAATCTTATAGCAAAAGTTTTTTGGAAAATTCCTTCACCCTCGCAACTGCAAGAAGCGGCAACTGCATAGGTGGCGGAGACTGGGCAGAGAACAGAATTGTGCCGGACTGCATTCGCGCGATTTACGCAAACAAACCCATAGAAATAAGAAATCCAAACGCAGTACGCCCTTGGCAATTTGTGCTGGAACCACTGCATGGATATATTTTGCTTGGCGAAAAGCATTTACAAGGTAATTTTAATTTCGGACCGGACAGCGTAATACCCGTTAAAGATATTGCGAAAAAAGTTGTGAAGTTTTATGGTAAAGGCAAGATTGTAAGGGCGCATTGCAATACGGGCGTATTCAATACGCCCCAACACGAAGCCAACCTGCTTATGCTCTGCAACAAAAAAGCGAAAAAACTTCTCGGCTGGAAACCTAAATATACAATAGACATGGCTTTGGAAAAAACTGTGGAATGGTATAAAAGATTTAAGGCCAAAGAAAATATGGAAAAGTTTATGCTATGCCAGATTGAGGAGTATATGAACTATGAATGAACGCATACCATATTCAGGCAGGGTTTATGACAGCAAAGAAATTGAGAATTTAACCAAAGCCGTGGAGGAGTTTTGGCTGACTTCCGGGCGTTGGACTGCGGAATTTGAGAAAAAACTTGCGAATTATCTTGGACTGCCCTATTGCCTTTTTGTGAATTCTGGTTCTTCCGCAAACTTGCTCGCATTTATGGCTTTGACTTCGCCTTTGCTTGAAGAGAGAACTGTGAAAAGAGGCGATGAGGTAATCACTGTAGCGGCAGGTTTTCCCACTACAATTGCGCCTATAATTCAATTCGGCGCGGTTCCTATTTTTGTGGATATTACGGTTCCGCAATATAACATTGATGTTTCGCAATTGGAAAATGCTCTTTCTGAAAAAACAAAGGCTGTTGTTATTGCGCATACTCTGGGAAATCCTTTTGATATTTCTGCGGTTAAAAAGTTTTGTAAAAAAAACAATCTGTGGCTGATTGAAGATAACTGCGATGCTCTTGGTTCAGAATATGAAAACGCTAAAACAGGAACCTTTGGCGATATTGGAACTTCCAGCTTTTATCCTCCGCATCACATTACCACCGGCGAAGGCGGAGCGGTTTATACCAAGAATCCGTTGCTTCACAAAATTATGCATTCCATGCGTGATTGGGGCAGGGACTGCGTTTGCCCGTCAGGAGTTGACAATAAATGCGGAAACCGTTTTAACAGGCAGTTTGGAGAACTTCCATTTGGCTATGACCATAAATATGTTTACAGCCATTTTGGTTACAATTTAAAAGCTACGGATTTGCAGGCAGCAATAGGCGTTGCGCAATTGGACAAGCTGCCGGGTTTTGTGGAAAAACGAAGAGAGAATTGGAATTTTTTGCGGAAAAATTTGGAGTCATTACAAGATAAACTTGTTTTACCGGAAGCCTTGCCTCTCTCAAATCCAAGCTGGTTTGGCTTTGCCATCAGTTGCAAGCAAGGAGTGCAGAGGCAAAAAATAGTTGAGCATTTGGAGAGCAAAAATATTCAAACCAGAATGCTCTTTGCCGGGAATATAATCAAGCACCCGTGCTTTGACCAAATGCGGAAAACCGGGGAAGGTTACAGAGTTGTTGGTAATCTTGAGCAAACGGATTTTGTTATGGAGAATATGTTTTGGATTGGGGTTTATCCGGGTTTGAATGATGAGATGGTTGATAAGATGGCTAAGGCAGTGAAAGAGGGAGCAATGCTGTGAAAGCAAAAGTTGGAATTATCGGAACCGGAAACATTGGCTGCGATTTATTGGTTAAAGTTATGCGTTCTGATATGCTGGAATGCAGCATTTTTGCGGGGCATAATCCTGATTCTGAGGGAATTAAATTTGCGAAAAAACTTGGAATTCCAACTACTTTTGATTCAATAAAATATATTGAAAATCATCCGGATTGCTGCGATATTGTTTTTGACGCGACTTCGGCAAAAGTTCATATTTATAATGCGCCGATTTTAGAGCGTCTTTCAAAATTCGCTATTGATTTGACCCCTGCCCGTGTTGGATATTTCTGTGTTCCGATTATTAATTTAAAACAAGCTCTTGAGCAAAAAAATGTCAACCTTATTACTTGCGGCGGGCAGGCAACAATTCCTGTTGCTTGTGCCTTGGCCAAAATACATCCTGAAATAGAATATCTTGAAATAGCGGCTACCATTGCGTCAAGATCTGCCGGAATTGGAACTAGAAACAACATTGATGAATTTACTCAGGCAACTAAGGACGCTTTGAAAGATTTTACCGGGATAAAAAAAACAAAAGCTATTATTGTGTTAAATCCTGCAGAGCCTCCAATCAATATGCGGACAACAATTTACGCCTTGGTTGAAAAACCAAATATGGATGCTATTCGCAAATCGGTTTTTGAAATGGCAGAAAAAGTGAAAAATTATATTCCCGGTTATAAAACTATTGTTGAGCCAACTCTGGAGAATGGCAGGATTACTACCACTATTGAAGTTACAGGGAGAGGAGATTATTTGCCGTCATATGCAGGAAATCTCGATGTTATAACATGTGCCGCCGTGAAAATCGCAGAAGCGTATGCGCAAAAACATGGAGGCGTTTAAATGAAAAAACTTAAATTTTTTGATTCTACTTTGCGCGATGGCTCGCATGCCATAAAACACAGTTTAAGCAAACAGACTATTGCGGATTATTGCGCAAAAATGGACAATGCCGGAATGGATGCAATCATTGTAGGGCATGGAAATGGGTTGGGAGCTTCATCATTGCAAACCGGTTTATCTACGCTAAGCGATGCTGATATGTTGATAACTGCCAGAGAGCATTTGCGCAAAACCTCATTGGGCGCGTTTCTTATACCCGGTTATGGCACAATTCGAGATGATTTAGCGCCAGCGATAGATATGGGCGTTGACTTGGTGTGCGTGGCTGCTCATTGCACAGAAGCTAATGTAACAAGGCAACATATAGAATATGTAAAGAGCAAAAATAAATCTGCGTTTGGCGTATTGATGATGTATCATATGGCAGAAACTCAAGTTCTTGTGAACGAAGCTCTGAAAATGCAAGACTATGGAGCGGACGGCGTTATAATAATGGATTCTGCCGGCGCGTCAACGCCGGAGCTTGTTTCCAAAACCATTCGAAGCTTAAAGCGGAGCCTTGCCATTGATGTTGGGTTTCACCCGCACAATAATTTAGGTTTAGCTGTTGGCAATGCTTATGTTGCTTATGAAAACGGCGCTGACATTATAGATGCCACGGTAAAAGGATTCGGGGCAGGAGCGGGCAATTGCCAGCTTGAAGCCTTCATTGCTTTATTGCAAAAGCTTGGAATTGAAACCGGCGTTGATTTATATGCCTTGTTTGATGTTGGAGACCAAATTATTGAGCCTGTGTGGGCAGGCGGCAAAAGCATAAATTCCATAAGCATTGTAAGTGGAATGTCCGGCGTTTTCTCATCTTTTGTGCCTCATGTGAAAGCTGCGTCAGCGCAGTTTAATGTTGATGAAAAAGACATTTTCATAGAATTGGGAAATAGAAAAGTTGTAGGTGGGCAGGAAGATATGGTTGTCGATGTTGCAATGAATCTGGCCCAGCGGCGTAAAAATAACTTGGTTGAAGATATGATTTCTTCTCTGCAATAAATAAGGAGGTTTACTATGACTGTTGCGGAATACATGATGGATTTCTTAAAAAAGAAGGGCGTTGACACGGCGTTTGTTATTACTGGCGGGCAAGCCATGTACTTAAATGACGCATTATGCAGAACGCATGATATACGCTCTATATTTGTTCACCATGAACAAGCGGCGACTATGTCTGCGGACGCATATTCGCGCATTACGGGCAAGCTGGGTTTTGTTCTTGTTACGGCAGGCCCCGGAGCAATCAATGCTACAAATGGGCTTGTCGGAGGGTTCACCGATTCTGCTCCTATGATGGTTATATCGGGGCAGTCAAACCTCGCTTTTGTCGAATACATGAGTAAATCAAACATACGCCAATATGGCGTGCAAGGTATTAACACACGTGATTTTGTGGAAAAAGGCGTAAAATATTTTGCCACTGTTGACGACCCCGCAAAAATCGCTTACTATATGGAGCGCGCTTATTACATGGCTTTGGAAGGCAGGCCGGGACCTGTTTGGCTTGAAGTTCCGTTAAATGTGCAAGGAATGCAGGTTCCGGAAAAAATATTGTATTCTTTCACGCCGGAGGAAAGCTTGTTCTCCGCAAAAAAATGCAAAGAAGCTTGCGAAAAAATCGCAAACGCTCTTTCAAATTCAAAACGCCCTCTTGTAATGGCAGGGCAAGGCGTTAGGCTTGCCGGTGTTGTTGATGAATTTATGCAGTTCATTGAAAAAAACAACATACCGGTCATAACAACTCGGCTTGGAATTGATTTGATTGAATATGAGCATCCATTGTTTGTTGGCCATCCCGGAAATTATGGGGACAGGCCAGCCAATATTACAGCGCAAAATGCCGATGTAATTGTTGTTTTGGGTAGCAGGATGTCCACTTCTTCTATTGGCCACGATTCAAAAATGTTCGGAAGAAACGCCGATATATATGTTGTTGATGTTGACAAAGAAGAATTGAATAAGCCCGGCCCGAATATCAAAGGGCGTTTTATGGAAGATTTGCGTTTCTTTATGCCGGAGTTAAACAATGCTTCCGTTGATTTTACCGAAAATCATGATGAGTGGGCGAAGTTTTGCGAAAATCTTAAACACAAATACCCCGTTATGCTGCCGGAATACAGAGATGGCGAAAAGGTCAATTCTTACTATCTAATAGACCAGATTTGCGAGCTTCTTGACAATGAAACTGCCGTTTTAGTTGACACGGGTTCTTGTTTTCATGTGGCAGCCCAAGGCTGGAAACTTAGGAAGGGGCAGCGTTTTTTGACAACTGGCGGTTTGTCGTCTATGGGTTATTGGTGCGCAGTGCTGGGAGCTTGCGCGGCTAATAATTATAAAAACACGATTGTTATAACAGGTGATGGCAGTTTGCAAATGAATATTCAAGAATTTGCCACTATAAAGCATTTGAATAAACCAATAAAGGTTATCATTATAAATAATAATGGTTATTTGCTGATTCGCCAAACGCAGCGCACTTACATGGAAGATCGTTTTTTTGGCGAAAGCCCCGAAAGCGGTTTATTTTGTCCTGACACAATGGCAATTGCCGCAGCTTATGGCATAAAAGGCGTGCGCATTGAAAATCCGGGAGAGCTTGAGTCAAAGCTTCGTGATGTTTTGGAGTATGACAAGCCTGTGATATGCGAAGTTATGTGTCCTGAATGGCAAGCCATTATTCCCAGAGTATCCAGTGACAAATTGCCGGACGGAACTTTGCGGCAACGCAATTTTGAAGATATGTATCCATTTCTTCCGGAAAATGAATTGGCATCTTGCATGATTGGGAAAAAAACCTAAAATGAAAGCAATAGCCTTAACCGGAGCAACAAGTATGCTTGGGATTGCTTTAATAAAGCAATGTATTCTGAATGACATAAAGGTTACTGCCTTCGTTCGTTCAGAAACTTCCAGATTAAATCGTTTGCCAAATTCCGATTTAGTAAAAATTGTAAATTGCAACCTTGATGATCTTAAATACTTTGAGCCTATTAAAAATGGCTTAAGTGACATAGACGTTTTTTATCACTTTGGCTGGAGTCACACAGACAAATCAGGGCGAATTGATTGCGAAAAGCAATTGGATAACATACATTATACTTTAAACGCAGTTTGCCTTGCAAAAAAAATGAATTGTAAGAAGTTCATAGGTGCAGGATCGCAAGCGGAGTACGGACGTACTTTAATTTCCTTAACTGGTACAACCCCGATTAACCCTGAAAATGCGTATGGCATATCCAAATATGCAGCCGGAAAATTTGCCGAAATTGAATGTGGGAAATTAGATTTGGAATATGTATGGATACGAATTTTGAGTATATATGGCACTAACGATAATGAAAATACTTTAATCAAGGATTTTATCACGAATTGCAAAGAAAATAATCCGATGCCTTTGGGGCCATGTACTCATATTTGGGATTATCTTTATGAAGATGATGCAGGAAGGGCTTTTTTAGCTCTTGGAGAAAAAGGCATAAATGGAAAAGTATATAGCCTCGGTAGTGGAATTGGCAAGCCTTTAAAAGAATACCTTGAAACGATTAAAAATATGGTAAACCAAACTTATACTCCTCAATACGGAAAAATTCCTTATAACGGAAATTCTTTAAAATATCTCTGTGCTGATATTTCCGAACTTACCAATGATACCGGCTGGAAGCCGGAAATTTCCTTTGAAGAAGGGGTAAAGAAAATATTGATTTAAAAATTAATCCTCTCTTCTTCAACAACAAGAGGCCGGTTCATAACTCTGGTGTTTATTGCCATAAGGTATTCTCCAATAATCCCCAAGAATATCAACTGAATTGAGCCTAAAAAGAAAATGCCAATAACAAGCGGCGCAATGCCAACGCTAAAATTTTGCCAAAATAAAATTTTATATACCAAATACACAATGGCAATCAAAAAAGAAAATACAGCAAAAATAAAACCTGTTATGGAAGCCAATCGAAGCCCTGCTTTAGTGTAACTTGTAAAACCAAGCATCGCATCATCATAATACCTGAACAAATTATAAGAACTTTTCCCGGCTCTTCTTTTGGGTTGCTCAAACTCAATGTCTTTTCTTTCATAGCCAAGCTCGGAAATAATGCCTCTAAAATACGGCATGGGATCTTTAAGGCTTCGCAACACATCCATAAAAGATTTATCGTATAACCCAAATCCTGTGAAATGCTCAATTTGCTCAACATCGCTCATTTTGCGAATAAGCTTGTAATATATAGAACGAATTACATACATCACAAAACTTTCTCTGCTCTTTGTTTTAATCGCAGAAACTATCTTATAACCTTTTTCCCACTCTTCCACAAATTTTGGAATTAAATTAGCTGGCGTTTGAAAATCTGCGTACATGCAAATAGTGCAATCACCGGAAGTCTGCAAAATTCCATGGTAATTAGACCTGCTGGGCCCAAAATTGCGTGCGTTAAAAATAGCCTTGACTTTCGGATTCCCAGCGCATATTTTCCTCAAACAATCCCTTGTGCTGTCTGTGGAGCGATTGTCTATAAATAAAATCTCATAGTCATAACTCGGCAATTCATTTTTGAATGTATCAATGATTTCAGCAACCAAAGGATCAACATTTGCTTCTTCATTGTAACACGGAATAAAAATACTGATTTTTTTCATGGCATTTATCTAGCTTTTGCTTTCATGGTAATCGTCTTCGCTGTTCACATTCCAAATCATAGATTTATCTTTTGAGCCGCTGTGAATAGCCTTCACAGCTTCCAGCGCGCTCAGCATTGAATGATCCATATTGTTGTACTTGTGCATTCCGTTGCGCCCTATTAAAAATAAGTTGTCAATGCCATCAAGCCAAGCCCTGAGTTCGTCGAATTTATCGTAGGAGCCAAAATACGCAGGGTAAGCCTTTGGAACCTTTAGCACAACGCTGTCTAAAACACTCTCTTTCTTGGCTATGCCTATTTTTTCAAGCTCGCTTATAGCGAGTGTTTTGAAAACCCTCTCGCTCATCTCCCACAAATCATCGCCTTCATTGGCAAAATACTCCATGCCTATCCAAATTTTGCTCGGATCTTTAACCAAGTACTCGCTCCAATTGTTGAAAATCTGCAAACGCCCAACTTTAACATCGCTCTCTTGAACATAAATCCAGTTGTCTTTAATATCGCCAACTTCCAATTTATCCAAAAGCACGCCAACAGTAATAAAATCCCTGTACATCAAGCCATCAGCAATTTCCTTAATATTTTGCGGAACATCTTCCATAGCATTAACTAAATCTTTAACAGGCATGGAACTCAAAACATAATCAGGCTCAATTATTTTCTCATTGTTTGTACGGGCACAAAATTTTGTGCCCCTGCAATCCACTTTCACAACCTTGCTATCAAACAAAATTTCGCCACCCATCTCCAAAACTTTATCCGCTGCCTTTTGCCATAAAGCTCCCGGGCCAAGCTTGGGGTACAAGAACTCATCAATCAAACTCGTTTCTTTGGAATTCTTAAAAAGAGCGTGCTTAATTGCCTTTGCAATGCTCAGCCCTTTTATTCTCTGCGCTCCCCACTCAGCACTTATTTGCTCGCATGGCATGCCCCAGACTTTTTCCGTGTAGTCTTTGAAAAATGTTAAATACAGTTCTTTGCCAAAGCGATTCAGCATAAAATCCTGCAAAGTTTTTTCCGGCTGAATTTGGCAAAGGCTGGATTTTAAATAGCTGCACCCTATTTTTGCCATTCGCCACAAACCAAGCCCTTTTACGGTATTTGCGTTCAGCGAAACAGGATAATCAAAAAATTTGCGCAAATAGAGAATTCTGGAAAGGCGTGGGCGAAGCATCATATCGCTATCGATATTTTTCCACCAGTTCATCACCCAGTCATTTTTGCTGAAAAACCTGTGGCCGCCAATATCCATCCGGTTGCCGTTATGCTCTGCCGTGCGGCTAATTCCGCCTACAAAGTTCTCCTGCTCCACAACAATAGGGTGAATATCGTCCTTTTGCAAGAATTCCAAAGCCGCAGTAAGCCCCGCAGGACCGGCACCGATAATCAACGCAGTTTTCTTCATTTATTGAAAAATATAGAAAATGCCGATAATAGCTGAGAAGTTTTACTATATTAATCTCCATGACCCGTTTCATCTTATTCGCCGCTATCTCCATTGCTTTCGCAAACGAGCCGACTACTCCAGGTGCGCTATGGAAAGCATTTAATGCAGATCCAAGCGCCTTTAAAGAACAGAACAACGGCAAAAAAATAACCATCCTAGCCACAATCGCTGATACTTACATGAGCATATATATGACTCCTGTAGTGTCTCTGGTTGATAAAGCCGGCGAAGAATCTAAGGTAATCTGCGTGCTTCCGCGCTCGGATTCGGGCAAGCTTTCAACCTATAAAAACGGCGAAAAAGTAAAAATGACCGGGAGCTTCTACTCAGCGCACGATGAAAAAATTGTGATAAAACAATGTCAAGGCGAAGGGAAGTGAGATAACATTTCCATGTCCAAACCGAATAGCTCAGACAGTTTCTCTGTTCCAACCTTTTGCTGAACAGAGCCCTCTGAGGTTCTAATCAAAAGCTTTCCGTTTTGGTAATAGTATTGAATAGCGTTTTTTTTGTCCAGCTTGTTGAAAACAAGGTATTTCATGGACTCTCCGGCATAGCTCTCCTCCCAAGCCAAGTTGAATTCCTCCATGGTGCAGCCTTTTAGAGGAAAATAAAAACGAAACTTCGCAGGCTCTTTCGCAACACCTGTCCAAAGGCAAAGATTTTCGCCTTCCCGCTCCAGGCGAACCCAATTGGGCCGCAAGGGAAAAGTGGCCTTGTTTTGCTGAGGGATGTTCGAAGGAACAGGCAAAGGGTCAAAAATCAAATAGCCCGGATCCAAAAAAAGCTCTGTTCCGTTGTCAATAATGCTGAGGGCGCAATGGGCGTTTTTTACGTGCCTCTTGTGCCCCAGCAAAAGCTTGGGGGTGTAGCCCAATTTAACAAGCTCCCTGTGCAAGCGCATGGTTAGCCCAAAACAGGTGTTGCCGCCCTCCTCGCCAATTCTTAGAATTTTAGTCAAATTCTCATAGATCCAAAGCGAAGACATTTCGCAAAGCAAAAGCAAAGATGAGGAAATTTTTAGCATTTTACCTTGACAAATTTAAAAAAAATTTCTATATTTAAAAGCTCGGTGACATACCCAAGTGGTAAGGGAACGGTCTGCAAAACCGTGATTCCCCGGTTCGAATCCGGGTGTCACCTTTCAAAATCAGAAGCTAAAGCTCATGCCAATTGAAGGCAGCCAAGCCTGAACCTCATATCTTGCGTCAAGCCCATCGTCTTTCTCCGCATTGCTGCCGGATTTCGCATCCCTGCCAAAATAGCCTGAGCCATTGGAATAGAGGAACGAAGCGTCTATAGACCAGTTGGGTATGGGGCGGAAAGAAAAGCCTATGGAAGAGCCAAATTTGTTTGTGCTGGGTGATTCCGGGGTCAAATAATCATCTGGCACAGGCGTTTCATCTAAATACACGCCCAAGCGCAAATCGAGCTGTGGGATGAGGGTATATTGCGCACCCAAACGGTAAGCAAATGTGTTGTCAAAATTCTTCTTCGATTTTGTCACCGGAAGAGCAGGGTTATCAAATGTAAAAACAAGTTCCTCGTAAGTTCCCCAAAACATCATCTGCCAATCAAAAGCCAAAA